>RCMY010001631.1_pt1 | contig 21155 bp, 14 predicted proteins | sample 2041341 | NCBI WGS metagenome assembly RCMY01 (sample SAMN09708234, study PRJNA481090) | Marine sediment metagenome, whole genome shotgun sequencing project.
ATGTTCGTGTTGATGGATCTGCCCACCATGCAACGGGTGTTGGATCAGCCTGGCTTGATCGATGGGATCGTGATCGCAGCCGAGGACGGCGTGTCGGCAGATGCGTTGGTCGCCGACTTGCAGGTTGCGGCTCCTGACGGCATCGAAGTCGTCTCCGCCACGACCGCAGAAGAAGAAACACAGGCCGAGTTCGGGGAGTTCATCACGATCTTCGGGAACATCCTGTTGGGCTTCGCTCTCGTCACGCTCTTCGTGAGCATCTTCATCATCTACAACACCTTCGCCATCCTCGTGAGCCAGCGGAAGAAGCAGATGGGCCTGCTCCGCGCCATCGGAGCGAGCGGGGCCCAGGTGCGGGCGATGGTGTTGCTGGAATCACTCGTCATCGGCATCGTGGCCTCGATCCTGGGATTGTTCGCCGGTATCGGTGTTGCCGCAGGCCTCAAATGGATCTTCAGCCAGGGCGGCGCAGCCTTCCCAGACGGTCCCCTCGAGATTCAGGCCCGCACGATCATCGTCGTGATGGTGGTTGGCATCTTCGTGACCGTGGTCTCGGCCATCGCCCCCGCATTCCGAGCTTCCCGCATCTCCCCGCTCGAAGCGTTGCATGACACAGGCGCCGACGAGCGCAGCATGCGATTCCGCATTATCACCGGCTCGCTGGTTCTTGTTCCCGGTGTCATCTTGCTGACACTCGGGCTGCTCGGCACCTCGGGAACAACCACGGGCGTCCTCACGCTTCTTGGCCTCGGGTCGGTGCTGACCTTCATCGGCGTCGCAATGCTCAGTGCGTTGTTCGCTGGCAGAGCGGCGTCACTCATCGGCAAGCCGGTCGAGGGACTCCGCGGCACCGTTGGCCGCATCGCTCGTGACAACGCCAGCAGAAACCCGCAGCGGACCGCTGCAACGGCAACAGCGCTGATGATCGGACTGGCGTTGATCACCGGTGTTTCAGTCTTGGCATCGTCGATCATCGCCACGTTCAACGATCTGCTCGAAGATGCACTCACCGCAGACGTCTTCATCTTCGAGGAGGCCCAGCGCCTGCCCTTCTCAGCGACACTCATCGACAGCCTCGACGCGCTCGACGAAACGGGCCCGGTGGCCGGTTTCATCGAACTCGATGCAGTGGTCGGCGATGCCACGGTCGGCGTGAGCGCATTCGACGGTGATGTCGGCTCGCAGATCATCTCGATCGCCGTGATCGACGGTGTCGACACCGTGGCGCCTGGTGAGGTACTTGTCGAACAGGAGCAGGCAGGAGAGCTCGCAGTAAGTGTCGGCGACTCGTTGACCCTCGCCTTCGAAGACGGCGAGGACGAGAAACTCGAGGTGGTCGGCATCTTCGAGGCAAATTCCATCTTGGAAGGCTCCCTCTTCATCGACCGCTCCACAGCCAGCGAGCACCTGGCGGTCGACGGCGTCGGTTTCATCGGGCTGAAGTACGCCGACGGCGTCGTCGGCGCCGATGCTCGGCCCCTCGTTGACGAAGTGGCGAGCGCGTTCCCCCAGCTCGCCGTTCAGGACAACAGCGAATTCCAGGAAGGCCTGGAAGATCAGATCGGCCAGATCCTGATCATCGTCAACGCTCTTCTCGGCCTCTGTCTGATCATTGCCTTCTTCGGCATCATCAACACGATGGCGTTGTCGGTCCTGGAACGGACGCGAGAAATCGGGCTGCTCCGAGCAGTCGGCATGACCCGTAGCCAGCTGCGATCATCGGTGCGCTGGGAGGCCGTGATCGTCGGTGTCTTCGGAGCTCTGCTCGGCGTGATGATGGGCGTGTTGCTTGCCTACGCAGGGATCACAGCGCTGCCAGATGAGTTCATCACACAGACGGCCATCCCATGGGTGAGCCTGGTGTTGTACATCTTCCTCGGTGCCGTGCTCGGCGTCCTGGCTGCGTACTTCCCAGCCCGCCGAGCGGCCAAGCTCAACGTCCTCGACGCCATCTCTTCTACTTGATCGTGGACGCTGCGGCCTCCGGTGAACTTGGGCGTTCCCCGAATCGTTCGCTGGCGCTCACAACTCGCCATCTCGGTCAGTGACCGTGGCCGTCAGGCGAGCGGGCATCGAGGATCTCGAGCCCGCTGCTTCGCTTCTGGGGCTCGCATTTGCTGACTATTCGTGGACTCGGTGGTGTGTCGACGCTGACGACCACCTCGCTCGCATCACCGAGCTGCAGCGGATCTCACTCGAGGTGGTTGGGTTCCCATTCGGTCTGGTCTGGTTGAGCGAGATCGATCAGGAGATCGTGAGCGTCGCCGTGTGGTCAGACTCGCGGATCGCTGTCGATCGGTCGCTGTTCAGCGAGTTGGCGGATCGATCTCGGCCGCTGCACGGCAATCGTCTCGTCGCGGCAATCGCAGCCGAGTCCAACGGGTTCGCTCGACCAGCTGGCCCGCATTTCTTCCTCGAGACCATGGGCACACAACCCGCGCGCCAGCGATCGGGGCTCGGGTCCAAGGTCTTGCAACCGGGCCTCGAGATCGCCGACACCGAAGGTTTGCTCTGCGGGCTCGAGACATCAACCGAAGGCAATGTCGCGTTCTACCGCTCGGTCGGATTCGAGGTTGTCGATCACCGAGTCGTGATCGACAGCGGTCCAGACGTCTGGACCATGTGGCGGGCTCCGACTCAGTCCTGAACGTTGTCGAGCAAGAGCTGCAGCAGCACGAGCAACACCGACTTCACCGAATCCTTGTCACGAGCGTCGCATGTCACGAACGGCACGTGCTCTGGGACGTTCATGGCGTACCGGATGGCCTCGACCGGCGGATTGTGTTCCGCGTCGAACTGGTTGAGAGCAACGACGAAGGGTAGATCTCGCTGCTCGAAGTAGTCGACCGCGTCATAGCAGTCATCGAGGCGACGAGTGTCGACGAGCACGATGGAGCCAAGAGCTCCTTCGACCAGATCGTTCCACATGAAGCCAAAGCGATCTTGGCCCGGAGTTCCGAACAAGTACATCACGAGGTCGTCGGCGACCGTGACCTTGCCGAAGTCCATCGCCACCGTCGTGGTGGTCTTGCTCTGGACCTTCGACGTGTCATCGATGCCAACCGAAGCCTCGGTCATCTTGGCCTCGGTGCGCAGCGGCGTGACCTCGCTGATCGTTCCGACAAATGTGGTCTTGCCGACGCCGAAGCCACCGGCAATGACCATCTTGACGGATTTCGGTGCGGCCTCGACCAGCACGTTCTCTCTAGAGGGAGCGGACGCCATCGATCAACCTCCTGAGTAGTTGTTCGTCGCCGGTGTCGGCTGACTTGTGGACCTTGAGAATGCTGTCGCCACCCATGTCGCCCACGAGGACGCAGATCACGCCGAGCGGCAGGCGAAGTTTTGCGGAGATTTCCGCAGCCGAGAGTCGCTCGGACAGGAGGTCGAAGATGTCTTGCTTGGTGCGATCGAGTCGTCGGTAGGACTCGTCATCGATCGCACAGCGATCGATCAACGACTCCATCACCACCGGAACGCCGGAGGAACGAGTCCTCCCCTTGGTGAGGAGGAAGGGTCTGACGAGACTGCCTTCGTCTTCCTCGTGGTCATGAACGGTCATGATCTCAACCGACCGCCAGCGGGTTCTTCAGCTCGGCGATGAGAGCCGGCGTCAGTGCGTCGCCTGCACGCCGGCAGAGCAAGGTCATCTCGTATGCGATCAGACCGATGTCGCAGTCGCGATCGGCAACCACACCAAGAGTCGATCCGTCGCCGATCGTGGTGACGAAGAGGTAGCCACCTTCCATCTCGACGATGACCTGTTCGACCTCGTCGAAGTCGAAACAGTTTGCGGCACCTCCGGTGAGGCTGATGAGGCCGCTGATGATCGCCGCGAACTGATCGACGTTCTCGCGTTGGCGGCCTGCAGATGCGGCCAGAAGGAGACCGTCAGATGACACGGCAATCGACTCCTGAACGCCATCGGTGCCTTCAACGAACTGCACGAGCAGCCAATTGAAGTTCTTTGCATCTTCGCTCACAGCCATGGTCATTGCTCCTTCTTTGCGGCAGGGACTCCGGGAGTTCCCGCCGTTGCGTCTGCTACATCGCCATCATCCGGTGTCGCTTGTTCTGCTTCGGTCTTGCCGCGCTGGAAGCTGCCCCACTGGCTCCTGCTCTTCTCAGCGACCTCGACGACGTCTTCAGCCGCACCTTCGGCCTCACCATTCGACGGATCGGCGGCCGACACTTGGTCAGCCTTGCGGCGTCCGTCGGCTGGCTTCTTGGAACCCTCGTTCTTGGAGCCAGCCCCGTTCGCACCAGATCTCTTGGATTCGCGACGCTTGAAGCCAAACGCTTCGACATCGGCTGGTGCGGTGTCGCCGGTTTGACCGTCGGCGTTGGTATCTGCAGCAGGCGCAACACTCGAACTGTCTGACTTCCGCCGCTTCTTTGGCTTTGGTGTTGCGTTCGACTTGGGTTCGACAGTGCTGCCTGGCTTTTCCTTGGCGTTCTCTGGCTTTGCCTTGGCGTCGCGACGAGGGAAGGAGAAATCACCGACCTCGACGTGCGCTTCGGTGGCCTCGATCGGCTCTGGCGCCTCGGTCTCGTCGAGGTCGGCTGCCGCTGAACTGAGCTCAGCGTTGGACCGCAGATCGGCAAGCCGTTGCGCTTCCTCAGCGATGTCCTCGTCGCTGCGACCGGCACGAACTTCAGCTGCCTTTGCCACTGCCGCTTCGGCCTTCTCCAGCAATTCACGCACCTCGGCGTCCGCTTCTTCAACCGCAGCGTCGATCGCATCGGAACGACCGGGAGCCGGGTTGGCTTCCTTGGTTTCCTCCGCCGGCTGTTCGGCCAGCGGCATTTCGATTCGTACGCTCAAGCCACCTGTCGGACCGTTCTTCAGTTTGACGTCGATCCCGTGGCGACCAGCGAGGCGAGCGACCACGAAGAGTCCAAGCTGCTGAGATGGCACGTCGGTGATCTCGATCACCGTGGCCAACTGCTCGTTGACTCGATCGATCTCGTCCTGCTTCATACCGAGGCCCTCATCGGTCACATGGACGACGTAGCGTTCGCCCTTCTTGTGCCCGGTGACGGTGACCTCTGCGGTCGGGGGCGAGAAGTTGAGTCCATTCTCGATGACTTCGGCAAGGATGTGGGCCACGTCGGCCACGATGTTGCCCTGGATCTTTCCTTCACCGATGGCGTTGAAATCAACCCGCTCATAGCTTTCGACCTCGGCAAGCGCTGCCTCAACCGCCGACTGAACATCGATCGGTTTGGCCCACCTGCGAGGCGATCGGTCACCGGCGAGCACCAAGAGACTCTCGGCGTTGCGCCGCATCCGGGTGGCAAGATGATCGAGCTTGAAGAGTGACTCGAGGGTGTCAGGGTTCTGCTCGTTCTCCTCCAAGGTGTCGATGAATCGGAGCTGGCGCTTGAGCAACGACTGATTGCGTCGGCCGAGATTGACGAACATCTCTGTCGTGTTTCGCCTGCTCTTGGCCTGTTCAGCAGCGAGGCGCAAAGCAGTGGCCTGTACTGAGTTGAAGGCACCAGCCAGCGTCTGGAGTTCGTCGTTGCTCTTGATCTCCACCGAGGGAGGAGCGACGTCGTCGACGTCGGCTCCGTCTTCGTTGATCAGGTGCACCGCAGTCGGCAAGCCAGAGGACGCCGCCTCTGATGCTGCGTCGGTCAGCGCACGGACAGGGTCAACAATCTGGCGGGTCAATCGTCGTGCCAAAATGGTGGCGACCACGAGCCCGATGAGAAAGATGAGGGCAGCAATCAGCGTCAGGTTGCGGCCCGACCGTGAGATGTCATCGTTGAGCGCTTCAAGGCCATCAAGGGGTGCGAAGGCGATGTCGGTCGGCTGGCTGGATACGACGATCCAGTCGAATCCGTTGAAGCCATCGACACCGATGTCGAACGCCTCCTCAGCGAGCGTGCCCGTGTAGCCAAAGATGAAGTCGTCGGTGATGAGCGTCGCACTCTCGCCAGGGAGAAGATCAGCGGTCAGCGCGGCGCCCAGGCCAGGAGAAGCTGCGCCGCCAGCGAAGCTGAAGCTCATCATGCGAATCTGCGCATGTTCGGTCGAGGTGTCTGCGATGAGACGACCGTCGGCGAGTGCAATCGTGTAGTCCACGTTCTCGAGCGCACGCTCGGTCGTGATTGCCTGGACAAAGGAGATGCTGAGCGAAGTTTCGATGACGCCGACCATCTCATCGGTTGCCGGGTCATCGATGCGGACAGCGATGTCGACCGAGAAGACGTCGGATGCTGCGTCGTACTCGACGTCGCTCAGTGAGAGGCCGCTGGCAACAGCCTCCTGCCACCAGGTCTCATCGCTCTGGACGAAGTCATCTGGTCGGTCGGTTGCAGCAACGTTGAACCCGTTGACGTCGGTGAAGGCGACCTGACCGAAATCGCTGTTGGCCTCGAGTTCACCGTCGAGATACTTACCAACCGAACCGAATTGGTCGAGGACACGGACCCTCTCGAAGCTGGCTTCGAGTTCCTCGGTGGTCAGGTTCGGAAGTCCGATCTCGTCCGCTTCAGCGGCGGCAGCCTTCGCTGCCTCGACGACCTCAGCCGCACGGGCCCAGCCGGCCACGTCGCTGACTCGCTCTCGGAGCTCGAGGTTGATCTCGCGCCCGATGGAAATGGCTTGGTCCTGGCTGCCGAGCACCACAGTCTCTTCGGAGAGCGTTTCTCGGCTCTCCGCCACCCGATCCGTTGCACTACTGCTCAGGTTCTGGAGCCCAATCAGGACTGCAGCGGCCAGGAAAACCAGCGGTGGCAGCGCGATCAGGAGCGATCCAACAAGGATCTTGCGGCCAATTGACTTCGTTACGTGCGTGCTCACGACATTCGTCCTTTTGGGATCCGCTTGGGGCGGTCCCTGCGATCTTTCGAATCATCCGTGCTGAATATGTACGAAACCCTTGTCGGCCACGGTTGGGCTGACATGAGGAATCGGGGCACATGGCGCCACCCGCGGATCGAAAGAGATCACGGGCAATCACTCAGCCAGATCTCCGTCCGAACCGCGAGGTGTCCAGATGACGGCCTCGGGGGCCGCTCCTGTTCGGATCGCTCAGGCATCGCTGCTGCGTCGCATGAGCTGACGCCAGCGGTACGCCAGATTTCAGGCCTGCACGGGGTCAACGCCTGCAGGACTCGGCGCCGCTTCGCCCCGCAATTCTTCAACGAGATCGATGATCTGGGTCATCACCCGATCAGACAACTCGCGAACCAGTTCTGGGGTTGTTTCTGTGGAAGCAAGCTGGCCGAGTTCGATTGGTTCACCGACACGGATGAGGACCTCGGGGCGCAGCACGACATTGGCGATGATGGTGCGCAGCGGGTGGCTGCGGGTCAGCACCCGATGGGTCCCCACCATTGCGATGGGGATGATCGGCGCTCCCGTCAGCAAGGCGAGGCGAACGACGCCGGTCTTGGCTCGCTCGGGCCAATGTTCGGGATCACGAGTGGTCCGACCCTCGGGGAAGATGCCAACCGCTTCGCCAGCGGCGAGTGCTTCAGCAGCGGCGGCGAGTGCGTCGGCGGCGTGGATGCTCCCTCGCTCGACCGGTATGAAACCGAGGCGCCTGACGAGCCGGCCAAGGCCTGGTGCCCGGAACACACCAGCGGTGGCCAACAGTCGAAGGGACCGGCCCATCCGTCGACAGATGATCGCGAGCATGACGCCATCGGCGTAGCTGGCGTGATTCGACACCACGATAATCGCTCCAGCCGGCAGCAGTTTCGCCGCCTTTCGACGTCCCCGGAACTTCGCGAAGCGGAGTCGGCTGACCACGGTCACGAGTGAGCCAATGAGCACGGCGGCAACGGCGTAGAGCACGGCACCGCCCGAGCCTGGTTTGTTCCACGAGTTCATGGCACCGGCCTACCACGGATGGCGCAGCCAGCGTCACGGCGAATGCTGAGTGACCAAGAATCGCCGGACAGCGATCACCGACCACACTGATTCCAGGACCGCAAAGATCCAGGCCTCGGAAAGCACGCCGTACACCGCTGTCGACAAACAACCTGCAGCGAAGACCGCTATCCAGCGTCGATCTCGATCCTCGAGCGCGTACGAGACGACCATGACGATCGCCGAGACGACACCGAACGCCGTCAGCACGCAGCAGTGTCGACGGCGATCTCGACCCCGGCCAGCAAGGCAATCACCGGGATGGCATCAGGACGGATCGACGTCACATCCATCACCACCGATTCGCCAACCGTCTCCGAAGCAATCTCGAGGAACGAGCAGCACGCCGCTTCTCGGCGCACGAGGTCAGCGATCGCCGGAGCGAGCGACGCAGGAAGCCACATGCGCGCGCCATTGGCCACGGCATGGACACGAGTGGCATGGCCCTGGAGCTCAGACCATTCCAGAAGTTGATCTTCCGCGAGAGCTGGAGTCAGCGAGCAAGCAATCGGTTCATCGGGAGAAGTCACCCTCAAACCGTACGACCTCAACCGGGGTCGAGGTCAAGAGGCTGGGCTGAATATTTCGACATGCGGTCGGTTCGTAGCGGTCACCGTCGGGTGTACTGCTGACAGACGTTTGCTCGTCGCAGCGGTCAGCGAAGCGTCGGGCCCTTGTAACCCTGGACGAAACCGTTCGACGTGAGCAGGTCTCGCAACTCGGGCTGCTCGGCCGGTGGCACCCCGTTGATCTTCTGGATCTCGATCTTCTTCACCTGCTTGCGGTGGACGAGCGATGCAAGCGTCGGCACCCACGAGGCGTCGTTGACTGCTTCCTCGAAGATCGTGATGCTGCGACCGCCCCGCTCGAGGAAGGCCAACGGGTGACCATCGCGGAGCACCACGTAGGCGCCGACGGCTCGACTCGGGCGCCCCTCCACATCGGGCCATGGCAATGAGGCCCCATACGGCTGCGCCGGATCAGAAGCAGCCAGCACCATGGCCGGGGCAACCTCGTTGGCGGTCCCGGTTTGTCGCTCGTCTCGCAGGCGATCAACCGCACCGGGAAGTGCGAACTGGGCCGCGCCGAGCCCGGTCACGAAGTAGCCACGGCGGACCTGGCCACGCTCTTCCATCTCCTTGAGCACCTGGTAGACGCCAGCGAAACCACCCTCGGTCCCTTCGGCCAGGGCCATCTCGCGCGTCAGCACGCCATAGCGCTCCAAGAGCTGCAGTGCCTTGGTATGACGTGCCTCGGTGGGTGTGACCGCAGGTAACCGCAATGGCGCGACCAGCGACCAGCGACCCGTTCCCGCCGGGGGCCCGAGGCGAGAGAGTTGTCGCATGTTCGGGCGACGTGCCCGACCGCTCCGAGAACGCGAAGACGAGCCGCCCTTCTTCGGAATCGCTCCTCCGACCACTGCACGCAGAGGGGTGAGCGAATCATTCGTGACCTCGCCTGCCCACACCAGATCCCACAATGCGGTGAGCACAGCGTTCTCGCCATAGTCGTGACCAGCCGCCTGAGCAGCGGCAACAAGATCTGACCAGAACACCGCGCCCCTGGCTGCCAGACACCCACGCAGCGCATCGTGCAGATCGCCTTCGACGACGTCGCCGGGCTCAGGCACCAGCGCTGGCACCTGGTCACGCCACACGAGGCGAACACGCCCATCAGTTGCGCCAAGCGAGCCAGCCCCGACCCACACCACTTCGCCAGCGGTGAGCAGAGTGTCGAGATCGGCTGGCGAGTAGTCCGGCACTCTGGCCGGCAAAATATCGAGTTCGAGCGACGAGGCTGGTAGCGCTGCTCCCTGCAATGTGGTGAGCACTTCGGCCAGACCGTCGACACCTCGTGTTCGGGAGCCGACCTGCTGCCACTCGGGAAGGAAACGGGCGAGCACGTCCTGTTCGACCGGCTCGACCTCCTTGCGAAGCGCCGCCAACGAGCGGCGACGGAGCACGCGCAAGACGTCGTTGTGGCACCACTCGCGCTCGACACCGTCCGGCCGGAACTCGCCTCGCAACAAACGGCCCTGGCGCTCGAGTTCCTTCAGCCCGACCTCTGCCCGTTCTGGCTCGACCCCGTAGCGCTCACACACCTCTGCCGTCAGGAACGGACCGTGCGACTTGGCGTAGCGACTCAAAAGGTCGCCAAAAGGGTCGTCGACCGAGTCAGTGAACGCCTGCGGCAGGCCGGGGGGCAGCGCGACGCCGAGTGCATCACGAAGCCGCGAGGCATCCTCGGCCGCAGCCAACCGTTGTTCGCTGCTCGCTCCCCCGCCGATCCCCACACCGATGAGACGGCGATCGTCGAGCAACTGCGAGACGACGGATTCAGCGGTTGCCCCGGCCGCCTCAGCGTCGAAGCGAGCCTCGATTTCCTCGAGCGACAGCGGCCCCAGCCAGCGCAACAGATCCTCGACGTGATCGATCGACCGGGCCTTCCACTTCGGATCAAGACGCTGCAGCTCGGCTTCAAGCGTGGCAAGCACATCGGCATCGAGCAGCTCCCGAAGCTCCTCGGCACCGAGAAGGTCACGCAGCAGCTCGCGGTCGAGCGAGAGCGCTGCGGCCCGACGCTCGGCCAACGGTGCATCGCCTGCGTACATGTATTGCGCGATCCAACCAAACAGCAGCGACGACGCCATCGGTGATGCCGAGTCGGTGTCGACCGACACGACCCTGATCTTGCGGCTCCGCAGCTCGGTCAGCACTTGGCGCAGGGCAGGGACGTCGAACACGTCGTTCAGACACTCGCGAGTGGTTTCGAGCAGGATCGGGAAGCTCGGGTATTTGGCTGCGACGCTGAGGAGGTCGGCTGCCTTCTGACGCTGCTGCCACAGCGGCGTACGGCGGTCAGGGCGAAGCCGCGGTAACAGGAGTGCTCTGGCTGCACACTCTCGGAACCGTGAGGCGAACATGGCCGAGTTTGGAAGCTGGGCAACGAGGAGCTCATCAAGGTCGTCCGGGTCGACCAGCAACTCGTCGATCGGCAGATGATCCACCGCCTCAGGCAGCCGAATCACGATGCCGTCGTCGCTCCACATGAGCTCGACATCCCAACCGAGTTCTTCGGCCAACCGGTGTTGCAGGGCCATACCCCAGGGGGCATGAACTTGCGCACCGAACGGGCTGAGTACACAGACTCGCCAGTCGCCGATCTCGTCACGGAAGCGCTCGACCACGATGGTGCGATCGCTCGGCACCACACCGGTGGCCTCCCGCTGCTCATCGAGGTACTGCACGAGATTGCGGGCGGCCAACACGTCGAGTCCGCTGTCCTCGCGAAGCTTGGCCATCGCTTCGTCAGGTGGCATGGCGGCGGTCTCTCGCATGAACGCACCCATGGCTCGGCCGAGCTCGAGCGGGCGCCCGGGACCGTCGCCGTGCCAGAACGGCATCTTGCCCGGCTGCCCCGGGGCGGGGGTGACGACCACACGCTCGTGGGTGATGTCTTCGATGCGCCAGGTACTCGCGCCGAGCAGAAACGTCTCGCCGGTCCGGCTCTCGTAGACCATCTCTTCATCGAGCTCGCCAACCCGTGTGCCGTCTGGCAGAAACACGCCGTAGAGGCCGCGATCAGGGATTGTGCCGCCACTGGTCACAGCGAGGCGTTGCGCTCCCGGACGGCCGCGCACGACACCCTCGACGCGATCCCAGTTGAGGCGGGGCCGCAGCTCGCTGAACTCGTCAGATGGGTAACGGCCGGCCAACAGATCGAGCACGTTGGTGAAGGCTTCATCGCTGAGCTCGGCGAAGTTCGCGGCACCGCGCATCATCGAGAGCAGATCGTTGACGTCCCAATCGTCCAGGGCGCACGCAGCCACGATCTGCTGGGCCAGCACGTCAACGGGGTTGCGCGGATAACGCGTCGATTCGATGAGGCCCTTCCGCATTCGGTCGACCACGACCGCTGCTTCCACCAGATCTGAGCGATGCTTTGGAAAGAACTTGCCGACGCTCGGCGCACCGACTTGGTGGCCCGCTCGCCCAACACGCTGCAAGCCCCTACTGACCGCGCCCGGTGATTCGACTTGCACGACCAGGTCGACGGCACCCATGTCGATACCGAGCTCGAGCGATGATGTGGCCACGAGCCCCTTGAGGGTCCCCCGCTTCAGCTCGTCTTCGATCAGCAGCCTTTGCTCTCGACTCAGCGAGCCGTGGTGGGCCTTGACCAGCTCCATGCCCGGCATCGGTGGACGGCCTTCGGCTTCCGCCGAGCGGTTCTCGCCCTCGACAGCCAGCTCGTTCAGTCGAGTGGCGAGCCGCTCGCTCAGCCGTCGAGCGTTCACGAACACGATCGTGCTGCGGTGCTCTTGGATCAGTTCGAGCAACCGCGGGTGCATCGATGGCCAGATGCTTCGCCTGACCGGGCCCGCGGCGGCAGGACCAGACATCGGCTCGTCGGTCACGACCTCGCCGAGACGGCCCATGTCCTCGACTGGCACGATCACTTCGATGTCGAGCGGCTTGCGGACGCCAGCGTCGACGATGGAAACCGGCCGGGCGGCCCGGTCGGCGTCATACCCACCGAGGAACCGAGCGATCTCCTCGAGCGGTCGCTGTGTCGCGGAGAGACCAATGCGTTGAGGCGGCGACTCGGTGACCCGCTCGAGCCGCTCGAGCGTGATCGCCATGTGCGCGCCTCGTTTCGTGGCCGCCAGAGCATGGATCTCGTCGATGATCACGGTTTGGACACCAGCGAGGGTCTCGCGCACTTTCGAGGTGAGCATGAGATAGAGCGACTCTGGCGTGGTGATCAGCAGGTCTGGTGGGTGCTTTGCCAGCTGACGCCGCTCTTCTTGGCTGGTGTCGCCGGTGCGAAGCGCCACGTGCGGCTCATAGAAGGGAGTGCCGAGCCGTTCGGCCGCCAAGCGAATGCCCTGCAACGGGCCGCGGAGGTTCTTCTCGATATCGACGGCAAGAGCGCGCAGCGGCGAGATGTAGAGAATGCGAGTGCGGTGGTTCTTGTCCTCTGGAGGGGGCGAGCTGGTCAGCTCGTTGAGGCCCCAGAAGAAGGCCGACAGCGTCTTGCCAGACCCCGTTGGCGCAAGGATCAGCGTGTGGTCACCGGCGGCAATACGGGGCCAGCCCAACGCTTGAGGCGGCGTCGGCTCAGGGAAGGTGGTGCGGAACCACTCAGCAGCCGGCGCGCTGAACCCGTCGAGAACGGGGTGATGGCGACTGTCATGGTCCGCCTTTTTCTTACCAGCCACCAGCCCAAGATACTTGACTGATCGTTTCACTGGCCCACCGCGCGACTCATGGGCAACGCGCCGACGCCGACACTCTGGTCGATGATTGCGCGTCCGACGTCCCGGCTTCCCCTCGCGCTCTTCTGCGGCCTGTACGCCGTGTATGCGACCTCTTGGTTGACCGAATGGGCCAACGACTCAGCGCTCAGTGAGGTGGGCTATCTCGCGATCCACCTCGGCTTCGCTGCCTCGTTGCTGACCAGGGCGATCATCGCCTCCAAGCATCGACGGGCCTGGGCGGTTCTCGGCGTCGGTTACCTGATTCACTTCAGCGCTTCGATGTACGACATGCTCGTGCTGATTCCGCGAGGGCAATCGACCTTTCCCACCATCGCTGACGGTGGGTGGCTGATGATCTATCCATTCGCGATCACCGTCCTCGTGATGCTGATCAAGACCGAGGTCGGCGTGCTCCCGGCGATGACCTGGTTGGACGGCGCGATCACACTCTTCGGCGCCTCTGCGGTGATCACCTCCCTCGTGCTCGGCCTACTCGTCGAGAACAAGGCAGGCGACACCATCGCGGTGCTGGTAGCACTCGCCTACCCGATCGGCGACGCACTGATCATCGGCATGATGGTCGGCTTCGTCACGATCACCAAGCAACGACCGAGCCCGATGTGGTCGATGCTTCTGGCCGGAGTTCTGGTGTATGCGGTCAGCGACATCGTCTACCTCGCACAGCTTTCGCGTGGGACATACCAGGCGGGAAGCTGGCTCGAAGTGGCGTGGGTGGGCGGGGTCACCGTCATTGGGCTGGCAGCTTGGTCGTCCGATGAAGCGCCCCCTCTCAGCACCAACCCGCGAGCCAATCTGGCGGCCATCGCCCTCCCGATCACATTCGCGGTGCTGGCCTTGTCGGTGATCACCGCTGGGGCCTTCATCGAAGTCCCGGCGGCGGCGATCGTGCTGGCCGGAGCAACGCTCGGCCTCGTTGTCGTCCGCACGGCCGCTTCGTTCCATCAAGCCCAGCTACTCGGCACCGCCCAAGGCGAAGCCCGCACCGATGACCTCACTGGACTGGCGAACCGCAGGTTCTTCTACGAGGAACTCACCACCAGACTCAAACGACGCCCCAAGGATCGCGATGTATCGATCATCCTGCTCGACCTCACCCGCTTCAAAGAGGTGAACGATGCGTTCGGTCATGAGGCCGGCGACCGAATTCTCGACGCGGTCGGCGCAAGAATCGCTGCGGCCATTCGGACCACTGATTTCGTCTCCCGGCTGGGGAGTGACCAGTTCATCGTGATCATCGATGGAGACATCGCCCTGGCTCACTCTGTGGCGACTCGGCTGCGAGCGGATCTGATCCGACCCTTCGATATCGGACACCTCACCACAGCCGTCGACGCCAGCTTCGGCATCAGCAGCAGTCCGAGGCACTCGACGTCAGCGGATCGGCTTGTCCAGCAAGCCGACCGGGCCATGCTCTTCGCCAAAGACCAACGAGGCGGGGTGCAGGTTTACGAACCAGGGTCAGACATCGACGTGCTCGAGCGAGCCAAGACCGTCCAAGAGCTTCAACGCGACGTCTCGACCGACGCGATGGTCGTGCACTACCAGCCGAAGCTCGACCTTCGAACCGACCAGATCACCGGGGTCGAAGCACTGGTTCGGTGGCAGCACCCAACTCGCGGATTGCTGTATCCGGATGCGTTCCTCGCGTTGACCGAGCAAAGCGGCCTGATGCAGCGATTGACGCACAACGTCTTGTCCACTTCGCTTCGACAGGCTGCTACGTGGCGGGCCGCTGGTCTCGACCTCACGATGTCAGTGAATCTCTCACCGTCGGATCTCCGGACACCCGGTTTGGCCGATTGGGTCAGCTCCCTGCTGGCAGAGAACGGCCTGACCGGGACAGCGCTCCGGCTGGAGTTGACCGAGGACGTCTTGATGAGCGACCCCGAGCTCGGCCGTCGCGTGTTGACGCAACTTCGTCAGATTGGCATCTCTGTGTCGATCGACGACTACGGCACCGGCTATTCATCGTTGGCCTATCTCGAGCACCTGCCTGTCGATGAGCTGAAACTCGATCGCAGCTTTGTCATGCAGTTGGACTCGAACGAGAACTCTGCCCCGATCGTCAAGTCGACGATCGAACTCGCTCACGCTCTCGGGCTCCTCTTCGTCGCTGAGGGGGTCGAAACCGAGTCGTCGCTGAAGAGCTTGGCTGCATGGGGCTGCGACATCGCACAGGGGTACTTCATCGGGCGCCCTGGCTGCGTCGAGCAGGTGACCGATCTGATCGTCAAGAGTCAGGCCAGCGGCGGCGAATGCGAACTGACCGGCCAAAGCCAACCGGGTGGCTCCCGAGATCGTCAGCCGATCACGTCCTCGGCCGAGTCTCCCAGCAGATAGCGGGGGCCGTCTCCGAGGGCAGCAGCACCATCGTCGGGGTTCCACATCGAGCAGCGCTTCAGCGATAGACACCCGCACCCGATGCACCCGTCGAGGGTGTCCCTCAACTGGGTGAGTTCGGCAATCCGTTGGTCGATGTCGGATGAGAAACCAGCGGCGAGCGCTGCCCAGTCACGCTCGTTCGGAGTGCGACCATTCGGGAGCGTCGCCAGCTGGGCGGTGATCTCTTCCAATGAATACCCAAGCTTCTGGCAGATGCGGATGAAGGAGACGCGACGAATCACCGATCGGGGAAAGCGCCGGTGGCCAGAGGTCGTTCTTTCGGACGCGATCAGCCCTTGGTCGGCGTAGAAGCGCACAGCGCTCACGGCCAACCCGGTCCGGTCCGCCACCGCCCCGATGGTCATCGCTTCGCTCGGCAGTGCCACAACAACCCGCTTCTCAGAAAAGACTTGATCTCAAGTGGACTTGAGATTGTACAACTACATCATGACAACCAACCGAAGCACCATCAACCCCGCTCGCCTCGAGCACATCAACCTCACCGTCAGCGATCCGGAGCGAACGGCCGCCATGCTCTGCGAGCTCTTTGGGTGGCACATTCGATGGGCTGGCGGTTCCATCCACGCAGGCCACACCATCCACGTCGGCACTGACGACGACTACCTTGCGCTCTACACGATGCCGGAGGCCTCCAGCCAGCCTGTCGATTCCTACCGCCAAGTGTCGGGACTCAATCACATCGCTCTGGTCGTCGATGATCTCGATGGGGTCGAACAGCGGGTGATCGACGCAGGCTTCGAACCAACCAACCACGGCGACTATGAGCCCGGTCGACGCTTTTACTTCCGGGACCACGACGCGGTCGAGTTCGAGATCGTCAGCTACACCGATCCCTCCTGAGCAGACGCGGCGCGAAACTCGCTGGCCTGCCATTCCTGTTCGACGTAGAGTCCCCATCGTGAGGCTCACCGCAGCCCACGACTCGAGCGAAAGGAGGACCCGACATGCAAATGAATGCCATCGCAATGACCGCGATCATTCCGGCTCGAAGCCGTTGCGCTTCGGGCCTGACCTTCCTCGGTCGCCTTCTCGGCTGACCATCGACCCAGCGGTCGAGCGATGACCTGAGGGCTCGCGCCCTGCGACGCATCAAGGCGTGCATGCATCAGCACACGCATCGAACAACACACGCACTCGAGGGCCCTGCTTCAGCGCGTCCTCGCCAACGAAACAGAGCAACATCATGCAACCCACCCCGGACTACCGGACCGAACAATTGGTCCAACAACAACGACGACAAAGGGCGGCCAGCGTCCGCCTGGCCAACGACTTCAGACGACAACGACCACGGCGCACGAAGAAGAGCCGAGTGTGGAATCGCTTCGTCCACGTTTGGCCTGCGTTGGTGCCACGCCATTGGTCGACGACGAGAACAGCTCGGGGTGAGGCCTAAGCTCGATCGCCATGACCAAGCCCTTCCGTTTCGGTGTTCAAGCCAAGACTGCAACCAACCGAGCCGAATGGATCGAGTTGGCCAAAAGGGCTGAGGACCTCGGCTACGCAACGCTCACCATTCCTGACCATTTCGATGGGCAACTGGCTCCGGCGCTGGCTCTCCAGGCGGCAGCTGACGCCACCCAGAGTCTGCGGGTTGGGGCCTTGGTGTGGTGCAACGACTACCGCCATCCGGTGGTGTTCGCCAACGAAATGGCCACGCTCGATCTGCTGTCTGACGGGCGACTCGAGCTCGGCATCGGGGCAGGCTGGATGAAGTCGGATTACGACGCTGCCGGCATGGTCTACGACCGTCCCGGTGTTCGCATCGATCGCATGATCGAATCCATCACGATCATGAAGGGGCTGTTCGGTGAGGGAGCGTTCTCGTTCGAAGGCGAGCACTACACCATCACCGACCTGGATCTACACCCGAAGCCTGTGCAGAACCCACACCCACCATTCCTCATGGGCGGCGGCGGCCCTCGCTTCCTCCGCCTCGCCGGCAAGCACGCCAATATCGTTGGCGTGAACCCGAACCTGCACGCTGGCGTGATCGATGCGAACACCGCCAGCGATGCCACGGCAGCAAAGTACGCCGAGAAACTCAGCTGGGTGAAGGACGGAGCTGGCGATCGCTTCGATGAAATCGAACTCAACGTTCGAGTCTTCGTCGTGATGTTCACCGACGATCGGACTGGCACCGCCGAGATGCTGGCCCCGGGAATGGGCATGTCAGCAGACGACTCGTTGCAATCTCCCCTCGCCCTCGTCGGCGATCCTGCTTCGATGATCGAAGACCTCCAGGCCCGCCGAGAGATCTACGGCTTCAGCTACATCGGTGTTGGCCCTGACGAGATGGAGCAGTTCGCCCCCGTCGTCGCCGAACTGGCAGGGAACTGATCGGGCTCGCCCGACGCTGATCACTCGACATGCCCAACACCCCCGACCCCGAAGCACACAACGAACACGACCACGAAGGGCTTCTCGGCCGCCTCGACGACTTCAAGGACCGGATCGAGGAGGCGGCGATCCAGGCCGAGTTCGAAACCGGCGAGCGCGAAGAGACCGTCGAAGAGGCCAAGTCACATGCGTTGGTGCGCCTTGGCCGCATGACCCTTGGAACGATTGTCGTCATCGTCGGCATCGCTGCGCTTCCTCTTCCAGGACCGGGCTGGCTGATCATCGCTGGCGGGCTCACGATCCTCTCCAAGGACGTTGCGTGGGCCGACCGACTGCTCCGCTACATCCGCAAGCGGGTACCTGGCATTCCAGAGGACGGCAAGATCCCGCGCTCATCGATGGTGACCATGGTGCTGGTCACCCTGGCCGCTGTTTCGGCATCATTGTGGTGGACCCTCGGCAGAGGCTCAGACGAGATCCAAGCTGGCGCATACACCGTCACCGAGTTGACTGATGCCTCGCTGTCCATCCCCGTGATCGACCCAGGGATCGAGATCGATCTCACTAGAGAAGGCCCGGTCACCGTCCGAGTCGTGGGCTGCGAACCCCTCGACTTCGAGGTCATCGAGCGGTCGAAGGCCGCATTCGTACTCGCTGGGCCGAGCCGTTCAGATTGGACTTGCGCCAACGAGGACGGCAGCCGCATCATCGCTGATCTCGCCGACGACGAGCTGCAGCTCGCCTATTCGACCGACGGCTTGCTGAGCTGGTTCCTCGCCGATGATGCACTTTCATCGATGTCGGGCGGCGACGAGGCAAGCCAGTTCCAGCTCGCTGTCGACTGACACGCCAGGGCCATCCGGCCCCTCACAATCAACCGAGGCATACCGATCCTGCGGCCGTGAAGCCGCCGTTCAACGACGACCTCGAGCTCAGCACAGCGATCCGGGACGAGCGGTCCCGGTTCTTCTTCGCGAATCGCTGGAGCGGACCAGTCGGAACGTTCTCTGCTGTCTCGCTCTACACGACGATCGTCTTTGCAACAGGCGAAGCCCCCCACGGGCTCGCCTGGTGGGCACTAGCAATGTTCGGCGTGACATCTTTGATGAGCGCTGCAGTGGTGCTCCCCAAACTCGTCGCCGCCACGAATGACGAGGGCCTACCGTCAGTTGTGCAATGGTCCCATGTCCTCGCTGGCATCGGCTACGGCAGCCTGTTTTGGCTCGACATCGACCTGGCCCAAGACATTCAATTCCGGTGGATCACCTTGGCAATGATCTTCGCCGTCAGCGGTGGAGTCATGTCGGGACTCAACGGTGTCAATTCACTGAGCAAGGTCCTGCTCATCCCGATGAGTCTCGGGGCATCGTCTGGCCTGCTGGTTGCCGGGCAACCACTGATGGCGCTCAGCGTCGCTGTCTTCGCAGCAATCGCGCTCAAGAGTCTTGCCGAGAACGACAGGCTCTGGACCGAACTCATCGTGCTCCGCATCCGCTCGAACCGCATTGCCGAAGAGAATCTCTGGGCGGCGACACACGATCCCCTCACCGGTCTGTTGAATCGCGCTGGCGTGATGCAACATCTCGCCGAGCGAGCCGCCGATACCTACCGTCCGATCAGCCTCATGTTCATCGACCTCGACCATTTCAAGGAGGTCAACGATCGATTCGGACACGCAGGGGGCGACTTGGTGCTGGTCGAGACGGCACAGCGACTTCTCCGTACGCTGCGCACCGATGACGTCGTCGGCCGCATCGGCGGTGACGAGTTCGTTGTCGCGCTCAACGAGGCTCACGGCCGGTCCACGTCGACACGATTGGCGAACCGGATCATCGATGACCTCGAACGTCCCATGGCTGGAACGACCGGCGACGACATCTATCTCTCGGCCAGCGTTGGCATCGCGACGCTCTCGCCGGCCGAGGCAACTCCAGAGCGACTGCTGCTGGACGCCGACCACGCGATGTACCGAGCCAAGCAGACCGGTCGCCGCCAGGTCGTCCATTTCGACAAGGAACTCCGAGAAGAACTCCACGAGCGCAGCGGCCTCGAAACCCACTTTCGGCGAGCCGTCCGCGAAGGCTTCATCGAAGCAGATGCACAGCCGATGTTCTCCCTCGAGACCGGGGGCATCCGGGCAGTCGAATTGCTGGCCCGATGGCGACTGCCGGGCGGAGCGGTGGTTCCTCCAAGCGTGTTCATCCCGCTGGCCGAGGACATCGGCCTCATCAGCGATCTCACTCACCACATGCTCAGAATCGCGGGCAGAATGCTCGCCGCCTGGTCCGATGACCCGATCCTCGGGGACAGCAGCGTGACGGTCAACGTCTCCCCCGTCGAGTTCGTCAGGGGCCGTTTGGTCGAGTCAGTTGCCGACACCATCACCGAGTTCGGCATCCAACCGGGGCGCCTCTTCCTGGAACTCACCGAGTCGCACGAACTCATCGGCAACGAGAGCGACCTCGACCAGTTCGAGGCCCTGCGCGCACTCGGCGTGCGATTCGCGATCGACGACTTCGGAACCGGTTACTCATCCCTCGATCAACTTCTCAAACTGCCGATCGACGTCGTGAAACTCGACTTGAGCCTGATCGCAAAGCTCGGAGCAGACCCCCGGCAGACCGCCCTGGTGCGGAGCATCCAGAGCCTCGCCGCGGTCGTCGGCAACAGCGTTGTCATGGAAGGCGTCGAGACGGCCGCTCAGCTGGCCGAACTGCGGAGCATCGGGGCAACCCTTGTCCAGGGGTATTACTTGTGTCGCCCCGTACCCGTTGACGACTTGGCAGAGCATGTCGCTGCGCTTCGGGCTGACACCGCCGTCCTCGAGTTGAAGCGTTAGCGCAAGAAGTCCGGTAGTGGCTCGGTGTGCAGCATCGTCAGCCGCTTCGTCGACCGGGTGACTGCGACATAGAGCGAGCGTGCGCCCTGCTGCTCCTCGCGAAGGATCTGGCTCGGTTCGAGCACAACGGTGGCGTCGACTTCGAGACCCTTCACCAGATTGACCGGCACAACCGTGATTGAACGGGTGAAGCCGTCGCGCCGAGCACGACCGATCAGGACACCCGCCGCTTCGAACGCTGCGACGACATCGTCGTACGCCGAGGTGGCGCAGACAACGGCCACGTTGCCATGGTCGAGGTCGGCCAATTCCTTGGTGGCCCGCTCGATCGCTGTCTGAAGCAACGACGCCGGCGGTCGCACCTCGATGATCGCCGGCACGTCGCCGTCCGACCGGACGGCAATGGGCGG
>RCMY010001633.1_pt1 | contig 21143 bp, 16 predicted proteins | sample 2041341 | NCBI WGS metagenome assembly RCMY01 (sample SAMN09708234, study PRJNA481090) | Marine sediment metagenome, whole genome shotgun sequencing project.
AGGCAAGTACCGCAAGAACCACATCCCGCAGGTCAAGGGGTTTTGGGAGAAGTTCTACTTCCGCCCCGGCAACCTCGGTTACCCCGTGTTCGACACCGCGGTCGGCAAGGTCGGCATCTACATCTGTTACGACCGTCATTTCCCCGAGGGCTGGCGCATGCTTGGCCTCAACGGAGCCGAGATCGTGTTCAACCCGTCGGCGACGAGTCGCGGACTCTCTGCCTATCTGTGGCAACTCGAACAGACCGCAGCGTCAGCCGCGAACATGTACTACGTCGGAGCGATCAACCGTGTCGGCGTGGAAGACCTTGGCGACAACGACTTCTACGGCACGAGCTATTTCTCGAATCCGCGAGGCCAATTCGTTGACGGAACCGCGTCGGATCAAAATGAGGAACTCGTGATCCGAGATCTCGATCTCGACATGATCTCCGAGGTCCGCGATCAGTGGGCCTTCTATCGGGATCGTCGGGGTGACACGTACGGCAAGATCGCAGAGACCTGAGATGACGCAAGAGATGACATCGTCAACCGTTACGGCCGAAACCGCCGCTGAGCTGCACGCCCGATACAAGCAGTTCCTTCCGTCGTTTCTCAAGCCGTATTATGCCGAGCCGGTCCAGATCGATCGCGGTGAAGGCAGTTACGTCTTCGACTCCGACAACAATCGGTACCTCGACTTTTTCGGTGGTGTCCTCACCACGATGATCGGGCACAACAACCCGGCGGTTACCGCTGCGGTGCAAGAGCAGGCTGGCAAGGTCATGCACACGTCGAGCCTCTACTTGTCGAAGCCGATGATCGACCTGGCCGAAAAGATCGCCGACCTGTCAGGGATTCCCGATGCGCGGGTTTTCCTCACCCCATCGGGCACCGAGGCCAACGACACCGCAATCCTTTTGGCCACGTCCTATCGAAAATCGAACCAGATCCTCGCGATGCGCAACAGCTACCACGGTCGCTCGTTCACCACACAGGCGATCACATCGCATGCGTCGTGGTCATCGACGAGCCTCTCGGGGCTTCAGGTCACGTTCGTGCAGGGGCCATACAAACTCCGTAGCCCATTTCGTGAGCTCGACGACGACGCATACACGGCGGCATGTGTCGACGATCTGGCACAACTCTTGACGATGACGTCTGCGGGCGACGTCGCGGCGCTGATCGCCGAACCAATTCAAGGAGTTGGTGGTTTCGCCACTCCTCCCGACGGGTTCTTCGGATCGATGAAGAAGGAACTCGACAACCGCGGGATTCTCTACATCTCCGACGAGGTCCAAACGGGATGGGGGCGCACCGGCGATCACTTCTGGGGTTACCAGGCGCACGGGATCGTCCCCGACATGCTCACCTTCGCCAAGGGAGTGGGCAACGGCATCACGCTCGCCGGCATCGTGGCTCGTGCGGAGATCATGGACACGATCAACGTCTTGAACTTCTCGACCTTCGGCGGGAATCCGCTGTCGTCGGCGGCCGGCATCGCCACGATCGACGAGGTACTCAAACACGACATGCAGGGCAACGCAAAAGTGATGGGGGACCGGTTTCGTGCCGGGCTCGAGTCGATTGCTGCCGAAACACCATGGATGGCTGAAGTACGCGGACGGGGGCTCATGCAAGCAATTGAAACCGTCGCTCCCGGCGGCCTCGAACCATCGCCATTTCATGCCAACGCGATGCTCGAAGCAACAAAGGCGAACGGATTGCTCGTCGGCAAGGGTGGCCTCTATGGAAATGTGGTGCGTATGACACCGATGCTGAACGTGACCGCCGAGGAGTTGGACGAGGGCCTCGAGGCCCTACGCCGCGCTGCGGCATCGATCAGCGAAACCGATGGAGAACAGACATGACGATGTTGATAAAGGGTGGAACGGTCATCAGCGCAACGGGCGCTGACTTGGCCGATGTTCTGGTCGATGGAGAGAAGATCGTCGCACTTCTCGCGCCAGGCTCCGACGTGGCGATCAGCGCCGAGAGCGGCTCGGCCAAGGTCATCGATGCGACCGGCAAGTACGTGATTCCCGGAGGTGTCGACGCGCACACGCACATGGAACTGCCGTTCGGAGGCACGTCTGCATCGGACACGTTCGAAACCGGCACACGCGCAGCCGCGTGGGGAGGGACGACAACGATCGTCGACTTCGCCGTGCAGAGCAGCGGACGTCAGGTTCGCGACTGCCTCGATGAGTGGATGGCCAAGGCCGAAGGCAATTGCGCTATCGACTACGGCTTTCACATGATCCTCGGCGACATCAACGAAGCGTCGCTGAAAGAAATGGACATTCTCGTCGATGAGGGCATCAGCAGTTTCAAGCTCTTCATGGCCTATCCGGGGGTCATGTACAGCGACGACGGCCAGATACTGCGGGCCATGCAGCAGGCAGCAGGCAACGGCGGTTTGATCATGATGCACGCCGAGAACGGCATCGCGATCGACGTGCTCGCCGAGCAGGCGGTCGCTCGCGGTGAGATCGATCCGATCAATCACGGACTTGTGCGCCGCGAGGAGCTCGAGAGCGAGGCGACCCATCGCGCAATCAAGCTCGCAAAGGTGGGAGCGGCGCCGCTCTACATTGTTCACCTCTCGGCATCGGAGGCACTCGAGGAGGTCGTCCGAGCCCGTGATCGTGGCGCGAACGTGTTTGCCGAGACCTGTCCGCAGTACCTGTACCTCAGCCTCGAGGAACACCTGGGAGCCCCCGGGTTTGCAGGTGCCGGGTACGTCTGCTCGACCCCGCTTCGAAGCAAACACGAACACCACCACGCAGATCTCTGGAAGGGGCTTCGTACCGATGACCTGAGCGTCGTCTCAACCGATCACTGCCCCTTTTGCATGAAAGATCAAAAGGAACTCGGCAAGGACGACTTCCGAGCCATTCCTAACGGAATCGGCGGTGTCGAACACCGGATGGACCTGATCTATCAAGGTGTCGTGGCCGGCGAGATCGGACTCGCCCGGTGGGTCGAACTTTGCTCGACGACGCCGGCTCGCATGTTCGGGATGTATCCACAAAAGGGCACGCTGCAGCCAGGCGCCGATGCCGACATCGTGCTCTACGATCCAAATGCGTCGTGGACGATAAGTGTCGAGAACCATCACATGAACATGGACTATTCGGCGTACGAAGGCTTCGAGGTCCAAGGCAAGGTCGACACGGTGATCTCGCGTGGCCGCATCATTCTCGCCGAGGACGAATACACGGGGAATGCCGGGCACGGCAAGTACATCGAACGTGGACTGAGCCAGTATCTGATGTAGTGCCCGATCGCAGTACCAGAAACGCACAGTTCGCAGATTCGACCAGGGGGAAGTTGAGCAATGGATTTCGGAGTGGTTCTTCAGACGGACCCGCCAGCGTCGCGCGTCGTCGACATCGCGCGGCGGGCAGAGACGTTGGGGTTCAGTCACGGCTGGACGTTCGACAGTCACATTCTGTGGCAGGAGCCGTACGTCATCTATTCGGCGATGCTGGCGGCGACCGATCGTATGGTCGTTGGACCGATGGTCACGAACCCCGGTACTCGCAACTGGACGGTCACCGGTTCGTTGTTCGCCACGCTCAACGACATGTACGGAGAACGCACGATCTGCGGCATTGGTCGCGGCGACTCGGCCATGCGGGTGCTCGGGCACAAACCGGCGAAACTCTCGACGCTGAGCGATGCCATGCGGGTGATCAAGGGACTGGCAGAAGGCGAAGAGGTCACCTACAACGGTACCCAGCAGCGACTTCCGTGGGCCAAACCCTCACGGTTGCCGATGATGATGGCCGCGTATGGTCCCCGAGCTCTCCATCTGTGTGGTTCTGAGACCGACGGATTCATCTTGCAGCTCGCCGATCTCCAGATCGCCAAATGGACGATCGAGGCCGTAAAGTCCGCCGCTTCAGATGCTGGCCGCGACCCCGAAAGTTTGTATATCTGCGTTGCCGCACCGGCCTATGTCGGAGCCGATATTGAGCATCAAAGAAACCAGTGTCGCTGGTTCGGTGGCATGGTCGGGAACCATGTCGCCGATCTCGTCGAGCGGTATGGCGGGGAGAGTGACATGGTTCCCCAGGCGCTCACCGACTACATCAAGGGTCGCGAAGGTTATGACTATTCCGGCCATGGGAAGGCTGGACACGATCACACCGATTTCGTTCCCGACGAGATCATCGATCGGTTCTGCGTCCTGGGAACTGAAGACCAGCACATCGAACGGCTCGAGGCGCTGAAGGATCTGGGTGTCAACCAGTTCGCGATCTACCTGATGCACGACCAGAAGGACGAGACGCTCACCGCCTACGGGCAGCGGATCATTCCGCACATCGCGTGATCCGGCGCGCCCTCCGCCGCACGGTCTTGTTCTGTGTCGCGATTGCGTTTGTCGCGGCCGCGTGGGAGTTCTACAAGCTCATCGGTCCCGAGGATGGGGGTTCCGTGCTCGGGATGCGTCTGATCCCGAAGACTTCTCAGCGAGCGATGCCGCACATCTGGGACATGCTGCAGCGGTTGGGAGAGCCCGAGAACCGTGGCGGCGACGACCCGATCTGGATCACGGTCGCCGGCTACGCCTGGTACACCTTCCGGCTGTCGCTGGTCGGTCTGGTGCTCGGTGCGATCTTCGGAATCTCGTTGGCGATCGTCATGGCGAGGTTCCGCATTGCCGAGCGGGGTCTGTTGCCGTGGGTGATCATGTCTCAGACCGTGCCGCTCATCGCACTTGCGCCGCAGGTCGTCAGCTGGAGCGGCCGGTTCGACGTGTTCGGGTGGGAATGGCCGCGGTGGGCGTCGGTCTGCGTCCTGGCGGCGTTCTTGTCATTCTTCCCGGTTGCCGTTGGCACCCTGCGCGGACTGCAATCCGCGCCGTTGGCTTCGCTGGAGTTGATGGACAGCTACGCCGCGTCCTGGTCGAAAACACTTGTCAAGCTTCGCTTTCCCGCGGCGATCCCGCACATCATCCCGGCGCTCAAGCTGGCCGCGACCCTGTCGGTCGTCGGTGTCATCGTGTCGGAGATCTCGACCGGCATCCGAGGCGGTATCGGCCGTGCTGTGCTGTCGTATCAGCAGGCGTCGACGGGTGATCCAACAAAGGTGTATGCGGCCGTGTTCGGCGCGGCTGCGCTCGGCCTCGTGCTGTTCGGCCTCGTCGTGGCCGTCGACGTGATCGTGATGCGAAACCGTCCCCAGGAGGTTCCGGCGTGAGCGCAGTTGTTGTCAACCACGTCTCGAAGGTCTTCAACGAAGGCCAGACCAACCAGGTCGACGCGCTCGTCGACATCGAACTCACCGTTCAGTCGGGCGAGTTCGTCTCGTTGATCGGCCCCTCTGGATGCGGGAAGTCGACGCTGCTCCGACTGATTGCCAACCTGATCGATCCGACCGGTGGCGACGTGTCGGTGAACGGGAAGTCGGCGGCTCAGGCGCGACTCGACCAGGACTACGGGATGGCGTTCCAACAGGCCGGGTTGTTCGACTGGCGAACCGTCGAGAAGAACATCGAGCTCCCGCTCGAACTCAAGGGCTGGGACCGGGCAAAACGACGAGCGCGCACCCACGAGATGCTCGAGCTCGTGAAACTCCCCGAGTTCGCTCGGCACATGCCATGGGAGCTCTCGGGCGGCATGCAGCAACGGGTCGCGATCGCCCGCGCGCTCGCTGCGCACCCACAACTTTTGCTCATGGACGAGCCGTTCGGTGCACTCGACGAGATGACCCGCGAGCACATGCAGGCCGAACTGCTCCAGATCTGCGAGCTCACCAAGACCACGGTCGTCTTCGTGACGCACTCGATTCCCGAGGCGGTGTATCTGTCCGACCGGGTCGTGGTGATGTCACCCCGACCTGGCAAGGTCACCGAGGTGATCGACGTGGCGTTGGGGTCGAGTCGCGATGAGAACACACGCGAGGCCGACGCCTTCTATCGATCGATTACCGAGGTCCGCGAGGCGTTGCGTGGCACCGAGTCGGCTGGAGTGACCGGAGGGGTCGACGACCGATGAACCCCCGCCAGTTGTTCGCAAGCGTGTTGACCCCGGCCGTGTTCGGCCTGCTGTTCCTCGCGATCTGGGAGGCAGTGGTGAAGGGCTTCGATCTCAAGCCCTTCTTTCTTCCGGCGCCGAGCGCGATCTGGTCTGCGTTCACCGACAACACCGATCTGGTTCGGAGCGCGGCATTCGCCTCGGGCTCGAACGCGCTCGTCGGACTGATCGCCGGCACCCTGCTCGGTGTTTCTGCTGGTTTCCTCCTGATGCGGTTCAACATCCTCAACGAGTTGGCCTCTCCGCTCGCCGTCGCTCTCAACGCCGTGCCGATCGTCGTGCTCGTCGCCGTGTTTCAGAACATGTTCTCGAGCACCAGTGAGATCCCGCGGCGCCTAATGGTGACGCTGATCGTGTTTTTCATCGTGCTGGTCAACGTGGCCAAGGGTTTGCGCCAGGTGGAGGCCACGCACCTAGAGCTCATGCGCTCGTACGCGGCGTCACCACGCGACATTCTCGTCAAGACCCGCATTCCGAACGCGATGCCCTACCTGTTTACGGCGCTGAAGATCGCGGCGCCGACAGCAGTGATCACGGCGTTCGTTTCAGAATATTTCGGAGGTCGTCAGAATGGCCTCGGGTATTTCATACCCTCGAACTTCGCGAGCTCGAAGAATGCCGTAGCGTGGGCGTACGTGATCGGAGCCTGTCTACTGGGCCTGACGTTTTACCTCGTCTCGATCGCATTAGAGAGTTTCACTACACACCGGCGGGGCCAGTCCCCAGGGAGAGCAAGACAATGAGAAACCGAACCATCCACAAGGTGGTCGCCATCTTCGCCGCATTGGCGCTCGTGACCGCAGCTTGCGGTAGCGACGACGACGTTGCGAGCGACGACGCACCTGCGACAACCGTTGCCGACGATGCGAGCAATGACGCACCTGCGACAACCGTTGCCGACGATGACGGCGACGCCATGGACGACGATGACGGCGATGACGGCGACGCCATGGACGACGAAGATGGTGACGACGTGGCCATGGAGTGCGACACTCCTCGAGAGATGAGCGTGCAGCTGCAGTGGTTCACCCAGGCCCAGTTCGCCGGTTATTACGCCGCGGCCGACCAAGGCTTCTTCGAAGATCACTGTCTCGATGTCACGATCCTCGAGGGTGGCGTCGACATCGTTCCGCAGGTCCAGCTCGCCAACGGTGACGCCGACTTCGCAATAGCGTGGGTCGGCAAGGCCCTCGCTACACGCGAGGGTGGGGCGGATATCACGAACATCGCCCAGATCTACCAGCGCTCCGGCACACTCCAGGTGTCGTTTGCCGACAGCGGCATCACGTCACCTGCCGACTTCGCTGGCAAGAAGATCGGTAACTGGGGCTTCGGCAACGAGTACGAGGTTTTCGCAGCACTTGGTTCCGTGGACCTCGACCCGGCCAATGATGTCGAGCTCGTCGGCCAGGACTTTTCCATGACCGCCCTTCTCGAGGGTGAGATCGACGCCGCCGAAGCGATGACCTACAACGAGTACGCCCAGGTGTTGGAGGCCGTGAACCCCGACACCGGCGAGTTGTATCAGCCGGGCGACTTCAACGTGATCAACTATTCCGACGTCGGCGTGGGCATGCTCCAGGACGCAATCTGGGCAGATGCAGGCAAGCTCGCCAGCGACGACGAGTACCGCTCACTTGCCGTGTCATTCGTGGCAGCCTCGATGGAGGGCTGGATGTATTGTCGCGACAACGTCGAGTCGTGCCAGCAGATCGTGCTGGCCTCCGGCCCGACGCTCGGTGCCAGTCACCAGCTTTGGCAGATGAACGAAGTCAACAAGCTCATCTGGCCATCTCCGAGCGGCATCGGCTTCATCGAACAGGCCGCCTGGGACAGCACGGTTGATCTCAGCCAGACTGCGCCGAACCTCGAGGGCACGACCTTCCTCACCGCTCCTCCAACCGAAGGGGCATTCACCAACGAGATCGTCGAGGAGGCGTGGACCCACCTGAACGCCGACTCCACGGACACGTTCGGTGCGGACTTCACCCCCATCGAGGTCACCCTCGTCGAGGGCGGCAACTGATCAGCTGATCACCAACTGAGTGGTTTGACGTGTGGAAGTAGGGCCGGGAATCCCGGCCCTACTCTCGCGTCCGGGGACGGTGGCGACGGGCTGGCAGCACTACGGTTTGGGAGTATGTTGTGGCGCTGACCAGGAGACCTGATGGCTGACAGATTCGGAGCACTCGAGGCTGGTGGCACGAAGTTCCGCGCCGCAGTTCTCGACCGCGATCTCAAAATCGTGGACGAGGTGTGGATACCGACGACGACACCCAACGACACGATCGAGGCGGTCGAACAGTTTTTCACGACCCGTGATCCGGTCGCTGCCCTTGGCATTGCGTCATTCGGACCACTCGTCGTCGACCGCACCTCGTTGGTCTATGGCTCCATCGCCTCGACGCCAAAGCCTCACTGGACCGGCTTCCCACTCCTGGCTCGCTTGACGAAGTCGTTGGGGGTGCCCAGCGACATCCAGACCGACGTCGAAGCGGCGGCGGTCGCTGAGTGGAACCTCGGCGCGGGAAAGGGACATCGATCCGTCGGATACGTGACGGTCGGAACGGGTATCGGAGCAGCGGTCGCGATCGATGGTGTGCCCTTTCGCGGCCGAAACCACACCGAACTCGGCCATGTGCCTGTTCGACGTGTCGGCGCTGACACGTTCGCCGGACGTTGCCCCTTTCACACCGACTGCCTCGAGGGGATGGCGTGCGGACCCGCAATTACAGAGCGATGGCATGCCGACCCGTCGACGCTCGGCGATCGAGACGAAGTGTGGGATCTCGAGGCCGCATATCTTGCGCAGCTCGTTCGGGTGTACACCCTCGGTTTTGCGCCCGACATCGTCCTGTTCGGTGGTGGGGTCGGCACGCGACCTGACATGGCAACGCGTATCGAAGATGCGGTGAAGGACGATCTTGCTGGTTATGCGGTCGATGGTCCTCCGCTGATCGCAACCGCAGGTCTCGGTGCCGACGCAGGTCTCATCGGTGCCGGACTTCTCGCTCGTGAACTCGCATGACACATCCGCGAGAAATGCCTCCAACAAACAAACGGAGCCCGATGCCGTCGAGCGGTCGTCCGGCCAACGAGGTGATTGCCGACCTCGCGGCAAAACGTGACCATGACGTTCGCTGGGAGGACGGCCGGACTTTCGGCATGGTCTACGACGGCGGGCCAGGTGCGCGAGGCCGCCGATGGACAGCCGATCTGTTGCACGGACCAGAAACCGCTGCTGAGCGTGCCCGAATCGAACGCGACGTCATCGCGACCGGTCGACGAACTACTCAACCCTGGAATAGCTCGGGCGAGCAAAATAGATCGACGTGCAAGCTCAATCGGACGAATCGGTCTCTCGTGCATTAGTCCACCTGGCTGCAGCGTGTGGAGCCATGATCGAACGGTCGCCTGCTCGTGCTGCGGTCGAGGAGACATCGCGAATGTTTTTGGCCGTCTCGAGTTCAAGGTCTGTGGGCGTGTCGCTGCCCGTTCGCGGGGCTACGACGACGTTCGGCAAACCAGCCACAGCGGCATCTCGCGCTGCAGCATCGGCGTAGTAGGCAAGGTCGTTGACCTGGTGCCACTTGTCGGCGCCCATGACGACGATGTCGTATCCGGCCGCAATATCGGCGATCAACTGTTCACGGGTCGTCTTGACGACCAGCCAATCGAACTCCGACGCATCTGCCTCGAGCAACGAGATTCGCTCGTCAAACGGCGGACCCTCTGGGTCGGGTTTGTCGAGGGCCACCTCGGACACGACCAGGTGAACCTCGTGGAGGTTGCACGCATCTTTGGCTCGTAACGCGATCTCGAGGTGTGCGATCGTCAACGGATTGAACGAACCTGGAAAGACTCCTCGTCTGCGCACAATTGAAACCACCAGTTCATGTTGCCGTATCGGCGAGGGCAGGGGCATACTTCTCTCGTGAAATTCCCCGAGATTCTCGTAGTAGTACTCGTGTAGCACTCGACCCCGACGTCGAGTGCTGCGCAACCTTCCCAAAGCGGGAAGGTTTCTTTGTTTTTCGGGAAGGTTTCACCGGTGCTCTCGCACCACTCGTAATGCGCAAGGAGCAATGACATGCAAATGGATGGTGGACAGGCTCTCCTCAAGGCCCTCGAATACGAAGGCGTCGAGGTGGTATTTGGATATCCCGGCGGTGCGATTCTTCCCGTCTACGACTCCGTGCTCAAGGCTGGCCTTCGTCATGTCCTCGTGCGCCACGAGCAGGGTGCGGGCCACATGGCATCGGGATATGCACATGCAACCGGCAAACCCGGCGTCGTCATGGTCACCAGCGGACCTGCGGCCACGAACATCGTCACCCCACTAGCCGATGCCTATCTTGACTCGGTGCCGATCGTTGCGATCACGGGCCAAGTGGCGTATGGGCTGATCGGTACCGACGCATTCCAAGAGACCGATACGACCGGAATCACGATGTCGGTCACGAAACACAACTACTTGGTTTCCGATCCGAACGATATTCCCCAGATCGTGCACGAAGCGTTCTACATCGCAACGCACGGCCGACCTGGACCAGTGCTCATCGACCTCCCGAAGAACATCGCCGACGCGATGAACCCTGACTCGCAGATGACCTGGAAGGATCCCGTCCCCGTCGATCTACCCGGGTTCCAGCCCGTGCTCGATGGCAAAACCGAGGACATCAAGGCTGCGGTCGAATTGATGCTGCAGGCATCTCGGCCAGTGATTTACGCCGGCGGAGGCATCCTCACAGCTCGCGGCGCCGCTGAGCTTCGAGCGCTCGCCGAAAAGTTGAACATCCCTGTCGTCACCACGTTGATGGCTCGCGGTGTTATGCCGGACAGCCACGAGCTGAACCTCGGCATGCCGGGAATGCACGGCAACTACACCGCCATCATGGCCATGCAGGAGTCCGACCTGCTGATAGCGCTCGGTAGTCGGTTCGATGATCGGGTCACGGGCCGCGTCGATGGATTTGCCCCCGATGCGAAGATCATCCACGTTGACATCGATCCGGCCGAGCTCGGCAAGATCCGTATGCCTGACGTTGCGATTCGTGGTGACGCCAAGCGCGTGATGGCCGCGATGCTCGACGAGATCGGTTCATCGACCGCAGCTGATCATGGCACCTGGCGCTCCACGCTCAGCGGCTGGCAGGAGAACTACCCATTGGCCTACGAAGACGCAGCGCCTGGGGGAAAGCTCAAGCCGCAGATGGTGCTCGAACGTCTGCACGCTTTGTCGCCCGAAGACACCATCGTCGTCTCCGGAGTGGGCCAACACCAGATGTGGGCAAGTCAGTACTGGAAGTTCGAACACCCGTACACGTGGATCAACTCCGGTGGCCTGGGCACGATGGGATTTGCCATTCCAGCGGCCGTGGGCGCAAAGACCGGAATGCCTGACCGCACCGTCTGGACTGTCGACGGCGATGGCTGCTTCCAGATGACGTGTCAGGAGCTGATCACCGCATCGGTCGAGAAGATTCCGATCAAGGTTGCACTGCTGAACAACAGTTACCTGGGAATGGTGCGGCAGTGGCAGGAGATGTTCTACGACAAACGGTATTCCGAGGTCGACCTCGGGGGACCGGTGCCGGACTTCATCAAGATGTCTGAAGCCATGGGCTGTGTTGCCATTCGAGTCGAAGACCCAGACGAGGTCGATGCGGCGATCGAACGTGCGAACAGCATCAACGATCGGCCCGTCGTCGTCGAGTTCGTCACCGATTCGGCCGAGAACGTGTACCCAATGGTTCCTGGGGGCAAGTCGAATTCCGACGTGGTTGTTCCGCCGTTCCAAGAAAGGGAGACGGCACTATGAGGCGTTCGCAGATGCAACAGGTCCACACATTTGCTGTTCTCGTCGAGAACAAGGCTGGCGTCTTGGCGCGAGTCGCCGGGCTCTTTGCTCGACGTGGGTTCAACATCGAATCCTTGGCGGTCGCCCCGACCGACGAACGGTTCAGCCGAATCACGATCGTTGTCGACGCCGAGTCGGCCCCACTCGATCAGATCAAGAAGCAACTCGACAAGTTGATCGACGTCGTCGACATCACCGAGCTCTCACCGGCGGAGTCTGCACTTCGCGAGATGGTGCTCGTGCGAATGAATGTGGCTGATGAGTCGACCATCGCCGACGTCGAGGAGTTGGTCGAGGGGTTCAGCGGAAGTGTGATTCGCGTGCGCGGGACCCAGATGATGATCTCGCTCTCGAGTCATCCGGCAGACCTCGACGAATTTCTCTTCCAACTACGCCCGTTTGGTATCGACGAGTTGCAGCGCACCGGTGCGATTGCGATTCCTGGTATCGAGTAACCTGCGCAGTCCTTCTCTCCGCGGCCAGTTCAGGCCACGGAGGCCAATAACCTCCCTCCGGGGGCCGTTCAGGCCACGGAGGCCAATAACCTCCCTCCGGGGGCCGTTCGGTATTCCGAAGAACAGAAAGATATTTCAGTGGCAAACATCTACTACGAAAAGGACGCCGACCGTTCGCTTCTCGCGGACAAGAAGGTGGCCATCCTCGGTTACGGCTCGCAGGGTCATGCCCACGCGCTCAACCTCAAAGAGTCGGGCATCGACGTTCGTGTCGGCCTGCGGGAAGGTTCATCCTCCAAGGCCAAGGCCGAAGAGGCCGGTCTCACCGTGAAGTCGATCGCAGATGCCACTGCCGAAGCCGACGTGGTCATGCTCCTGCTCCCAGATACCGAGCAGGCCGAGATCTACGAAGAGCACATCCTGCCAAATCTGCAGCCGGGCAATGCTCTCGCCTTCGCCCACGGGTTCAACATCCGATTCGACCTCATCAAGCCGTCCGATGACCTTGACGTCATCATGATCGCCCCCAAAGGTCCTGGTCACCTCGTGCGACGCACGTACGTCGAGGGTGGCGGCGTGCCGTGCATCATTGCGGTCGAGAACGACGCAAGTGGGACGGCCATGGGTCTTGCCCTCGCCTATGCCGATGCGATTGGTGGCGCCCGTGCTGGTGTCATTGAGACCACGTTCACCGAAGAGTGCGAAACCGACCTGTTCGGCGAGCAGGTCGTCCTGTGCGGAGGAACCAGCGAGCTGGTGCGAAGTGCCTTCCAGACGCTCGTCGATGCCGGCTACCAGCCAGAAATTGCGTACTTCGAATGTTTGCACGAGCTGAAGCTCATCGTCGACCTCATGTACGAGGAAGGCATCAGCGGCATGCGATACAGCGTGAGCGACACCGCTGAATACGGCGATCTCAGTCGTGGCCCTCGGATCATCGACGATGGCACCCGTGCCCGCATGAAAGAAATTCTCACCGAGATTCAGGACGGGACGTTCGCCGAGGAATGGGTCAACGAATCCCGTTCCGGTCGCAAGAACTTTCTCGCGATGGAAGAAGCCGGCAAGGATCATCTCATCGAGAAGGTCGGCTCCAAGCTTCGTGACATGATGCCGTGGATTTCGGCTGGCAAGCAGTCGGTGCATGACGCTGCAGGCGGCCAGGGCTAATTTTCGCCGCGGGTCGGGATCCGTCGCCGCCGTTCGCTGCGCTCACTAACATCGCGTGAGTCGATTTTTCATCTGGGGGCTCCGTGACAGCGATATTGGCGTTGGCGGGAGCGATGATCATCGGCGCGTCCGACTTCGGCGGCGGGCTGGCGGCACGGATGACGTCTCCACTTCGTGTGACTGCGTGGATCCAGACAACAAGTTTTGTGTGCATCTTTGCCGCCGTCTGGTTCGTCGATGCCCCGAGTGTGACTGCGCCTGATCTGACCGCTGGCACGATTGCCGGGATGTCGGGCACGTTTGCGTACGTTGCGCTCTTCGCCTCCTTCTCGAGGGGTCAGATCACCCGACTGGCGCCGATTGCGGCGATCATCGGCGCTGCTGTTCCTGCCATCGTGAGCTGGGTTCGGGGTGAGCCGCGTACGGCGATCCAGTTACTCGGCGTGTGCCTCGCCCTCGTCGCAGTCGCACTGGTGACGCAGGAGCGCGCCTCGACGGAGGCGCCGAAATCCACGCCGCTGGATGCATTCGCCCTCGCTGTTCTCGCAGGTTTGGGGTTTTCGGTGTTTTTCCTGGCCTTGGCCGAGACGAGCAGCGAGGCTGGACTCTGGCCCCTCGTGGCGGCGAGAGTGGTGTCGGTGCCAGCGGTCGTTGCGGTCGCGATCGCGATGACCAAGGGCGTGTCGATGCCGAGCGTTGGTGCGGTGAAGCTGACGGTGTGGGCAGGGGCTGCAGAGGCGATTTCGAGTGTGCTGGTGCTCCTGGCATTTCAGCGAGGACCGATCGCAGTCGCCGCCGTGCTCGGTGGTTTCTACCCACTGAGTACGGTCGCGCTTGCCCGGGTCGTTCTTGACGAACGGTTGCTCAGAATTCAGTGGGTGGGCGTTGGTCTCGCAGTGATGGCGATCCCCCTCATCGCCCTGCCGATATAGGCGGCTCACACACCGGCACGCTATGTTCGTTGGCTACCGAACGACCCTGCTGGGAGAGCGCAACATGGCCTTGGATATGTCGGGTTTCGATCGGGTTCGGGTGCTGTTCCCGGACCATCTTGGTTTGCCTCGGGGCAAGTACATGCCCACCCATCTGGCGCCGAACGGCACAGGACATTGCACCGCCCTGTACGGCATGGGATATGACCGGAGCATGATTCCTGCGCCTGGGTCGTACCTCACCGAGGGGCTGATCGATTTCCATGCAACCATGGACCCCTCGACCTTGCGCCAGAGCTGGGAAGACGACACGACCGCAGTCGCCATTGCCGACCTCTCGTTGGGAGGCGAGCCGTACCCGTATTCGGCTCGACACGTCCTCAAGCAGGCGCTTGCGCAGTGGTCAGAACTTGGCTACCGGGTTCAGGTCGGCGTCGAACTCGAGGCGTACTTGCTCGAGCCAGATGGCGACGGTGGATGGCAGCGTTTCGTGAATCCGCGAGCCATGGTGTACGGCACTGGCGTCGGCAACGATCCAACGGGTGTCATCGCTGGCATCATGCGAACCGCCACCGAATTTGGCTTTCGCCCCGAGTCGATCAATGCCGAGTTCGACGAGTCACAGTACGAGCTGACGCTGGAGTATGGCGACGCGTTGGAGGTCGCCGATGAGGTCTTCCTCTTTCGGGTGATGGCACGCGAGATTGCGTTGGAACACGGCATGGACCTCACCTTCCTTGGCAAACCATTCGCCGATCTCAGTGGCACCGGTGTGCATTTCAACGTTTCCGTCGTCGATGAAGATGGCATCAACGCGTTTGCCGACGCGTCGAACGGCGATGGCCTGTCTGCTTTGGCCAAATACGCGATCGCAGGCTTGTGTGCGCATCACCAGGCTCTCACGGCGATCACCGCACCAACCGTCAACGCGTACCGTCGCCTTCAGCCTGCGCAGCTGAGCGGCTACTGGGCGAACTGGGGCTGGGACCACCGGTGTGTCGCAAACCGCATCCCTCCAGCACGAGGTGCTGGAACCCGAATAGAGAGCCGGGTCGCCGACGGCGCCGTCAACATCCACTCGGGCATCGCCGCCGTTCTGACCGCTGCGCGGCTCGGCGTCGTCAACACGCTCGACTGCCCGCCAGCCGAGACTGGCGACGGTTTCGAAGAGGTGAACACCGAGATCAGCGCTGCCGCAGACCTCAGCCAGGCGCTCGACCAACTAGTCGCCGACACCAGGTTCACCACGGCGATCGGTCAAGACTTCGTCGACAATTTCGTGTCGAATAAACGCCATGAGTGGGACCGGTTCGTGCGGGCCGAGGGCTCATTCGATGGCACCAAACCGCCAACGGCGTGGGAGCTCGACGAATACATGATGTACCACTAGCTAGTCCGTCTAGTAGCTGCCCTTTTGGAGAAGGACCGCCGGCACCGTCCGAAGAATGATCGTGAGATCGGTGACGAGCGTCCAGTTGTCGACGTAGTAGAGGTCGAGTTGTCCGTAGTCTTCGGTCTCATCGTCACCGTCGAGGCGCCCGCCCACTTGCCACATCCCGGTGATCCCGGGCTGGACGCGTAGTCGGTTGCGCAGCGCTGGTTGCCATTGTTCAACTTCAGAGGGCAACGCGGGACGCGGTCCGACGATGCTCATCTCGCCTCGCAGGACGTTGATGAACTGGGGAAGTTCGTCGATCGATGTCTTTCTGAGAATTCGCCCGATCTTGGTGATGCGAGGGTCGTCCTTAATCTTGAAGATCGGACCCCTCGCTTCATTGAGATGCCGCACGTTCTCGAGCTGCTCTTCAGCATCGAGGTCCATCGTGCGGAGTTTGTAGACCTCGAACTCCTCACCGTCGCGCCCGACTCGCACTTGTTTGAAGAAGACCGGCCCGGGACTCGTGGCTTTGATGGCGATCATCGCCACGATGAGGATTGGAAGGGTTGCGATGAACAGCAGCGCGCCGAGGAGGTAGTCGAAGGTCTGCTTGGCGAACGCACGCCATCCTGTGCGCTCGACGGGTTCGATGTAGACCATCGGGAACCGTCCGAGGGGTCGAATCGTCAATCGATCCGAGGCGATGTCACACAGCGTGGACGACAGTTCGACGTGAATGTCATTCTCGGTCAGCGTGCGAATCAGTTGATTACTGGTTCCGACGTCGATCCCAGTCGCGGCAATGATCACGCCGCCGGCGTTTGCGGCCTTTATTGCTTGGAGGGCCTTACCGGTGTTCACGAGGTCTGCCATTCCGCCATCGAGTTCGTCTTCGAGGTACCCGAGGACGCGGTATCCGTGTGACGGATCTCGATCGAGCATGTCGCGGACAAAGGCAGCCTCGGTGTTCTTTCCCACCATGAGGACGTTGCGCAGGTTCTGACCGTTCGACCGGGCGCGCTTGAACATGTAACGCGCTATCCCGCGTTCGATTCCGACGACCACGAGCATGACGAGGAAGGCAATGACCGCCAGCGTTCGAGACAGGATGACCTGCGCGAAGATCGAGATCGCAAAGACGGCCATGAAACCGTAGAGAATCGCTTTCACGACTCGTTCTGCTTCGTCGGCGCTGCGTGCGATGTGGCGGGCTCGATACAGGAACTGCCGTGTGAAGCTGATCGGCCAAACCGGGAAGGTCGCGGCGAAGAGCCAGAAGTACGTCGCAGGGCCGACGGGATCTTCGGGCTTCACCCACTGGTGCAACACGTTTGCGATGAGCAAGGAGAGAGCAACCGCGTTCATGTCCGCTATGAAGACCGCCGTTTTGCGAGCGTTGAAGCGCGACGGGCGATCGGAGCGATCAGAAAATACTGGTGAGGCCGGATGAAGGACCACGTTGCGGTCGCCAGCCCTTGTGTCTCTCGGTGTAGGTGTAGACGGCATTGGGTGGACTGCTTCGGTCACGGGTGGGCGTTCCAGGTAATCCTAGGGGCGACACAAATGAACAACGGCATTCGTCGCGCTGCAGATTTGGCCTTCCCTCCTCTTCGGCAGGTGGACAAAACTCCTGACTACATTTCAGGAAAATCTCCGCTTGTGGGAACCCAGATCAGGCTGAAATCATCGATCGAGATGTCTGTCTTTTCGAGCGGCACCTCGAGCGGTTCGATCAGTTTTGCTCGATCATCCCAGTCGGCCTGGATCTCGAAGAGGGTGTCGGTCAACTCTGTTTCGAGTTCATCGAGTTCATCCACCTTGTCTGCGAGCCGGTTTTCCGCGGTTTGTAGTCGTTCTTCGGCGTTTCCCTTGACCCGCCCTTTCGACTGGGCCCGACGAGCTCCGCCGAGAATGCTGCGGGTCGAACGACGACCGCCGAGGACTCCACCAAGGACCGACATGCCGATGTCGAGGATCTGATCTCGACCTCGAGACTTCACATCCACCTCGAGCTCGCGGATCCGGTCTTCGGCCTTGTCCACCGCTGCCCGGATCCGGTCGGTTTTAGTCTCGAGAGTTTTTCGAAGTTTTGCCACGTCGGCGTCAGCGCGCGTCTCCGCCTCGGCGTCACATCGGAAACCGAAGTCTTCTCTCGACTCACCGACACGCGATGTCAACTTCAGCTCGGGATTCGTGTACAGCTCGAGCGTCTCGTTTCGGTACACATGATCCCGTAATCGGGTCTGGGCGCTCGAGAACAGGCCCTTGGTATGGATCTTCGCGTCGGGTAGGACGTAGACGACGTCGTCGTCAGGAGGAGTGTCTCGAAGGTCGCGGTCGTCAAAATCGACTTCGACGAGGTCATCGATGTCGATCTGATCTCCGAGTGGGCTGACGATGGCTTCCCATTCGACCTCGTGACGCAGGTCGGCCTTGGTGTCGTCGAACAAGAGGTTCACTCGCGCAGCGACACCGGCCACGAGTCGACGACCACCTGCATCGCCACCGACCCCGGCCAACCATGGCGCTGCTCGGTCGACGTACTTCACGGAAACGCCATCGGCGACCTCGGGCGCGATCGCTGATTCGTCGTCGCGTGTTTCCCGCTCGTTGCTCGCTCCAGGGCTCGGATCGGTCGCTTCGCTGCTCGCGTCTCCTGTGCCCGAGGTGCGCCCACGCTCCGGTGTCTCCCGCTCGTTCCTCGCTCCAGCATTCGCTGCTGCGCCGGAATCGTTGTTCGCTGCTGTCGCTGCCTTGCGGTCGACCATGAGGACGGCGATTTGGGTTCTCGTGAGGGGGCCAGGGAGATAACTCATGGCCCACCGGGTACCGAAGACCGTTGGTATATCGGACCGTGTCTGATGCATCAAGAACTGTCGTTTGTCGAGCGCCGAGATCGCGTTCGAGAGTTCGTCTTCGTTGGCGCCTCCGCTGGCGGCCGCCATGCCCTCGAGGAGCCGATCCTTGTCTCGTTCGGTCTGGAGTCGCCCGACCAACCACGTGCCGGCATTCGACAGCGCTTTGTAGTCGATGTCGACGGGGTTCTGCGTCGCCAAGACCAGCCCGACGCCGAACGCTCGGGCCTGCTTCAAGATGGTGAGGATCGGCTTCTTCGATGGCGGCATCGCAGTCGGCGGGACGTAGCCGTACACCTCGTCCATATAGATCAGAGCTCGAAGCTCGGGGGTTCCAGCTTGTTGACGCATCCACGTGACGACCTTCGACAGCACGAGTGTCACGACGAACTGCCGCTCGGTTTCGGACAGGTGCGCAATGGAGATGATCGACGCTCGTGGCCCGTTGCTCAACATGTCGTCGATGTCGAGGGGAACACCCTCTGTCCACGCCGCGAACGATGGCGAGGCGAGCAGGCCGTTGAGCTTCATGACCAACGCCGTGCGGTCCTTGGCCGGGTAGAAGCTGTCGAGGTCGAGAACACCAAGCTTGCGCATTGGCGGGTTCTGAATCTGTCCGAGCAGCGTCGCAAGGTCGAGGTCTTCGCCATTCGACCAGGACCGGTGCACCAGGTTCGAGAGCAGGATGTGTTCGCGGCTGGTGAGTGGGTCGGCGCTGATGTCAACCAGCGCGAGCAGCGAGGAGACAAGACCTTCGATTTCGTCGGCCAGGGTCTCGGAGTCGGCGACATCGGGAGCTGAGAGGTCGCCGATGATGTCGAGCGCAACGCCGGCATTCGACCCGGGCGTGTAGATCGTGAAGTCGGCCGTGTCGCGCAGCTTCTTCAGGCGGTCGCCGGTAATGCCCGATCGTTCCAGGCCGGACTTCCACGTCGCTGCTGTCTTGGCCGCATGGTCGGCGAGAGATATCCCATCCCGATCGGCATCTGCTGCGTTGACCCACGGCTCGAAATCGGGCCCGGAGAGGTCCGGGAAGGTGAGCAACAGGTTTCCCATGTCGCCCTTTGGATCGATGATGATGGTCGGAATGTCCTGGAGTAGGGCCTCCTCGAGCATGATGATGCTCAGGCCCGTTTTTCCCGAACCGGTCATGCCAACGATGACGCCGTGCGTGGTCAGATCCGAGGCCTCGAGATGTACTGGGGTGCCCTCATCGAGCGTTGTGCCCAGGTAGAAGTGACCTGCCGGTGTCTTACTCATGGCGCCGACACTAGTGGTCTGCCTTCCAAAATTTGTGCGCTTCACCACCTCTGAGGTGGTGAAGCGCACAAAGAATGGAGGAAATTACAGCCGTTCGATGACCATGGCCATACCCTGGCCGCCACCGACACACATCGACTCGACGCCATACCGACCGCCGGTGTCTTCGAGGCCGTTGAGCAGCGTGGTCATGATGCGTGCGCCGGTCATGCCAAACGGATGTCCGAGGGCGATTGAGCCGCCGTTGACGTTCAACTTCTCTTCGGGGATGCCGAGTTCATCGGCAGAGCCGAGCACCTGCACCGCGAATGCTTCGTTGATCTCGAAAAGGTCGATGTCGGCGATGGTGAGCTCAGCTCGTTCGAGAGCCTTCTTGATTGCTTCGATCGGCCCGAGACCCATGATTTCCGGGTTCAGGCTCGAGACCGAGCTGGACACGATGCGAGCGAGCGGCTTGATCCCGAGTTCGGCGGCGCGGGTGTCGGACATCACCACGACGGCTGCGGCCCCGTCGTTGAGGGGGCATGCGTTGCCGGCAGTGATGGTGCCATCTGGTCGGAAGACCGGCTTGAGCTGGCTCACGCCTTCCATCGTCGTGCCAGCACGAATGCCGTCGTCGGTGGAGACCACGGTGCCATCGGAAAGTGTGTACGGCGAGATCTCGCGCTCGAAGAAGCCGCGATCTCGCGCAGCCTCGGCTCGGTTCTGCGAACGAACGCCCCACTCATCTTGGCGTTCACGACTGATCCCGGTGATTTGCGCGACGTTCTCCGCAGTCTGGCCCATGGCGATGTAGATGTCGGGCGTGCCTGAAGCTTCCCAGGCATCTGCCCCGCCTTCCGCACGAGCAGCCGATCGCGCTTCGGCGTCGGCGAAGGTCTCGTTGTGCGGCCCGGTGTCCGCAGCACCGTTCATGTACCGGCTGACGGTTTCGACGCCACCAGCGACGAACACGTCGCCCTCGCCAGCCTTGATCGCATGTGCGGCCATTCGGATCGTCTGGAGCGAGGAGCTGCAGTAGCGGTTCACGGTGACGCCAGGTGCCTCGAGCCCAGCCATGAGCGAGGCAACCCGAGCGACGTTGTAGCCGCCTTCTCCAGCCGGCTGGCCAATGCCCCAGAGCACGTCTTCGATCTGGTCACGTGGGAGTTCGGGGACCTTGCCCAGCACATCGTTGATGATGAATGCCGAGAGATCATCAGGGCGGGCA
>RCMY010001634.1_pt1 | contig 21143 bp, 22 predicted proteins | sample 2041341 | NCBI WGS metagenome assembly RCMY01 (sample SAMN09708234, study PRJNA481090) | Marine sediment metagenome, whole genome shotgun sequencing project.
CCATCAAGACAGTGAAAGAAGCGACTCTATGCTGGCAACGCTGCTAGTCATTTTGCCGTCGGCGCACGCGGGCGGGAGTTTGATTGTCAGCCATCAGGGTGAAAAAAGGCGCTACAACATCAATAGCAAGGACCAGGGCAAAATCACTTTTTTGTCTTTCTACGCTGACTGCTTTCACGAAGTGCGGCCAATCAAGCAAGGTTACCGCATTGCGCTGCAATACAATCTGTCATTCGAGGCAAATGCCGAGCGCCCCCTATTTATCGGCGCGATGGATAAGCAGCAGGCCCTGGTTGACAGCGCGCAACGCTTTTTTACGCAGGGACCAGACTCGACCAGGCAGGATGCTGCAAGCCCTACCAATGCTGCCCACCCCTTTAAACGGCTGGTCTACCTGTTAGACCATGAATATAGTCAGCGCAGCCTCAATTGGAACAACCTGAAAAACAGCGACTGCAGCCGCGCCGAAGCCCTGCAACAGACGGCGAACACGCTTGGCCTGGATCTGCATCTGGCGTTGGCCGAGGTGCAGGAATTATGGGATTGCATCGACACCAGTTACGCTGCCAGAAACTACCGATCCCGGCGCTATAGCTATTACGACGATTGGGACGACGACGTTTATGCTGACGAAGGCACAAATGCTGATGCAAACGACTATGAGCTGAATGAACTGATCGACGGTTCGGTCTGCCTGTCGCATTGGCGGGACCAGTCGGGCAAAACGCTGCCTTATAACGACAGCCAGGTCGGTGATCAAGAACTCTGCTGGACCAAAAACACCCATCAGTTCGACCCGTTTAGCGAAGAATACGAAGGCTATATGGGCAACTACGGCAACACGCTGGATCGCCTGTATCATCGGGCAGCGATGATTGCGTGGCCTAAAACGTGGCGCCATGCCATGCTGGTTAACGTTAACCCTGAGATGGCGATCAGCGAACTGCTTGAGCTGGCGCAAGCGGATTGGCCGGCAGCGGCGGAGCTAATACATCAACAAGTACTGCCTCGCTGGCAGTCAAAGCGGTTTAATAACAATCCCAAGCTAATCAGCAACACCTTGAAACTCTTGACTCTACAACGCGAGCCAGAGTTGGCGGCGCAGCTGCTTGCGCCGTTTACCATTTTTTCGCTGACACCGCAGGCGATCAATCACTTTATCAAGCTGCTGGATCTGTATGGCGCGCCCTGGTGTAAACAAATGATCAATCAATGGCTGGACCGACCTGGCCAGCGCGACTCTATCGACTGGATCAAGCAGCTACCGCGCCTGAGTCAAAAGCTGGCCAAAAAAGCCGATGCTCCACACCGGGCTTTTACCGTGTTCATGTGCCAGAAATACTACGCGTTACTGCAGGAGCGGCAGAAGCAATTCAGCAATTATCGGCTGCACAGAATCCTGAGAGGGGATCTGCCAACGCACTCCAAACAGTGGATTGCCTTGCTTGAGGCGTGCTTTTACGGTGCTGACCTGGAAACTGCCACGCAGATACTAACCCACCTGGGCAGTGACGAAGTGCTCTATTCCGTTGAACTACAACTTGCCGTGTTGCGTCACTTTCATGCGGCGATGGATGAAGCTGCCTTCGCGGCGGCTGGTTTCCAATCGCTGTACCAACATTGCCACCAACAACTGGAGCAGGCGATCGCTACCGGTACTCGCGCGGCGGATGATTGGTCTTTAACGGTAAACAACTCCTGCGACTGTAACGACTGCAAAACAATGGGCCGCTTTTTAGCAGCTAAAACACAGCAAAGCGCTACGCTGCCCCTGGGCAAAGCCCGACGCAAACATCTGCATAATCAAATAGACTATCTGGATATCCCGGTCTCGCATGTAACAAAACGTGTTGGCAGCCCCTTCTCGCTGGTGCTTACCAAGTCGCCGACGATCTTTCGCGATGCTGTCAAACAGATGAAGTTACGCAAGGCGCAATCGAAGCAGCTACAACGACTTGCACCGGCGAGCGCTGGTTAACCACGGTATTATAAGCGCGAGCAGAATTGCTTAAAAGTAAAGCTTCGTACACAAAGAATGCATCATGTCTCTCATCCAGGCATGGTAGTTGCATCCAAAGTGCAGTAAGACTGTTCAACAGTGCCGAGAGGCAATTTCAATGAAGGAGAACGCAATGAATTTTGGATCGAAAAAAAGCACGGCAGAAAGAATGGCAGACAGTGTTGCCCACGCAGCGCATGAGGCGCGAGATCAATCGGTCGATAGCATCGCACACGCCGGCGAACTATTGCGCGAAGCGGCTACAGCATCCGAGCAACAGTTGAAAACGCTGGGGCGTCAAGCACAGCATGCGTCCGAAGAAGCGTACTATGCGGCGCGCGACTATTCGCGGCAGCATCCGGTTGTGGTCATCGCGGCAACCGCCCTTTCCGCGTTTTTAGTGTACCGGCTAGTCAGCCGTCGCTCGCAGCCGAGAACTGGAGTCAGACGCATCATGCCGCGGTAGGCTGGCGGTGTACTCAATGAGTACTATTTTGTAGCGCGTACAGCGTCGATGAGCTGACAAACGCGGTGAGGGCGAATCTGGTCGTGAGGATTACAGGATTCTGGCGCGCTGGCGTTCACCCCACCGCTTTTGTATTTCTTACAAGCGAGTGGAAGAACTTACATTAGCTTGCCTGCTGCTACGTGGCTCACTGGCATCGCTACGGCTGTGTAGTCGTCGTTTAAAAATGATTTATTCAGTGGATCTGGTGGCAGGAAAGTGACACACCACGCCAGTAATATTGCCATTAGGTTCAGGCACCAACCCCGCGTCAGATTGTTGACATAGCACAATAGTCTTAGCACTTCAGTAGAATTTACTTCGATTGCCAAATCGCAAATACTTCCATGACGGTTGGGTCGTTGCGTTGCAACTTGTACGACATAGTCCGTTGTCGTGCTCAGCCTGAATAGTGAAATCCTCTGCGTAATCTACAGTAATCGCACAGCGGCCAGTCACTCAGCAAGCCAGCAAACAGGAGTCTGTTATGGAAAACAAATTTATCGTTTTTAGAGCGCAACGTCCGGCTGGAGTAAGTCCATCCCGTGGCGGCCCTGGCGCTACGCCACTCGATGACGTTCGAGAAATTGACCTCTCTGAAGAAACCTTGTCAACGGCCGACATCGATGACCTGCGACGCGATCCGGATATCTTCGCCATCGCCCCACCCATGCCGCTATCTTTAGTCAAGCCGCAAAACGTTGTGACCGCCGAGGGACCTGGCGTGACTGCAGCGGGAAATGCATGGGGTATAGAGGCTGTCGGTGCGCATGCGTCAAGCTTCGACGGAAATGGCGCGGTGGTAGCGGTGCTGGACACGGGCATCGATCCTGACCATGCGGCGTTTACGGGCGTCGAATTGGTACGGCAGAATTTCACCACGGAATCCGACGACGACATGCACGGTCACGGCACGCACTGCGCCGGCACAATTTTTGGCCGTGACGTCGACGGTACGCGCATTGGTGTGGCGCGCGGTGTGCAAAAAGCTATCATTGGCAAAGTGCTTGGTGCGGGCGGGGGTTCCTCGGCTACGCTGGCCAGCGCCATCAACTGGGCGGTACAGAATGGTGCCAACGTGGTATCCATGTCGCTGGGCATCGATTTCCCCGGCTACGTGAAGTTGCTCGTCACTGAACATGGTATGGAGACCGAGCCGGCTACCTCGTTGGCATTATCGGGCTACCGTGCCAACGTCAACCTGTTTAGCCGTATCACCGACTTTCTGGAAGCGCAAAGCAAATTTGGGACGGGCGTAATGATGGTCGCGGCGTCCGGGAACGAGAGCGAGCGCCCGCGCTACGAGATTGCGGTAGCACCGCCGGCCGCAGGAACCGGCATGGTGGCGGTTGGCGCATTGCAGCAAGGCGTCGCCGGGTTCACTGTGGCGAGGTTTTCCAACACCGAGGTCGACTGCTCCGCACCGGGAGTGGCAATTCAGTCGGCGGCGCTCGGTGGTGGTTTAACGACGATGAGCGGAACCAGCATGGCGACACCGCATGTCGCCGGTGTAGCTGCGCTGTGGGCGCAGAAAGAATTGCAGGAAAGTGGTGCGATATCGACGGACAACATCGTATCAAAAGTGCTGGGCCATGCGACACGCGAAGGGTTGGCGGCTGGCGCGCAAGTTAATGACGTAGGGGCTGGCATTGTGCGTGCGCCTTAGTTAAGCGAATTGCATTGCTGCCATAAAAGCGTGTACGCGCCAGGCTGGTTTACGGCTGCGGTATTGTTTCTGGCAGGGCCTGAATTGTGGCTTGCCAGGGTGAGGCTACAAAAAACTGCAACACGCGGCAGAGCAATCTATCACGCTTGGACAGATTGAGCGCCGAGGAGCGAAGCCTGCTTTGTCCTGGAGCCTAATGCCCTCGCCAAGCCGCCGGTGATGTGCCGTGCGTGCGGCGGAAGGCGCGGTAGTCAGAGCGTTATCGATATTTCGTGATCGTTCCTTAGGGTTCGCGCCAAAACAAGAAGTTATTTTGGCGCGGACCTTTAGTAAGAGGACTGAGCACTGATTAAGCAGTCGTTCCCGGCGTAGCGACAATGAGGTCAAGTACTGCGCAAATCGGGTGCCGTTTCCGGCAACGGAAACAGAGTACAAAAGCGCCGCAGCAGTGCCGCATCTCCTGCCACTGCAATAGCACCCTCCGCAAGCATCGCGTCCAAAGAAGCGCCACCATACACTACGCCCGCTAGCGCATTTTGATCGCAGCTGACAACGGTAGCGCATTGGCTGGCGTCGCCACGCTCAATATCCAGCGCGCCGTTAGCAATCTTCGCCACAAATTGCTCCTCGCCGAAGCGGAACCCCAGTACGGCATTCATGCGCTTTGCACGCTTGGCATTAAACATAGTTCGAAACGACAGAATGACCGAATTAACGCTCATCGGCCGACCCGCGCTCAGGTTGGGCGAGCGCGCTGCCCAACGGCCAATCACCTTGATCATGTCTTCCGCTTCAAGCCCCCATTCGGTCAGCTCATAAACTTGTGCAGCCACCGGAGGGGGCAGTTTGCGCCGCCGCAGCACCGACACCGCTTGCAGACCTTCAAGCCGCTGCGTTAGTAAATTTGCACTGATGCCGGGCAAGCTGGTGCGCAGGTCGGAAAAGCGTTTCGGTCCCAGCAACAGCTCGCGTATAACGAGTAATGCCCAGCGTTCGCCGACAATATCGAGTGCATGCGCCATGGCGCAGCCGTCATTAAATTCGCGCTTAGCCAGATTTTTTTCCTTTTTTAGTTAGTAATAATAACATTTATGTTGCATTATATAACTATAATTGCGAATATGCTATGGCGCATACATTCACCAGGAAGCAGCAATGGCGCAGGAATAAGCTGAGGAAAAGAGCATGAAAATTCGAGTAGAAAGCATTGTTAATGCAGATATCAATTCTACCTGGAAGGCGTGGACTAGCCCCGATGCTATCAATCAGTGGAACGCTGCATCCGATGATTGACACACAACAAATAGTGCCGTTGATTTAACCGTTGGTGGTAAGTTCTGTTATCGCATGGAAGCTAAAGACGGCAGCATGGGTTTTGATTTCGAAGGCACCTATTCAAGGATTGTCGAAAATGAACTCATCGAGTACACCCTTGAAGACGGTAGGTCTGTCTCAATAGCATTCGAACGAGTTGAAGGTGGCATAAAAGTAACTGAAATCTTAGAAGCGGAAGACGAGCTTACCGCCGAGCAGCAACGGCAAGGGTGGCAGAGTATTTTGGATAGTTTTACAAACCACGTCGAGGCAAAATAATAGCTGCAAGCGGTTACCAATACCCGAAGAACTACAAATAGTTATTTACGATTTAAATGCGTGAGAAAGAGGAGAAGGCAACAATGGCTAACCTACATGGTGAGTTTATCTGGTACGAATTGATCACAAGCGATCCCGACGCGGCGCAGGCATTTTACGGTCCGCTGCTAGGCTGGACGTTCGCCGATAGCGGGCAGCAAGACATGGACTATGGCATCATCTCCAAGGGCGATAACGCCGTCGCCGGTATAATGAAGCAGCCCGAAGGCGCGCCCATGCCGCCTTGCTGGATGGGCTATATTCGCGTCGACGATGTGGATGCGGCCGCCGCGAACATTCAGCAACACGGGGGTGCCGTACATATGGCACCGCATGATATTCCTGATGTGGGCCGTATTGCGATGCTTGCCGATCCACAGGGTGTCATGTTCTATGTGATGAAGGGCGTGGGCGATGGCACAAGCACGGCATTTGCCGCCGATAAGCCTATGCCCGGCCACTGCGCCTGGAATGAACTGGTCACTACCGACCAAGCCGCAGCATCCACCTTCTACACCAAGCAGTTTGGCTGGGAGCAGAAAGACGAAATGGACATGGGGCCGATGGGCAAATACCAGTTCTTATGGCACAACAGCAAAATGATCGGTGCGTTGATGAGCAAGCCGCACAAAATGTCTGTACCGTCCTGGATGTACTACTTCCGCGTGCCGGCTATTGACGCAGCAATCGAATCCTTAACCGCCAATGGGGGTGAGGTTGTCAATGGACCACAGGAAATTCCGGGCGGTGAATTCGTCATCAACGGCGCCGACCCGCAGGGCGCGATGTTTGCTTTGGTGGGTGCGAAGCAGTAGCAGTCAAGCTCATGAGTAAAACCACCGTAACCGCTGTCACTTTATTGCTACCGGAGTCGCATATAGACGCGGTGAGTAAAGCGGCTGCAGACTCCGCGCATGTACTCGCGGCGAAGACTGGTATCCAAAACTAAGCGGTGGAAAATGACGAAACGACCATTTACGTTTCGAATTGCCCGAACCTGATAATAATTTATTACCCAACTCAGGGAGATATAAATTGACTTATGTAGACGGTTTCGTTCTTGCCTGCCCAAAGGCGAACAAGGAAAAATTTATCGAGCATGCGAATAAAGCCGACTGTATTACAGAACAGTGTATGTCCGCGATTCGAAAAAGTATCGTGGTGCGAAGGCGCACTACCGCACGATGAGTACCGATACATCAGTATGCGAGGCAAAGTACTTCGTGTGCGATCTAAACATAAAGTCATGCAAGCTGGGCACATGCGACGCCATTACCACGAGGTCGGCCTTAACTTCGTGTATAACGCGGTCTAGCTGTTTTTCTAAATCGATACTGATATCGACGCTGGCAATCGCTTTGCTTTCCAGCGTAATGCCAAGAATTTTCGATTGCTCAGCCGCAAGATCGGCCAGCTTTTGCGCATACTCAGTCGGGCTATGCGCAATACTGCTGGGAGCCGTGGTCGTCACGCCTACTAGAATGACCGAGGCCTGGAAGGACTTGGCCATATTAGCCGCTATAGCGATTGCTTTCTGTTGTTTGTCAACGTGGGCGAGGTCGACGGGGACTGCAATTGTGTTGAACATAAAGATCTCCGGAAAGGGGTGGTAAGCCACCGTATCACAATGCCAGTATCTAACGGAAATTTGCAGCTGACAGCATGTTCGCAATACCGTGGATACACATCAATTTTAGTTCTGAGAAATACGTAGACCGCCCTACATACTACAGCCGCTACAGTAACCAGGTCCTTATAACAAACCCAATCACCGCCACGGTCGCCACACCAGCGGCCCATAGCGCAATAAACCATAACGTGCGCGCCAGCCATTTCGACCTGGCCGCCATCAATGATAGCCCGCTTCCGGGTCAACTTTGCCGCGAAAAGTCCAATATGCGTAACCGGTGTAAATCAATATCAGAGGGATCAATATCACCGCGCCTGCCAGCAGAAAAGCCAGGCTCTTATCCGGGCCGGCGGCCTCCCAGAAGGTCACCGATGGCGGGACGATATTGGGGTAGAAATTGATGCCAAGGCCAACGAAGCACAGAATAAACAGACCGTTAGCCGATAAGAACGGCTGATATTCGCATTTGTTTTTCAGGCCGCGCAGCAAACTGATCCAGCAGGCCAGCAGCAGTAGTGGAATCGGCAAAACGTAGAGTATGATCGGCCAGGCAAACCAGCGCGCCATATAATCGGGTTGCAGGAAAGGCGTCCACAGGCTAACGACGCCAATCAACGCGAGAGTAGCGAAAGCTGTACGGCTAGCGATAGCACGCGCGCGCTGCTGTAAGGCACCCTCCGTTTTCATAATTAACCAGGTAGAGCCAAGCAGGCTATACCCGAAAACTAACGCGACAGCAGTGAGAACGCTGAAGGGGGTTAGCCAATCCCACCAGCCGCCGGAGTAAGCGCGGCCGGTCACTTCAATGCCCTGCACTAATGTGCCGAGCATCAGCCCCTGGCAGAACGTTGCAATCAGTGAGCCGACAGTAAAAGACCAGTCCCATAGAAACTTGCCGCGGTGCGTGCGCCAACGAAATTCGAAGGCGACGCCGCGCAACACCAGACCTAGCAGCATGGCCATAATGGGTGCATAGAAGGCAGGAAGAACAATGGCGTAGGCTAAGGGAAAGACTGCATAGAGGCCGCCACCGCCTAAAATCAGCCAGGTTTCGTTGCCATCCCACACCGGGGCGACCGAGTTCATCGCCACGTTTTGGTGATTCTCGCCGCCCAGGAAGGGGAAAAGTATGCCGATGCCGAGATCAAAACCGTCAAGGAGGATATATATCAATACGGCGAGAGAAATCATCCCGCCCCAAATCAAAGGATAGTCGATGCTCATCGGCCTGGCTCCGGTTGCTGCTGGCCGCTATAGTGCGGATCACCTGCTAGGGCAGGCGCGGGGGTAATGCCGGCCGCGTGGGAAGGTATTCCCTTCTCCGGCCCCTCCGCCGCAGCGGTAGGTGTGGTGCGCATCAGACGTATTAAATAAAACACGCCGGCACCAAACACGGTGAAGTAAACGACGATGAACGCAATCAGTGAACCGGCGACGGCGGGTGCGTCAATTGGCGCTACCGAATCAGCCGTGCGTAGCACCCCATACACTGTGAAAGGTTGCCGGCCGACTTCGGTGACTATCCAACCGGCAAGCACGGCGAGAAAGCCACTGGGTGCCATCAATACGGCACCCCAATGTAGAATTTTTGTCTCAAACAGTTTACCTTTTATCCGCAGTAACAGACTGAATAAGCCGATAGCGATCATGCTCATGCCAACCGCCAGCATGATGCGAAATGCCCAGAAAACCACCGGTACGTTGGGCCAGTCGGCGCGCGGCCAGTCCTGCAGTCCCTGCAGTTCTCCGTTAAGCTCATGAGTCAGAATAAGGCTACCGACTTTTGGAATCTTAAGCGCATAGCGCGTTTCCCCGGCTTCCATGTCAGGCAGGCCGAACAAGATCAATGGCGCGCCTTTTTGGGTTTCAAAGTGGCCTTCCATCGCCGCTATCTTCGCCGGTTGGTGCTCGAGGGTGTTGAGACCGTGCAGGTCGCCGACGAACAGTTGCAGCGGCGCGACGAAAGTGGCCATCCACATTGCCATGGAGAACATCAAGCGCGCGTGCGCGTTGCTGCGGTCGCGCAACAGATGCCAGGCACCTACCCCTCCTACCATAAAGGCTGTGGTCAAATAAGCGGCCAGCACCATATGCACCAGCCGGTAGGGAAACGAAGGATTGAAGATAACCTCTAACCAATCGAGCGGTACGTACTGGCCGGCCGCATTGATGTCAAAACCGGCCGGGGTTTGCATCCAGCTGTTGGCGCTGAGAATCCAGAACGCTGACAGCAACGTGCCGACTGCGACCATTAGCGTCGCAAAAAAATGCAGACCCTTGCCAACGCGGCTCATGCCGAACAACATGACGCCGAGAAAACCGGCCTCCAGAAAAAAAGCGGTCAATACTTCGTAGCCTAGTAAGGGGCCGAGCACCGGTCCGGTTTTGTCGGCGAACACGCTCCAGTTGGTGCCGATCTGGTAACTCATGACCAGCCCCGACACCACGCCCATGCCAAACACCACGGCGAAGATTTTCAGCCAGTAGTTGAAAGTTTCTATGTAAACCTGACGCTTGGTCAGCAGCCACAACCCCTCAAGCACGGCGAGGTAGCTGGCCAGCCCAATAGAAAATGCGGGGAATACGATGTGAAAGGCGATGGTGAATGCAAATTGAAAGCGTGCCAACTCGGTTGCGCTGGACCAATCCATTAAATATACCTTGGTGCGGTGCTATTGCTAGCGTTGCTGAAAGACAAGTGCAATGCGATTGACGGCAGCTGTCTTGTTGGCAGCGATGCTGCGCATCGACACTTTTATCTGGATATCGTTTTGCAATTATACGGTTTTTAGTGATTCGATTGATTCGCGTGGCGGCGCTTTTGCGGGCAGTTGTTACCAAACCTTATATCCATAAGCGATATAAGAATATAATTTATATGTATTTTACTTATATGCCGCCTTGCGCTAGTTTAGTGCCAAACAAGCTTTATCTATGGGAGAGAAACGTGACAACCATTGCAACCGAACAAGTCACCGGCGTGCGCCACTGGACCGACCGCTTGTTCAGCTTCACTACCACGCGTGACCCGGGCTTTCGTTTTGAAAACGGCCATTTCACCATGTTAGGTTTACAGCGCGAAGACGGCCGCCCACTGCTGCGCGCCTACAGTATAGCGAGCGCTAATTATGAAGAGGAGCTGGAATTTTTCAGCATTAAAGTGCCGGACGGGCCGTTAACATCCAAGTTACAAAATATACGGGTAGGCGATGACATATTGGTCAGTCGCAAACCCACCGGTACGCTGGTGGTTGACCATCTACTACCGGGCCGGCACCTTTACTTGTTAGCCACCGGCACCGGGCTTGCACCGTTTATTAGTATCATCAAGGACCCGCAAACCTATGAGCGGTTCGACAAGATCATACTGGCGCACGGCTGCCGTCATAGCGCGGAGCTGGCCTACCAGCAAATGATCACCGATGAGTTGCCCGGCAACGAATATTTTGGCGATGAGGTGCGAGAGAAGCTGGTCTACTACCCTACCGTCACGCGTGAAGACTATCGCAATCGCGGCAGGCTGACGGATTTAATCGACAGCGGTAAGCTGTTTCATGATCTGGATATTGCCGAGCCCAACCTGCAAGACGACCGCTTTATGCTGTGCGGCAGTCCGGCGATGTTAAAAGATATTGGTGCCCTGCTTCACGCCCGCGGATTCGCAGAAACGCGGCGCGGTAATATCGGCCACTATGTGATTGAGCGGGCTTTTGTGCCGCAATAATTACTAGTGTAGTGGACTCACTTGCCTGTCCAGCACGCGATAGCTTAACGCTTCGGTTAGATGCCGGGTGGCGATAGCCGCACTGCCCTCAAGGTCTGCGATGGTACGGGCTACGCGCAAAATGCGGTGATAAGCACGCGCCGACAGCTGCAATCGCTCTATGGCCTTATTGAGTAACTGGCGGTCGGGCTCTGTCAGCACGCAGGCCGCCGATAACGCTTTGCCGCTGAGCAGGGCGTTGGCGTGGCCGTCACGCTCGTGCTGCAGTTGGCGTGCATGAGTCACGCGGCGCAACACGGTGGCGCTGGGCTCGGAGTCGAGCTGGTCGTCGCTTAATTCCTGCGCTTTGACCCGCGGTACGTTGACGTGCAGGTCGATGCGATCCAGCAGTGGCCCGGAGATACGGTCACGATAGCGCTGCACCTGGTCGGGCGTACAGCGGCAATGGCGATCATTGCTGCCGAAATAGCCACACGGGCATGGGTTCATAGCGGCGATGAGCTGGAAGCGTGCCGGAAAATCAACTTGATGCGCAGCGCGCGAAATTCGAATATTGCCCGACTCCATTGGTTCGCGCAGTACCTCCAGTACATGTCGAGGAAACTCCGGTAGCTCATCAAGAAACAAAATTCCGTGGTGCGCAAGAGAAATTTCGCCGGGCCGGGGCGGGCTACCGCCACCGACCAGGGCAACCCCGGAAGCGGTATGGTGCGGTGAGCGAAATGGCCGTTGCTGGCTCAACGCCAGCTCGGTTGGGTGCTTGCTGATGGAATAAACCGAGGCCACCGACAGCGCTTCCTGTTCGATAAGCGGCGGCAAAATGCCCGGCATGCGGCTGGCTAACATGGTTTTGCCCGAGCCGGGCGGTCCGACCAGCAGCAAATTATGCTGTCCGGCGGCGGCTATCTCAAGCGCACGCCTGGCGGTAGCCTGGCTTTTAACGTCGGCCAGGTCGGCACAGTTTGCGACGCGCATTGGCGTCGCGGTATGGTTAAGCGGTAGTGCTTTGTTGCCGTTTAAATGCGCGCAAACCTCCAGCAGGTGTGCCGCGCAGTAAACTTCGGCGTCTCGTACCATGCCGGCTTCATCGCCATTCTGCCGCGCAATGACGACCGCGCGCTGCGCCTTGTGCGCCTGCACCACCGCAGGCAACACACCGTCAATCGAGCGCAGTTCACCAGACAATGCCAGTTCGGCATAGAATTCCATGTCTTCCAACCGCTGTTTCGGCACCTGTCCTGAGGCCACTAAAATGCCCAATGCAATGGCAAGATCGTAACGACCGCCACTTTTTGGCAAATCGGCCGGGGCGAGATTGACGGTCACTCTGCTGGCTGGAAAATCGAAATGCGCGTTGAGAATAGCGCTGCGAACTCTGTCTTTACTCTCTTTTACCGCCGTTTGCGGCAGACCGACGATGGTGAAGCTGGGTAAGCCGCCTGATAAATGCACTTCAACCGCTACTGGCGGCGCTGCTATGCCCAGTTGGGCGCGGGTAAATACTATCGCTAATGACATATTTGCTCCTTCCGTGGATGCGTCTTTATTATGTATAGGGTGCGTCATGCGGACGGCGCACCATGAGGCGCTTTCTAGCGCTGTGTGTTTTCCAGCAATTGCTCCAGATCTGTTTCCAGCTCGGCCACGCGGGCACGGGTTTTGTGTAACACCTCTTGCTGAGCGTCAAACTCCTCACGCGTCACCAGGTCGAGCTTGCTGAATACGTTTTGTACTAACAGGTGAGCGCTTTTCTGCAGTTCACCCCCCTCCTCAGCGCCGCGTTCCTTGAACAGGCTGCTCAACTGCTCGTTGAATTGATTAATAATTCGGTCTCTTAACATGTTTGGCGAGCCACTTGCTGATGAGTGCAGCCATTCTACCTGAGCCCGACTAGATCACGAAACAGGCGGTTATGGGGTGGCTGAGAGGGCTGGCGTTGCAGCGCACCTTTTCTGCGCTAATTGCCCGGCAATGCACCAAGTCAGTGCAATGGTGTCGCTGCGATTTTCACCATATTTGACTTTAAGCAAGGTAAGTGATTGTTAAATAGCCTAAAACACCCGTTGGCATAGCCTGTGCTGAGATCTGCTTAAATATTCAGCCAAGAACGCGTTATACGGTTCTGTTTTTTTAGAGGGTATGCAATGAAGATACTTACCACCGCTGCTGTAGCAGCTGGTCTTTCTGTTTCGGCCACCGCAGCCGCGGCGGAGATTAGTGGCAACGTCGCGCTAGCCACCGACTACATGTTTCGTGGCATAAGCCAAACCTCAGAGTTATCCGCTATTCAAGGTGGCTTTGATTACGAGCACGAGAGTGGCTTCTATGCCGGCGTGTGGGGTTCTAACGTCGAGTTTGGTGATGCCAAGGTTAACATGGAGGTCGATGTTTACGCCGGTTTCGGCTTTGCAGTGAGCGAAACTGTTGCGCTCGACCTGGGCATTTTGCACTACCAATACCCTGGCGACTCCGGTTTGGATTACGACTTCAGCGAGGCGTACGCGTCGATCGGTTTGTATGGCGCGACGATAGGCATCAATTATTCGCCGGAGTATTTTGGCGAAACCGATGCGTACCTCTACTACTACGGCGAATACAGTCTGAGCGTGGCGGAGAATGTATCCATAGACGCGCACGTCGGCTACAACCAATTTGACAGCGAACAAGCATTCGGTAAGTTTCTGGTGCTGGATGGCGCCTCGGAAGATGAGGGCTATATCGATTATTCGCTTGGCGTTGCCGCAGAGATTCAAGGCCTGGGCCTGTCGCTAGCTTACATTGGTAGTGATATCGACGACGAAGAATGTGGCGGCGGTTCGTTGTGCGAAGGCCGCATCGTGTTCGGCGTCTCGAAGAGCTTGTAATCCGCTTGCATGCGCTGAGAGCTTTCTTTTTTTCAATAAGACCCAGCGTCCGCTTACCGGTGCAGGGTGATGTTTAAGCCGAGGAGAAAACCATGAAGATGATCACCGCCGTGGTCAAGCCATTCAAGCTCGATGATATTCGCGAAGCGCTGTCTGACATCGGTGTGCAGGGAATTACCGTTACCGAAGTGAAAGGCTTTGGCCGGCAAAAAGGCCATACCGAACTGTATCGGGGTGCCGAGTATGTGGTCGATTTTTTACCCAAGGTGAAAATCGAAGTGGCGGTTGCTGCGAAGCTGCTTGACCAAACCATTGACGCCATCAGCCAGGCAGCCAACACCGGCAAGATAGGCGATGGCAAAATTTTCGTGACAACGTTAGAGCAGGCTATCCGTATTCGCACTGGCGAATCCGGAGAAGCCGCGATCTAGTTCATGCAGGGTGTTCGCCCCCTTATCCAAAATATTGACTGTAACAACAGCAGGCTTGTGGAGAGCTGACAATGGAAAACCAAATATTTGAACTGCAGTATGCTATCGACACATTTTATTTCTTGATGTGCGGTGCGCTGGTGATGTGGATGGCCGCTGGCTTTTCCATGCTGGAAGGCGGTCTGGTGCGCTCCAAGAATACAGCCGAAATACTGACCAAAAACGTCGCGCTATATTCTATATCGTGTTTGATGTACATGGTTTGCGGCTACATGATTATGTACGACGGCGCACTGTTCCTAAGCGGCATACAGGGCGGGGAAAGCCTCGTGCAAGACGCGCTTGCCGCATCAAAGGCAAACGGTTTCGACGGCGACTCGGTCTATGCTGACCCTTCCGACTTCTTCTTCCAGGTGGTGTTTGTCGCAACCGCGATGTCCATCGTCTCTGGTGCCGTGGCCGAGCGTATGAAATTGTGGGCCTTCCTCGCGTTCGCGGTGGTGATGACTGGCTTTATTTACCCTATGGAAGGTAGCTGGACCTGGAACAGTGCCGATGTGTTCGGTATGTACAATCTTGGAGATTTAGGCTTCTCGGATTTTGCGGGGTCCGGCATCGTACATATGGCCGGTGCGGCTGCGGCATTGGCGGGCGTACTCTTACTCGGTGCTCGCAAGGGAAAATATGGTCCCAATGGTGAAATCCACCCCATTCCGGGTGCCAATCTGCCGATGGCGACTTTGGGTGCGTTTATTCTGTGGATGGGCTGGTTTGGCTTTAACGGCGGCTCAGTACTCAAGCTTGGTGATATCGCCAGTGCTAACAGTGTGGCTATGGTTTTCCTTAATACCAATATGGCTGCCGCTGGTGGTTTGATCGCGGCGCTGGTTGTTGGCCGCTTTATGTTCGGCAAGACCGACCTGACAATGGCGCTGAACGGCGCACTCGCCGGGCTGGTTGCCATCACCGCAGAACCTACAACACCGAGTGCGTTGGCTGCGACCGGTATCGGTGCAGTGGGCGGGGTGCTGGTGGTGTTCTCCATCCTGTTTTTCGACAAGGTCAAAATCGACGACCCGGTTGGTGCCATTTCCGTGCATGGCGTAGCGGGTTTATGGGGTTTACTGGCAGTACCGCTGACTAATGTTGAAGCCAGCTTCAGCGGCCAGTTGCTGGGCGCTGCCACCATCTTCGCCTGGGTGTTTGGCACCAGCCTGATCGTCTGGAGTGCGCTTAAAGCGGTGATGGGCATACGTGTGGGTGATGAAGAGGAGTACGACGGCAGCGACCTCAGCGAATGCGGTATGGAAGCCTACCCGGAGTTTATTACCGCCAAGTAGGCTACGCCGTGCGCACCACCAATCAATACATAGGGTGCGACGCACCCTATGTGGCGATAGATCAATCCGACCAACTGCGCAGACGCTGCCGGCATGTCGATCTATATTTATAGTATCGAAAGCCACCACAACGCAGTCCATGCAGCGCGCCTTATACTTTTTTCTCAGCATCATTCTATTCTTTGCCTACAGCCCAGCGCACGCCGGTATTTACAAGTGGATAGACGACGACGGTAAGGTTCACTTTAGCGACCAGGCTCCAGCGCAGCAAACAGCACAGGAAATCGACATCGACGTCGCTCCGGCCGAGATCGATCCAGAACTTGAGCACTATCGACAGCGCAATCGTGCCTTGCTCAACGTGTGGGACACTGAGCGCAACAAGAGACAGCAGCAACAAGTCGAAAAACGGCAACGACTGGCAACGCAGCGCCAGCGCTGCGCAAAAGTTCAGCGTAAGTACGCTGCGAGCCGCCGGGCAGGGTACCTCTACGCGCCTCGCAAAGACGGGGAGCGAGACATTTACAGCGACGACCAGCGCGCAAAATATGAGCAGCAGTTGAGCGACTATTTGCGTAAACGTTGCCGAAAATAGGGGGCGACAGACCGAGCGTTGGCCGGCACGCATGGACTTCGTCGGCGTTTCCTGAATATAATGCGCCGCTCGGACGATCCACAACAATGAAACGACTATGAAACTAGTAACAGCGATTATCAAGCCTTTTAAGCTGGACGACGTGCGCACCGCGCTGTCGGACATCGGCGTTCAGGGTATTACTGTCACTGAGGTCAAGGGGTTTGGCCGTCAGAAGGGCCATACGGAACTATATCGGGGCGCTGAATACGTGGTCGACTTCCTGCCCAAGATCAAAATCGAAATTGCGATTGATGACCCGCTGCTTGATCAGGCAATTGAAGCGATTACCAGCGCGGCCAATACTGGCAAAATCGGTGATGGTAAGATTTTCGTGTCCAATCTCGAACAGGTGATCCGCATCCGCACCGGCGAAACTGGTAAAGACGCCGTTTAAATTTCATACACCACTTTCTCTCCCTGCTATAAACCAATTTTCAACAGTGAAATGTGCGGCACCGCACATTTCTTGTCTTTACGCTACAGATTTTACAGGCTGAACCAATTGAGTGCCCCTAAATAATTGCAAACCCGTGGCCGTCGACTATAAATATAAGGCGAATTTAAACGAGCGATTACTCGGATCATAGGGATATCATCATGAAAAGGAAGGCTACTAAAGCTAAGGTTAAAGCGACCAAGAGCAAAAAATCGGATGTGCCGGCAGAAGCGCATAAGGACGAGTGGGCGGAAGGCCGCACCGTTGCCGCACGCGATCCGCTTCGCGCTCAGCTGCGGGATGAGATAGAAGCATTTCTCGCCGAGGGTGGTGAAATCACCCAGGTTGAAGCAAATTTGCGCGCCGACCCGCCGCGCAAACCGACCAGCAATTATGGCAGTCAGCCTATCTAACTCGTGGGGTGTACGCAGTGCACCCTACGCGTCACCGCGTTCTATTTTGGCAACCGCTGCCGCTAGTTCAGAAAACTTTTGCACTTCCGTCGTCGGCGGCTCTGCATCCGGCCACTGTTGATTGTTGTAGTTCACCCAAATCGTTTTAATACCGAGCTGCTGCGCGCCGTAAATATCATGCTCGGGATGATCGCCAATATGAATCATCTCTTCAGCCGCAACGCCTGACAGCTGCAGCGCTTTATGAAAATGGTCAGGCGCTGGTTTGCTGGCGTTAATATGTTCAGCCGCTACGGCAAACTTGAAATAAGGTTTTATATCCAGCCGGTTAATATCGGCGTTGCCGTTGGTTAAAACGCCCAGTTGATACTGATTATGCAACGCCTCAAGGCTGTCGACCACGCCGTCGAAGTAGGCCACCGCATGCCGCGCTTCAATAAATACCTCGAATGCCTGCAGTGACAATTGCTGTGCCTGTGGTTCGTCGTAACCGCTTTCCTGCAGCGCGATTTGCATGGCGCGAATTCGCAGCTGACTAATTTGGTGGCGTAACTCAGGTTCGTCGGCAAACAGCTTGCGGCGTAATTCGATAAAGTCTTCGGTTTTAAATTGCTCCAGTACCAGCGGGCAGTTGGCCTGCAAAAACTGGCGTACGCTACGCTCGGCCGCAACCAAAACCGGGTGTACTTCCCACAGCGTGTCGTCCAGGTCGAAGGTGAGTAACTGTACGCGAGACATTTATTTCTTCCTGTTTGCGCGTGGATGCGCCTTGTCGCCTTTACCGTGCGCTACTCTTACCTCTCCCCCGACCTCACCCCTGCCCTCGCTCAGGTTCAGTTTGGCGCGGTTAAGGCTAACGAGTTCATCGAGGCGCAAGCCGGACGAGTAGAGCAGTTCAAATATTGCGCGGTCGCGACAGCCTATCCAGCTATCGGTTGGCAGCTTGAGGAAGTGCCGTAATTCGTCGACATCCTGCTGTAACATGGGATTATTCCGGCGGCAGATACTGCGGTATGGTGCGGTTGAGCATTTCGGCGATGTAGTTTAAAAACAGTGTGCCCATGCCGGACTGAAAATACGCAGGGTCTTTACTGCCTACGGCCAGTACGCCAAGGTGCTTTTCAGCCAGCAGCGGAATCACGGCTGCCGATCCTACCACGGCGGCGGCATCGCCAAATAAGAAATCCAGCTCCTGCGCGCGCAGCACACCGCATACGACTTGCTGCGCCGTTAGCAAATTGCCGATGGCAGCTTGCGCCCGCTGGCGGCTGACGCAGCGTACCGTTGGCGGCAGCGTTTTCTGCTGCTCGGTCAGTAGGCATAAACACTGAAATTCAATATTGAAATCATACTTCAAGCTGCGCTGTAATGCTGCCGTTAGTTCAGCCAGCGATGCCGCCTCGACCAGGTCGAGCACCAGTTGGCGCGTATTCTCAAATAGCTTGTTGTTGGCATTGGCATTCTCCAGCAGTTCGGTCAGACGCTGGCGCATATCAATATTGCGTTCACGCAGCAGTGCGACCTGTCGCTCAACTAACGATATGGCTGTGCCGCGCTGGTGGGGTAAGGTCAGATCGCACAGCAGGCCGGGCCGGTGTGAGAAAAAATCAGGGTTCTGCTGCAGAAATTCGGCCACCTGCTCAGCACTTACGGTTATTTTCTTATGCGCCGAAGTTGATGCGGTCATATGCGAATGTGTCCTTCGTAAACGGTTGTGGCCGGGCCGGTCATAAACACTGGCTTGCCTTCGCCCTGCCACTCCAATTGCAGCAGGCCTCCTTTCATGTGCGCGCTTGCCGTGCTTGCCAGCAGGTCGCGTGTAATACCTGCCACTAGTGCAGCACAGGCACCGCTGCCGCAGGCCAGCGTTTCGCCGGCACCGCGTTCGAACACGCGCAACTCAAAGCTGTGGTGATCGAGCACCTGCATGAAACCGACGTTAACCCCTTGTGGGAAGTCTGTATGAGCGCCGATTTGCCGGCCCAGCTCGACTACCGGCGTGTTGGCGCAGTCGTCGACCAGGATAACGGCGTGTGGATTGCCCAGCGACAGGGCGCTCAGCTCGAATGATTGGCCGCCAGCCTCTAACGTATACGTTAACGCGCGCTGTGGTGCGCAAAATGGCACGTGCTGCGGCTCGAACTCGGGTACGCCCATATTGACACGCACCTGCTGATCTTTCTGTATCTGTAGTTCGAGTATGCCGGCGTTGGTTTCCACCCGAATAGGGTTGCGGCCGGTGAGGCGCTTGTCGGTCACGTATTTGGCGAAACAGCGCGCGCCGTTGCCACATTGCGCCACTTCGCTGCCGTCGCTGTTATAAATGGCGTAGCGAAAATCGACGTCAGGATCATGTGGATGGTCAACCACCAGTAGCTGATCGAAACCGATGCCAAAACGGCGGTCGGCCAAGCGTTTCACCAGGCTTTTATTTAACCTGACGTGCTGTGAGAGGCGGTCAACCACAACGAAGTCGTTGCCCAGGCCATGCATTTTTGTGAAGCGAAGCAGCATCGAGAGAACTATACCTTACGTCTATTGCGGCAGCAGCGACTCGCCGCGCAGCAGGTCTTGCAGGGTTTCGCGTTGTCTTACCAGATGCATTGCGCTGCCATCCACCATCACTTCAGCGGCGCGCGGTCGGGTATTGTAGTTTGAGCTCATCACAAACCCATACGCACCGGCCGACCGCACTGCCAGCAGGTCGCCAGCGCTCAAGGCCAGCCGACGCTGTTTCGCCATAAAGTCGCCCGACTCACACACCGGGCCGACAATGTCATAGTCTTTTTGTGGTGCCGCCGTGTTTTGTTGCAGCGGATCAACGCCAAGCCAGGCGTCGTAGAGAGCCGGGCGCAGCATGTCGTTCATTGCCGCATCAACAATCGCGAAATTTTTCGTGCCGTTTTCCTTCAGGCAAGTCACCTCGGTTAATAGCACGCCGGCGTTGGCGCAGATTGAACGGCCAGGTTCAATTAGCAGCTGTACGCGCCTATCTCCCAGGCGCTCACGCACGCGGCTTAAATACTCTTGCGGCGTTGGCGGTGTCTCGTTCTCATAGCGCACGCCCAGGCCGCCGCCCAAATCGATATGCTTGATGTTAATGCCGCTGGCGCTCAACTTGTCGTACAAATTCAGCAGACGCTCCAGCGCGGCGAGGAAGGGTTCCACACTGGTTAGCTGCGAGCCAATATGGCAATCGATGCCCACCACTTCTAAATTAGCCGCATTCTGCGCGGTAGCGTACAGGCTTGGCGCGTCATTGATATCAATACCAAATTTATTGTCGCGAAGGCCGGTAGAAATATAGGGGTGAGTCTGGGCGTCTACATCGGGATTAACGCGCAGCGACACTTGCGCAATGCACTGCATACGCGCGGCCTCTTCCTGCAGTGTTTGCAATTCCGCCGCAGACTCAACGTTAAAACAAAAAATGCCCAGCTCCAGCGCGCGCTGTAATTCGCTGGCTTTTTTACCGACACCGGAGAATACACACTTACCCGCCTCACCGCCGGCGGCGCGTACCCGCTCCAGCTCACCGATGGAGACCACGTCGAAGCCTGCGCCAAGGCGCGCCAGTATATTCAACACGGCCAGATTCGAATTGGCTTTCACGGCGTAACAGATTAAATGGTCTACGTCGCGTAAGGCATCGGCGTAGGCGGCATACGCCTGTTCCAGCGCAGCCCGTGAATACACGTAGCAGGGTGTGCCGAAATGTTCAGCTATCTCGCTTAAGGCCACCTGCTCCGCGTGCAGCTCGCCGTTGTGGTATTGAAAATGATCCATACTTTTATTTGTCGGTGTCGGTGTCGGTGTCGGTGTCGGTGTCGGTGTCGGTGTCGGTGTCGGTGTCGTTGCGCGCCGAG
>RCMY010001635.1_pt1 | contig 21133 bp, 14 predicted proteins | sample 2041341 | NCBI WGS metagenome assembly RCMY01 (sample SAMN09708234, study PRJNA481090) | Marine sediment metagenome, whole genome shotgun sequencing project.
TCATAGGCATACAGCACATTACGGATCGTATCGATCATATAATAGGTTTTCTTGTCGGGGGACCATCCCATTCCATTGGTAATAAAGATATTGCTTTCCAAATGATGTACGCTGTGGTCCGCATCCAAACGATAGAGATTTCCCGTGTCATGGGTACCATCATATTCCATGGTACCGGCAAAAAAGCGCCCTTTAGGGTCGACGGCCCCGTCGTTCATCCGTCTTTCGGGGACATCGATCTCGGGAGAATCGGCAACCAATTCCAACCTATTGGTAGTCTCATCGTAAAAACCGAAACCGTCCCTGACCCCTGCCACTATTTTTCCGCTGTCGCAAAGGGCGATTACGCCTAGTTCTTGGCCAACGTTGAATTCCTGTGATTTTCCCGTTGCCCAATCCACTTTAAAATAAGAGCCCTTTAAAAGGTCGACACAATAGAACTTTTTTTGAATCGGGCACCAAAGCGGTCCTTCCCCGTGAATTGGTTTGATGTCGAATATGGGTGTTGCGTTCATTTTTTGCATCATTTATTTTTTCGAAGGGTTTCCATTTCTTCAAGGGTTTTTCCATTAGTTACAGCAGATTCCCATACTACAAAGATCCCCAATGGGCTTTATAAATAGCTCCGGAATTGCGAAACCTAAAGCCAAAAATAAGAACAATGTCGCGGCCAATACCAATCCTTTTTTGCGGCCTAGTTTTTTGCTAATAAGGCCCCCGGAAATTCCTCCAATGATACAGCCTTTCAAAGCGCTGGAAACGACCAGGCCCAATCTAGAATTTGCCGCCATCTCGCCTAGCTCGTAGGGTTTGACAAAGAAACTATCCAATGAACCGACGGTACCTGAGGTTACCGCCTTATCCTATCCGAATAAGACCCCAAGTTATCGGTCAGTTCCAATTGATGTCCTATTTCATTGCATTGATAATGCCCTCCTTTAATTCTGTTTGGGAACGGTGCCAAAAAAGAACCGGCATACATGGGTGCCGATTTTTCGTGAAATTCCAACAGACTTTTTGCACTCTTATGAATGGCATGGAGCGTCCCATTTTTGTTGAAGACCACTTCATTGATTGCACCTCAATGGCTAGAGATTATATTGACATATTCTCCCGTCAATGGATTTTTTATTTCGATTACGTTTAAACCGTCCAAGGATTTTTCCCCGATTTGAAAGTTCATGACATCCTTCTTTTTATGGTGTACTCCATAAAGGATGAAATGCCAAACTTCCATTGAGGTAATTGGTCACAGGTATTCACCCAATTGATTAATGACCCAAGATGTTCCGTAGCTATTTTAACCTGATCACCTACCTTATGTGTAAATCCTTCGCCTTGCTTATCCCTGTCTTCGGATGGTGCGAACATGGTACCTAAAAAAAGAACTATGCCATCGGGATATTGATGATTTTCACAAATAACCTGTGCTACTAAATCTTCGGGACTTCTACTTATTTCATCCATTTTATTCGCTCCTTTAGATCGAAATCCGTCCCGACCTTCTATGGATAGTTCTACATGACATTTTTTTACATCTTCAATCGCAAACGTGTCATCGAACAATCGAAACAACGGACCAATAGCACAAGAACCGTTTTGATCTTTTGCTTCACCGAGTAGCAAGGCACTTCGCCCTTCATAATCACGGAGGTTCACATCATTCCCCAAAGTAGCCCCAACGATTTTCCCTTTCGATGAAACCGCCAAAACGATTTCCGGTTCGGGATTGTTCCAAATCGAATCTTTTAAAACACCTATTTCCGCACCGAACCCTACAGAGGACATGGGTTGGCTCTTTGTAAAAACTTCAGCATCCTTACCTATGCCAACCTCCAAATACTGCGACCATAAACCCGCTTCTTTAAACTGCTTTTTTAACCGTTCGGTCTCCGGGGATCCAGGGATTACCTTGCTTAAGTCGTTTCCAAGAGTATCGTTGATGGTTTGACGGATTTTGTGGGCTTCCTGTGCATTACCACCTGCTTTTTCTTCGATGACCCTTTCCAGCAAACTTTTAATAAAAGTTACCCCACAGGCCTTCACGGACTGAATGTCATTGGGTGCTAAAAAGTAGGGTATGTTATCTTTTTTTTTAGAGAAAATAGAATTTTCGAGGATTTCTGTTAAAGCACCTATTTCGGGAAGGTTTTCTAGGCTCGCCAAAAAGGCGATTATATTATTTGTGTTGATCAATTCGCTTGTAGAATTGAAATAATTAGAGAGATCGTAAACCTTTCCTTTTTCAACTTTGACCACATGAGGGCCTTCAATTTCTTTGTATGCCAAAGGAGCAGGGACCATGCATCTCCCAATCCATGTTCCTTCATTTGCCAAATTTGGCACTGCCTGATCAAAATCCATATTTGTATTGTCCATGGTTATAGGTTACCAATTAGTAGTGATGCATTAAAAATAATAAGTCTTTCAAAGCTATAATAAATACAGGATAAACAAGAAGTTCTTTGATTTATTGATTTAATTTAGAAATACTTTTGGCGAATCCCATTAGTATGAATTCGTTAAAGTATGTTTTTGCTCAAGTCCTTTCGTTCGTCCACAGTTACGAGTTTCGGAAATGCGTCGATAGTTACTACGGCGACCACCGTATGTGTTTAAACTGCCGGAACCAGTTCGCCCAATTACTTTTCGGACAGTTCACCATTCGTGAGGGCCTGCGGAACATCTGCCTTTGCCTGGGCGCCCATTAGATAAGCCTATATCACTTCCGGCGAACTGAATCGTTTGTACTTTTCCGAGGCATGTAATGTCAATGCGAATCAAATTGATCGGTATGGGAATTCATGAGGGAGGCATTTTTCCTTATGTCGATACTGCATTTCATGGAAACGTGGGGACGAGATTGCCGATTCAGAAAGGTTTTACCAATTTTTGGTATACTTAAGTAAAATCCTCTCAAAATGAATAAAAACACGTCTATTTCATTCGGTAATTATTTCAATCAATTTATAAAAAAATCGGATTTCGGAAGGACGGTTTAAAAACGTCAGCGAAGTCGTTCGGGTCGGACTGAGACTTTTAGACGAAGAAGTGAATAGCGGAAAATCCGACTTTAGGGAGAAACTACAACGGTATCACCAAAAATTTGTTCGGATTACGGACAAACAGGCATATTATTTTCTATAGAATAATCACAGAAGATGAAGTTGAAGTTGAAGTAACGAGAATATTAAAAGAGCGAATGGATTTGGAAAATAGAATACTAGAATAGTAATGCTTTAACCTGCTTTTATTCTGTTTTCCCGGAATGGGCGTAAACTAAAGAAATGAGAAAAATCTGTATATCCCTATGTATCCTCTTCCACAAAGTGAGTTACAAAAAGGTGGCGGCTGAATTCCACAGTCGCCTGTGGGATCGGAATACGGTTATGTTCCAGAAGAAGCAGGAAGTACGTCACATACTCTGGAGTTTGCATTTGATGATTGGTGACTGTCGGAATTTGCCAGTGCGTTGAATAAAAAGAAAGATGCAAAATTCTTTTTAAATCGTTCCAAAAATTATGAAAATATTTTTGACACTGAAAAAGGCTTCATCAGGAGAAAACACAAAGATGGTACTTGGTATACCGATTTTGACCCCATGCGTATGGGGACCGAAGGTGGCTGGAATGGTCCAGGTTATATGGAAGGAAGCTCCTGGATATTTACTTGGTTTGTTCCGCAAGATTTACCAAATCTGATGAAACTAATTGGTAAAGACGAATTTAACCGCCGTTCAGACCCGTTCCCGATCTATTCCTCCGTTCCCTTCTTAACCTCGGAGAGCTCATCCAAAAAACTTTTATTCTCAGGTTCTTCTAAATTTTCCGTGGACGGTTCCTCTCCCTGTAAAGATTCAACGCCTTCCTTTTCCTGTAAAGCCTCAGCCCCTACCTCGGCCGTTTCTTCGATTTCACCATCAGGTTTAGTAGCCTTTAAGGCATCCTCCGCAGCATTACGCGCCTCCAGCTCCCCATCGATTTCATCGAGCAGTGTGCCCATTTGCTTCTTGTCGCGTATCATCGCCCCGGTCATGATCAAACTGGTTGCAATGATGACAAATAATAGGATTCCCGATTCAAAACCGGCAATTTCGGCCTCGACGGGTATGGCGTAAAAAAGAAGTATGGTGATTAATCCCCTTGGGGCAATAAACACTTGCGGCATGATATCCTTTCCAATAAAAACGCGAAGTATCAAAAATCGGATAACGTAAATGGATGCGATAATCAATATACTGACCATGGCTACGTTGAGACTCAGTAACGATGTGAGCACTATGGTGATACCGAAGATTACAAAGAAAAAGGTGCGCACCACGAAGGCAGTTTCCAGAGTAATGATATGTAGCTCGTGATAGACCTGTTTCATTTTTTTCTTTTCTAAAAACACTTTCGTCTTACCGGGAAAAAACAGCTTTACGTTGGCGATGACCAGTCCGAATACCAGAATAATAATCAACGACGATAGGTGCATTTTTTTTCCTATGGCATACAGCAAAAGCAATACGGCTATTAGTAGAAACTGTTTTGCCTGACTTTTTATCCGCTGAAAAATGAGCACCAGCGCGTAACTGGCCACAATAGCAATTATAACCGTCAAAGCGATATTCCCAGCAAAGCCAACAGCCCCCGAATCCGTTTCTGGATCTAATCCCCCCGTAAGAAAATAGAACATCATAATGCCCATGATATCGGAAAAGGTGCTTTCGTAGATATGGAATTCCTTTTTATCCTCCCGAAGTCCGCTTACACTGGGTATGATTATGGCACTTGAAAGTATGGATAGAGGCGTTGCGTAAAGCCAGGCCGCTTGCATGGTCATCCCATCGATAAATTGGTACATAATCAGGGCCGCTACCCAGGCCGAACCTATCAGTCCGATCAGGGCAATGGCCATGGACTTCAAAATGGGCATCAATTTTTCGCTTTTCAGTTCGAGTTCGAGGGCGGCCTCTAGCACAATCATGATCAACCCGACGGTACCGATGATTTCCAAAGTCCCCCGCAAGTTTTTTTCAAAATCGACTTCCTCGCCCATAAAGTATTTCAGGCCAAACTGTAGGCCGATCCCCAAAACAATGAGCATCAATACAGAAGGGATGTTGGTTTTTTTGGATATACCGTTGAACCAAAAAGAGAGAATAACGATTACCGAGGCCCCGATAATCAGGTTGTAAGAGGATAAAATTTCCATGGTTGGGTTGGTTGGTTGTTGGTCGTCATCCCCAATTTACGACAATTTTGATTTCAATTGCCGGTTTGATACAGGCAAGACGGGTTCAATACCAACGGATATATATAATAGGTTATTGTGGAAACCAAAAAAATTGTATATTTGCGCCACTGAAAGAATATCGAAAATATTCATGAGGGGACAATATAGTCCTCTTTTTTATTTCCGGGACTTTCGCGCGGCTTTATAAACTGGGGATTCATGTAGAGAAAGTTTGGCAAGTCCGATGCAGTCGATATTCGTTGAAAACAGTTTGCTATGTTCAAGGATAAGGTAAAAACACTTTTAGAGGAAGCCTTAAAAGATGATAAATCCTTATTTCTAATCGATTTTTCGGTATCCACTGACAATTCGATTAAAGTGGTACTGGACGGTGATTCAGGGGTTAACCTCGAAGATTGCATGAAGATTAGCAGGGCCATCGAACATAATCTGGATCGCGAGGAATATGATTTTTCTCTTGAAGTGACCTCCGCAGGAGCGGCATCGCCCTTAATCATGGCGCGACAGTATCCTAAGAACATCGGCCGAAAACTGAAAGTCAGGACTGCGTCGGATATTTTTGAGGGAAATTTGACCGCAACTACTGATGACGGCATCCTATTGGAATGGAAAACGAGGGAACCGAAACCCATCGGAAAAGGAAAAATAACGGTCCGAAAAGAAGCGGAAATCAATTTTTCCGATATCGAGGAAGCAAAGGTTATAGTAACAATTTAACGGTAAGAACGTAATGGAAAATATTGCACTCATTGAGTCATTTTCAGAATTTAAGGACGATAAATTTATTGATAGGGTTACGTTGATGGCGATTTTAGAGGATGTATTTCGTAGTGCCCTCAAAAAGAAATTCGGATCTGACGATAATTTTGATATCATTATCAATCCCGATAAAGGTGATTTGGAAATATGGCGTAACCGAATCGTAGTACTCGACGGTGAAGTAGAGGAGCCCAATGAAGAAATTTCACTTTCCGAAGCCCGCAAAATCGAACCCGATTTCGAAGTGGGCGAAGATGTTTCTGAAGAAGTAAAATTGATAAATCTGGGCAGACGGGCGATATTGGCCCTACGACAGAACCTGATATCAAAAATTCACGAGCACGATAATACGACTATTTACAAACACTTTAAAGATATTGAAGGTGAGATTTACACCGCCGAAGTGCACCATATTCGACATAAAGCCATTATTTTGTTAGATGACGAAGGCAACGAAATTATTCTTCCGAAGGACAGACAGATTCCGTCAGACTTTTTTAGGAAAGGCGACAATGTACGCGGTATTATAGAATCGGTCGAATTAAAAGGAAGCAAGCCCACCATTATCATGTCAAGGGCATCCCCAAAATTTCTGGAGCAATTGTTCTTTCAGGAAATTCCGGAAGTTTATGACGGACTTATTACCGTCAAAAAAGTGGTCCGCATTCCCGGTGAAAAGGCCAAGGTTGCTGTCGATTCCTACGATGACCGCATCGACCCCGTAGGTGCTTGCGTAGGCATGAAGGGCTCTCGAATACACGGTATCGTGCGAGAACTGGGCAACGAAAATATCGATGTGATCAACTGGACGGCCAACCCACAGCTGATGGTTACAAGGGCATTAAGCCCGGCAAGGGTCACTAGCGTAAAGCTGAACGATGAAAATATGACAGCGCAAGTATATTTAAGGCCCGAAGAGGTCTCAAAAGCCATTGGGCGCGGCGGGCATAACATCCGTCTGGCAGGCCAGTTAACGGGCTATGAGATCGACGTATTCCGTGAAGGCGTCGAAGAAGATGTAGAATTGACAGAATTTAGAGACGAAATCGATGCCTGGATCATCGAAGAATTCAAAAAGATCGGTCTCGATACCGCGCGCAGTATTATAGAACAAGACGTAGCTGATTTGGTAAAGCGCACCGACCTTGAAGAGGAGACCATTGCAGAGGTTGTACGTATACTCAAGGAAGAATTGGAAGATTAGCTATATATTAGCGGTTTTTACAGTACACTAGAAAATGAGCGGCATAGTTCTTAGAACTTTTTCTTTATGGGAGAAAAAGTGGTATCTGGGAATATTTTAAACGCTATGTGTCTCATTTTCGAACGAAGTTAAGAGAATTTAGGAGAATAGTATTTATGGCAGACATTGCAAAAATTAGGCTTAACAAAGTCCTTAAAGAATTCAATATTTCTTTGGACAGGGCGGTAGATTTTCTTGCCTCGAAAGGGCATGAAATCGATTCGCGGCCTACAACCAAGATTTCCGATGAGGTATATCAAGTGCTTCAAGACGAGTTTCAGACCGATAAGAGCAAGAAAGTTGCCTCTAAAGAGGTTGGCGAAGAAAAGCGTAAGGAGAAAGAAGCGCTTCGTTTGCAATTGGAGCAAGAGCAAGAAGACCGAAGATTGGCTAGGGAAAAACGGGCCGCGGCCTCTGCGGAAAGCAAAATTATCGGCAAAGTCGAGCTGGCGGGTCCGAAGACCGTCGGCAAAATTGATCTTGACGCCGGTAAGAAGAAAAAAGCCGCTCCCGTTACGAAGGAGGAAAAACCGGTCGAACCCGAACCCGAAACACAACCAAAAACAGTTGTAAAAGAAGAGGTTGCTAAAGTCAAGGAAGAGGAAAAAACCGAGACAAAAGCTGAGGAAAAGACTGTAGAGGAGAAGACGGAAGAAAAGAAACCAGTAGCCGAAGCTGAAAAGGAAGCAGGTATTCAAGTCGACGATGTTCTGAAAACGAACTACAAAAAACTATCGGGCCCTACGATTACCGATAAGATCGATCTTTCGCAATTCAAAAAAGCAAAGAAAAAGGAGCCGCAATCTTCCGATAGCAGTGGACGTAAGAAACGTAGAAAACGTATTGTAAGCAAGGCCGGGAACACCAATACTACCACCGGTGTCGGCAGGAATTTTAAAAAGGGAGGAGGCCGTAGATCAACCGTTGCAAAAGTTGAGCCTACCGAAGAAGATGTACAAAAACAGATTCGCGAGACTCTCGAAAAACTTCAGGGAAAATCGAAAAAGGGCAAAGGCGCAAAATACAGAAGGGACAAACGTGACCAGCACCGTCAGCAGACCGAAAAAGATTTCGAGCAGCAAGAACTTGAAGACAAGACCATAAAGGTGACCGAATTCGTTACGGCGAATGAGATTGCCACGATGATGGATGTTTCTACCACTGAAATTATATCGGCCTGTATGTCTTTGGGTATCATGGTTACCATGAACCAGCGGTTAGACGCGGAAACCCTATCTATAGTAGCTGATGAATTTGGTTACGATGTGGAATTCGTGACCGCCGACCTCGAAGAAACTATTAAGATCGAGATCGACTCCGAAGAAGATCTTAAACCCCGGGCGCCTATTGTCACCGTAATGGGACATGTCGACCACGGTAAGACCTCGTTGCTCGATTACGTGCGCGAAGCCAATGTAATCGCTGGTGAAAGCGGGGGAATCACCCAGCATATCGGTGCCTATAGTGTTACTTTAAAAGACGGCCAAAAGATTACGTTTCTCGATACTCCCGGTCACGAAGCCTTTACGGCCATGCGTGCCAGGGGTGCACAAGTTACCGATATTGCCGTTATCGTCATCGCGGCAGACGATGATATCATGCCGCAGACCAAGGAGGCGATCAGCCATGCCCAAGCGGCAAGCGTGCCTATAGTTTTTGCAATTAACAAAATCGACAGGCCCACGGCCAACCCAGACAAAATAAAAGAAGGCCTTTCCCAAATGAACCTATTGGTCGAAGACTGGGGCGGTAAAATCCAATCGCAGGACATTTCGGCCAAAACCGGAGAAGGTGTCGAAGAACTATTGGAGAAAGTCTTGCTGGAAGCCGAACTTTTAGAACTTAAGGCCAACCCCGACAAAATAGCGCATGGAACCGTAGTAGAGGCGTTTCTGGACAAAGGTCGAGGCTATGTATCGACGATTCTAGTTCAAGGTGGTACCCTCCAAATCGGAGATTACGTCTTGGCAGGCACCCACAGCGGTAAGGTGAAGGCCATGCAAGACGAACGCGGAAATAATATTCCAAAAGCAGGGCCAGCAACGCCGATTTCCATTTTGGGACTTGACGGTGCCCCACAGGCGGGCGATAAGTTCAACGTGCTTGAAGATGAACGGGATGCGAAACAAATCGCCACGAAAAGATCCCAACTGCGACGCGAACAATCCGTACGTACACAACGTCATATTACGCTAGACGAGATCGGAAGACGTATTGCCCTCGGCGATTTCAAAGAGCTGAACATCATTCTTAAAGGTGATGTTGATGGTTCTGTGGAAGCCTTGACGGATTCTTTCCAGAAATTATCGACCGAAGAGATACAAGTGAACATCATACATAAAGGTGTAGGTGCAATCACTGAATCCGACGTATTGTTGGCCTCTGCTTCCGACGCCATCATTATCGGATTTAACGTAAGGCCGATGGGCAATGCAAGGGATGTAGCCGAAAAAGAGGAAATCGACATCCGCATGTATTCCATCATTTACGATGCGATCAATGACCTCAAGGATGCCATGGAGGGTATGCTTTCACCAGAAATCAAAGAAGAGATTACCGGTACTGCCGAAATTCGGGAAACCTTCAAAATTTCAAAAGTGGGCACCATTGCGGGTTGTATGGTGACCAGTGGAAAGATTTACCGCAATTCCAACATACGGCTTATTCGCGACGGTGTGGTAGTCTACACTGGCGAACTTTCATCGCTGAAACGATTTAAAGATGATGCTAAGGAAGTCGCCAAAGGCTATGACTGTGGTCTACAGATCAAAAATTACAATGATATCATGGAAAATGATATTGTAGAAGCGTTTCAGGAAGTGGCGGTTAAAAAGAAATTAAAAACGAAATAGGGGGGGAATCCCAAATTTCTCACGTCGAGTGCAGTCGAGATGCCAAATTCCAAAATGGAATTGAGGCACGACCAAACGTACAAACAAAGATTATTAAGAGATGTAAATCGGGAACAAATAAAAAAAAAGGAAAATTCCGATTGTTATAATTGACAACAAATTGGATAAGTTTGACGACCAGGTTTTGTTTCCGGAAAAATTGCAGAAAGCTAATCTAATGCTCAAAAATTTAGGACTTCCATAACAATGGAAGACAAAATAGTGTTCGGGTCCACATGGTTTGAACAAAAAAATCGACCGTAAAGGGCCGATTTTTTTGTTTTTCAATATATGGAATTGATACTTTGAGGCTTTTCCCGATAATTTGTTTTGGCAAATTGGTCCCGAAACTTCGGGAGGCGCTTGGAATTTGAAATTTTATCGCGACGATTTCTTAGGCTGCAACAACATCGCATCAGGATATTTTTGTCGCACCTCCTTAAACTTCCGTTCTGCATCGAGCTTGTTTTTAAAACGGCCGACCCGTACCCTATACGTGGGGGAATCAAAATCTATGTTGGAAAAAAGACCCGGAAAATCCTGTTCAACTTTTGACTTAATTTCATTCGCTTTGGCAAAGTCCCCGAAGCCGACTTGAATGCGATAATAGGCCTCACTTTCGTTGGCCGTCTTGTAAATGGCCAACAAATCACTGATTTTTTGGTCTTGATCAATAGTAATTTTTCCTTTTTGTGCATGGCCGAAAGCACAGAATCCTACGAAAACCATAAAGCAAATAACTCTTTTCATCGAATGCAATTTATTGGATATAAAAGTCTTGTGCAAAAGTAATTTTTTAAAGATCAACGAAAACCAAAAGACAATTATTTAGAATAATTATAAATTAGGTATTATCAATACGTTAACATTAACAAAACAAAGTCTATGTCTTATTTTTGCCTTTGATTTTAGCACTGATAAAACGAAACATTATTCTCAAATGAGCTGTAATAATCGTGCCAAAGTTTAGTTAGATCGAAATTAACTACATATGCAAAAGCTTTCGTACTGTCCTCGAATTTCTAGAGTTATAGGTATAGGTTTACTATTTTTCCTACTCTTCTCCGTTTCCATTTCCGCCCAAGAAGAGGCTGGCGCCGGGGATGCGGCCACTACAGAAGCCGCCAAAGGCGGTGAAGAACCTGCGGCTGACGCCGGTGGAGATGCAGCTGCCGGAAAACAGCTGTTCAACCAGAACTGCGCAGCCTGCCACGCCCTGGATCGAAAGATGACAGGTCCTCCCCTTGGTAACATTGAAGAAAAAATACAAGAAAGTGCCGGTTTGGGCAGGGACTGGATTTACAAGTGGATCAAGAATAGCTCCGGTCTGATCAGCTCGGGCGACGCTTATGCCAACAAAATCTACAACGAATACAACCAGGCGGCGATGACCGCTTTCCCTACCCTCAGCAATGAGGATATCGACAATATACTGGCCTACACGAAAGCCCCGCCTAAGACGGCAGCCGTTTCCGGCGCTGGTCAAGATGTTTCCGGCGGAGGAACTACTTCGGCATCCTCGTCGACATCCTCGGGCTTATCCAACGAAATTATACTTGGTGCCCTCGTATTGGTGTTCGGCCTGCTGGTCGTGATGCTCTTCCTGGTCAATAAAACCTTGAAAAGAATCGCCGAGGCGAACGGCATCACAACCGAAAGGGAAAAGACCGAAAAGCGGTTACCGATATGGAAAGCTTTTGCCCAAAACCAGTTCTTGTTATTGGTCTCCGTCATCTTTTTACTATTGGGAGGCGCCTACTTCGCCTATGGCTGGATGATGCAAATAGGTGTTGACCAAGGCTATGAGCCGATTCAACCCATTCATTATTCACACCGTATCCATGCCGGTGATAACAAAATCGACTGTAAGTATTGCCACTCATCGGCCAGGGTTTCCAAAACTTCGGGAATTCCCGCCCTAAACGTTTGTATGAACTGTCACAAATCGATCTACGAAGTTGCGGAAGAGACTTTGGCAGAAGGTAAAGAGGAATATGGAGTCGATTACAACAAGGAAATCGAAAAATTGTATGCGGCCGTCGGGTGGGACGTTGAAAACCAAAAATATACCGGTGAAAGCCAACCCGTAGAATGGATCCGGATACACAATCTTCCCGATTTCGCCTACTTCAACCATTCACAACATGTTATGGTGGCCGGTATCGAATGTCAGCAGTGCCATGGACCCGTTGAAGAGATGGAGGTCATGTACCAATATTCACCATTGACTATGGGATGGTGTATCAATTGCCACCGCGAAACCGATATCAAGGTCGAAGGCAACGAGTATTATGAAAAAATCCATGCCGAACTTTCCAAGAAATTTGGCGTTGATAAATTGACGGCAGCACAGATGGGGGGACTCGAATGTGGAAAGTGTCATTATTAATTGAATAAGAGAGTAGCTAATTACATGTAAACGTATGGCATCAAACAAAAAATATTGGAAGAGCGAAGCGGAGTTAAATCCCAACGATTCCATTGTTGAGACGCTACGGCACAACGAATTTGTCGAGGAAATACCGGTTGATGAATTTTTGGGGGATAAAGAAAAGTTATCGGCCACATCGACAAACAGAAGGGATTTTCTCAAGTATGTGGGTTTCAGTACCGCGGCAGCCTCCATGGCAGCTTGCGAAGGGCCAGTAATTAAGTCCATTCCCTACGTAGTACAACCTGAAAATATCATTCCGGGAGTGGCTAACTATTTCGCCACCAGCATCGCAAACGGATTCGATTTCGCCAGTATACTTATCAAAACTCGTGAGGGACGGCCAATCAAAGTCGAGAACAATACGGATGCTAAAATCGGTGGAGGCACGAACGCGCGCATACAGGCCTCTGTCCTCTCCCTTTATGATAGTACTCGTCTTCAAGGCCCCTTGGCTGACGGTGAACCTGCCGAGTGGAGCGCTTTAGATGATGCGGTAAAATCAAAATTGGGAAGCCTTGGCAATTCCGGGCAACAAATAGCAGTTTTGACACAGACCTATGCCAGTCCATCTACCCAAAGATTAATGGCGGATTTTAAGGCGGCGTATAGCAACGTGAATCACGTTACCTATGATGCCATCTCGGAAGATGCGGCTCTGAACGCATTTCAAAGCAAATATGGCGAGCGTGCGCTTGCCGACTACGATTTTGAAAAAGCCGAACTCATTGTTTCCTTCGGGGCCGACTTTTTAGGTGATTGGCAAGGTGGAGGTTATGACAGTGGCTACGCCAAAGGTCGCGTACCCAAAAATGGTAAGATGTCGCGCCATGTGCAGTTCGAGGCCAATATGTCGTTGACCGGTGCCAATGCCGATAAACGTGTACCTCTTACCCCCATGTTACAAAAAGTGGCTCTGGCACAACTCTACGCCAAATTGAACGGCACTACTGTTGGCGGAGAGCTTGACGAAAATGTGCAAAGGGTCATTGACAATATTGCAGCACAAATACGAAAAAATAAAGGCAGCGCCGTAGTGGTCTCTGGTCTTGATGACATCAACGCGCAGACGGTAGTCTTGGCCATCAACGAAATGCTGGCCAGTAAAGCTTTCATTCCGGAAATGCCACGTTATGTGCGACAAGGAAATACCGAGGCAGTCAATACTCTGGTCGCCGATATGAAAGCCGGAAAAGTAGGTGCCTTGATTATGGATGGCGTAAACCCTATGTATACGCTACCCAACGCCGCAGATTTCAAGGAAGGTCTTGATAAAGTGGCACTATCAGTAATATTCTCCACCAACTGGAATGAGACTACCGAAGTAACCCAGTATACCGCCGCCGCTAACCACTATTTGGAATCTTGGGGCGATTTGCAAATTAAAAAAGGACATTTCAGCCTGATGCAACCGACCATTCGCGAGCTTTTTGATACACGACAGTTTCAAGGGGCCGTTTTACAATGGTTGGGTAACGACAAAACGTATTACGACTACGTCAAAGAAACTTGGAATACATCCATTTTAAATGGACAGGATTGGAACAGGGCCTTGCACGACGGTGTTTTTCCTTCCTCTGCGGATGTAGGGTCCACCATGTATCCTATAATGTCGACCATGACTTCCGGTCTTAAAGAAGATATCGGAATCGTGAACGGCCAAACGGCGGAAGAAGAATCCGCAGACCCTAAAAATTCGGCACCCCAAGAAGACAAAGAGGAAACGGATACCGCAATTAAGGAAGAGACTATGACCGAGGTCAGTGCTATTCCTATTGCAACGGCTATTAACAGTTTGACCGGAGCCACTAGCGGTGGTGGAATGGAATTGACTCTCTACCCCAAAACGGGCATGGGAGCGGGCCAACAGGCGAACAACCCTTGGTTACAAGAATTTCCCGATCCGATAACAAGGGTTTCTTGGGATAATTATGTAACCGTTTCAAAGGCTGATGCCGAGAGATTAGGGTTCGAGCACCGACATGTCGCCAATGGAGGTCTAGACGGTAGCTATGCAAATATAACGGTCAACGGTGTTACCGTGAACAATGTTCCGGTCATCATACAGCCCGGCCAGGCAACCGGTTCAATCGGACTTTCATTCGGTTATGGTAAAAAGGTCGGTATGAAATCGGAAATGCAGACCGGTGTAAATGCCTATCCCTTATATCAAGATTTTAAAAGTACTCAAGCTGCAAGTATAGAAAAGGCATCGGGCAATCACGAATTTGCGTGTATCCAATTGCAAAATACGTTAATGGGCAGGGGTGATATCATCAAGGAAACCACCTTGGAGATTTTCAACACGAAAGATCATGCGGAGTGGAACCATGTTCCGCAGGTATCGCTCGACCATCAAGAAGTACCTTCAACCTCGGTCAACCTTTGGACTGACTTTGACCGCTCGATAGGGCATCATTTCAATATGTCTATCGACCTGAATGCCTGTACAGGCTGCGGAGCCTGTGTTATTGCCTGCCATGCGGAGAACAACGTTCCGGTAGTCGGGAAGTCAGAAGTCAGAAAAAGTAGGGATATGCATTGGTTGCGTATCGACAGATATTATTCTTCCGAAGATTCCTTTGAAGACGACATTACGAAAAAAGACGAAATGGACGGTCTTTGGGGCGAGAAAGGTTCTTTGGGCGGTTTTGGCGAGTTGGAAGACCCGGCCACCAACCCTCAAATAGTTTTTCAACCCGTCATGTGCCAGCACTGTAACCATGCCCCATGTGAAACGGTATGCCCGGTGGCAGCCACCTCGCACAGTCGGCAGGGCCAGAACCATATGGCCTATAACCGATGTGTCGGAACGCGTTACTGTGCCAACAACTGCCCTTATAAAGTACGCCGTTTCAACTGGTTCCTTTATAATAATAACGACGAATTCGACTACCATATGAACAACGACTTGGGCAAGATGGTCTTGAACCCAGATGTAAACGTGCGTTCCCGAGGGGTAATCGAAAAATGTTCAATGTGTATCCAAATGACACAGAAAACTATTCTAGATGCCAAACGAGATGGTCGCGTAATAAAAGACGGCGAGTTTCAAACCGCTTGTTCGTCAGCATGTGGCACCGGGGCAATCGTCTTTGGCGATGTTAACGATAAGGAAAGTGAAGTCTCTGAATTAGCCGATAGCAATCGAATGTATCATATGCTAGAGTATGTGGGTACACAACCGAACGTATTCTATCACGTAAAAGTGAGAAATACGAACGAAGCATAAACAGTATTTAAGTAAACAACTATAACAGAATTTTATGGCGTCGCATTACGAAGCACCTATAAGAAAACCCTTGATTCTTGGGGATAAAGGCTACCACGATATCAGTGTGGATATTGCCGCTCCGGTAGAGGGAAAAGCCAATAAACATTGGTGGATTGTGTTTTCCATTGCTTTAGTGGCATTTCTTTGGGGTGTCGGTTGTATTATTTATACAATTTCCACAGGTATTGGAACATGGGGCCTAAACAAGACCGTTAACTGGGCTTGGGATATTACCAACTTCGTTTGGTGGGTAGGTATCGGTCACGCAGGAACATTGATTTCAGCAGTACTCCTATTATTCCGTCAGAAATGGAGAATGGCCATTAACCGTTCTGCGGAGGCGATGACCATCTTTTCGGTAATACAGGCGGGGATCTTCCCGGTCATTCACATGGGCCGCCCCTGGTTGGCATATTGGGTGCTGCCTATCCCGAACCAGTTCGGGTCTTTATGGGTCAACTTTAACTCCCCCCTGCTTTGGGACGTTTTTGCAATATCTACCTATCTTTCGGTTTCCTTGGTTTTTTGGTGGACAGGGTTATTGCCCGATTTCGCCATGATCCGCGATAGGGCCGTATTGCCTTTCCAAAAGAAAATTTACAGCCTGTTGAGCTTTGGATGGACAGGCCGTGCCAAAGACTGGCAACGCTTTGAGGAAGTTTCATTGGTATTGGCTGGTTTAGCCACTCCGTTGGTACTTTCCGTACATACCATCGTATCTTTCGATTTTGCTACCTCGATCGTTCCCGGTTGGCATACCACCATTTTCCCGCCCTATTTCGTTGCCGGTGCAGTATTCTCGGGATTTGCAATGGTGAATACGCTGTTGATCATCATGCGAAAGGTATGTAGTCTAGAAGACTACATCACCATACAGCATATCGAATTAATGAACATTGTCATCATGATAACCGGCTCGATCGTAGGTTGTGCCTACATCACGGAATTATTCATGGCTTGGTATTCGGGAGTGGAGTACGAGCAATATGCCTTCTTGAATCGAGCTACCGGACCATATTGGTGGGCCTACTGGAGTATGATGACCTGTAACGTATTCTCACCACAGTTTATGTGGTTCAAAAAATTACGTACCAGTATTATGTTCTCCTTCTTTATTTCGATCATTGTGAATATCGGTATGTGGTTCGAACGTTTCGTCATTATCGTAACGTCGTTACACCGCGATTACCTGCCCTCTTCATGGACCATGTTCTCCCCAACGTTCGTCGATATTGGGATATTTATTGGAACTATCGGATTTTTCTTTGTATTGTTCCTATTGTATGCCAGAACCTTCCCGGTTATTGCTCAAGCAGAAGTGAAGTCTATTTTAAAGTCTTCCGGTGAACGTTACAAAAAATTGAGGGATGCTGGTAAACCCTTGTATACTATTGAAAAAATGAAGGGTACCGAACCCAAGAAGAAAGAGGTAATAACGCAAGATGTTCTGATGGGCGAAGTGGTTCCTGCAAAAGACAGTAAAGCAGGTGTTTCCGATCTTTTGAGTACTATCGGGACATTCGATGCTACGAAGCAAAAACCCGACGACCTTAAAAAGGTAAAAGGTATCGGTCCACAAATGGAGGCTACCCTGAACGAAATCGGCATCTATACATTTGCCCAGGTCGGTAGAATGACCAAAAGGGAATACGACCTATTGGATTCGATTACCGAATCTTTCCCCGGCAGAGCACAACGCGACGATTGGGCGGGTCAGGCTAGGTTATTGAGCGATAAGAATAGAAATAAGTAGACAGTGAAAAAATTATTGATTGTAAATTATTAATTCATTTATGCTGGTAGTTTTTGATCAATAATTAGTAATTAATAATCAGTAATCTGTTGAGGTTTAAAGAAAATTAAAGGTGTAATTGAAAAGCACAGTTTTTAACTAATTAAAAACGAAAGAATGGCATCTAAAACGATACATGCATATTATAACGATGATGACGTGTTAATGCTTGCCGTGAAACGGGTAAAGTCTGCCAAACATCACATCGAAGAGGTATATTGCCCTTTTCCTGTTCACGGACTTGACAAAGCGTTGGGCCTTGCACCGACACGTATTGCCATCACTTCATTTTTATACGGTTGTGTAGGCCTTGCAGTCTCCATATGGATGATGAATTATATGATGATTCAGGATTGGCCACAAGATATAGGTGGCAAACCCAGTTTTAGCTATATCGAGAACATGCCGGCCTTCGTACCAATTATGTTCGAGTTGACAGTGTTCTTTGCGGCCCACTTGATGGTAATTACGTTTTATCTAAGAAGTCGTTTGTGGCCGTTCAAAAAAGCGGAAAACCCTGATATACGTACTACCGACGACCATTTTATCATGGAAATTGAAATTCATGATAACGAAAAGGAACTAAAGGACCTGTTAGTGGATACAGGCGCGGTGGAGATTAATATATTGGAAAAAAACAGTCATTGAATATGAACAGTTTTAAAAAAATAGGAATTGTTTTGGGAATAGTGGTGTTGGCAACATCGTGCTTCGACAAGAACGAACCCAACTATCAATACATGCCCAACATGTACGAACCGGTAGGTTACGAAACCTATGAAAAGGTCGATTTTCTTCCTGACGGAATGGAAGCACAAAAACCTGTCGAAAATACGATAATGCGCGGGTGGATACCCTATGGTATTGAAAATACCCCAGAAGGAAAAGAGCAGGCACGTTTGTTGACCAGTCCATTGGATTCATTGGATCAAGAAGATAACTTGGCGGTCGGTGGCCAATTGTATACTATATATTGTGCTATATGTCATGGGGATAAAGGCGACGGACAAGGCACCTTGGTAAAACGGGAAAAGATTTTGGGGGTACCCAGCTATGCCGATGCAGCACGTAACATTACCGTTGGCACAACCTATCATACGGGACACTACGGCTTGAACTCCATGGGCTCTTACGCATCGCAAATGAACACCAAAGAGATGTGGCAGGTGTCCGAATATGTCATGAAATTGAAGGACGATTTATCAAAATAATACATTAGCACACAGATATATGTACACGATTTCGAATAATTTAAGGATGGGGGCCATTGTTTTGATGGTAGTCGGTTTGTTGGGCATCATCGGTGGATTTTGGATGGCTCCCAGCACTGTCGAGGAAGCCAAGGCCATGGTGGCAAGTCACGATGAGGGCCATGGCGGTTCGCATGACAGCGATGCCGTGGCAGCCGATATGGGTGCAGAAAGCGAACATGCCGGCACCGTGGGAGAGCACGATGCCTCGCATGACGAACATGTGTTGCACCAATTGCAAAATAGGCCCTGGGCTGCTTTGTACGTGGCGGCGCTCTTTTTCTTTATGATCGCTTTGGGCGCTTTGGCGTTCTATGCCATAAACCGGGCGGCACAGGCAGGTTGGGCACCCTTGCTATTCAGGGTGATGGAAGGCATAACGGCCTATTTAGTGCCGGGCGGAATTATCATATTCGTTATCTTGCTTTTATCCGTTTTGCACATGAATCACATGTTTGTATGGATGGACCCCGATGTTGTCGCCAACGATCATGTGTTACAGAATAAGTCCGGTTACCTGAACCCGACCTTCTTTCTAATCCGGGCAGCCATCTTTTTGGGCGGCTGGATCGGATATCGCGAGTATTCGAGACACTTATCCTTGAAACAGGATGAAGCCAACGATAATGCTAATTTTAAGCTGAATTTTAAGATTTCTGCCGGTTTTCTGGTCTTTTATCTGATTACCGAATCCATGGTATCTTGGGATTGGATCATGAGCATAGAACCGCACTGGTTCAGCACCCTTTTCGGATGGTACGTGTTTGCGAGTATGATCCTTTCGGGCATTACCGTGATTGCAATAATCACAATATTCTTGAAGTCTTCGGGATACTTGCCCGATGTAAACAATAGCCATATTCATGATTTGGCCAAGTATATGTTCGGTTTCAGTATTTTTTGGGCGTATCTTTGGTTCTCTCAGTTCATGTTGATCTGGTATGCGAATATCCCTGAAGAAGTCACCTATTTCGTTCAACGTATCGCCGACTATAAGTTGCCTTTTTTCGGTATGGTCGTAGCGAACTTTGTACTTCCGTTTTTATTGCTGATGAATAGTGACTACAAACGTATCAACTGGTTCGTTGTCTTGTCGGGTATAGTCTTATTAGCGGGTCAATATATTAATTTTTTCCAAATGATCATGCCTTCGGCCGTAGGCGACCAGTGGTTTATAGGTATACCTGAACTGAGTTCGATCCTGTTCTTCGCGGGACTTTTCATTTTTTGGGTTTTCAGGGCCCTGGCCAGTGCGCCGTTACAACCTAAGCGCAATCCCTTTATCGAAGAAAGCAGACATTTTCATTATTAAGATAAGGTATTGTTGATTAATTTTAACGCATAATAGTAGAGCATAAGATGACTACAGTTTTGATTTTAGCGGTGTTGATCCTAGTGGCAATTGCAATTTGGCAAATGACCAAAATATTCGAGTTGTCGCAGCATAGCACTAAAAATACGCAAGTTGCGAACGATACGGACAACAAGTACAACGGTTATCTGATGTTCGCTTTTTTGATCTTTATTTACTGGATCACAATTTTTTGTTTTTGGAAATACGGAAAGGTACTTCTCCCGGAAGCTGCTTCCGAGCATGGGCAAGATTATGACCTATTGATGCTGGTGTCAATGGTGGTTATATTTATCGTTCAGGTACTTACCCAAACCCTGCTACAGTATTTTGCTTATAAATACTATGGAAAAAAGGGACAAAAAGCACTTTTTTATGCCGATAACGATCGATTGGAGTTTATTTGGACCATTATCCCAGTGATAACCCTGGCCGGACTTATTCTTTACGGTCTTTATACATGGACCAACATTATGGACGTAAACGACGAAGATGATCCCCTGATAGTAGAGTTATATGGCCAACAATACAACTGGACAGCCAGGTACGCTGGTGAAGACAATGTGCTGGGCTTGGCCAATGTGAGAATGATTGATATCGACAAGGCCAACGTTCTCGGTCTGGACGAATCAGATACCTATGCCGCTGATGATGTTATCGTTAAAGAACTGCACCTTCCGGTAGACAGAAAGGTCAATTTTAAGATCCGTTCGCAAGATGTATTACACTCTGCCTACATGCCGCACTTTAGGGCACAGATGAACGCCGTTCCTGGTATGATAACCGAATTTGCCTTTACTCCCACAATCACTACCGAAGAGATGCGCCAAAAACCGGACATCATCGACAAGGTAAAAAGAACCAATGCGATCCGAGCGGAGCGCGCTGCCAACGGTGAGAGCAA
>RCMY010001699.1_pt1 | contig 21120 bp, 19 predicted proteins | sample 2041341 | NCBI WGS metagenome assembly RCMY01 (sample SAMN09708234, study PRJNA481090) | Marine sediment metagenome, whole genome shotgun sequencing project.
ATTCCGGCCGAGATGCTCGCCAACACCAACCTCGTCGGCCCGGCCAGCTACGTGAAGGAGCGCATCGCTGCGTACAAGGAAGCCGGCGTGACGCACCTGTCGGTGAACCCCGTCGGTGCCGGTTCGGTGGAGACCATCGAGAAGCTCCGCGGTCTGCTCGACTGAGAAGTTCCCGTCACGCGGGAACCATCCGGTGCTGCGCTGCGTCCAACATGACATGACGCAGCGCAACCGTGCACATCGACTCATCGCCGTAGTCGCAGGCTTCACCCTGCTCGCTGCTGCATGCGGCAGTGACGAATCGGCCCTCGTGAGCGACACACCGCCAGCGCCGGCGACGACCGAACGCCCCGACGACACGAGCACGACAGTCGTGTCGAAGGGTGGCGGATGGATCGGTGGCGAACCCGAATGGGATGGAGCCGGCGGCGGCGCCACCGAGCTCGCGTACGAATCCGGTGCCGAACCCGCAGCGGGAGTCGACGCGTCGTCACGGGAGTCGGACGACTCCTTCGCTGTCGAGACAGCTGACGACATCGAGGCACCGATTCCCGTTGAGCCCCCGATTGACCGGCCGGTCGATGGGACTCCGCTGCGCGCTGGGAGCGTCGACGACAACACGGACTTCAACGGTTTTCTCTCCTATCTCGAGCGAGGTCTCGGCGTCGTCACTCGAGATCTGGACCCGACAGGGCGCTCCATCGTCACCGTCGTCGACGACGCCGGTCGCCCGGTTCCCGGGATCGCCATCGAAGTGGCGGCAGGCGATCAACTCGTCACGCTGCGCACGACGGCCGACGGGACGGCTCGCTTCCATCCGGCGTTCTACGGGCTGCCCGCGGATGGAACCGTCGAGTTCGGTTTCGCATTCGCCGACATGGATCTCGTTCCAGCCACTGCAGGCGACGACATCACGATGATCGCTCACAGCGCCGACATCGGCGACCCTGTTCCGCTCGACGTGCTCTTCCTGCTCGACGCCACTGGCTCGATGGGCGACGAGATCGACCGACTGAAGCAGACCATCGACAGCGTGGCCGAACGTGTCGTCGCCCTCGACCCAGCGCCCGACGTTCGTTTCGCGATGACGCTCTACCGCGACGAGGGCGATGCGTTCGTCACCGCCAACTACGACTTCACCGGCGACATCACCGAGTTCCAGGCAGCACTGGACGACGTGGTCGCAGCCGGCGGAGGCGACTACCCCGAAGCGCTCGACGAAGGTCTTGCCGACGCACTCGCCAAGCCGGCGTGGCGCGACCCTTCTGACGCAGTTCAGCTGATCTTCGTGGTCGCCGATGCTCCACCGCAGGTCGGCCGTCGGATGGACACGCCGTACACCGACTCGATCCGGACTGCCATCGAGCGCGGCATCAAGATCTTCCCGGTCGCCTCATCTGAGAGTGACGACCAAGCCGAAGCTGTGTTCCGGCAGATGGCCCAGGCGACCGGCGCACCGTTCGTCTTCCTGAGCAACGGTGCGGCGGGTGCTGCCACCGGTGGCTCGACCGACATCACCTCGACCGACTACGAGGAACTGGCCCTCGACGAACTCGTCGTGCGCCTCATCGCCGAAGAGCTCTCGGACTTGAACGGCGGCGGCACCGGCACGACGGTCACGATCCCGACCACCATCGCACCGGAGACCACGAACCCCGACGGTCAATGACGCAAGGCGCATCGGCGGAGAGCTTGTGTCAGTGCCGGTGACCACATAAAGCGGTTGACACACTACATAAAGTGAGAAATACCTCAACAACGCGCCAGTTTCGACCGAAGAATGCATCGGGGACGATGCGAGGGAGAGGACGGTTGGTGGATGAACGAGTCAACGGGTGGCGATGTGCTCGATGCCGTGACGCTGGAATTGAGTCGTTTCACCCGAGACGTCGTCGCCGAGATGCACCGACTTCGCGACGAGCTCATCGTTGAACGTCTCCGCACCGACCGACTCGAGGCCACGGTCCAGTCGTTGTCCGAATCGCTCCGCAAGTTCGACACGCAAGCTGCAGAGATCGTCGACCACGTCGTCAAGCTCTCCGCAGAGGTCGATCGACGTCTTGACAACGTCGGGCGTCGAATGGAACCCGCCGCGCCGGGCCCAGCCGCTCTGCGCGGGGACCAGCAGTCGAAGCAGGAGGACGTCGCCGACGAACTCGTCGCCGGAGTGGGTGCCGGCAACGATGACGACATCTACTTTGCCCCGCTGACGTTAACCCTCGCACCGGTCGAGGCCGTACCCCATGACACCACGATCGATGACCTCGTGGCTCGTGTGGTCGGCGCAATCGCCGACCCGCGACAGCTCAGCGAAACCATCGAACGCGCCAACGATCTCGTCGAGGCGGACTCGACGTGATGCTCGTTTCCACCCACCGATTCTCATCGGCCGCAGCCGACCGCATCGCAGCTTCCTGAAAGGCCCACCATGACCACAAGACTCACGCTCCCACTCAAACTCGCTCTGCTCGGATTGGTGCCGTTGAGCGCCATCTCGGGCCTGGCGACGTGGCGGGTGCTCGACGACTTCGCTGAAGCCGACGCCTTGGCTGCCCAGGCTGACGAAGTCCGCCGAGTCGATCAGGTCGGCCAGATCATCAAGAACGTGGACGACGAGATCCAGACATTGAGCGCTCTGGGCGCTTCCGAAGCGGATCTGGCGGCTCAGCGCAACCGTGTGGACGACTCCCTCGACGGGCTGCTCGCGAACCCATCGGGTGCCGACGTTGCGTCGCTCGAGCGCGTCGAGAGGTTTCGTGATCGTCTCGTCGAACTCCGCTCGGCGATTCCGGCGAGTCCGACGGCGTACCGCCTCTCCGGCGCAGCATCTGCACGACTTGCATTCGGGCTCGATGCCGAGGGGCTCGAAGCATTGTCTCCCGAGGCTCGAGGGATTTTCGAAGCAACCGTGGAATTCGACGAGTTCACCGAGGCGATGCGGGAAGACACCGGGTTCGAAGACAAATTGTTCCGCGACGGCGCCATTGCGGCCGACGTCGCCACCTTGCAACTCGTCGACCGGTTGATCGAACGCCTGGGCACTGAGCGGCAGATCTATGTGGAGATGGCGACGCTTCCCGCGAGCGCCCGTTCTGATGAGATGCTGGAAGTCGGACGCACCGTCGGACAGGCGAGTGAGTCGTGGACTGAAGTCGTCGGTGAGATCGGCGCCGACGACATGCTGCAGGACTTCGCCGAGTTGAGATCCTCCGAGGCGGCGCGTCGTGTTGCCGACACGCGATCACTGATGGCGGTGTTGGCTCCTGGGCAGCCCCTGTCGATCGGCGCAGCGGACATCGAGGACGACTTCAGCACCTTCGACCTCGACGTCGGTGAGCTTCGAGCACAGCTTTCGTCAGCAACGATTGGCCAGGTCGACTCGATCCGATCTGCGGCGGTGCGGTCGGCGTACATCACGATGGCGCTCGCTGCGTTGTTCGTCGGAGTCGCCGCCCTCCTGATCTACATGTTGTACCTGTCGATTCGCCGGCCCCTCCGGCGAGTCACCCAACGAAGTATCGAGGTGGCGACAGTCGAGCTCCCTGCAGCGGTCGCCTTGCTGCGCCACGACGCCGATGCGGACATTCCCGAGATCGCTCCGATCGCTGTGGGCAGCCGGGACGACATCGGTCAGATGGTCGAAGCGTTCAACACGATGTCGGCGACATCGCTCCAATTGGCCGGTGAGCAGGCCATCGCCCGTCGATCGGTCGGTGACATGTTCATGAACCTGGGTCGGCGGAACCAGAAGCTGCTGAACAAGCTCTTGCGCAACCTGGACCAATTGCAGCGAGACGAACGGGAGCCGCAGGCACTGCAGGCGCTGTACGAGATCGACCATCTGACGACCCGGATGCGTCGCAATGCCGAATCGTTGCTGATCCTGGCTGGAGCGCACCAGACACGTCGCTTCGACTCCCCGGTCGCGGCCGGCGACATCATCCGCGGCGCCATGTCGGAAGTCGAGCACTACGAGCGGGTCGAGATCGTCGGCGACACCGGCCAACGAATCCGCGGCGAGTTGGTCGCTGACCTGACGCATCTTCTCGCCGAACTCATCGAGAACGGTCTGGCCTTCTCACCTCCGGAGACCACAGTGCAGGTCACGGCTCGGATGACACACCGGGGCTACATGTTCGCGATCAGCGATGACGGTGTCGGTATGACCGCGGCGAAGATCGAGGAGGCCAACACGCGCATCTCACTGGCTGCGACACAGGAGGAGACGCCGTCCAAGTTCCTCGGGCTCTTCGTCGTCGGGCGTCTCGCCGCTCGACGCAACATCGATGTGCGCATGTTCGACAGCCCGACTGGCGGCGTCGCCGTTCGTCTGGCGATCCCGGACGACGCCTTGTACGTCGATGCTGACGTATCGGTCCTCCCCGACGATCTGTCGAGTCCCGCCCCGCTGGATGGGCACGTCCGAGCGCTCGACTCGGTGTCGGACACAGCACATCTCGGAGCGCCCGCCTTCGCCGCGTCTTCGGACCACCTCGACCCAGCCCCCACCCGAGCCCCGGCCTCTCCCGCGATGCCGGCGCCGTCCGGCGATCTCCTCCCTCCGACGCCTCTGCTGTCGATTTCGCCGCCGTCGATCTCGCTGCCATCGATCTCGCTGGACGACGTCGCTGCGGAACATCGACCTGCTGTCCGTACCGCTCTGGAGTCCATCGAACACATCTCGACGTCGACTCCGATCCCGCACGGCCCGCGAGACGCGCTGCTCGGCGACCCCGCACAGCCGCTGACGGCGCCGGCCGAAGCGAACACGTTCGGAGGTGTGGCTCGACGTCCCGGAGCGAACCTTCCACGGACGGCGCTGACCTCGTCGAGCCCACAGCCCGATCCGACCCCGGCACCCGAGCGGACGCCAGATGTCGTGCGGCATTCGCTGTCCGGCTTCCAGGCCGGGACCAGTCGAGCCGACGAGCGAGGTGTTGATCAATGAGCGCTGCCACCGGCGACCGAGGCCTCGGCTTCATTCTTCAATCGTTCGTCGACGACACCGACGGAGTGCGTTTCGCCCAGACGGTCTCCGCCGATGGGATGCATCTCGCTGCATCTGCTGGATTCTCCGACGCACATCACGACACGTTCGCAGCGATTGCATCGGGTCTGGCGAGTCTGACCGACAGCGCAGTCGGCAACTTCGGACTCGGCCAGGCCACACGGCAGATCATCGAGGCGAGCAGTGGATGGATACTCGTGGCGCGGGTGTCGTCGACGGCGTCGATGGGTGTGGTGGCGGACTCCGATGTGGACCTCGGCATGGTCGGCTACGAGATGACGATGCTGACGCAGCGGCTCGGCGATGTGTTGTCGCCCGAACTGATCGATCGACTCAAGAACGTCGTGGCGCCCGTGCGATGAAGTACGAGGATGATGTCGAGGTCGGCGCAGAGGTCGTCCGTGCTTTCATGGTGACGGGCGGCCGTACATCAGCGCTGTCCGAAGAGTTCGCGCTCGAGACCATGGTGAGCTCGACGCAGCACGGCCGGTCGAAGGCCGCTTCGCTCCGATTCGAGCGGCAGCGCATCGTCAACCAGTTCTCCGAACCGATCGCCATCGCCGAGATCGCAGCTGTGCTCGACCTGCCCATCCGTGCCGTCCAGGTGGTGGTGAGCGAGATGATCAGCGACGGTCTGCTCCAGAAACACGACGTCGTCAAGCGGATCGACGCGTCGATCCTGCTCCGGATCCGTGGCGCAGTCGCCGCACTGTGACCAGCCGAGGTACTGCCATGACAACCACCATCGAGACTCCGACGTCCCCGCCAGCGATGAGCGCGGCAGTGTCGGCGAAGCTGGTCGTCGCCGGCGGCTTCGGAGTCGGCAAGACGACCTTCGTCGGCTCGATCTCCGAGATCGATCCGCTGCGAACCGAGGAGACGATGACGTCGGCCGGAGCGGCTGCGGACGCCGACCTCGTCGACACGAAGCAGTCCACGACCGTCGCCATGGACTTCGGTCGCATCACCGTCGACCAGACCTTCAAGCTGTACCTGTTCGGCACACCCGGCCAAGACAGATTTGCCTTCATGTGGGATCGGATCAGCTCGGGTGCGCTCGGCGCAGTCATCCTGGTCGACACGGCACGAATCGACGACTGTTTCGCTGCGATCGACTACTTCGAGAATCGGAGCATCCCGTTCGTGGTGGCGGTGAACCAGTTCGACACCGCACCGAAAGGCACGACCGAAGAGATCCGTGCGGTGCTGGCGCTGGATTCGACTGTGCCCGTTCTGAGCGTGGACGCTCGCCTGCGAGAGTCGGTGAAGACGACCCTGCTGACCCTGGTGGATCACTTGCTGTCGATGGTGGACTGAGACGCGCTGCACCCGGATCGGGCTACGTTGCGTGGATGGCCGACACCGACATGACCGACGACGAGCGTGAGGCGTTCCTCGCCGACCTCCACGTCGGAGTGCTCTCCGTTGCTCGCGAGGGCAAGGGTCCGCTGGCACTCCCGATCTGGTACTTCTACGAGGACGGCGACGTCGTCATCTCGATGAACGGCACCTCGGTGAAGGCGGAACTGTTGCGAAAGCGCGGCCGGGCCACGTTCACGGTCCAGCAGGAGGCGCCGCCGTACAAGTACGTGATGGTCGAAGGCCCGGTCACGGTCGGCAAGGAGGACATCGACATCGCCGCGCTCGCCGTCCGCTACCTCGGCGCGGAGATGGGCGCCTGGTACGCCAAGAACAACCCGCCGGGCGCGGACTCGGCCGTGGTCCGGCTCACTCCCGACCAGTGGCTGACGGTCGACTACGGAAAGGCGATGTGACGATGCCATCGATGCGCAAGGAGTCTCCCGAATGGATCGACGGTGCGCCGCTGGTCTTCAGCAACTCCGTCGAGATCGCAGCGCCACCGGCTGACGTCTGGCAGCACGTTGCCGACCACGTCGGTTGGAGCGAGTGGTTCCCGGCCCTCGACAAGGTCGAAGTCACCGGAGCCCCGGCAGGCATCGGCGGCAAGCGTCGGGTGACCTCGAAGCGACTCCCGCTCGACGAGGAGTTCACCGCGTGGACCGAGAACGAGCAGTTCGCCTTCGCCGTCGTGAAGTCGCCACTGATCTTCCTGGCCGTGCTCGCCGAGGACGTCCGTCTCGAACCGACCGACGCCGGCACCAGAGTCACGTATCGCCAAGGCATCGAAGCCAAGAAGGGCTTCGGTTGGCTCGCCAAAGCGGCACTCGGGAGCCTCGACGGCAGCACTGCCGAGGCGCTCACGAATCTGAAGGCGCGCGCTGAGAGCTGAACGGCAGCGTCTCGGTCCGGGGTGTGCATCTGCTTCCGACGGTCACCGCCCTTGCGCGAGGTCGCCGGTCCGAACCAGAACGGTCGCGAGTGCCGCGGCCGTGCTGGCGCTGGTGTCAGCGGCATGCTCGGACGACTCGTCGGACAGTCAGGCGGGTCCATCGACCACCGAGGCTGCCACCTCGATCGTTGTTCCCAGCGAGACGGTGGCAGACACCATTCGACCGGTCACCACCACTCGACCGGTCGCCACCAAGCCCGTCGACGTGCCGACCGTTACCGAGGTGAAGAGCGACGATTCAGCAGTGCCCGGTGCAGGGTCCGACGACCAGGTGGCGCCGCAGACGACACCGGCGCCACCCCCGACGGCCGGAGCCCCAGTGCCAGTCGACGACCCCGTCGAGGCGGACGACCCTCCCGTCGCTTCATTGCCGTCGGCAGATCGCGACGAGCCACTACGCGTGGCGGTGTACGGCGACTCCATCGGTGGAGAGATCTACTCGTATCTCACATTCCTGGCGAAGGCCGATCGCGACGTGACGTTCAATCGGAACGTCTTCGGCGGAACGAATGCCTGCGACTGGTTGGACGAAGCGGAGCGGGACGCCCGGCGATTCGATCCCGACGTCGTCATCACCGTGTTCGTGGGGAACAACTTCACCCCCTGTATCCGCGACGCAGGCCAGACTGCCGAAGAGATCGCGTGGAGAACCGTTGTAGACACCAACGCCCTTGCGTCACTGTTCGCCGACGATGTGCCCGTCTATCGCGTGGGCTACGCGCGAGGGGCGAACCAGCAGAGAACGATCGACGATGCCGGCATCGGTAACAGAGTCGACGCAATCCGCTATCTGCTCGACGCATCGAGCTCGGGCCGCCTGCGCTTCATCGACGGCTCCGAGGTGTTGCTCGAAGACGGGCGCTACACCGAGACGCTGCCGTGTTCGATCCTCGACACGGACAACTGTGGCGACGATGGTCGCATCCGCGTTCGTGCAGCCGATGGGGTCCACCTGTGCCCGACGGTGTCGAGGGCCCGGAGCGGTGTGATCGTTCGATGTCCGGCGTATTCGAGTGGCGCTGCTCGACTCGCCAGCCAGGTGTTCACGTCGATCTTCTCGCCGACGTCATGATCCGGTGCCATGCCACTCAGACCATGCCGCCTCAGACCATGCCGCTCAGACCATGCCGCGCAGCCAGAGCAGCGAGAGCGCCCAGCCGAAGGCGAGGAGCAGGAACGATGCCATCGCCCACCGCCACGTGAGTTCCTTGACGATCTCGATCTCTTCGCCGAGCGTGTCACCCAGCGACGCCTGGATCTGTTCGTAGGCGTCGACCAACTCGTTTCCAGTCTGTGCTTCGAACGACGCGCCGCCGGTCGTTTCGGCAACGAGTTCGAGGTCTGCTGGTCGCACCGGAACGGGAACACGTTCGCCGCTGACCGGGTCGACGATGACACCGGAGTCCGTTCCGAACGCGATGGTGAACACCGGGACTCCGGCGTCGGCGGCCTCCAGCGCACCATCAGATGTGAGGCGGCCGACCGTCGTCTCGCCGTCGCTCAAGAGCACGATCACGCCGGGAGCGACGTCGTCGTCCTGCTGGGGGGCCGCCTCGTCGTCGACGCCTTCGAGCAGCAAGCGTGTGGCGACCGACAGTGCATCACCGATCGCTGTCGACTCGCCCAACTCGAGTCGATCGAGCCCACGATCCAGAGCTGACCGGTCCAGTGTCGGATTCACCTCGACACTGACCGTGCCGGAGAACGACACGAGGCCGACTTCGACGTTGTCATCGACTTCGTCGATGAAGTCACGCGCAGCATCTCGTGCCGACTCGAATCGGCTCGGTGCGACGTCGTCGGCCTCCATCGACAGCGAGACGTCGAACGCGACCAGGATGCGACCCTCGCTCTTGGTTCGCTCGGTGTCTCGATCGACCGGGCGGGCAATGGCGATCACCGCTGCGGCCAGCCCGAGGATCTGGATGACGGCAACGAGATGGCGCCGCCAGTTCGGTCGCTCCGGCGCGATCTCGTCGAGGAGATCGACCTGCGTGAACCGGACCGCAGTGCGACTGCGCCAGCGGAGCACGACGACGTAGAACCCGGCCAACCCGACGACGACGAGCAGGAACCACAATCTGCCTGCCTCGAGGAAATCGGTGCTCATCGCGTCAACACCCCGCCTCGCACGGCTTGAGTCCGGCGGCGCTGGACATGGCCGACGATTGCGCCGAGCCAGTCGCCACCAGTCGACAGCTCGACGGTCTCTGCACCGGTCCGCGACAACTGCTCGAGCCGAACTGTTCGCTTGGCGGCTGCGGCATCGATGAACTTGCGCTGCACTGCCTCGGTCACCCGGATCTCGCGGGTTCGACCGGTCGCCGGGTCGGTCATCTGGACCAGTCCGATCGGCGGGACGTCGTACTCACGCGGATCATGGACGGTGACCGCGAGCAGATCGTGGCGCAGGCTCAGTCGACCGAGTGCAGGGTGCCAGGCGTCGCCGGCGAAATCGGCGATGACGGCAACGAACCCGCGCCGCTTGGCGAGCGCGCCGACTCGATCGAGTGCGCCGGCGAGGTCAGCAGGTCCGAGGCCCTCCGACGGTGGGGGAGCGGCGAGCGTCGCCAGGATCGCCCGGACCTGATTTGCTCCGGACCTCGGTGGGACGACGTGGATGTCCGGTCCGGCGACCATGACCGCACCCACGCGGTTCTGATTGCGCGCAGTCAGGAAACCAATCGCCGCCGTCGCTGCGAGCGCGGTCTGAGCCTTGGTGTTCCCCACCGTGCCGAACTGCATCGATGCGGACGCGTCGATGACGATCCAGGCCGTCAGGTCGTGGTCGGCGATCTGCTCGCGGACGTAGGTCTCCTGCGTGCGCGCCGTGACGTTCCAGTCGATTCGGCGGACGTCGTCGCCCGGCTGGTACGGACGGGACTCGCCTGGCTCGGACCCGTGGCCGGGCGTGAGACCTTGATAATTGCCGTGCAGGACGCCGTCCAGGTGCCGACTGATCGTCAGCTCCAACGATCGCACGAGTTCGGTGACCGTCGCGGTCGACGGGCCCAGTGCCCACTGTCCCGACTCTCTCGGGGGACCACCGGGAGCAGGCTGCATCGCCAACGTCAGCTCCGGCCGAAGACGTCGTTCGGCTTCGGAGAGACCCAATTCGCCGGGACCGTCGCCAAGATCCGCTGGATGACGTGGTCCGCGGCGATGTCACGGGCGAGCGCGTCGTAGGTCAGCAGCAACCGGTGGCGCAGGATCTCCGGGGCGAGGTCGAACACGTCCTGCGGCGTTGCATAGGTTCGGCCGCGCAACATCGCCATCGCCCGTGCCCCCTTGACGAGATTGAGTGACGCTCGAGGACTGGCGCCCAGCCCGATCACGTTGCCGAGATCGGCGAGGTTGAAACGGTCGGGGTAACGGGTGCACTGCACGAGGTCGACGGCGTACTGCGCGACCGATCGGTCCACGAACACCTCGTCGGCACGACCCTGGAGTGCGATCAATTCATCGAGGCTGATGACCTGCTCGGGCTTGGGTGTTGCGGAGGCGACGCCCATTCGGTCGAGGATCATCATCTCCTCGTCCGCTGTCGGATGATCGAGCACGATCTTCATCATGAAGCGGTCGCGTTGGGCGTCGGGCAGTTGATACACGCCCTCGGACTCGATCGGGTTCTGCGTGGCGACGACGAAGAACGGCGGCTCGACCGGGTGCGTGATCCCACCGATCGTCACCTGCTGCTCGGCCATGATCTCGAGCAGCGCCGACTGCACCTTGGCCGGCGCACGGTTGATCTCGTCGGTCAGCAGGAAGTTGACGAACACGGGTCCGAGTTCGACGTCGAACGTCTCGGACCCGGCGCGGTAGATGCGGGTGCCGACGATGTCGGACGGCAGGAGGTCGGGGGTGAACTGGATGCGAGCAAAGGACCCGCCGACTACGTTCGCGAGCGTTTCGGCGGCCAGCGTCTTCGCCAGGCCGGGAACCGATTCGAGGAGGCAGTGTCCTCGACACAGGACCCCGACGAGCAGCCGTTCGAGCAGCCGGCTCTGGCCGACGATCACCTTGCGGAGTTCGAAGAAGATCTTCTCGAACGTCTCGGCGGTGGCGATGTCGTTCATCGGCATCGTGCCGGCCGACTGACCCGTCGGGCCGGTGCCCGAACCCGCTCCTGCTGCTGACCCTCCCGCTGCCGACCAGGGATCAGCCGCAGGCCTCGTGTCGGGCATGGGTCGGTCGTCCGCCATCTCGAAGTCGCTCATTCGCTGAGTGACGCTAGCGGTGATGGAACGGCTGTGCCGTGCAGGCTCGACAACGTCGCCGCAGCTTGTCTCAGTAGTCTTTCGCCATGGTTGACGACCTCGACAATGCGGCGCAGACCCAGGTCGATCCCGGCCAGTGGGCCGACCCGGACGACGCCGTTCAACAGCGGATCATTCGCGATCGCGAGGAGTACCGGGCGGAGCGAAAGCTGTCGACGATCGAGGCCGGCAGGCGCAAGGGCGGGCTGCTCGGCGCTGCGATGGCCAGCGCGATGGTGACCATGAGCGAGCTGTACGAAGGCAAGGAGATCCGGGACGACATCGAGGAGGTGTCCGAGAGCGCCGGTCGGGTGGGCGACATCGACGCCGACGGCATCGCGGTCTCCGTCGACGGGACCAGCGTGTGGGCGCCACCGCCGACGAACGTCACCGACGGCGGGAGCTGATCGAAAGCGACCGCCACTCCTGCAAGCCTGAGCCGGGAGTCACCGACTTGTTCCCCGAGCAGGGTGAAGCACGGGTCGTCGTTGCGCTCGTATCCTCAGCGCTGTGACCGACCAGGACAACGAGACCATCTCGGCTGACGTGCTGGTGGTCGGCGGCGGGCCGGCAGGCACCGCTGCGGCAATCGAGCTCCGACGGGCAGGGCGCACCGTCGTCCTGATCGACCGGGCGATGTTCCCTCGGGACAAGTGCTGTGGCGACGGGCTGACGACGTTGGCCCTGCGTGAACTCGAACACCTCGAGTTCGACCCGGCATCGGTGGGGGACTGGTTCGACGTCGAGGGTGCCTCGCTCCGTTCACCGTCGGGCCGAGAAGTCGTTGTTCCTCTCGACGGGCCCGGGCGGTACGCAGCCGTCGCTCCCCGTCTGCAACTCGACAACGCCCTGATCGAACTGGCGCGCTCGGTCGGTGTCGACGTGCGCGACGGCGTCGCATTCGACGCGCTCCAGGAACTCGACGACCGGGTCGTCGTCTCTGCCGGATCGCTCGAGATCTCGGCGCGCTACATCGTCGCCGCCGACGGTATGTGGAGCCCGGTGCGCAAATCGCTCGGCCTCAACGAGCAGGGCTACCTCGGCGAGTGGCACGGCTTCCGGCAGTACGCCAGCGGAGTCACCGGCACGGCTGCGTCACAACTCCACGTCTGGTTCGAAGAGGACTTGCTGCCTGGCTACGCCTGGTCGTTCCCGCTGCCGAACGGCCGCGTGAACATCGGTTTCGGGGTGTTGCGCGATGGCGTCCGCAAGACCAAGGACATGAATTCCGTGTGGCTCGATCTGCTGCAGCGTCCGCACGTCGTCGAGGCACTCGGGGCCGGGTTCGAACTCGAGGACCGGCACACCGCCTGGCCGATCCCCGCGCGCATCGACGAAGCGGTCCTGGTGCACGGGCGGGTGTTGTTCACCGGCGACGCAGCGATGGCGACCGACGTGATGACGGGTGAAGGGATCGGCCAGGCTCTCCTCACGGGCAGGTTGGCAGCCGAGGCCATCATCGCCGGAGGAGCGACCCAACCCGACGTGGTCGCCGGGGTGTATCGGGCTGAGGTGCTGCACCACCTGCGTGCCGACCACAAGATGTCGGTGGCGCTCGGCGCAGTGCTCGCCAAGCCGTGGGGTGCCCGGGGCGCGATTCGCGTGGTCGCATGCAGCGGTGCTTGGGGCAAGCGGAACTTTGCCCGCTGGATGTTCGAAGACGAACCGCGTGCGGTGGTCCTGACGCCCAGCCGGTGGCACCGCAAGTTCCTCAAACGCCCCGGCGCCCAGCTGTAGCCACGCCGCACCCAGTCCGTCTCGACGGAGACATGCGGACGCGACCCGCTGTTGCGTCCGGCTCGGGTGACGGGTTCGCGGCTCCGTACGGTGTGGCGATGACTCGACTGTGTGAAGGCAAGATCGCGATCGTCACGGGGGCCGGCCGCGGCATCGGACGGGAGCATGCGCTCAGCCTGGCCCGCCACGGCGCGAAGGTCGTCGTGAACGACCTCGGCGGAGCCCGTGACGGCACGGACGGCACCGCAGAGGCACCGCCCGCCCAACAGGTCGTCGACGAGATCATCGCCGCCGGCGGTGAGGCGGTCGCCAACGCTGACAACGTCGCCGACTGGGACGGCGCCAAGGCCATGATCGGCCAGGCCATCGACACGTTCGGCGGCCTGGACGCCGTGGTGAACAACGCCGGCATCCTGCGCGACCGGATGCTCGCCAACATGACCGAGGCCGAGTGGGACGCCGTCATCAACGTGCACCTCAAAGGGACCTTCGCCCCGGCTCGCCATGCCGCTGCGTACTGGCGTGAACGGTCCAAAGCCGGCGACGACGTGGCGGGCCGCATCGTCAACACGACGTCGGTGTCCGGCATCTACGGCAACGTCGGCCAATCGAACTACGGCGCAGCGAAGGCCGGCATTGCATCGTTCACCCAGATCATCGCGATGGAGTTGGCGCGCTACGGCGTCACGGTCAACGCTGTCGCTCCGGTCGCCCTCACGCGCATGACCGAAGACCTGGGGCCTGCTCCCGAGACACCGGAAGAGGCAGAGGCTCGCTCGCCCAAATGGATCGCGCCGATCGTGACCTGGCTGTGCTCCGACGAAGCGGCCGGCGTCACCGGTCGAGTCTTCGAAGCGTCGGGTCAGTTCCTCGCTGTCGCCGAAGGCTGGGTCCGGGGGCCGAGCACGACGCCGGTCGACGACCCCGAAGCACTCGGCGAGATCGTGCAGTCGCTGCTCGCCGAAGCTCGCGGGCGCACCGGCATGGACGGCAAGACCGTCACCTGACAGCGTCCCGTCACATCGGGGTCAGGCACCAACGTGACTGGCACCGACGACAACTTCGTCATCCGGAGCAAGGCTGCTCGAGCTCTCGACCCGAAGTCCCACACACATACACACGTATCCACACCACATCGAAGGAGAACTGGCATGCCGATCAATCCCGACGCCGTCGGATCCAAGAGCGACCCCGTCGAGGCGAGTTGGACATCGAAAGATGCCTTGCTCTACGCCGTCGGTATCGGTGCCGGCCACGAGGACCTCGCCTTCACCACCGAGAACAGCAACGACATCGACCAGCTCGTCTACCCGACGTTCCCGGTCGTCATCGGTTGGGGCCGCGGGTCGGCAATGGGCAAGATCGGCACCTTCAACCCGGCGATGCTCGTGCACGGTCAGCAGGCCGTGACCCTGCACCGCCCGATCCCTGTCGAAGGCACCGTGACGCTCACGAGCGAGATCACGGGAATCTACGACAAGGGCAGCGCCGCCGTCGTGGTGTCCGAGACCGTGGCCGTGATGGATGGTGAACCGCTCTACACGAACGTCGGGTCGTCGTTCATGCGCGGCGAAGGTGGCTGGGGCGGTGCGCGTGGCCCGTCGGGTCCGAAGAATGTCCCGCCGGAACGGACTGCTGATCGCGAGGTCACCTACGTGACCGATCGCGATCAGGCGTTCGTCTACCGACTGTCCGGTGATCGCAATCCGCTCCACACCGACCCGGCGTTCGCTACGATGGGCGGCTTCGACACGCCGATCCTCCACGGGCTCTGCTCGTACGGCTTCACCGGCCGGGCGCTCCTCGCCGCGCTGTGCGACAACGATCCGGCGCGATTTCGTCATGTCGAAGGTCGCTTTGCCTCGCCGGTCATCCCGGGTGACGCGCTCACGATCCGGATGTGGTCAGCGGGTGACGGCGACGCCGTGTTCACGACGAGCGCCACACCGGCCGGCGGCGGCGACGAACGTGTCGTCATCGACCAAGGCCTGCTCCGTCACACATGAGCGACGTGGGGTCTGACCCCACGTGACTGTCCCGTCTGTGCCTGGCCCCGATGGGCCTGACTGTCCCGTCTGTGCCTGGCCCCGATGGGCCGTTCAGTTGCGGCAGAGGGTGGTGAGGTGGTCGACGATCGATGTCGTCGGGATGTCCTCGCGAACGCCTGACTTGCGGTCCTTGACCTCGATGGTCGGATTCTCCTCATCGTTGAGGCCGCGACCGACGACGACGATGGTGGGGATGCCGATCAGTTCAGCGTCCTTGAACTTGACGCCGGGGGAGACCTTCGGTCGGTCGTCGAGCATCACGCGCAGCCCGGCGGCCTCGAGTGACGCCGCCAGTTCCTCGGAGTACGGGCCGTGCGGTGTGCCCTCCTTGCCGGCGCTCACGATGTGGACGTCGGCAGGAGCGACTTCTCGCGGCCAGCACAGACCACCGTCGTCGAGGGTGGCTTCGGCAATCGAGGCGAGGCATCGGGAGACGCCCACGCCGTAGGAGCCCATGGTCGGCGTGACCGGCTTGTCGTTCTCGTCACGGACGGACAGCTCCAGAGCTTCGGCGTACTTCGTGCCCAGTTGGAAGATGTGGCCGATCTCGATGCCGCGAGCGATCTCGACGACGGAGCCACACGACGGGCAGGTGTCGCCCTCGAGGACCTCGGCTGCCTCGATGACGCCGTCGGCGGTGAAGTCGCGACCCGCCGTCAGGTACAGCACGTGGTTGTTGTACGCATCGGCGCCCGTGATCCACTGGGTGCCGTCGACGATGCGGGGGTCGAGGAGGTAGCGGATACCGGATTCCTTGTCGGCACCGAGCACGCCGGGGCCGATGTAGCCCTTCTTCAGCGCGGGGTACTGCTTGAAGTCGTCCTCGTCGAACGGCTCGACCTCGGCCGGGGCGACCTGCGCTTCGAGGCGCTTCATGTCGACTTCGCGGTGGCCTTCGAGACCGATGGCGAGCGGCTCGACCGTCCCGTCCGGATGCTTCAGCTTCACGACGACGTTCTTCAACGTGTCGGCCGCTGTCCAGTCGCGGTCGGGGTGCCGGGTCTCGGGATCGTTGTTGACGAAGTCGACGAGCTTGGCGATCGTCGGGGTCTTCGGCGTGAGGTGGGGCAACGCGGCGCGGAGCCCGTTCAGCGGGATCGAGTCGGGGATCGGCGTGTGGACCGCTTCGACGTTCGCTGCGAATTCACAGGACGTGCAGCGGATGAACGTGTCTTCGCCGACGTCGAGCGGAGCGAGGAACTCCTCCGAGGCGGATCCACCCATGGCACCGGAGGTGGCTGCGACGATCACGAACGGCAGGCCCATCCGGTTGAACAGTTTGATGTATGCCTCGCGGTGCGCGTCGTAGGACTTCTGCAGGCCGGCTTCGTCGAGGTCGAAGCTGTAGGAGTCCTTCATCAGGAACTCGCGGGTCCGCAACAGTCCCGCGCGCGGGCGTGCCTCGTCACGGAACTTCGTCTGGATCTGATAGATCACGAGCGGCAGGTCGCGGTACGAGCTGTACAGGTCCTTCACCGTGAGTGCGAACATCTCCTCGTGCGTCGGTGCCAGCAGGAAGTCGGCGCCGTGACGGTCCTTGAGGCGGAACAAGTTGTCGCCGTACTCCTCGTAGCGGTTGGTGGCGACGTACGGCTCGATGGGGAGCAGTGCGGGGAAGTGAACTTCCTGGAAGCCGGCTGCGTTCATCTCCTCACGCACGAGTCGTTCGACGTTGCGGAACACCTCGTAGCCGAGCGGGAGCCAGCTGAACCCACCGGGCGCAGCGCGCCTGATGTAGCCGGCGCGAACGAGTAGACGATGGCTGGGCACCTCTGCATCTGACGGGTCGTCACGCAGGGTTCGAAGGAAGAGGGTCGACATCCGGAGCACGGAACGAAGCTACCCGGTGGTTCACACGCCGAGCACGAGGTGAATCGCGATCCGGGGAGCAGTGCCGAAGGACGACCAGGCCCGAACTGGGCGGTTGTCTGCTATCATCAGTGTTCGCAATTTGGTTCGTGACCAAGGCGTGGGGCTCTGCCTCACGCCTTGTTTCTTGAACGGGGACAATGTCCCGAGAACGGAAGGAGGCACACTGACATGACCGAGAACAGCGAACTCGCACGAATTCGCGGCATCGTCGAGCCCATTGCCTCCGATCTCGATCTCGACGTGTACGACATCGAACGCCGCGGCGTCACGGTGCGGATCACGCTCGACACCCATCCGGGCTCCGCTGGCGGCATCACCCTGGACAATCTGTCGCTGGCGACCCGCCTCATCTCCCGCGAGATCGATCACGAAGATCCGATCAGCACCCGCTTCACACTGGAGATCACCAGCCCGGGTCTCGAGCGCCAGCTCCGGGTGCCTGCGCACTTCCAGCGCGAAGTCGGCAAGGACATCACCGTCCGCTTCCGCGACCCCGATGCCGACCCTCGCCGCATCGACGGCAAGCTCACCGCAGCGACCGATCAGACCGCGACCCTGCTGCTCGACGACGGCACCGAAGTCGTCTTCGACATCGATGGTGTCGACAAGGCCCGAACCGTCTTCGAATGGGGTCCCGCACCGAAGCCTGGTGGCCCGAAGACTCCAGGTGCCAAGCAGCCGAAGACCACGAAGAAGCCGAGCGCCAAGAAGCCATCGGCTTCGAAGCAGGCCAGTTCGAAACGCCCTGCTGCCGTCACCACGAACGACGCAGGCGAGTCAACCGAGTCCGACACGCTCGACCGCGAAATGGGACAGGGCTCGAACCCTGACCCATCAGCGACGACATCATCCGACACATCTAAGGAGAAGCAGACGTCATGACCAACATGGACATGAGTGAAGCCATTGGCATGATCGCCCAGGAGAAGGGCATCACCGAAGAGACGTTGCTGCACGTACTGGTCGATGCGCTCGCCTCGGCCTACAAACGCCGCGACGACGCCGCCGACGAAGTGGTCGTCGAGGTCAATCCCGAGACCATGGAGTTCTCCTTCATCGGCTACGACGTCGACGAAGACGGCAACTGGGTCAACGAGCGTGACGACACGCCGAAGAAGGAAGAGATGGGTCGCATCGCGGCCATGACATTCCGGCAGGTGATGAGCCAGCGAATTCGAGAAGTCGAATCGGACCGCAAGTTCGAGGAGTACGCGAACCGCGAAGGCGACATCGTCACCGGCATCATCCAGCGCACCGACGCCCGCTACACCCTCCTCGACCTGGGCCGCGCCGAGGCGCTGCTCCCGCAAGCCGAGCAGGTCCCGTTCGAGCGTCCCGCCCAGGGCGATCGCCAGAAGGCATACATCGTCGAAGTGCGCCGCACGCCGAAGGGCCCGCAGATCGTCGTGTCCCGTACGCACCCGGGCCTCATCAAGCGCCTCTTCGAACTCGAAGTTCCCGAGATCGCCGACGGCATCGTCGAGATCAAGGCCTGCGCCCGTGAACCCGGTCACCGCACCAAGATCGCCGTCTGGTCGAACGACCACAACGTCGATCCCGTCGGCGCCTGCGTCGGTGCCCGTGGAGGTCGTGTGCGCATGGTCGTCAACGAGATGCGTGGCGAGAAGATCGACATCGTCCCGTTCAGCGAGGACCTCGCCGACTTCGTCGCCAAGGCGCTGTCGCCGGCCAAGGTCACCCAGGTCATCATCTCCGAGGACGGCACCGCCGCCGACGTGATCGTGCCGGACCATCAGCTCAGCCTGGCGATCGGCCGCGAGGGTCAGAACGCCCGGCTCTCGGCCCGCCTCACCGGTGTGCGCGTCGACATCCGCTCCGAGACGCAACTCGCCGAAGGCATCCCGGCCAGTCATGGCCGCGACGCCGACGTCGAGTACGCCGTCGGCGAATGGCGTCCGAACGCCGAGACCGGCGAGAACGAGTGGCACGCCGCTGACGGCAGTGTCATCAGTGAGTCCGAATGGAACAAGCAGGTCGAAGAGGCCGAGGCCAAGGCCGCTGCCGACGAAGCTGCGGTTCCCGAGATCACCGAGGAACTCAAGGCCGGCACATGGGCCGGTTCGGTGCTGCCGATGTCGGATCCTGACCAGGTGCCCCCCGGTTTCGAGATCAAGGCCAACGCGGACAGCGACCTCTACCACGTTCCCGGATCGCGGTACTACGACCAGACGAAGGCCGAGCTGTGGTTCCGGTCGATCGACGCCGCCGAAGGTGCCGGGTTCAGCCCGGCGGGTGGCGACGCCGACACGTCCGACAGCGACGTGGCTGACGCTGCACCCGCAGCAGATGCCGATGCCACCGCCCTCGCCGAGGCACCCGAAGCAGACGCTCCCGAAGCAGACGCTCCGGAAGCCGAAGCACCCGAAGCCGACGCACCCGACGAGGTTGCTGACGACGAGGTTGCCGACGAGGCTCCCGCCGCGGAGGCCACCGACGACTCGGCGGCCTCCGACACCGAGACGAACAAGACGAGCAGTGAGGCAGACGACTGAGCATCACGAACCCGTCCGCAGCTGCATCGGCTGTCGCACACGGCATCCGCAGTCCGCACTCGTGCGGATCACGCGGACCGGTGGTGACATCGAAGTCGATGGAGCGAGCAGCGGACGTGGGGCATGGCTCTGCCGGAGTCCGAACTCCGACAGGCACGACAACGAACAACGTCAGGTTGCGGGGGAGTGTCTCGAAACTGCACTCACCAAGCGAGCGTTTGCTCGAGCGTGGCGCACCGATCTCGGTGCTGACGACATCACGAACATCAGAAGACACACCGGCCACTTGTGACGCCGGTGCGATGTGCATTGAATTGCACATCGGCGAGGGAATCCCGAATGGGAAAGGTTGAATCGAAACGTGGCAGCAAAGAAGATCAGAATCCACGAGCTCGCCAAAGAGCTCGGGATGACCAACCAGGAGGTCCTCGACCTCTGTGGCGTACTCGGCGTCGCCGCCAAGGGACCGTCCTCATCGTTGCAGGAGGCCTACGCCGACATGGTGACGCGCCGCGCCCAGCGCGACGATCTCACGCGTGACGAGCAGCCCGAGGAGCCCAAGGCTGTCAAGAAGTCAGCGGCCAAGAAGAAGGCTGCTGCCAAGAAGGCTCCGGCCAAGAAGAAGGCTGCTGCCAAGAAGGCCCCGGCCGAGAAGAAGGCTGCAGAGCAGGCCGAACCCGTGGGCGATGTCACCGCCTCGGACACCGCCGCCGAGACCGACGACGCCACCCCCGCGGCTGCCGACGACACGTCTGCGGTGACCACCGACAGCGCTCCACCCGCAGCTACCGAGGCGCCCGTCGCCCCGGTCGCTACCGAAAAGCCCGCACCGCAGCCTGCGCCGGCCCAAGCGCCGGCACCGGCGCCGGCTCCTGCGCCGATGAGTGCAGCCGATGCTGTGGTTGCTGCTGCCGAAGGCCTCCTGCCGGTTGGCGAGTCGCCGAAGGTCAGCGCTGCTCCGAAGGCCGCACCCGCACCGCCGCCCCCGGCACCGGAGCCCCGCCACCGCCCCGAACCTGAACCTGCACCTGCACCTGCACCTGCGCCCGAGCCCGCTCCGGCAGCTCGCGTGATCTCGAGTGCTCGTCCTGATGCTGACGGTCGTCCGCCCGAGCCTGCCCCGGGCGCCGTGTCCGCGTCGGACGCTGCTGCGCCGACGTCGGCACCGCGACCGGTGTCACCGAGCGGCAAGGCCGTTCCGCCGCCGCCAGCAGTGCGTCCCCTGTCGCCGAGCGGCAAGGTCATTCCTCCTCCCCCCGGCTCGGCGCGTCCGCAGCCCGGCTCGAACACGCGCCCCGGCGGTCGCCCGGGTGGCTACACCCCGCGGCCTGGTGGAGCCCCCGGTGGCGCACGCCCCGGTGGCGGCCCCGGCGGT
>RCMY010001636.1_pt1 | contig 21119 bp, 9 predicted proteins | sample 2041341 | NCBI WGS metagenome assembly RCMY01 (sample SAMN09708234, study PRJNA481090) | Marine sediment metagenome, whole genome shotgun sequencing project.
GATGGTACTGCTATACCAAGTGGGAGAGTAGGTAGCCGCCTTTTTCGAAAGCCCCTTACAGAAATGTAAGGGGCTTTTTTTATGACCTAATGTTATATTATAAACAAATAGTAAGTGTTTTTGACCATTTGTATATAATGCCAATATTTTATTCTAACCTTATCCATTTTTGGTAATTTCCTGCACCGCTATGGTTCACGTCAACACGTAAGGTATCGTCTTCTTGAAAGAACAAAAGTGATGGATAATAATTAGAGTCACTACCTAATTCTTTATACTCAAAATTCATTTCAGAAGTTGATCTTATATTAAGCCATTTAATATCGTTTTTTTCAAAGCCAGACTCCACGGGATTAATAACTGTACCCTGATTTTCCAATACTTCAATGGTCATACCATTGTTAATAGGATTATTTCCTCCTACTCTAATCCAATTTCCTTGTAGTTCTTCTAAGTTATATTCTTCCTCTTGTTGAGATTCTTCAATTGTTTCGTCCTCTACCAATTCACAAGACAAAAAAGTGAAAAGTAGCATTAACAATATCATTACAGGTTTGATAGTCAATAATGTTTTACGTGTCATAACTAATTTATTTTATTGAAAATTTATAATACAGTTTTTTGTCATCTGCCGCGGGCACCTCGGAAACAAGCATATAATTGCCTGGGGTGAGGTCTGCTTCGAAATATCCGGTGGCGCCACTTGGCAGGTTGTTCATGCCTCCCAAAAAAGTAAATCCTTTTGGGGCTGGACTTCTGAGACCTTTTGGGTTCATCCAATTCAACCATTCCATTAAATCTGGTAATAACGCAGAATCGTCATAGTGAACCAGATTGATATCGTGACCCAAAAAGTGTTCATATACCGTCTGGTCCTCAAAGTGCACCTGAAAGATTTGTTTTCCAGAAGAAATGCTATCCTTCAGTACGATACCTTTTGTACTTGATATGTTGACTTGGGTGGTTGCTTTTGGAGGTTGTAGCAACGTTTTGTTTTCAGTTACAATAATTTGCTTGTACATACCATGGCTGGTATGCCAAGTTCCGTCCATCATTTTCACATAGCATTCCATAATATAGAGGCCAGGTTCAAGATAGACGGTGCTTTTTGCTGTATTTTCAGGGGAAATAAGTCCCGTACCACCCATGTACCTTACTTTTTGAAACCATTCTGGCAATTTATCAAAAGCCAATACGGCATTGTCCATATTACCATCCATGATACGTTTCATACCCTCCTCGAAGGGGGGGAGAATATCGTTTTTGGTATCCAATGCGGTTTTACCAGAAGGATATAAATCCAGTAATATAAAATGGACTTCCGTGGATTCATTTGAATAGGTCAACGTGTTCCAACCAGAGTTTAGGGTATCTTTTGAGATAAACTCCATGCCTCGGGTAAGGATGTTGACCATGCCAGAAGTTTTAACACTAGTCTCCGGTTCAAGTTTTGACTTTTCACTTTTAGGATTTTCCATACATCCTTGTAAAGCGAGAAATAGACCGACCCAAATGAATATGTAGTTGCTGATGGATTTCATACAATAGGTTTTATTTTTTAGAGATGTTGAATGTTTTTATCACTTTATTGTTTTCCAAAATTTTTAATTTGTACGTTCCTTTTTGCATATGATCAATGGGGACATAGATGCTATACTTATCTGGTTTGAACAATTTTAAATTCATGTTTAAATTTTAGAACATGATAAAAGTAGGCTGGGAAATGGCATAAGGATTGCAGATATGTTCCAAAGATTAGAACATATGTAACAAGTGGTGTAATGTACAGAAAAACAGTATATTATGACTTGAAGGCCGAAGGGGTTTTGCCAAAATATTCTTTAAAACAGCGGTTAAAGTATGACGGGGTGGAAAAACCTACTTGATAGGCGACTTCAGAAACTGAAGCATCTGTATTGAGTAATAGTTGGCTTGCCAGTTTTAATCTTTGTGAACGTATGAATTCTGTGGTAGGCATTCCGACAATTGCCGTAAGCTTACGGTGCAACTGTGTCCTGCTCATACCCATTTGCCTGCAAAAGAATTCGCTGTTAAAATCAGGGTCGGTAATATGAGTATCCAAAACCTTTTTAAGTTGCGTTAAAAATTGGTTTTCTGTGGAGGTAATTGCAATATCTGGTGTGATGCTCAAATATTGACTGAAATGCTTCTGTAATTTGAGGCGTAGCTCTATAAGTTTTTGAACCGTAATCACTAATTTTTCACGATTAAAGGGTTTGTTGATGTACGCATCGGCCCCCGTTCTAAGGCCTTCAATCTCATGTTGCTCCCCGCTTTTGGCAGTTAAAAGAATAATGGGGATGTGGCTGGTTCTAGTGTCAAATTTTAAAGTATTGCACATATGGATACCATCCATAACCGGCATCATAACATCACTGATAATCAAATCAGGATTTGATTCAAATGATTTTTGTAAACCCTCTTCTCCATTTGAGGCTTCTACTATCCTGTAATTGGTTTTAAATATGGATTTTGTGTATTGTCTAATATCTGTGTCGTCTTCTACCAGTAAGAGCAATGGTTTTTGGCTGTTTCGTTCCAATTCAGTAAAATTATTCAACGAATAATTTAGATTTGAATTAATCTTTTTCCCCTCTTTTGTCATTGAAATTTCATTTGTTCCGAAGTATGAGGCTTCTGTAGGTATGTAAACGGTAAATTGCACCCTATTTGCATCGTCTAATTGGGCTATTACACTGCCATGTAAACGAGTAGTTAACTCTTTAACTAGAGACAAACCTATTCCCGCACCATCATTATTTTTATCTGTTTGATAAAACCTATCAAATATTTTGGAGAGGTCTTTTTGTGTAAGGGATTGCGAATCATTTAGCACGCTTACTATCAAATGATGATCTTGTTGCAGTGCCTGAAATGTTATTTTTCCTTTGGTTGAAGTATATTTAATGGCATTGGAAAGTAAATTTGAAATTATTTTTTCCAAAGCATCCCGATCAAACCAGGCTGATTTTTGGACTTTAATCTGCTGGTCAAAATAAAGCCCTTTTTCCTTAGCTTGAAATTCAAAGGAGCTCAAAACCTCATTAAGAAATATTTTTAGATTGCTCTCTATTACATTCAATTCCAACTTTCCAGATTCCAATTTGGAAAGGTCAAGCATTTGATTGACAAGGTTTAGCAACCGGTCTGCATTTCTTTTGACTAAATTCAGTTCTTTTTTGTCCTGCTCCTGAAGTCCTTTTTTTGCAAGTTGATTTTCTACAGGTCCGGAAATAAGTGTTAACGGGGTCCTGATTTCATGTGAAATATTAGTATAAAGGCGGTTTTTCAATTCATCCAGTTTTTTCAGACGCTCTTTTTCATCGTGCTCTTGGGCAAGTTGCATTTTCATTTGCCAACGCCATCTTAAATAACGATAGATGCCAAATAATATGAGCAGCAGAGCTAAGACATAACCAACTTTGGCCACATTGGTCCAATACCAGGGTTTTAAGATTGTAAATGAAAAGGTGGTAGGTTCCTTGTTCCAAATACCATCATAATTGCTCGACAGCACCTGAAATTCGTATTTGTCGGGGGGCAGGTTGGTATAATGGGCCACATTATTATTGCCGGCACTTATCCAATCGGCATCGTTATTTACTAAGCGGTATTTATATTTGTTCAATTCTGGTTGTGCAAACTGAAGGGAAGAAAAAGTGAACGATAGGGTGTTTTCTGTGTGCCCGAGTTGTAATTCATTTGAAAAAGGAATTTCTTTATTGAATACTTCCAGTTTGGTCAAAGCCGTATTTGGAGGAACAGGATTTGTTTTGAGGTCTTTTGGGTTAAACCAATTGAGCCCTTTTATTCCTCCAAAATATAAAATACCATTAAAATTTTTATGATAGGCCCCGGCATTAAATTCGTAGGACTGTAATCCAAAGTAATTACTGTAGTTTACTATATCCGAAATGGAATCATTTTCAATTTTGAGTTTAGTAATTCCTTTGTTAGAACTCAACCATAAATTTCCATTAGTGTCAGGTAAAATACCATAAATAATATCATTGGGCAGACCTTCTTTTTTAGTGTAGGTTTTTATACTATTATCTTTTATGTTGTATGATTTTAAACCATTACCGTTTGTGCCAATCCAAAGCACGGGATTATCATAGTGCAACGAAAAAATTCTATCGGATATACCTTCAACTTCCAAAAATTTATTCTCCAGTATGTCAAGACGGTACAGTCCGTCAAATTCCGTTCCTACCCAAAGGGTGTTTGGATCACCTTGCTCAATAGTATTAATATCCTGTTCAACGGTACTTATATAATAATTTGAAGCCAAACTTGAATTTTTCGAGGTAAATTGTTTCGTTATACCTTTATCTTGATCAAACTGCAAGAGACCATGATTGGTGCAAAGCCACATATTCCCCGAAACATCTTTAAAAATTTTTAAAACAGTAAATGGTGCTGTTTCCTTATAGACAGTCATTTTACCATTGGCATCCAACTTTTGAAGTCCATTGTTCAAATGCCCGATCCATAAGCTTCCTTCATCATAAAATAAGCTAACTATTCTATTTCCCAAAAGATCCGAATTCGTAGTCGAATATGTGTTATAATTTTGGGCAACTAAGTCTATTTTGGTCAATCCTTGGTCTTCAGTGCCAACCCATATGGTGTTGTCGTCACTGGTGGCGATGGCTCTTACACCGTCTATGTTTACATTTTGCGACACCTGATCATCCGTCAGTACATTGAATTTTTTTAAGTAAGCATCATAGTAACATACCCCGTTTCCTTGCGTTCCTATCCAAATGACTCCCGCATTGTCTTCAAGTATAAAAAACAAAGAATTGGAACTAAGCGCATAGGGATCGTTCTTGTCATAAATAAAGTTTTGGACGGTTTGTAAACCGAAATTCACCAAAAACAGACCAAGCCTTTCGGTAGTAATCCATAGCCGATCTTGTTTGTCGACCAAAAGGTCTTTAACGATTAAATTTCCAGGAAGGGGATAATTGTCAAATCCTGTAAATGATTTAAAGCCAATATCGTTTTTAGAATTTAAGTAGAGCCCTTTCTCATAGCTCCCTAGAAATACGGTACCTGTCTTGGATTTTGCGAACCGACTGAATATAGTTTCAGGAGCAAGCTCAATAAACTGGTAGTCATCATCTTTAATCTCAATTATACCATCATCTGTGCTTGCAAGAATGGTATTGTCATCTGTCTCCAAAAAACTACAAACTGCAAAATGTCTATCTTTTGGTTTTAAGATTTGAAGAGTATCCTTGGTTTGATGGTCTATTTTAAAAAGTCCTTCTCCATAAGTGCCAATGTAATAGTTTTGATCGGTATCTTGATCAATTGTGATTACCTGTTCAAATTTAGGAACTTCATGAAAGCTGTCAGTTTCATGCTGGTAATAATTTAATTTCCCTGAGTTGGCCACGACCCATAATATCCCAGCTTTATCAACAAACAATTCACCGGAAATATACTTTACTTCTCGTTTTGTCTCACCGGAGGGAACATTGTAATGCGTAAATTCCCTACCATCATATTTATTGAGCCCATCTTCGGTATTAAACCATATAAAACCGATTGTATCTTGAGCAATACTCAAAACACTATTTTGAGAAAGCCCTTCGTTTACCGTTAAATTACTGAAGGAAAATTGCTTTTGTATCGAGAATTCATTTTGACTTTGTAAAACAGGACAAGCCACCAAAAAAGATATGATTAATATTAAAAAGTATAATGTGACCGAACAGTTGTTGAAAGTGAGCTTTTTTTTTCTAGAAATAATTCGCAGCATCTCACAGCATTTTAAACAAAGGCAGGGTGGAACATTCAATTAATTTTACCACCTAAAAGATAAGCATTTATTAAATGTCACATCATAAATACAATTTTATACCCTGGGCAAATCACCTTCACCTTTAAGAGGGAGCTCAGAACTACCCATTAAATAGGCATCTACATGATAAGCTGCTTGTCTTCCTTCTGAAATAGCCCAAACAATAAGTGATTGTCCTCTTCTTTGATCACCTGCAACAAAAACACCTGATACATTTGTTTTATAATCATTTTCTGATGCTTTAATGTTTGTTCTAGTATCCATTTCTAACCCAAGTTGTTGAGCTACCGTTTCTTCTGATCCAGTAAAGCCTAAGGCTAATAATGCTAAATCGCATTTCCATTCTTTTTCAGTCCCTTCTACCTCTTTTAATTGTGGACGTTGTCCTGGAGTTTTAATCCATTCTATTTCAGAAGTGATTAACCCTTTTAAATTTCCAGAAGCATCACCAAAGAATTTTTTGGTTGAGATGCTAAAAAATCTTTCAGCACCTTCTTTATGAGAAGAACTTGTTCTTAACCTCATTGGCCAAAATGGCCAAGGTTGACCTTCAGGTCTATCGACAGTACCCATAGGCATTATTTCGAAATTAGATACAGATTTAGCACCATGACGAAATGAAGTACCAATACAATCTGATCCAGTATCACCACCTCCAATTACGAATACATCTTTGTCTGTGGCTTTAATTTCTTCTTCATTAATTTTTACACCATCAACACGTCTATTATTTTGGCCTAAAAAATCCATAGCTTGCACAACTCCTTTTAGGTCAGAACCTTCAATTGGTAAATTTCTTCTTATCGTAGCTCCACCAGTTAATACAATGGCATCGAAATCTTCCTTAAGTACATCAGCTTTGATATCTACTCCAATATGAACTCCACATGAAAAAGTAATTCCTTCTTCTCTAAGAACATCTAATCGTCTGTCGATTACGCTTTTCTCCATTTTAAAATCTGGAATACCGTAGCGCATTAATCCGCCTGGTTTTTCATCACGTTCAAAAACAGTTACTAAATGTCCTGCTCTATTTAATTGTTGAGCTGTGGCAAGGCCTGCTGGTCCAGAGCCCACTACCGCAATTTTCTTACCCGTTCTAGTTGTCGGAAGGTTTGCTGTAATCCATCCTTTAGAGAAAGCTGTTTCAACAATATTCTTTTCAATATTCTCAATACTTACCGGATCTTCATTTATTCCTAAAACACATGCTTCTTCGCAAGGTGCTGGGCATAATCTACCGGTGAATTCTGGAAAATTATTTGTAGAATGTAAAATTTCACTTGCTTTCTCCCATTTACCACGATAAACAGCGTCATTAAAATCAGGAATTAAATTCCCTAATGGACAACCACTATGGCAAAATGGAATTCCGCAATCCATACAACGGGCACCTTGGTCCTTTATCTCTTTTTCAGGTATCGGTACGGTAAATTCTTTATAATTTTTTAAACGCTCTTCAACCGGTTTGTAATTTTCAATTTTTCTATCGAATTCCAAAAATCCTGTTATCTTTCCCATATTCCGATTTTAAATAGTTTGTAAATTTTCTTCTTCTAATCTGATTAAAGCTTGCCTGTATTCTTCAGGTAAGACCTTAATGAATTTGGGTAAATAAGTTTCCCAATTCTCTAAAATACGTTGTGCTAACGGACTTGAGGTTGAGCTATAGTGACTTTCGATTAAATCTTTTAATTGTTTTATATCGTTATCCTCGGTAACTTCTAATAAGTTTAATCCTTCAAGGCTACAACGTTTTTTGAATGTGTTATTGTTATCAAGAACAAAAGCGATGCCACCACTCATTCCTGCTCCAAAGTTTCTTCCAACTTCACCTAAAATAACAGCAACACCACCAGTCATATACTCACAACCGTGATCTCCAATTCCTTCCACGACAGCTTTTGCACCTGAATTACGTACACAGAAACGTTCACCTGCTTTTCCATTTATGTAAGCTCTACCAGCTGTGGCGCCATAAAGGGTTACGTTACCAGTGATAACATTGTCCTCAGGAATAATAGTTGATTTTTCTGGAACTTTAATAACAAGTTTTGCTCCTGATAGTCCTTTTCCTAAATAATCATTTGTGTTTCCATTTACGACCATTGTAAGTCCTCTTGTAGCAAAGGCACCAAAACTTTGACCTGCGGATCCTGTGAAATTAAGACGTAAGGTGTTTATAGGTAATCCTTCAGCGCCATAGGTTTTTGAAATTTCATTACTAATTATTGCACCAACAGCACGATCAGTGTTACAAATTGGATAATCTAGCGTTAGTTTTTCTTTTCTAAATAGCGAAGGATTAGCTTTTGCGATGATATCAAACTCAATAGATTTATAAATATCATGCTTTTGTTTTTCTGTATTATAAAATTTCGTTCCTTTTGGTACATCAACTTGATGTAGGATAGGTGTTAAATCGATACCGGCAGACTTATAATGATCTATAGCTTTTTTACGATCTAATTTTTGAACTTGACCCACCATTTCATTAATAGTTCTAAATCCTAACTGAGCCATTATTTCACGTAATTCTTGAGCTACAAAATACATGTAGTTAACAACGTGTTCTGGCTTTCCTTTAAATTTCTTTCTAAGTTCTGGATTCTGAGTTGCAATACCTACTGGGCAAGTGTTGAGATGACAAACACGCATCATTATACAGCCTGAAGCTACTAATGGTGCTGTTGCAAAACCAAATTCTTCAGCTCCTAAAAGACACGCAATAGCAACATCTCTTCCTGTTTTTAATTGGCCGTCACATTCCAATACAATTCTATTTCGTAAATCATTAAGTACTAAAGTTTGTTGTGCTTCTGCAATACCAAGCTCCCAAGGTAGACCTGCATGTTTTAATGAGGTTAAAGGTGAAGCCCCTGTGCCACCATCAAAACCAGATACTAAAATAACATCGGCTTTTGCTTTTGCTACACCTGCAGCTACGGTGCCAACACCAACTTCTGAGACTAATTTTACATTTATCCTCGCTTTTCTATTTGCTGATTTTAAATCGTAAATAAGCTGGGATAAATCTTCAATAGAATAAATATCGTGATGGGGTGGTGGAGAAATCAATCCTACATAAGGTGTGGAATTACGGGTCTTGGCAATTTCGGGGTTTACTTTTGGCCCAGGTAATTGACCGCCTTCTCCTGGTTTGGCACCTTGGGCCATTTTGATTTGAATTTCTTTTGCGTTCGTTAGATAATTAGAGGTTACTCCAAATCTACCAGAGGCAACTTGTTTGATAGCACTATTTCTCCAATCTCCAGTTGAGTTTTTATAAAATCTATTTTCATCTTCTCCGCCTTCACCAGAATTACTTTTGCCACCAATTCTGTTCATGGCAATTGCTAAGTTCTCATGAGCTTCTTTACTTATAGATCCATAAGACATGGCACCTGTTTTAAACCTTTTTACAATTTCTGTCCATGGTTCAACTTCTTCTAATGGAATAGGGTCGTAGTTAGAGAATTCAAATAGGCCTCTTATGGTCATTAAATTATGAGACTGCTCATTAACTAATTTTGAGTACTCCTTATATGTGCCAGGTTCGTTGTTGCGAACCGCTTTTTGAAGCTTTGCAATTGATAAAGGATTGAACATATGTTTTTCCCCATCCCTTCTCCATCTATATTCACCACCAATTTCTAAATCTAAATTACCAGCTATTTGTTTTTTGCTAAATGTCTTATGATGACGTAATGCAATTTCCTTTTCAATTTGATAGAGTCCTATACCTTGTATACGTGTAGGGGTATTAGGGAAGTATTTTTCTACAACCTTGGTATTTATTCCAATACATTCAAAAAGTTGAGAACCACGGTAAGAATTAAGAGTTGAAATACCAATCTTATTCATCACTTTTAAAATACCCTTGCCAACTGCTTTATTATAATTTTTAATTGCCTCATCAAAAGTTATATCTGTGATATCGTGTTCTTCTATTTGCTCAGCAATTATTTCATTTACCAAATAAGGATTTATTGCACTTGCTCCAAATCCAAATAGTAGTGCAAAATGATGTACCTCTCTAGGTTCTGCAGATTCAATAATTACACTTAGTTTTGAGCGTTTCCCCAGTTTTTGTAAACCACTGTTTACAAAAGAGCATGCTAGAAGAGCAGGAATTGGTGCCATTTCTTCATTAATGCTTCTGTCGGATAATATGATAATATTAGCGCCTTCATCAACTGCTTTCGATGCTTGGTCTAAAACAGATTGCAATGCATCTTCTAATCCATTATGGCCTTGCTTAATAGGGTATAAAATTTCAATTGAAACCACTTTATAATCTGGACTTACATCATAATTTTTAATTTTATCTAAATCTTCCTTTGAGATAACAGGATTTTGGATTTTCAATTTTTTACAATGTAATTCTGAAAATTCAAAAATATTATGATCACTGCCTAGTGTTAAACTAATGTCGGTAATTAATTCTTCCCGAATACCATCTAATGGTGGGTTAGTTACTTGAGCAAACAATTGCTTGAAGTAATTATAAATTAATTGAGGTCTTTGTGATAATACAGCAATAGGCGTATCTGATCCCATAGATCCAATTGGTTCTTTTCCGGCTTTTGCCATTGGAAGGACAATGGTGTCTATATCCTCAAGTGTATATCCAAAAACAGATTTTCTTTTTTCTAAAGTCTCTTCGCCAAGAAATAAAGGGCAATCATTATATGGTATATCTTTTAAGTGAACCAGATTATCTTTTAACCATTTACTATAAGGATATTGTTTTGCAATTTTCTCCTTTATTTCTTCATCGTTAATAATTCTACCCTCCTCCATATTAACCAAGAACATTTTTCCTGGTTGTAACCTACCGTGAAATAATACATTTTCAGGGGTAATATCAACAACACCTGTCTCTGAGGACATTACAACGTAATCATCTTTGGTGACAGTATATCGTGAAGGTCTAAGTCCGTTTCTATCCAAAACAGCTCCAATAAAGTTTCCGTCTGTAAATGGTATTGAAGCAGGTCCATCCCATGGTTCCATCATGCATGAATGATATTCATAGAAGGCTCTTTTAGCATCTGACATCTCTGCATTTTTCTCCCAAGCTTCAGGAACCAGAATCATCATAACTTCTGGTAAAGATCTACCTGTCATTAATAATAATTCAACTACCATATCCATTGTTGCAGAATCTGATTTTCCAGGTAGAATTATAGGAAGTATATTTTTTATTTCATCACCGAACATATCGTTCTCTAACAATTCTTCTCTAGAGAACATACGGGTTACATTTCCTCTCAATGTGTTTATTTCCCCATTATGACACATGTATCTAAAAGGTTGTGCCAAGTCCCAAGTAGGGAATGTATTTGTAGAGAATCGTTGGTGTACCAGTGCCAATCTTGTAACAACTCTAGAATCCATTAAATCTGAATAATAAAGGCTTATATCTAAAGGCATTAGTAAGCCTTTGAAGATGATTATCTTTGTAGATAAGCTAGGTACATAGAAAAACTTGCTTTCTGATAATTTAGATTTTATTATCGTGTGCTCGGTTACTTTTCTAGCAATGTAAAGCTTCAAATTGAATTCAAAATAATCTTGTTCTGAATTTTCTTTGGCAACAAAAATTTGTTTTACAAAAGGTTCAGTTTCTGCAGCAATTCTACCCGGTACAGAACGATTTACAGGGACATCGCGCCAACCCAATAATTTTAACCCTTGTTTTTTTATGTTCTCTTCAAATACCGAGATGCAAAAATCACGCTGATTGGCTTTTCTGGGAAAGAAAATGTTACCCACGGCATAATCACCAACTTTAGGTAATTCAAAATCACAGACAGCTTGAAAGAAATCATGAGGAATATCTATTAAAATACCTGCTCCATCTCCAGTTTTACCGTCAGCACTTACAGCGCCTCTATGTTCTAAACGTTCAAGTATTTCTAACGCTTTATGAATAATGTCGTTAGATTTTTTTCCTTTAAGACTGCAAATAAACCCAGCCCCACAGTTATCATGTTCAAATTCCGGTAGATATAATCCTTGCTTCTTCAACGTCATCAGATAATTTTATTATTTTTTATTGGTACTGAATAAGGTGCCAATGATTTCCTTTTCTTCAGTTTAGGCTTGATTCAGCACCTTTTTGGTATTATGGCATTTATTCAAAAATATCATATTATTTGAATAATAATCAATCAATTCGCACAAATGAAATAAATTAATCAACGTTTGGAATAATATGGTAAATTATATTCAAAAATTTATTTTTGTGGTGCTTAAATTGTGATAATGATAAATAAGCCCAATTGCAACGTGCAAAGAAATGTATTTATGGGGTGTCGGACTATTTATTATTAATTTATAACAATTAACCCCTTTTTTTTTAACGAGGTAACTGATATTATAGCCGTTCTTAAGTTTATACCCTGGTATGTTTTAGGGTAGTCTTAGTCAAATGCATAAATACATCTCATATTGGAAGGCTAAGTATTTTAAAGTTACTGAAAAATTGCTAGGTGTATAATGCTATTTATGGTTCAAATCAACTGTCGTTTTCTTAGTTAATCAGTGTAGCACTATCGGTATATGATGTGTATTGATCTTACCAATATCAATTGCATGCGGTATAAAAATGTTGGTTTTGACCTAAAATTTGATTGGTTGGGTAAACTATTCGCAACTTGTGTCTGCTTTTTACGCGTTAGAAATGATAAATAGGACATTCCGTTGGAATTTATTGTAAATTAATTAGGTAATTCATTTTCAACCATATACCATGCGCTGTTCTTTAATTCTGTTATTGCTTATCAACTTAAGTGTTTTTGCGCAGCAACAGAAGATTGATAGCCTTACTTCTTTGTTGGGAACATCTACAAGCAACCCAAAAGTGGATATATTGATTTCAATAGCAGAACAATATGATTATTTGAACGATGAAAAGGCCAATGTGTTTGCCAAGCAAGCAAACACATTGGCGCGGGAATTAGATTACAAAGAAGGGCAGATACGCAGTCTTTATGAATTAGGCCGACTAATATACGATAAAGGTGAAAAAACCAAGGCCTTGACCCATTTTGAGCAAGGCATGGAAATGGCAAAAGTTATTAACGACCAATCTCTCATTGCTTTGGGGTATATAGTAACGAGTAAGTATTATATACAAGAAAACAATTTCCCTAAAGCATTGGAATATATCAACCGTTCTTTGGCTATCTATACAGATTTGGGCCAAAAGAAAGACATAGCATCATGTTTTCTTTATTTTGGGGTTTTAAATTATCGATTGGCCAAATATGATGAGGCTTTGACCTATTATTTTAAGGCACTTGAGATTAGGGAATCACTTCATGATTATAAAGGATTGTCTTTAGTATACACAAATATTGGAAATATCTATCTTCTGAATTCCAAATTGCAGACAGCCAATGATTATTTTTTAAAATCCCTAGACTTAGCTTTAAAAATTGACGATAATGTAAGGGTTGAAAACAGTTTATTAAACTTGGGAGTCGCAAACCAGAAAATGGGTATGTATGACAAGGCCCTAAAATACTATAGTGAAGCACTATCTACTGCCAAGGAACTTAATTGGAGATTCGATGTGGCAGTTTTAATGGGCAATATTGGGTCTACTTTAAGGAGTCAAGGAAAATATTCAGAATCCCTAACCTACCTTTTTGCTGCTTTAGAAATTAAAAAAGGCCTTGCTAAAAAACGCAGTATAGCCCATACTTTCAATGATATTAGTGAGACTTATTTTATCATGGAAAATTTCTTGGAAGCAAAAAAATTTGCAAAGGAGGCCATTGCTATTTCAGAAGGCGTCGATTTAAACCAACACCGGGTAGGGTATAAATTATTGGCCCAATCGGCCAGAAGTTTGGGTAATGTAAACGATGCCTTTGATTATTTGGAGCAATCATATAAGTTAAAGGATAGTATATATACCCTTAAAGCCAAGGCAAAGATAGATGAACTCGAAATCCAATACGAAACACTTAAGAATGAAGAGGAAATTCTTTTGTTGACAGAACAAAGACAAACGGCGGACTTTAAAAGAAAGACTTATCTGGCAGGTGGGGTATTAACTTCTGTTATCTTGTTTTTATTGTTTAACCAACAACGCCTTAAAACTGTAAAAAATAAGGCATTGGTCATAAAAGAACAGGAAGTGGATCGAATGAAGTCACAATTCTTCGCCAATATTTCACATGAATTTAGGACTCCGCTTACCTTGATTTTAGGACCAATTGAAACCATGCAATCTGAAACAGATGACCAAAAAGTGAAATACAATTTGGAGGTCATGAAGAAGAATGCCAATAAACTTTTGAAGCTCATCAATCAGTTATTAGACTTGTCAAAACTTGAGGCAGGGAAGTTCAAGCTTAAAGTGGCTGAAGAAGATGTAATTCCAATTATCCGTGGGGTTGCCATGGCCTTTCATTCCTTGGCAGAACTAAAGGAAATAGATTTACAAATAAGTTCTGGTTCTAATCATTTAAAAGTTTTTGTGGATCGTGAAAAATTGGAAATCATGTTGGTGAACCTATTGTCGAACGCTTTTAAATTCACTCCGCAAGGTGGAACGATCAAGGTGTTGGTAAATGCAAATAACACCAATGAGCACGCTAATTCCTATACCCTTACCGTAAGTGATACAGGAGTGGGTATTCCGGAAAAGGACATCGCCCAAATCTTTAATCGTTTTTATCAAAGCACAAATGACGAAGAAAATGGGTATGACGGTACTGGCATCGGCTTAGCCTTGACCAAAGAATTGGTAGATCTGCACAAGGGCACGATCAAAGTGGCAAGCGAGGTTGGAATTGGCACTGATATTATAATCAAGTTGCCGATTGGGAAGGAGCACTTTATGGCAGAAGAAGTTTTGGCGACGGCACCCATATTTAATAAAGGACAGGAAGCGATGATCAACGTCCTAACTGAAATCGATTTACCGTTTGATGATTTTGAGGTTGGCCCATCAAAACCTATAGTGCTCTTGGTGGAGGATAATATAGACGTGATGCACTATCTAAAGGACGTTTTTCAAGGGGAATATCAAATTTTACAGGCACAAGATGGCGAACAGGGTATTGAAATGGCACAGGCGCATATTCCTGATCTGATTATTAGTGATGTCATGATGCCTAAGAAAGATGGGTATGCAGTTTGTAAAACATTGAAGCAAGATGAAAAAACCAGCCATATTCCTATAATTTTACTTACGGCCAAGGCCAGTTTGGAAGACAAAATGGAAGGGTTGGAGACCCGTGCAGATGATTATTTGACTAAACCTTTTATTCCAAAAGAATTGAAGATCAAGGTGACCAATCTAATTGCGTCTAGAAAAAAACTGAGAGAGAAATACAAGCGAGAGGCTGTGCTTAAACCCAGTGATATTGCTGTTAATTCAGTAGATGAAATCTTTCTTAATAAAATAATTAAGGTGGTAGAAGAACATATGGACGATGACCAATTTAGTGTTGAACAGCTTGCGTTGGCTATTGGTATGAGTCGTTCTCAATTACATAGAAAATTGAAGGCCTTGTTAGATCAAGCGCCGACCCAATTTATAAGGTCTTTTCGTTTGCAACGTGCCCATGACCTTCTGAAACAAAATGCAGCCACCTCTTCAGAAATAGCCTACCAAGTTGGGTTTTCTAGCCCTTCCTATTTTACCAAATGTTTTCATGAGCAGTATGGGTATACCCCTTCTGACGTGCAGAATTAGTCTCCTGACACCCCGTTGATTAGACACAATTAAATTTAAAGCACTTAAAAACAGCCCGTTACAACTTCATGCGACTAATTTTATAGGATGTGCGACATGCCTGATAGGTGTAGTGTCTGCTTAAATGGTTCCTTTGGATGGTAACCAATAAAATATAAAATTATGAAAAAAAATAAGTTCAGCCTGAAAACGGCCTTAATGCTTTTCACATTAACAATACTTTGTCAATGCACGAGTGACCCTGACCTTGGTCTTGACCCTAGTACGATAGTTGATCCGGAAGCTGAAACTATTAATGCGTATTTCAATAATATCCCAGATTGGGATAATGCCTCTGAAACAGCCTTGGCAGATAAAGTCATAGATGAGGATTTTATAGCCTATGGGGCACTGAAGGAACATCAAAATAATGTACCATCTAAGTGTCCATTGATTGAAAAAAACATGGTTGAATCACAAGCCAAGATTATTTCGGTTGGCACCAATCAAGGAAAGATATGGCCCGGTGCATTGATTGAAGGAAATTCATTGGAACCTGGAGATATTAAGTTGATTATTACAGATCGGGCTCCCATTACCATTAATTCTGACTTGGTAATAAATAATACTTTTCGTGTGGTTGATGAGCCCAACAGTGTAACGGTTCAACAATCAATAGCCGAAATGCAGATCGAGGCCGGTAATATGGAAGAAGGCAACCAGGCTGGTGCCGGTCAAATGAGTTTTAATATTGAAGAGGCCTCATCCTTTAGCCAGTCTATGTTGGCAATGGGTGTTAGTGCAGGTTTTACGGAACCACAATCACAGGTTGGTATTGAGGGTTCTGCTAATGTATCCAATAGTAGGGAATCAAAGACCCATACCATAATGGCAAGGTTTGTTCAAGAAAAATTTACGGTAAGGTTGGCCGATGATCTCATTCCTAATTCCGTTGATTTTTTTGGGGAAGAGACTACAATGAGCGACATAGAGGCTTTGGAATCCTCAGGTACAATAGGGCAGGATAATATTCCCTTATATATTGAGTCTGTGACCTATGGCCGGATATTATTGTTTTCAATGACCTCTACCTCAGTAAGTACAGCCTCTGAGCTATCTGCTGCCCTTGATGCTTCTTTTGACGATTATGTAAAAGGGGGTGCAAATTTTGAGGGAGAGGAAAAGTTATTGTTAGAAAACACAACTCACAAGATGTATTCTGCAGGTGGTACTGAGGCAGGCGCGAATGCTGCCATAGAAAGCCTTGATTGGAGCCAATTTTTTATTCCGGCCCCTGTTTCAACTGCTGTACCCATTTCTTTTACCGCAAGGACACTAAACGGTAATAGGGTACAGGTAAAAATAAACAGTAACATTATTTATGAGCAAAGACAGGATTGTCAGGAGCCAAGGAGTTATGAAATAACTGCTAATCTAGATAAAGTAACACTAACCAAAGGTATTTGTGCGGGATGCATTTATACTTCCTATCTTAGTAAAGATGGAAATGTGGGTCTTGACATTATAGATGCTGGTGTTGTACTTGCTGTTTGGGCCCCTGGTAGTGGAGGTTCATTGGATATTACAAGAGAAAAAACAGACCCGGCGGACCCTAATGAAAAACCCTCTTTTACAATTACATCAGGTTATTGCACAACTGCATCGATATTCCCCTTGAATCTTTGCCCAGTTCAAAAGTTTCTGAAAAAAGAGGATAGAACCTTTGTCTGGCCGTATAACGATTTGATAACTAATGATAAAACAAGTTTCACACATAAAATTAGTGAAGGAATTATAAATGTGAAGACTATGGAATTTAATTATTCTATAGTAAAAACACCTATATGGGAATAAAAAGGAGTTTTAGTTCCACATAATAATTCGTTCGGGCTCTTTGATTATTCATTTAATAGATTAAAAATTTAGGAATTAGTACTAACAAAAAGGGAACAGCTATATCATATAGCTGTTCCCTTTTCAGTTGGTTGTATCGTTAAGAAGAAATTAATCTCTTAAAATACTTCTTGAAATAACAATTTTTTGAATCTCAGAAGTGCCTTCGTAAATCTGTGTTATTTTGGCATCACGCATTAATCTTTCAACGTGATAATCTTTTACAAATCCATTGCCGCCATGTATTTGTACAGCTTCAACCGTAGTTTCCATTGCTACTTTAGAAGCATATAATTTTGCCATAGCACCAGATAGGTCATAATCTTTTCCATTGTCTTTATCCATAGCTGCCTGATATACTAATAATCTAGCGGCTTGAATTTCGGTGTGCATATCGGCCAATTTAAAAGCAATAGCTTGGTGATTGCTGATTTGAGTGCCAAAAGCTTTTCTTTCTTGTGAATATTTTAAAGCTAATTCATAAGCACCTGCCGCAATTCCTAAAGCTTGTGCGGCAATACCTATTCGACCTCCCGCTAAAGTTTTCATGGCAAATTTGAATCCAAATCCGTCTTCACCAATTCTGTTTTCTTTAGGTACTTTAACATCATTGAATATCAAAGAATGGGTATCACTGCCACGAATGCCTAACTTATTTTCTTTTGGGCCAATTTCAAAACCTTCAGCACCACGTTCTACGATCAGTGCGTTTATGCCTCGGTGTTTTTTTTCTTTATCGGTTTGCGCTATAACTATATATACACTTGCTGAACTTCCATTGGTTATCCAGTTTTTAGTTCCATTCAAAATATAATGGTCACCTTTATCAATCGCGGTCGTTTTTTGAGATGTTGCGTCGCTGCCGGCTTCAGGTTCAGAAAGGCAAAAAGCACCAATTATTTCACCTGTAGATAATTTTGTCAAGTATTTTTCTTTCTGTTCTTCGTTGCCGAATTTTTCAAGTCCCCAACAAACCAATGAATTATTCACGGAAACGACTACTGAAGTAGATGCGTCAATTTTAGAAAGTTCTTCCATTGCCAGAACATAGGATAAAGTATCTAATCCGCTGCCGCCATATTTTGGGTCGACCATCATGCCTAAAAAGCCTAATTCGCCAAGTTTCTCAACTTGTTCTTTTGGGAAACGCTGCGCGTCATCTCGTTCAATTACCTCAGGTAATAGTTCTGTTTGCGCGAAATCACGTGCCGCTTGTTGAATAAGTTTTTGTTCTTCAGTTAATGAAAAATCCATGTACTTTGTGTAAAAGGTTATAGTATCAAAGATAGAGATATACTAGTGAAATTCTAAACTTAAAATTTCACTTTTGTTATATTTTGGACGAACGGTTAATTGTTGTTTAGACAGCAAATGAATATTTAATGTTTTGATAAACGTTAAAATGGGGTCAATAAAACCTTGTTAAATATATTATAGGGCGATTTAAGTATTTGGATTTCAGATAACTTCGGTATTATTGTCAAATCATTAGGAATTCACATACAATTTTAAATATCTTTAGATGATTTAATTTTTTGGAATTAGAGCCTATATTTGACAATTAGTAGTTATTAAATAAACCAACGAAAATGGAAACCATCATTATTATTGTTTTTTTGGCAGGATATCTCGCCATTACCCTAGAACACAACCTTAAAATAGATAAGCTTATTCCTGCTTTGGCCATGATGGCCATTCTTTGGGCTTTAATTGCATTAGATATTGATGGTTTTGATAGTTGGTTCGATTCAGCCAAACAAGGTCTGGTAGATGGATTTGCTGCTATGGGTCATGACGGCAGGATGCATTTGATGGAAGAGTCGCTTTTGCATCACTTAGGTAAGACGGCTGAAATCTTATTTTTCTTATTAGGTGCTATGACAATTGTGGAAATCATTGATTATTTCGATGGGTTCGCTACTATTAAGGGCTTTATTAAAACTAAGGAAAAAGGAAAATTACTTTGGTTGTTTTCAATATTGGCGTTCGTGCTATCGGCAATAATTGATAACCTTACGGCCACTATAGTTTTAATAACCATTCTCCAAAAGGTTATTAAGGATAGAGAAACAAAACTTTGGTTTGCAGGTATGATTGTTATTACCGCAAATGCAGGAGGTGCTTGGTCGCCAATTGGCGATGTTACAACTACAATGTTATGGATTGCAAATCGGGTAAGCGCTGGCCAGTTGGTGCTTCATGTACTTCTTCCGTCATTAGTATGTATGATAGTCCCTGTTTTAATTGCAAGTAGATTCAAGGTTTTTAAAGGTTTAATAGATGGTGATTTAGATAGTGAAAAGGCAAAATCGAAATATAGCGGTGTTATGTTATATTTAGGGCTTGGAGCTATTTTATTCGTTCCGATTTTTAAAACTATAACTCATTTGCCTCCATATGTAGGTATGATGTTGTCATTAGCAGTTGTTGCTACTTTTGCCGAAATATATAGTAATAAGAAATTTAGCATTTCTTCTGTAGAGCAGGAAGGGCAAGATAGCGAAGGGCATCATAGTCCTGTTCATCGTTCATTATCTAAAATTGAATTGCCGAGTATTTTGTTTTTCTTAGGGATTTTGTTGGCAGTTGCTGCAATGGAGTCTTTAGGTATATTATTTAATGCTGCCGGAGCTCTGAATGAAGCTGTGCCTAATACGGATATCGTTGTATTACTATTTGGTTTAGGATCTGCAGTTATAGATAATGTTCCATTAGTTGCTGCCAGTATGGGTATGTTCAGTGAACCTTTAGATAATCCGCTGTGGCATTTTATCGCTTATTCTGCTGGTACAGGGGGTAGTATGCTAATCATAGGTTCTGCTGCGGGAGTTGTAGCAATGGGTATGGAAAAAATAGATTTTTTCTGGTATCTTAAGAAGATTGCATGGTTGGCATTTGCAGGTTTTATTAGTGGTGCCATTGTTTTTATATTATTGAGAGATTTTGTACTCAACGCATAATTTAATTCACTATTCATCGTTATAAAGGCAAATTCAATACTTAAAGAACATTATGTTATTATTCCAGGATTTAGCTCAAAATGCGAGCGATGAATTGATGTCAGAAGAGAAAACCCTTTCGGTTATAGATTTAGTAATTAATGGAGGTGCAGGAAGTGTAATTATAATTTCAGTGCTCTTCATAATGTTGGGTGTTGCTTTATACATATACTTTGAACGTCTTTTGGCAGTTAATGCAGCGTCTAAAATAGATAAGAATTTCATGAACCAAATACGGGATCATGTAACATCGGGCAAATTAGAAGCAGCAAAGTTACTTTGTGCACAAACAGATTCTCCAGTTGCTCGATTAACTGAAAAAGGTATATCGCGTATAGGGAAGCCGCTTGATGATATCAACACGGCTATCGAAAATGCAGGAACTCTTGAGGTGTACAAGCTTGAGAAGAATGTAAGTGTTTTAGCAACTGTAGCTGGTGCTGCACCTATGATTGGGTTCTTAGGAACGGTAATAGGTATGATTCTTGCCTTTCATGAAATGGCAAGTAGTGGTGGCCAGGCAGAAATGGGCTCATTGGCATCAGGTATTTACACTGCAATGACAACAACAGTGGCGGGACTTATAGTGGGTATTATTGCTTACGTAGGGTATAATCATTTAGTGAACCGTACCGATAAGGTTATTCATAAGATGGAGGCTAATGCTGTTGACTTTCTAGATTTATTAAACGAACCT
>RCMY010001638.1_pt1 | contig 21106 bp, 15 predicted proteins | sample 2041341 | NCBI WGS metagenome assembly RCMY01 (sample SAMN09708234, study PRJNA481090) | Marine sediment metagenome, whole genome shotgun sequencing project.
GAGGCAAAAGCAAAGCCCGCCTCAGCACCTTCCATTTGGCAGACTTTCTCTATAAATTCAGAGGTATTGGGATTGGAATAACGGGAGTAAACATTTCTTTGTTTTTCCTCTGCAAATGAGGCCCGCATATCTTCGGCATCCTCAAAGATGAAGCTTGAGGTCAGGTACAGAGGTACGGAATGCTCCAAATTTTCCGTACGGTCCAACTGGGTGCGGATGGCGTTTGTTTCGAATTTCTTATCCATATTTTTTGTCATTCCCGCACTACGGCGAAGTTTATATTGAATACTTCGACTACGCTCCATATAAACTATAGTCGAAAGGCTCAGTACGGGTTTCGGCGGGAATCTTTTAAATATTAACGTTTTTACAATTTCAACTCTTTTCGGCAATCCGCAATATATCCCCAAAAACACCTCTTGCAGTGACCGCGGCACCGGCACCGGCGCCTTGAATGACCAACGGGTGTTCTCCATAGGATTCCGTATAGATCTCGATGATGGAATCGGAACCCTTTACTTGTCCAAGGGCACTTTGTTTGGGTACTGATACCAGTTTTACTTCCAAAATACCCTTTTCCTTTTGCAGGTCGCCGTGCAGGTCGCCTACATAGCGCAACACGTAATCTTTCTTTTGTTCTTTCTTAATGGAGTCGAACTTTTCATCGAGGATGTCGAGGTGTTGTAAAAAATGGTCGACTTTCCCTTCTCTCAATTTTTCGGGAATCAAGTTCTGTATTTCTATATCGGGAAATTCATTGCTCAAATCGAGTTCCCGAGCGAGAATTAACAGCTTACGCCCCACGTCGTTACCCGAAAGATCTTCCCTTGGGTCGGGTTCGGTATAACCACTATCCATAGCATCCTTTAAAATCTCGGAAAAAGGTTGGTCCGATTCCGAAAAAGTATTGAAAATATAACTGAGCGAACCTGAAAAGACGCCTTTGATCCGGGTGATGTTCTCGCCCGAAAGATGCAATAGCTTGATAGTATCAATCAAGGGCAGCCCTGCTCCTACGTTCGTCTCATAAAGATACTGTTTTTGATTTTTAGCCAGCTCATTGCGCAACGAACGATAGTAATCGAAACCCAACGTATTCGCGATTTTATTGGAGGATACCAAATCGAATCCGTTCTTGACGAAATCAACATAGTGCGTCACAAAATCTTGGCTGGCGGTATTGTCAACGGCAATCAAGTTTTCGAGATGGTTTTCGCGGGCATAGGAGATGATATCTTCGATTTTATAGGGAATCCCTTTTTCTTCGATGGCTTTCTTCCAGTTTTTGGACACGCCCTTTCTATCCAAAAGTACCTTCCGGGAATTAGCGATGGCGAAAATTTTGACCTCGATACCCTTGCGTTCTTCGATGGTTTTGGCGGACTTCAAAATCTGATCGATCAAGGTGCCGCCAACGTTTCCATGACCGAACAAGGCCAGGTTTATTTTATTGCTGATTCCAAAAATTTGGCCGTGCATCACGTTCAGCGCCTTATTGAGATCCTTTTTTTTAACTACTAGGCTTACGTTCTTTCCGGAAACGGTATTGTTAAACAAAAGCGGTACGATTTGATTTTTGATCAAGGCGTTATACGGATGGTGAAAGGTGCTGAGATCTTGACCTACTACGGAAATGACCGATACTTCCTCTAATACGGTAATCATATTGATATCCTTGGTAGCATAATCGCCCTCGAATTCGGCATCCAAGGCCTTTTTTGCCCGTTGTGCTTTATCGGATTCCACCACCAATCCGATGCCCCTTTCCGATGAACCCTGTGAAATGATACTTACGCTGATATTGTTTCTCTCGAGAGTCTTGAAAATACGGGCATCAATGCCTACTTTACCCAACAGTCCCCTACCCTCTAGATTGATCAGGGATACATTTTCGATTACGGAGAGGGATTTGATACCGTCTTTTTCTGTCTTGGCACTTATTAAAGTACCCTCATTATCATTGTTGAAAGTATTCAGGATCCGCAGCGGTATATTTTTTTCGATAAGTGGGATAATGGTTTTTGCATGCAAAATTTTCGCCCCAAAATTGGCCAGCTCGTTGGCTTCTCCATAAGATAGATTGGCAATTCGCTTCGCATCGGACACCAAATCAGGGTTGGCCGTAAAAATACCGTCCACATGGGTGAAGTTCTGCAGCTCCTCCGCATTTAGGAAGTTGGCGAACAGGGCGGCGGAATAATTACTGCCGTTTCTGCCCAATGTAGTCGTATCACCATTTTCATCGGAGGCGATAAATCCAGTTATGATCGGCACGGCATCGTGTTCAAGTTGTTCGAATCTTTTTAGGATGTTTTCTTTGGATTCCACCTCAAGCACCGAAGCATCCCCAAAATTGGAATCCGTTTTCACCAACTGTCTTGTATCTAGAACCTGTGCGTTTATGCCCTTATCCCGCAGCAATTGAGTGACCACCTTTCCGGATATCAGCTCCCCGAAAGAGAGCACCTGATCCTTTATTTTTGCACTGTAATCGCCTAAAAGAGTCACGCCTTCAAGGAGTTTTGCCAAAGCATTGAACTCGGAGGAAAGATCAATATTTTTAAAGGTGTGGTTCTGATATTTCTCTAAGTCCCTTAACTCTTTTTTATACGCTTTTCGCTTTGCCGCCAAATTCAGCAAGGTTTCCAGCTGATCGGTTGCTTTTTCCCTGGCGGACAAGACCACTGCGATATGTTCTCCGGCCTGTACCTTGGCGGTAACAATTTCCAATACCCTATCGATACCTTCACCGTTGGCCAATGATCTTCCCCCGAACTTCAACACCTTGATGCGTTTGGTTTTTCCGTTAGCATCAAAAATGGGCTTTAGCAACTGCTCCATTTGTTCAAACTCGATCAAAAAAGCATCATGGCCGTGCAAGGAATTGACTTCCCCATAGGTCACGTTGCTATTCGCTTGCGCAAGACGCTTAAAAGTGTCCTTATTTTCTTGCGCCGTAAAAAAGAGATCGGAATCGACACCGATGATGTGTATGTTGGTATCGCTATTCTGCAGGTTGGCAAAATTCCCCTGTCCGTTTCTGGTGACATCGATGGTCTTTAACAATTGGTTCATCAGTTTGTAGGCGGATAATTGAAAACGTTCCTGCAATTTATCCCCATGATGCATCAACCAACTTTCGACGTTGAATACCTGAAGCTCTTCGTTGGTACTCCGTTTAAAACGCTCCTTGAACGATTCGGGCGTACGGTAGCACAACATGGCATGCATGCGCGCGTCGTGAACGGGCTGTTTCGAATTGATCAAGAACTGTTCCTGTATCTGGCAATTGGCGATTAACCAGTCGGTAGATTTCCAATCGGAAGCTACCGGAACCAGATGTTCCGTTATTTTGGGGTTTATAGCGGCCATCTCCCATGCGATACCTCCTCCTAAAGACCCGCCAATAATGGCAAACAGCTTACTGATTTGCAACTGTTCCAATCCCCATAAAAAGATATGGGCCATATCGCCTGCCACAAAATCCTTATAATTTTCTATTATGAATTTGTCATGGCCATTACCGGGTATATTGAACGAAAGTATCGTGTATTGTTCGGTATCGATACGCTTGCCTTCCCCGATGAGGGCCGACCACCATCCATCTTCTCCCGTTACGTTGGAGTTTCCGGTCAGGGCGTGGTTCACCAAAACGATGGGTGCGGAATGCAGGTCAAGGCCGAACAATTCGTACGAAAGTTCGATGTCTTGGGTGACACCGCTGAGGGTGGTGTAGTTCTTTAATTTTAGATGTTGCATCATATAGTATGGTAGAGACGCAAAAAAATTGCGTCTAAAATCTAGATTAGACCTCAAAGGACTTGGAAATCTGTGAGGTCCGATTCACAAAATACTGATCTAAAACCTACTAATCAATAGTAGCAAAAGCATTTTCAAGATCAGCTTTCAAATCTTCGATATCCTCAAGACCCACCGACAAGCGGATCAGGTCTTTGGTGACTCCTGTAGATTCCTGCGCGTTGTCGTCCAATTGCTGATGGGTGGTACTTGCGGGATGGATGATCAGGGATTTGGTATCACCGATATTCGCCAACAAGGAAAAGAGTTTGGTGTTGTCCGCAATCTTTTTTGCCGATTCGAAACCACCCTTTACCCCGAAGGTTATCAGTCCGCTTTGCCCTTTTGGAAGATAGGTCTGCGCTAGTTCGAAATATTGGCTCGTTTTCAGTCCCGGATAGTTGACCCAAGTAACCTCATCCCTACCCTGCAGCCATTCCGCTAGAGCCAAGGCATTTTCACTGATGTGTTTCATTCGCACGCTGAGCGTTTCCAAACCTTGGATGATTTGCCATGAGTTAAACGGACTTGCGGCCGCCCCAAAATCCCGCAGCCCTTCGACCCTTACTTTGGCGATAAAAGCTGCCGGACCTAGAGCTTCGTGGTAAACAAGGCCATGATAGCCTGCCGAAGGTTCGGTAAACTCCGGAAAGTTTCCGTTACCATAGTCAAAAGTACCTGCATCGATAATGGCGCCACCAAGGGCCGTGCCGTTACCATTGATATATTTGGTCAGGGCATGGATGACGATATTAGCACCGTACTCGATAGGGTTTAACAACGCGGGGGTAGCGACCGTATTATCGACGATAAAAGGAACCTTGGCGGTTTTTGCTACGGAAGCAATGCCTTTAAGATCTAAAACGTCCAATTTAGGATTGCCTAGCGATTCCACAAAAACGGCCCTGGTATTTTCCTGTATCGCCTTGCCGAAATTCGCGGTATCCGAAGGGTCTACAAAAGTGGTGGTAATACCCAATCTTGGGAGGGTTACGCCCAGTAAGTTATAGGTACCCCCGTAGAGACTGCTGCAAGCGACGATATGGTCGCCGGTCTTTAAAAGCGTCAATAGTGCAGTTGAGATGGCGGACATTCCCGACGCAGTCACAACGGCGGCAATGCCACCTTCCAAAGCGGCCAAGCGCTGCTCGAGTACATCGTTGGTCGGGTTGTTCAGACGGGTATAGATATAACCCGGTTCCGATAGGTTAAACAAATTTGCCGCATGGTCGGAATCGTTGAACACATACGACGTGTTCTGATAAATGGGTACGGCACGGGTCCCGCCATGGGCCTTTACGTCATGGCCGGCATGCAGGGCGTTTGTAGAAAATTTTTGGTCACTCATGATTTTTGGTTTTAATCGTTAGCACTTTGCTTTATAGCATTCAAGACACCATGCCCATTGGCAGACCATCCCGTATAAACAGGACATTTAAAATCAATAAGTTATGAAGAAAGAAAATTACCGGAAGTAATTTTGTTTGTGTTATCTGCCAAGTAACCGAGACCCCGAAGCTTTAGGGCGGCACTAAGTAGAATGTAGCACCTTCTCCGCGCATCCCGACAGGTATCGGAAGCCAAAGGGTTGCTAAGGTTTCAAAGGGTCTAATCCCTCCACCTTTCTTGATAACCGATCAATACGTGTTTGAACTTTTGAAAACTTTGAAAAACAAATATAAGGATGGGGGATGGGATTTTCCTAATATATAAGGATAAAACTGCCCTCAAAATAACAATTCAATGAATTTTTTTAGATAAAACTACAATCCAAAAGCCTCTTTAACCTCCTCGATCCTATCCAATTTCTCCCAAGTAAACAGCTCCACTTCGGTCTCTACCCTGCCGCTATACGGCGATTCGAATACTTTTTTGACTGTAACAGGCTCTTTCCCCATATGGCCATAGGCCGCGGTTTCCAAATAAATGGGATTTCGCAATTTTAGGCGTTTTTCAATCGCAAAGGGACGCATATCGAACAATTCGGCCACTTTTATGGCAATTTCCCCATCATTGAATTTTACGTTCGATGTGCCGTAAGTATCTACATAGATCGATGTTGGCTCGACGACACCAATGGCATAGCTAACTTGTACCAATATTTCTTCGGCCACTCCTGCTGCAACCAGATTTTTTGCGGCATGCCGGGCGGCATACGCGGCACTTCTGTCGACCTTACTGGGGTCTTTTCCGCTAAAGGCGCCCCCGCCGTGGGCTCCTTTTCCGCCGTAGGTGTCCACAATGATTTTCCGGCCTGTCAGTCCGGTGTCGCCATGCGGGCCTCCAATAACGAATTTTCCGGTGGGATTGATATGATAGGTTATCTGGTCATCGAAGAGTTTTTGTATTGCGGCTGGCAATTGTGCCTTGACCCTTGGAATCAAAATAGAAACAATATCCTTTTTTATCCTCGCCAGCATCTTTTCGTCGTCGGCGTCGAACTCGTCGTGTTGGGTAGAAACGACAATGGTATCGATACGCTGCGGACGGTTATCGTCTGAATATTCTATGGTCACCTGCGCCTTGGCGTCCGGGCGCAGATAGTCGATTTCTTTCTTTTCCCTTCTCAGATCGGCCAGCGATTGGAGTATTTTGTGCGAAATATCCAAGGCCAACGGCATGTAGTTGTCCGTTTCCTTGGTGGCATAACCGAACATCATCCCTTGATCGCCCGCGCCCTGCATTTCCTTTGATTCACGGTCTACCCCTTGGTTGATATCCTTCGATTGTTCGTGAATGAGCGAAATCACACCGCAAGAATCTCCGCTGAACTGATATTCCCCGTTGGTGTATCCGATTTTATTAATGACATCCCTTGCAATTTGCTGCACATCTAGGTACGTGGTACTCTTGACCTCGCCGGCCAAAACGACCTGGCCGGTAGTGACCAAAGTTTCACAGGCTACCTTACTTTCGGGGTCGAAAGCCAAAAAATGATCTAACAAGGCGTCGCTGATCTGATCGGCAATTTTATCGGGATGGCCCTCGCTAACGGATTCGGAAGTAAATAAATAGGACATAACTTTCATTTTTTTTAAAGGAAACGGATTTGAAAGTACTGCCCGAAGAAGATGATAACATATAATTTATCAACTGCTTTAGCATTTTTTACCTTGAATCAAGTTCAGGGTATAGAGGTTGCAATCAGTCAAATCCCTCCTCTTTTATTCTGAGGACAAAAGTACATAAATGGGAAAGAAATAAAAATTTTAGCGCCAATGGTTTCTCTTTATATTTTTCATCTTCCCCTAGATACTTTGTATATTGTACCCTCCTATTACATCTAACCATTAATTACACATTATATGCATATTGCGGTTGCGGGAAACATTGGCGCTGGCAAAACTACGTTAACCAGACTTTTAGCAAAACACTATAACTGGGAGGCCAATTTCGAGGATGTTGTCGACAATCCCTACCTCGACGATTTTTATAATCAAATGGAACGATGGAGCTTCAACCTACAGATCTATTTCCTGAACCAACGCTATCGGCAAATCCTAAAGATCAGGGAAAGCGGTAAGGATACTATCCAAGACCGCACCATCTACGAAGATGCCTTTATATTCGCCCCCAACCTGCATGCCATGGGTCTGATGACCAATCGCGATTTCACCAACTACAAAAATCTGTTCGAGCTTATGGAAAGTCTGGTGCAGCCACCCGATCTTTTGATTTATCTTCGCAGTTCGATCCCCAATCTGGTCGGCCAGATCCATAAACGAGGGAGAGAATATGAAAATAGTATCTCTATTGATTACCTCAGCCGCCTGAACGAGCGATATGAAGCTTGGATACATAACTATGAAAAGGGAAACCTTTTAATCATCGATGTAGATAGCATCAATTTTGTGGATGTTCCCGAAGATCTGGGTACGGTAATCAATAAGATCGATGCGGAGATTCACGGGTTGTTTTGATTAAATAAACCCGTTTTCCCTGGCATGCTCGACCGCCTGCTTACTACTTTCCACTAAAAGCACGGGCGTTACCTTATATTTTTCGAACAGCCCTTTTACCCGCTCCATTTTCCGTTTATGGTTGACGCTTCTTAAGTAGATGGTCAAGATATTATCGGGATGCCGTTCCGCAATTTCCTTATAGATATCGGCGTCGTGTTCGCCGCTATCCCCGATCAGAATAAATTTAAGATTGGGGTAGGTTTTTAGAATATTGATGATTTCTTTCTGCTTTTGAGGCTTTTCGCCCCCCGATCCGATACCGCCCCATTTCGGGAAATTCCGTAGTAAAATAGGGCCTTTAGGAAAGTTATTCTTGGTCAGGAAAAGTTCGAGATAGCGATATAGGTTCCAGGGGCTGTGGCTCACATAAAAAATAGGATTGGCGGCTTTGCCCGATTTTCCGCGATGCAACAGCCCGTAAAACTGGGTAGCACCTTCCAGAGGCAACCGCTGTCCCGGTTTTTTGAATAACGTATTGAATACTACTTTCCACTTTAATGAAGATACCACTCCCGTGTGGAGTATCGTGTCGTCTATATCACTGATAACCCCAAAATCGGCAGATTTCAAAGGAATCAATAATTCTCCGGGGAAACGATTTTGATGAAGGATTTCCCTTTTCAAAGCGGTATCCGAGTACGAGATTTCGTAGTTCACCCATCCTTCCTCGTTGGCCAGCTCCCTAAGATTCTCCAGCGCTGTATCCACGCGGTAGTAGCCGCGATTATCGGTTGTTCCCGTGATGGTTCTGCCATCCTGAAATTGTATGGTAATGCCTGTATTCCGTATTTCATCGGTCTCAAATCGCTTGAAAGAGTTCCAAAGCAAATTAAAAAAGCCTTTTTTCGAAAGGTCGATTTCCTCATCTTCCAAGGTCCTGCCCCGGGCATAGAAATGTGAATCAGTGCCATAGCTCTGAAAAGCGATGATCTTAAGTTTGTCTTTTTTACCGAACCAAGCCATAGAGATCAAATATAGGGAAAAGCAGGGGAGGTTGAAGGTTGCGGAGCGCAGAGGTTGAAGTTAAAATATTTGGAGACTTAATGACGGTTGTCGACAAGGTAACTACACCCATAAACTCCTAATTATTTTCACTTCTATTTTTCGTAGTTGTTTTTGATAAGCCGGTTCCCTCACCCATAAGTTCAGTTCACTCATTGGTCATTTAATAAACAGGATGCTGTGCTTAAGTTTATATCATGTTTAACCCGCCTGCTGATCGGCAGACCAAAATTTTAAAGATATGGAACCCAAGAAGAATCCTAAAAGAGACCTGAACCGAAAAAGTGGACTTTATTTCGTCATCGGATTGATGCTAGTTTTGCTAATGGCGTTTGTTGCGTTGGAGTGGAAAACGTATGATAATGGACACGAATACGACACCTCGATGAATGTCGCAGATGAGCTGATCGAAGATGTGCCGATTACGATGCATATCAAGACTCCGCCGCCGCCAAAGCAAGTGCAAGCTCCACCTGTCATTGAAGTGGTGGAAGACGAGGAAGAGGTGATAGAAGATGTCATTGAATCTTCGGAGACCGATCAAGAGGATGAGATATTAAAGGTAGAGGATGTGATGGTAGATGAAATTGAAGAAGAAGCGGAAGTAGCGTTTGCTGTAATTGAAGACGTTCCTGTTTTTCCGGGATGCGAAGATGCAAAGGATAAGCGGGCCTGTTTTCAAGAGATGATGAACAAGCATATCGCCAAAAATTTCCGCTATCCCGAATTGGCGCAAGAAATGGGCATACAGGGTCGGGTCAACATCATGTTCGTGATTCAGAAAGATGGGAGCATTGGCAACGTGCAAATGCGTGGTCCCGATAAAAATTTGGAGACGGAGGCCCGACGGATTATCGACAAATTACCGAAAATGGTTCCGGGCAAGCAGCGGGGACAGGCGGTAAAGGTGCCTTTTAGTATACCTATTACTTTCAAGTTACAATAAGTATCCGCCATCAAATGTTTTGCATCGCGTAGGGTGAACCGAGCACCGAGCACCGAGCACCGAGCACCGAGCACCGAGCACCGAGCAAATATCAAAAAAAAAGGAAGCCATCTTAATATCGATGGCTTCCTCTGTGTTTATAATGTATGATTTTCCGTTACTTCCGAATATCAACACTTTCGATAGTAATCTCGGTCTCCGAGCCTTTGGATTCTACCGTGGAACTTTCAAAAGCTTCGAGCTGGCTTTTCACCTCGGCCTGTGTACCTGTGAAGGTCTTTTCCCCAGTGATTTTTTCGCCGTTTACAACAGAGGTGTAGGCAATCGTCGCTTCGGCCAAATCGGCTTTGTCGGTGTGCATTTCAATTTGAATTTCATTTGCGCTTTCAGTGGTCGCCATACCGGTTTGGGTCATGGCGATACTTGGCGCGATGACCAAGGCTACGACGGACATCAATTTCAAAAGGATGTTCAATGAAGGTCCGGAAGTATCTTTGAACGGATCACCAACGGTATCTCCAACAACCGCTGCTTTGTGGGCCTCTGTACCTTTACGGCCATCGGATTCGATCATTTTTTTAGCGTTGTCCCAAGCACCACCCGCATTGGATTGGAAGATCGCCATCAAAACTCCGGCTGTAGTTACCCCTGCGAGCAAACCGCCCAACATTTCGGCGCCACCAATAAAACCGACCGCAACGGGTACGGCGAGAGCTAGCAATCCGGGTAATACCATTTCTTTTAGGGACGCCTGTGTGGAAATCGCCACACATTTTTCGTATTCCGCTACTCCGTCTGCGGCATCAAAAATAGCCCGATCTTCTGGCGTTGCCTTTGACATATCGGAATCGTATTTCCGCATCACGCCCAAGGCAGCTTTCAATTCGGGAATATCGCGAAACTGGCGGCGTACTTCTTCGATCATCGCCAAGGCGGCACGACCAACGGCGTTCATTGACAAGGCGGAGAATACAAAAGGAAGCATCCCCCCTACCAACAATCCGGCCATAATATCAGGCCTTGAAACATCTATAGTCTGTACATTGGCGACTTTCATAAAGGCGGAAAACAAGGCCAAAGCGGTCAAAGCTGCAGAAGCGATCGCAAAGCCTTTACCGATAGCTGCGGTCGTATTTCCAACGGCATCCAATTTATCGGTACGCTCACGGACTTCACTCGGCAACTCGGCCATTTCAGCGATACCCCCGGCGTTATCGGAAATCGGTCCGTAGGCATCAACAGCTAGCTGAATACCGGTGTTCGCCAACATCCCAACAGCGGCAATGGCGATACCATATAATCCAGCAAAATGATGCGAAATCAAGATGGCCGCGGCAATCAAGATAATCGGAACAGCCGTGGACATCATCCCCACGCCAAGACCGGCGATAATATTCGTAGCGGCACCCGTTTCTGATTGCCTAACGATGTCGTTTACCGGCTTCATACCAGTTCCCGTATAATATTCTGTAATCTTACCGACACCAAGACCGGCAACTAGACCGGCAATCGTGGCCCAAAAAATTCCCATGGCCCCACTCGGCAAACCCTCTACGGAGTCAGGAATCAGGGCGTGGATGATAAAATAGGAAGCGATGACCATCAGCCCCGCAGATAAAAATTCACCAACGTTCAAAGCTGTCTGTGGATTGCCACCATCCTTTACTTTTACAAAGAAGGTTCCGATAATGGACATGATAATTCCAACGGCGGCAAGCACCAAGGGCAGGTAAACCGCTCCCAATCCATCGAAATCCGGCGTTATAATAAAAGCGCCCAAAACCATCGTTCCGATAATAGACCCAACATACGATTCAAAAAGGTCAGCCCCCATACCGGCGACATCACCTACGTTATCGCCTACGTTATCGGCAATCGTAGCAGGGTTCAAGGGATGGTCTTCGGGAATACCCGCTTCGACCTTGCCCACCAAATCGGCACCGACATCGGCCGCTTTCGTATAGATTCCTCCGCCCACACGGGCAAATAGTGCTATCGATGATGCTCCCAAAGAAAATCCGGAGAGGACGTTCAGTACCAACGGCAAATTCTCGGCACCCGGCCAAATGCTCTGATAGAGCATAAAGAGTCCGCTCAATCCCAAGACCCCAAGGCCTACCACGCCAAGGCCCATTACGGAACCGCCGGCGAAGGCTACTTCTAACGCCCTACCCAAAGAGGTACGGGCAGCTTGGGTAGTTCTTACGTTGGCTTTGGTAGCCACACGCATCCCGATAAAGCCGGCCAAACCCGAACAAATGGCGCCAACGACAAATGAGAGCGCTACCATACCGTGAGATCCGGCTTCGGCGCTTCCCTTAAAATAAAGGAGAATGGCCACGGCCACTACAAAAATCGAGAGAATCTTATACTCCGCTTTTAAGAACGACATCGCCCCATCGGAGATATTCTTGGCGATACGAACCATTTTTGCATCGCCCTCATCTTGTTTGGCGACCCATGTATTTTTGATAAAAACGAAAACAAGGGCCACGATTCCGAAGACCCATAGGTAATCTACTAGTATTTCCATATTCAGTTAGTTATTTTTTTAACGGGGGCTAAAGTAGTGAAATTGGGGTGAATAAAAAAAGCCATTCCTAGTTTAAAAGGATGGCTTTGAATAAGAAAAATAGTAATACCGGATCTTGTCCCTTAAATCATAAAGGTACGGCGATCTTTATGATCGCTTTCCAAATATCTTTTTACGCATTGGTGGTATATCTCGACAGCTTCATCGACATGGCCCCAGCCACCAGTATCGACCTTTTTCTCTTCGAGGTCTTTGTAGACCTTAAAAAAGTGTTCAATTTCCTTGAGACGATGTGGATTCAGGTCACTGATATCGTTATTATTGCTCCAAATCGGATCGGACACCGGTACACATATTATTTTTTCATCAGGCCCCTTTTCATCGGTCATGTGAAAGACACCGATCGGTCTGACCTGCATCACCACCATCGGATAGGTAGGTTCGGCGCCCAAAACCAGAACATCTAGCGGATCTTCATCTAATGCCAGCGTTTCGGGAATAAAGCCGTAATCGCCAGGATACATCATCGAGGAAAATAGCATCCGGTCAAAACGGATTTTATTCAGCGTAAAATCGTATTCGTATTTATTTCTGCTCCCCTTGGGGATTTCAATCAGTGCGTCGAAGGTAATGTTGGCTTTTATAGACATTTGTTCAATTTTTAAGACTGCGAAGATACGAAAATGAGTTTAGTGCCAATACCTGACGGGTTTCCTTTTTTCGGAATTTGGTCTTTTAATAAAAATACATCGTGTGAACCGGATGTTAACTTGCCGGAAACTCCGAAGTTCTGTTAAAGATTGAACGCTTTAAAAAATTCTTTTGTAGCACAGGGCGGATATAATCCTCTGGTGATTCGCCTTTATCGGATTTACCCCATGAGGAACTATCCCACCTTGAAGTAATATGGATTGACCCGGCTTTAGACCTATGGATCGGTATCCCCAAAATCTATCCCTATATATAGATGTTAAACTTTCCTTTAGTCTTTCCGAGTACAAATACAAAAGGCCGTTCGCACTGTTTTGGGGGATGGTCGAATGCAAACACGTAATCAATGTCAGATCACACTGATCTACATCTCTGTGGATGTCGAGATAGTCGTTCTCCTCGGCGTAAAAAGTATAGGTGCCCCGCTCGCCACTCGGCTCGATTTGCATACCGGTCTGATCCCTAATGTATGATAGCAATTTTTTTGAGGCATAGATAGCATTCTGCACCGGCCCGCCACCGACCGACTTGAATTTTCTTTTAGGCGTTCCTCCCCTTTCCGCTATTTTGCCTTCGGTGACCACGTGCTGTTTCGCATTTTCGTAAAGCTGTATTGGCTCATGGGCAAAACTGTGGAACAGTGAATCGTCGAACAAATTGTCGAAAAGATAATAGGGTTGTATGCCATTCTTTGTTTTCATGATCTAGAACAATTCCACCTTACCGGGAAGCGAAATATTGCTTAACCGTTTTTTTATATCCTCGGGCAAGTTGTCTAAGGGTACTTTAAGATCATTAATTTGATCCTTAATCGTAAAATGATTCTCATCGAGCGTTAGCCCTATCCCGAACAATTTTTCAAACAACCCTCGTTCCGAAGTAATCGTAGCAGAAATACCTTGGTCGTATCGAAAAGCTATACCCTGTTTCTCAAAGTAAGTCTTTACCGCTGCCACACTGGCATCATCAGGCAAAAACTCCATAATATTTTTACTTGTAATAATCTTGTTAAGGGGGTTTTGACCTGTTGCCGAAAGAAAGGTGACCTCGGCCGACACCTCTTGACTTTTTTCCTCTGTGCTTTTCATGGTATTGCATCTAAAAAAAGCAAAGCAAATGAACGTGAAAATGGCTATTCTTTTAACTATTGACCCGTCCATTCGCATTACTCTTCTAATTGATTACATTAAATCATCCAAATCTATCTGATCATCGTCGACCATTCGCATGGCTTCATCTATTTCTTCGTCGGTCATATAGATTTTGGTATCACCTGTATCAAAGTTATCACTATTTCCGCGGATTCCGTCATTGAGATCCCCTGAAGATATCACAGGTCCGATGGGAGGAATTACCGGTCCGACAGGAGGTGCTACCGGAGGTAAAACCGGTGGGACAATTGGTGGGACAATTGGTGGAACAATTGGCGGAATAACCGGAGGTACGACTACGATCGGCGGAACAATAGGTGGAACAGTAAACTTACAACGCAACTTTGCTTTCAATACCGCCCGATACGCATTGACCAAACCATGTCCCGTAGAATTGTCGGGGCCGGTGGTCGAGCTTGTGCCGGTAGCGCTGGCACCCGTAGTAACATCGATGGCCGTAGTTTTCATTATACTACGTACCTGCGATGGGCTCAGCCGCTTACAGGCCTGCTTGATCAGGGCGGCTACACCGGCCAATTGGGGTGCGGCGGCCGAAGTACCGCTAAAGGTTGCCCATCCATCGTTGGCTCCGGTTTCATCTTTAGCGGGATGGGATCCACCCGCACCGCCTGTATCGATATCGCATCCCGCCTGTATCGGAAGCATAATATATTTCGCACCTGGGCTCTGCCCGACCAAGCCACATACATCGGGTACTCTTCTTCCCGGATAGACATTGGAGTCAAAACCACTGGAATAGTTCGATGCCCGTAAGCTCATGTTATCGCCCAAGTACACACCGCCCGCAGAAATCACATCGGGATGCTGCCCCGGGAAGCCCCAGTGGCCATTGCCGGCAGAAAATACCACTATGATGCCTTTTGCCACCGCAAGTGCAATGGCCGCGGCCAAGGTTTGCTCTGCTGCATTTATGGAGTTGGGCCTGTGTGAACCCCAGCTGCACGTTATGATATCGGGATTTAGGCTTACAGCGGTGTTGAACGCCGCGGTCGAATTAACGAAGTTCCATTTAATGGGTGTCAATTTACAGTCGGGAGCGGTCGCAAAAATATTGGCCGATTCGCCTGTGCCATGTCCGCTATCATCGGTCAAGGGGTTAAGTGTGCCCGGGGCCAGTTGAACGGAGTTTACTCGGTATCCCCTTTGTGCAAAAAAAGGATGTTTATAAAATCCGGTATCGACCATGGCGACATGAACGCCTTTTCCTGTTATCGCTGCCCTATGGGCCTTGTCCGCATTACACCCGACCGAAACATCGCCGGGCACGTTTAAATGCCAATAATCCTTTGTCGGTGGCAAGTAATTGGGCGCAAAGGTATAATACGGTGTCTCAATGGCAATACCTTCGATGTAATCGGCCATTTTGCCCGATCTCGGAATGATCAATCCTGTGGTATCGGTTTGGGTGGTATCCAAATAGGTTACCATTTCCTTTTCATTACCGGATTTAAGGGACTCTCGTTCCACCGCGATTATGTCTTGCCCGAAAGCCTTTTTATAATCAGATGCAGACCCAGAAATGTTAATTGTAGTGTTGGTGATTTGCAATACCTTGAAACCCGCTTTTTTAAGGGTTTCTACCGCATTCAAGGTGACTTGTTTTTCCGATAGGTAATTTTGAATGTTGTGCGATGTTGCCAAAGTGCCTACCTCAAAGAGAGATTGGCCTCCGATTGATTTTGGGGATACTTGGGCGAATATCTCCTTTGGTACATTAGGTGATTCCACCTGCTTCTTTTTTGCTGTCATTTTTTACATTTTTAAGGTTAATAATTTCTCAGACCGGAATGGCCTTGAGTGTACAATTACATGTTGAAAATCGGATGAAGGGCAGGATTGCGACCGAGAGTAAAGTCCAAAAGCAAAACTGTGTCAGGTCCGGGGAACGGCAACAGCTTACATCCAAAATGAAAAAAAGGGAACAGTTATATGTTAGGGGAAGGGAGGAATAAAGAACAATGCTGAATTATGAGGATAAATATAGTGTCATAACTACGCCAAAAAAGTACGATTTGTATGGATGGCAGCAAATTCTGTATATGCGGTAAGAAAATTCTTTGAGAAAAAGGATGAGTATAGGGTTGGGCCTTGGATAAAGCCTCCAACATCCTTAGCAGGAAATACCTAGAGGCACCTAGTTACAACGGACGAAACCCGCTTAAAAACTAAACCCGAACGATCCGGTAACGCTAAAAGGTCGCGCATCGGGAGCATCCAAGTAATTGCCCCTAAAGTTAAAGTCAATGCGGAAAATCTTGAAAATGTTGCCCACCCCAACGGAATATTCGTAGTAAATCTTATCATCAGGTGCCTGTAACGGAATGTTCGTTGGGGCGCTCAAAGCGATATTTTCATCGGACAATTCGCCCCAGACACCTCGTACCCCGATGATTTCGCGAAGGTCGAGCTTGCGTAAGAATGGAATCCTCGAAAATAACCGTCCGTTGAAATTATGCTCCAAATGTACCGAGGCGTAGGTGTCCGTTACAAATTCGTAAAAATCGAGGTTCGGAAAGGTATTGTAGAGTGAGAACAGCGTTTGGTTTCCAGGGATAACGTTCAGGAGGCCGAGCGGGACTTCCCCAAAGGTCTTACCTACTTCCACAGTGCTCAACAGCCGTCCGAAACCGCCCAACTGCCAAGGCTGGCTATAGGAAAATTGGAGTTTACTGTAATTGAAATCACTTTCCAGAAAACCTTCCAATCCGCGCGTATAGTTTACCAATAGCGTACTGTAATCGTCATTGATATTGTTGCGTTCGACCCCGTAACCGATGGTGCGTTTGCCGGGCGTATAGATCAGCGTGGTATGCACGTCGAACTGTTTTATCTCGGAGGATATACCGCCTGGGACATCAGTATCCAAATAATTCAAACTAAAGGCATCGGGAAGGGCGGAGCTCAGTGTACGGAACGAATTACCGATACGCACCCTAAAATTGGCCATTGGTTCCATTTCTACATTAAAGGTACTAAGGTTGATATTGGTCAATCGATCGTTCGATCCCACGGTAAATACCGAAGAAGATGCTATACTACGCCCCATAACGTCGTTGGTCGCGGTCAGATTGAGTCCCAATTGCTCAATATCACGGCGATTTCCCCCGGAAATGATCAACCGGGTCTTTTTGTCGACCAGCCATTTTCCCGAGACCCCATATTTTCCTTTATTATCTTTAAAACCATAGGCCATATAACCTTCCAATCGCCAAAGGTCGTTCTGTCCGAAATACGTCCGTGCGCCACCACGCAGACGGATCCCCTCGGCGTCGTTATATCCAAAAACGCTATATACGTCGCCGATATCTAGGTTCAATTTATCGACCTCTATGTAACCTGAACCTAAAATACTGACGATATTGTAGTACGATTTGAACTTGGGCACCGTTTTCAGGGTATCCAAAAGCGAATACACCCCTTTTTCATCCTTATTCAACGCTTCGAGGCGATTATTCGTCCAGAACGTGCTGTCACGGTTCATCACTATCGGATCGAACGGATTGCTTTTCGTTCTGTAAAAATCCCTTGGTCGCTCTAGATCGAACTGGTGACGGTCGTAAACGGTAGTCCGTTTTCCGTAGATACCGCGGGACTTTTCCTTTTTGCTATAGCTGAAATCCGTCAGCATATAATCCCTTTTCAACAGAAAAACGCTATCATTGAGAACGTCAAAATCCTGTTCGATGTAGACATCTTTTACCCAGTTCAGGTTGGCGCTCTTGGTGACTTGTAAGTTGATTTTCTTGATAGCATAGGTGGTGTCGTTCACCCAAAAGTCTCCTTTAAATGTCAATTCATTCTTACGCCTGGGGTAATACACGATATTATAGCACCACTTGTCACCGACAAACGCACTATCGCGCAAAGCATAGTTATACACATCGATGCCCGTCTTTGAAAGGGGACTCGTAAAACTCTTGTCGAAAAATTTGATGTAGTTGTTATAGACATCATATTCGGCATACATATCTTGAATAAAGGCCGTAATCGACTGGTTATTCTCGAAGCCTGAGTTTTTACTACCTAAAATATCTTCTTTCTCCACGCTCAAGCGATTATCGCCGAACACCTTTGAGAATTTTTCGTTCAGGAAAATCGGCAGATAGGTCTTACCCGTAATTCGAGAAGTGTCAAGATCTTGGAACATAAATTCCATACCTCTGAAAATACGGCTGTTTATGACCGAGCTGTCAATGGTATTCAGGTCGAACTCTACCTTTTCGTATTTGTCATATTTGTACTGATCGAACATGCGGAGGCCGTTCTCCCGTTTATTCGCCCAAATTTTTCTGAGGATATCGATGGCGGGATTGTTCTTTTTTGACTGCTTGCCCGCTATCAAGATGACTTCAGCAAGTTGCTCACTAGCTTCGACCATGGTGATTTCCATATTGTAGTTCACCTTTTGTTCCAACGAAATCTCTTGGGTCTCGTATCCGATAAAGGATACGACTAAAGTTGGGTAGGTATTGTCCGATTCCATGTAAAACCGGCCGTCGTCGTTGGTAATCGTTCCTTCTTGCGAATCTTTAAAAATTACGTTGGCAAAAGGCACGGTTTCTCCCGATTCGTCGATTATGATACCCCCCACCTTGGTCTGCGCATGGGCGAAGGCCACACTGAATAGGAAAAAAAGCAGAAAAATCTTTTTCATAAAATGAGTTGGGTGATGTCACGGATGAAGCAAATAGCGTTCCAATAAAAATGCTCCGCCGAAAAACAACGGCGGAGCAAAGATACTTCTATGCTATAAGACCTATAGCTTGTATAACACTTTCTTAACGGCCTTGATTACATCTTCGTGGTTGGGCAGCCATTCGGCGAACAATTGGGGTGAATAGGGTGCGGGCGTATCGGCGGTGTTGATTTTTTGGATGGGTGCATCTAGATAGTCAAAAGCATGGGCCTGAACGTGGAAGGTAATTTCCGTGGCCACGTTGCCAAAAGGCCAGGCCTCTTCCAAAATCACCAATCGGTTGGTTTTCTTTACGGATTTTAGAATTGCCTCGTAATCCATTGGTTTTACGGTACGAAGGTCAATGATTTCACAGCTGATATCCTCTTTTTCGAGTTCTTCCGCAGCTTTAAAGGCTTCTTTTATAATTTTTCCGAAGGATACAATAGTTACGTCGGATCCTTCCCTCTTGATGTCGGCAACACCTATCGGGATGGTAAAATCATCATCCTCGGGCACCTCGCCTTTATCGCCGTACATCTGCTCCGATTCCATAAAAATGACCGGATCATCATCACGAATGGCCGATTTCAACAATCCCTTGGCATCCGCAGGATTTGAAGGTACAATAACCTTTAATCCCGGACAGTTCGCATACCAGCTTTCGAAAGCTTGGGAGTGCGTCGCCCCCAATTGCCCCGCAGAGCCTGTCGGACCACGGAAAACAATGGGACAAGGAAATTGCCCGCCGGACATCTGACGTATTTTGGCAGCATTGTTAATAATCTGATCGATACCGACCAAAGCAAAATTGAAGGTCATGAACTCAATGATCGGTCGACACCCCGTCATGGTAGAGCCAACACCGATACCGGCAAATCCCAGCTCGGAAATCGGGGTATCGATAACGCGCTTGGCACCGAATTCGTCCAACATCCCTTTTGAAGCCTTGTACGCCCCGTTATATTCAGCCACTTCCTCGCCCATAAGGTAAACGGATTCATCATTCCGCATCTCTTCGGACATCGCTTCGACAATGGCTTCCCTAAACTGTAGTGTTTTCATAAATATGGAGTATTCGATTCATCCTGTTAAAAACGCAAGCAAAAATAGGAAAATATATGTCAACTCATTTATCCTTATCATCAAAAAAGGGATAAAATTTATTATGCGTGCATAGCTTTTTTCCGAATTAATACTTATATTCGTGGAGTCAATTTAAAAGATCAACAATAGATGAAAATATTAGTTTGCATAAGTAACGTACCCGATACGACATCGAAAATAAATTTTACCGATGGCGACACGAAATTCGATACCAACGGGGTGCAGTTTGTCATCAATCCCAACGATGAATTCGGCCTCACCCGTGCCATGTGGTTCAAGGAAAAACAGGGCGCAACCGTACATATCGCGACCGTTGGCGAAGCTTCCGTCGAACCGACCATGCGTAAGGCTCTGGCCATAGGCGCCGATGAAGGCATCCGCATAAACGCTATTCCGACCGATGGTTATTATGTAGCCGAACAACTGGCCGCAGTGGTTAAAGATGGTGAATATGATCTAGTGATTGCCGGACGGGAATCCATCGATTATAATGGGGGGATGGTACCTGGAATTCTGGCAACTATGCTAGGTATGAATTTTGTGAACACCTGTATCAGCCTTGAAATCGACGGCGACACCGCAACTGCAATTCGCGAGATCGACGGCGGAAAGGAAACCGTTAAAACAGCCCTACCATTGGTCATCGGCGGCCAAAAAGGATTAGTAGAGGAAAGCGACCTGAAAATACCCAATATGCGCGGTATCATGATGGCTCGAAAAAAAGCGCTTAACGTTGTCGAACCTATCGATGCGACTAAAGCAACCCAAGATGTCAGTTTCGACAAACCGGCTCCGAAAGGGCAGGTCAAATTGGTCGACTCGGTAGAAGAGTTGGTTGATTTGTTGCATAATGAAGCGAAGGTGATATAAATTCCAAAAAATAGAAAAATGTCCATATTAGTATATACAGAATCCGAAAGCGGAAAATTCAAAAAGAACGCCTTTGAAGTAGCTTCCTACGCCAAAGCAGTTGCAGACCAAATGGGGACTTCGGTAACCGCGATTTCCTTCAATGCCTCCGAAAACGAAAGTTTGGGTGCTTACGGGGTTGATAAAGTCCTGAACGTGGCCAATGATACTTTGAACACATTCAACGCTGAAGCCTACGCCAAAGCAATCGCCCAGGCCGTCGAGAAAGAAGGCGCTAAGGTCGTGATAGTCAGTTCAAGTGCCAACAGTAAGTTTTTGGCGCCTATCTTG
>RCMY010001639.1_pt1 | contig 21105 bp, 15 predicted proteins | sample 2041341 | NCBI WGS metagenome assembly RCMY01 (sample SAMN09708234, study PRJNA481090) | Marine sediment metagenome, whole genome shotgun sequencing project.
GGGGTGCGGCTGTTGCGATGCTGTCGCAAGAGCGCCCCTCATCCGCCCTTCGGGTACCTTCTCCCCGCAAAAGCGCGGGGAGAAGGAATAGCAAACGCACTGCGTTGATTCCCCTCGCCCCGCTTGCGGGGAGAGGGACCGCTTCGCGCAGCGAAACAGGGTGAGGGGTGCGGCTGTTGCGATGCTGCCTCGATCAGATCACCGCGCCGCGACCACATTGGCTTGCCATATATCCGCAACGCGCCGCCGCGCGCCGTTTCCAAGCGGTGTGCGATGCGTTTTGCGATGGTGTCACCAGATCACGACCCGCTTGTCGTCCGGGCGCACCATCCCATCCCCAGCCTTGCACTGGAATGCCGTAGCAAACGCCGGCATGTTGGACGGCGCACCGACCGCGCGGAACTTGATCGGTGAGTGCGGGTCGGCATTCAGGTACACCAGCTGCTGCTTCTCGCGGATGTCGCCACGCCAGACGCGCGCCCAGTTGAGGAAGAAGCGCTGGTCCTGGGTATAGCCGTCGATCTTGCCGTCCGCTTCCTTGGGCTTGTCCTTGAGCGCAGTCTGCAAGGCGTCGTAGGCAATGTTGAGGCCGCCCAGGTCGGCGATGTTCTCGCCCAGGGTCAGCTGGCCGTTGACATGCTTGTCCGGGTGGTTGGCCAACGGCGTGTAGCCGTTGAACTGATTGACCAGTTTGTCGGTACGCCCGTTGAACGCGGTGCGGTCGGCCTTGGTCCACCAGTTGACGTTGTTGCCGTCGCCATCAAACTGGCTGCCCTGGTCATCGAAACCGTGGCTGGCCTCGTGGCCGATCACCGCGCCGATGCCGCCGTAGTTGATGGCGTCGTCGGCATTGGCATCGAAGAACGGCGGCTGCAGGATCGCGGCCGGGAAGTTGATCGTGTTGTCGGTCGGGTTGTAGTACGCATTGACCGTCTGCGGTGTCATGCCCCACTCAAGACGGTCTGTAGGCTGGCCGATCTTGGCGACGTCGTAGTCGTAGTTGAACTTGCCCGCTGCCTCCAGGTTGGCGTAATAGCCGTCTTGTTTGATCTGCAAGCCATCCCAGCTACGCCACGTGTCCGGGTAACCAATCTTGGGCAGGAACGTGGACCACTTGTCCAGCGCCTTCTGCTTGGTCTCGGCGCTCATCCAGTCGAGGTTTTCAATGCGGTTCTTGAGTGCGTTGCGCACGTTGGTGACCAGCTCGTCGGCACGCTGCTTGGCTTCGGGGGTGAAGTACTTGGCAACGTACAACTGACCCAAAGCCTGGCCCATGGATCCGTTGACCGCGCTCAGCGAGCGCTTCCACTGCGGGCGCTGCTGGGGCTGGCCGCTCAGTGTCTTGCCATAGAAATCAAACTGGGCATCCACGAACGGTTCGGACAAGGCGTCGGCAGCCGATGAGATGGTGTGGGCCTTGAGGTAGGCCTTCCACTGGTCCAGCGGTGCATCGGCCAGCAGCTTGTCGAACTCGGTGAAGAACTTGGGTTGCGACAGCGAGAAACCCTTGTCGACATTGGCGCCCTGGGCCTTGAAGAAAGCAGCCCAATCGAAGTGCGGCGTGACCTTGTTGGCTTCGGCGATGGTGGCGAAGTGGTACTGGTTTTCCGGCTTGCGCATTTCCACGCGCGGCACGGAATGCTTGGCCAGGGAGGTCTCGAATTGCATGGTGAGACCGGCTTGCTTGCTGGCTTCGTCGGCCGTGCTGCCGGTCAACTCGAACAGCTTGGCCAGGTATTTGACGTAGGCATCGCGGACGTCCTTGTTATCGGCATCGGTGTAGTAGGCCGGCGTGGGCAGGCCCAGGCCGGACTGCTCGGCGTAGCCGATCTGGATCTTGGCGTTCTGGAAATCGGCGCCCGAGCCGAAGCCAAACACGCGTCCGTCGCCCTTGGCAAAGGACTGGTTCAGCCACGCAGGCAGGTCGGCGTTGGACGACAGCGCATCGATGGAGGCCAGGTCTGGTTTGATCGGATCAAAGCCTGCGGTGTTGCGTGCGTCCATGTCCATGCTTGAGCGATACAGCCAGCCGATCTTCTGGTCGATCGAGCCGGCGGTAGCCTTGTCGGCGCCCTTCTCGGCGTTTTCGACCAGCTTGTGTTGCTCTTCAAGACTCTTTTCGCCCAGCTGCCGGAACGCGCCCCATGAGGTCTGGTCGTCCGGGATCGGATTGGCCGCGACCCACTTGGCGTTGACGAACTGGTTGAAGTCCTTGCAGGCCTCATCCGTTGCGCCGAGTTCACTGACATCAAATGCAGGGGCCTTGGGCGCGGTCGCTTCGGCGGTGGTGGGTGCCGGGGCCTTGTCGGTCTTGCCGGGATCGGCTGCGTCGCGATTACAGGCGGACAGCGCCAGCGTGACTGCCAGGGACAACAGGAGGATTTTCGGTTTTTTCGTAGTCACGGTTTGGCTCCGGGATTGGGTTGTCAGGCAGGAGGTCAGAAGGGGCAAGAAATCAACACGTCAATCTAACGGGTGTTCGGCTGGGTCGAGGGTGTCGAAGGTCATGGGGGGCGGGTGAACGCTTTTTTTACTTTCGCGGGAATTTGGCTGTCCAAAGCAGTTGCAGGAGCGGCTTCAGCTGCGAGCTCTTGATTTTGTTATTTCAGCTTTTGTAGGAGCGACGTAAGTCGCGATCGCTATCCGGGACTCTGATCGCGACTTACGTCGCTCCTACAAAAGCCAACGCAAGATCAAGCGCTTGCGGCTGAAGCTGCTCCTACGAAAAGCAGGCGAAACACAAAAATCGTGTGAAGCAGATCCTTCGCTGCGCTCAGGATGACAGTCGTAATACATGGCAGCCGTAATACTGGAGACAAAAGAAAGGCCCGGACATGCCGGGCCTTTCTCGAGTGTTACGTGATTGGTGTTACGTGATGTCCCGACGCATTACCAGATGACGACGCGCTTGTCGTCCGGCCTGACCATTCCGTCCCCCGCCTTGCACTGGAACGCAGTCGCATACGCCGGCAAGTTGGACGGCGCGCCGATCGCCCGGAAGTTGGCCGGTGCGTGCGGGTCGGTGTTCAATCGCACCTTCAACTCTTCCGGATTGAAGTTGCGACGCCACACCGTGGACCAGTTGATGAAGAAGCGCTGGTTCTCGGTGTAACCGTCGATCTTCTCGTCCGGCGACTTGCCGGCATCGGCCAAGGCCTTTTGCAGCGCGTCGTAGGACACGGTCAGGCCGCCAAGATCGGCGATGTTCTCGCCTAGCGTCAGCTGGCCCTTGACGTGGATGCCGTCGATCGAAACGTAATCATCAAACTGCTGCACCAGCTTCTTGGTGCGCGACTCGAAGCCCTTGCGATCAGCGTCCTGCCACCAGTTGACGAAGTTGCCCTGGGCGTCGAATTGGCTACCCTGGTCGTCGTATCCGTGCAGCATCTCGTGGCCGATGACTGCGCCGATGCCGCCGTAGTTGAGCGCCGGGTCGGCATTGGGATCGAAGAACGGCGGCTGCAGGATCGCCGCCGGGAACACGATCTCGTTCTGCAGCGGGTTGTAATAGGCGTTGACCGTCTGCGGGGTCATGCCCCACTCGGTCTTGTCGACCGGCTTGCCGATCTTGCCCATCCGCCAGTCGTGGTTGAACTTCCTGGCGGTTTGCGCGTTTTGCGCGTAGCCGTCACGCGAGGTTGCCAGGCCGTCCCAGCTGCGCCACTTGTCCGGGTAGCCAATCTTGGGCGTGAAGCTGTTCCACTTGTCGATCGCCTTGGCCTTGGTCTCATCGCTCATCCAGTCGAGCTTCTCCAGTCGCGCCTTGAGCGAGGTGCGCAGGTTGTCGACCAGCGTCTCCATCGCAGCCTTGGACTCAGCGGGGAAGTATTGTTTGACATAGATCTGGCCGAGGGCTTCGCCGACGTTGCGTTCGGTGGCGCTGAGTACCCGCTTCCAGCGCGGTTTTTGTTCCTTCTGTCCGCGCAATACCTTGCCAAAGAAGTCGAACTGCTCGTCGGCAAAGCTGTCGGCCAGGTACGGCGCGGCATCGTCGATGGCATGGGCACGCAGGTAAGCCTGCCATTGCGCCACTGGCACGTCGGTGAGCATCTTGTCGAACGCAGCAAAGAACTTGGGTTGCGATAACGAGAACCCGTCGACCTTCACGCCCTGTGACTGCATGAAGTCCGACCAGGAAAAGTCGGGGGATGCCTTGTCGGCATCATCGATGCTGACGAAGTGGTACTGGTTGTTGGGATCGCGCAGGTCGACCGGTGACAGCGAGGCCTTGGCCAGCCGGGTCTCGAACGCGAGTACGTCCTTGGCTTGCTGATCCGCGTCTGCCTTCGCGACGCCGGCGTTCTGCAATTGCTTGCTGACGTGGGCGACGTACTGGTCGCGGAATGTCTTGTAGCTGCCGTCGTTGCCGTCCTCCAGGTAATAGGCGCGCTCGGGCAGCGCCAGGCCACCTTGGTCGGCGTAGGCGATTTCCTGTGACGAGTTCTTGAAGTCGGCTTCAGGGTAGAAGTTGAACACCTCGCCACGACCGGCAGCGAACTCGTCGCGCAGGTACTGGCCAATGTCGGCTGGCGTCTTGATCGCGTCGATACGATCCAGGATCGGTTGGATCGGGGCGACGCCAGCGGCGTTGATCGCATCAGCGTCCATGCCGGTGGCGTAGAAGTCGCCGACCAGTTTGCTGACGCCGGAAGCGTCCTTGTCGGCCGCTGCGGCCTCGGAGATGGCTTTGCTGGCGACCTCCGAGCGCTCACCCAGCATCTCGAAGCTGCCCCAGGTGGTGCGGTCGGATGGCACCGGGTTGGCGGCCAGCCATTTGCTGTTGACGACCTCGGAGAGGTTGTCGCAGAAATTCTTGCTGGGATCGAGTTGATCGATCTTGAAACCGGCGGTCGGCGGTAGTTCCACCGTTGGTGCAGCGGCAGGCTTGGTGGGGGTGTCGGCAGTCGTCTGTGCGGTCTCTGGCTTCTGGGTGCAGGCGGCCAGCGCGGCCGTGATGGCCAGGGACAACAACAGGATCCGGGGTTTGTGTGCAATCACGATAGGGCTCCAAGGGTGGGCGTCGGTGCGTGAGTCAGGGTAACCGCTCAATCCAGTTGCTGTATCACCTCGACTCAGGCTGTCGAAGGTAATGGCACTTGATGAACGGTTTTTTTACTTTTGGCAGGTTTGCCTGTCTGCGACGTTGCAGGAGCGGCTTCAGCCGCGAGCTCTTGATCTTGTCCTTGATCTTGATCTTGATCTTGGTGTGGCCTTTTGTAGGAGCGACGTGAGTCGCGATTGCCATCCGTGACCCTGATCGCGACTTACGTCGCTCCTGCAGAGAGCGCAAGCAGGAACAAGAGCTCGCGGCTGAAGCCGCTCCCACAGGGTCGCCTGCGCGGGCATGCTTGCCCACGTGGACTTGCCATGCCGCGTGCTAGCTTTCCCGCATCCCAAAGCGAGGATCACCCAATGCGCGTGCTTTTCCACGGAGCGGCCGGCATGGTCACCGGTTCGATGCACCTTGTCGAAGCGGCCGGAAAACATGTCCTGCTTGACTGCGGCATGCAGCAGGGCAGTCGCGAGGCGGAGGCGGGCAACATGGCCGACTTTCCGTTCGATGTCGGTTCGATCGATGCACTGGTGATCAGCCATGCACACATCGACCATATCGGTCGGGTGCCGTTGCTGGTCCAACGCGGTTACGACGGCCCGATCCATGCGCAAAACGCCACCGCCGACCTGATGCCGATCATGCTGCTCGATTCGGCGCACATCGCGGAGATGGATGCGAAGCGCGACAACGAGCGTCGTCGCAAAGGCGAACCCGAAAGCGTGCCGCTATACACGCAGGACGATGTCCACGACACGCTTGGACAGCTGCAACCACACAAGTACGACACGCGCACCGAAATCCTTCCAGGTATCGAGATCGCCTTCCGCGATGCAGGACACATCCTAGGATCATCGATCATCGAGTTGTGGGCGGATGGGAAGAAGCTGGTGTTCTCCGGCGACCTTGGCCCCAAGGGAACACCAATCCTGCGCGACCCGGAAGCCATCAAGCAGGCCGACCTGGTGTTGATGGAATCCACCTACGGCGATCGCAACCATCGCGACCGCGCGGAGACCGTCATCGAGCTCGGTGGAATCCTGGACGACGCGTGGCGCGACAAGGGCAACGTCTGCATTCCCGCATTTGCGGTTGGTCGTACGCAGGAGTTGTTGTACTGGTTCGCGAAGTACTGGGACGACTGGAACATGTCGCGCTGGCAGATCTTCCTGGACAGCCCGATGGCGGCCAAGGTGGTCGAGGTCTACGACCGCCATGGCGAGTTGTTCGACGAGGATGCGAAGAAAGTGTGGAAGGACAAGCCCAACCCATTCCGCCTGCCCAACCTGCACATCGTGCAGACCCGCGACGAGTCGATGGCGATCAACCGCATCGAAAACGGCGCGATCATCATTGCAGGCAGTGGCATGGCCAGTGGTGGCCGCATCCTCTACCACTTCATGGAAAACCTTGGCCGCCGACAGGCGCATGTCGTCTTCGTCGGCTACCAGGCCGAAGGCACGCTCGGCAGGCGCATGGTCGATGGCGCCAAATGGGTGCGAATCCACGGCAACGACTTCCGGGTCAACGCGCAGGTGCATACCGTCGGTGGACTGTCGGCGCATGCCGACCAGCGCGGACTGATTGAATGGTACGAAGGCTTCGACCCACATCCTGTCCTCGCGTTGGTCCATGGCGAAGACAGGTCGCGCGAAGGCCTGGCCGGCGAGATCGGTGAGCGTGATGGCATTGAAGTCGTGATCCCGCGCCCAGGCACCATCCTCGACGTCTGACCTGGTAGTTGGCGGTTGCAGGAGGCTCCGCGCGCGCAGGCCGCTACCTGAACGTTGGCACGCCATCGCTGGCGCATTCAGCCTGATTGGCGTACAGTTCGCCGGTTCGCGCACGGCTGATCCGTTTTCCTGGTAAGCCTGCCGCAGGTCGAAGACGCCCCCAGGGCACCGACGATCCCCCGCGGCCTTCTCTCCCCGCACGCCTTTCGTCGCGCAGACACGGCACCGGAACATCCGGCGTCGTTAAGTAGATCGCTCGCAGCGCGGTTCAAGGAACGCTCCGGGTCACATTCGCACCGCTCTATCGGGTCGACGGTATTCCTGCCGTCGACCGCAAGCTCGCGTGCGAATGGCAAAACGGAGTTCCAAGAATGACTTTCGAAACACTCGGGCTTTCGCCCGCGCTGCTGCGCGCGCTCGCCGACAATAACTACACCACGCCGACACCGATCCAGGTCCAGGCGATCCCGCTGGCACTGGCCGGCCATGACCTCATGGGCGGCGCCCAGACCGGTACCGGCAAGACGGCGGCCTTCGCGCTGCCGCTGTTGCAACGCCTGTCCAAGACCACCCCGTCCAACGGCCCGCGCAAGCCGCGCGCGCTGATCCTGACCCCGACGCGTGAGTTGGCGGTGCAGGTTGCCGACAGCCTCAAGACCTACGGCCGCCACCTGCGCCTCAACGTCACCGCCATCTACGGCGGCGCCGGCATGGGCCCGCAGATCGAGCAGCTGCGTCGCGGCACCGACATCCTCGTCGCTTGCCCGGGCCGCCTGCTGGACCACATGGAGCGCGGCACCGCCAAGCTCGACGAAGTCCAGGTGCTGGTGCTAGACGAAGCCGACCGCATGCTCGACATGGGCTTCTTGCCCGCGATCAAGCGCGTCCTGGGCCGCGTGCCGAAGGATCGGCAGACGCTGCTGTTCTCGGCTACGTTCGAGGACCGGATCAAGTCGCTGGCCATGGAGTTCATGCGTAACCCCAGGCAGGTGCAGGTCACCGCGCGCAACACCATCGCCGAGACCATCGTCCATCGCGCCCATCCGGTCGACAACGCCCGCAAGCGCGACTTGCTGGTCGAGATCCTGGCCAAGCGCCACACCGACCAGGTGCTGGTGTTCGGCAAGACCAAGCACGGCTGCAACCGCCTGGCCGAGCAGTTGGAGAAGTCCGGCCTGAGCGCCGTCGCCATCCACGGCAACAAGAGCCAGGCGCAGCGTCAGAAGGCGTTGAACCTGTTCAAGGCCGGCAAGGCCCGCGTGCTGGTCGCCACCGACGTCGCCGCACGCGGCCTGGACATCCCCAACCTGCCGCTGGTGATCAACCACGACCTGCCGATGGTGGCCGAGGATTACATCCACCGCATCGGTCGTACCGGCCGTGCCGGCTCGACCGGCGAAGCGCTGTCGCTGGTGTCGCCGGAAGAGGGTGGCCTGCTCAACCAGATCCAGCGCATGCTCAAGACCGATATCGTGATGGAAACGATCGAAGGCTTCGCACCCAGCCGTCCGATCCGCCTGGATACGCCGGTCCCGAAGAATGGTGGCGGTGGTCAACGCCAGCCGGCGCGTCGCCCGGGCGCCAAGCCCGCGCATCGTTCGCATGGCAAGCCTGCTGCGCGTAGCACGCATGCCGGACCGAAACAGCGTAGCAGTGGGCGTGATGCCCGCGATGGTCGGCGTGGTTCGCGCGCCTGATCGCAAGCGCCAGACGATATGCAAAAGGGCCGGCATTGCCGGCCCTTTTTTATGGGGAATTCTTTATGGAGAATCCAGATTAACGGCAGGAGTATTCAGAGGCTCCGCTCTGATCATTGCCTTCCATCCTGCATGCTACGGAAGTTTGAACTTGCGAGTGGCACGTAGTGGCCAGAGCGACTTGAATTGTGCGCCACCGACCAAGCGCGACGCGGCCGAAACGCCACGCACGATCTCCAGCCTCTCAAGCACATCCTTGACCCGACGAAACGAGTGCCGCGGGTCTGCTGTAAGTACAAACAAATTGATCTCCTTGGGGCTGACGTCGTATCCGTCCAGCTCAGCGGTTTGGCCAAGCACTTCCTTCAGTTCGCTCTCAATCGTTGCGAGGAAGGCCTCGTCCTCCAGTGACTTGCGCCAGAATTTTATGACGAGCTGGTATTCCATCGTGTGTGGGTCTAGTGCCTGAGCAAATCGTAGGGTGGGTTGAGCCCAAGGCAGCGCTCACAGGATATCCAGGGCTCCGCAGTTCGATGGGTATCTATCGATGGGGATCGCTGCGCCCAACCCATCCTAAGCGCTGCCTGCCATTCCCGAGTCTCAGCCCGCCATTTTTTCCAGCATGTGGTCGATCACCTGGCTGTGTTCGTGTTGGGGGCTGAACAGGACGACTTCGGCATCCTCGCCGACTTTCACCGTATGTCCGGGGGGCCAATAGAACAGGTCGCCGCCACGAACCGTCTCCTGTTCGCCATCGGTGTAGGTCACTGCGAGTTGTCCCTGGATCAGGTAGCCCCAGTGGGGTGCCTGGCACAAGTCGTCCTTCAAACCCTGTAGCAGGGGCGCGATGTCGGTTCCGGCGCCGAGGGAAAAGTATTCGCCGCTGATGGTGCTGTAACCGGTGGCGTCGCCGAAGCCAGTCTGTTGGCGTGCAATGGCGCCCGGAATATCGATCCGTACCGGGACATCGTTCTTCTGCATCCGCATGTTCAATTCTCCTAGTTGCTCCCTTTCGGGAAGGTGGGACGGCCATCGCATCAAAGTGGATGCGTCACGCTGTCGACCCATGGGACTCAGGCTGTCGAAAGCCGTGCTGACTGCCGGCGGCGGCGAAATAGAAGTCGAGCATTTCACGCAAGGGGGCTGGATCGCGACGCAGGCGGGTGCGCAGCGCCGCACCTTCCCAGCAGTTGACAAGCAGTTCGGCGAGTTTTTCCGGTTGCACGTTGGGCGGCAGTTCGGCGCGACTGACCGCTTCACGCAGGCAGTCTGCAAGCCGGCCCGCGATCTGGTCCAGGCACTGTTCCACCTTGAGCCGGAATACCTCGCTGACCCCGGAAAGCTCCTGTCCCAGGCCGCCGAGCAGGCACCCTAAGTAGCCCTGGGTCCGGTATTTCTCTTCGCTGGCCTCGAAAAAAAGGCGGATGCGCTCGAGGGGAGGGTGCCCGGTGTCGCCCAGGCATTGCTCAAGCCCTGCGTGCACGTCCTGCATGTACAGATCGATGACCTGCAGGGCGTAGTCCTGCTTGGACGTGAAGTGGTGGTAGAAGGAGCCCTTGGGGATATTGGTGGCCTGGAGCAAGGCCGCGATCCCGAGATCGTGATAGCCGTGCTGCAGCAGCAACTCGATTCCTTTTTCCAGCAACAGTTGTCTGGTGGGCTGTGCCATGCCTTCTAGTAATAGACCGGTCGGTCTATTGTGTCAACCCTGTAAGTCGTACCGGACCTTGGCCGGGCGCAAAGCACCCGATTACGGGTAGGACCGCTGCGACACAGGACGGCGGAATAGTTGTGACAGCAATGTTGGCCACTTTCTTGCTGGGCCGGGGTGGAATTGGTTCGCGGCGATACGCCTTACGGGCTCCCTGGCCTGGGCGCTGTCGACACACGTGTCATCGATGGAAACCCGGAAACCCGGAAACCCGGGTCAGCGGAAACCCGGGTCAGAGTGCACTTTCGAGTGTCCAATATTGGCAGCAAGCAGTCGCTGTAGTTGGTAACCGACGATCGATGGGTATCGCTGCGCTCAACCGATCCTACGTTTCCGACCAGACGGCAAACTCGTTGCCGCTTGGCTCGGTGAAATGGAATCTGCGGCCACCCGGGAATGGGAAGATCGGTTTCAGGATCCGGCCACCCGCATCCACGACATTGGCCAGCGTTTTTTCAAGTTGCGTACTGTAAAAAACAAGCAGCGCGCTTCCGTTGTCCGTACGTGCAGCCAGGTCGGATTGAAAGAATCCACCATCAAGGCCTTGGTCCGCGAAGGATGCATAGGCGGGACCGTAATCAACGAACGACCAGCCAAACGCGGCCTGGAAGAAGGCTTTGGTGGCAGCCAGGTCGCTGGCCGGGTACTCGACATAGTTGATTTTGTCGTGTGTAGGCATGCCGGACTCCTTGGTTGTCTGGGGGTAACACTACGCTGCATCCACCCTGCGTTCCATGTTGCCGTGGGCGCTACTGCATCAAGCCACTCTTTGCTCAAGCAACGCCGCGATCGCGGTGGCAAACGATGTCGCTGCCTCCGGATGCAAACGCAGCCACAACTCCGGCTCGATCAACTCCAGTTCCATCACGGCAAAGTGCCCGGCATCGACTTGCACCATGTCTACGCGGCCGTAGGTCGGGACGGTTTGGCATGCAGCCATCGCGCGTTCGGCCAATATGATCTGTTCGGCGGTCGGCTCGTAGGCGTGTACCGTGCCGCCGTGGTCGTCCTGTACGCGGAAGTCACCGGGCTTGGCCACCTTTCTCACCGCATGCGAGAAACGCCCGTCGAGCATCACCAGCGAGTCCTCACCTTGCGCCACGATGGCGCGTTCGAACGGTTGCAGCAGGAAGGCTTCCGCTGCCAGCAGGTCCTGGACGTTGGCCCCCACCTGCGCTGCATTGGTTCGGTCCACGCGGTAGGTGTGGCGCGCCGAGCCTGACACGCAGGGCTTGATGACGGCTTGTTCCCAACCCGTTTCGTCGAGTAGTGACTGCAAGCGGAGTATGGTGCCGCGTTCGATGAACTTCGAGCGCACGACGGACACGCCTTTTGCGTCGAGGTCGGCGAGATAGTGCTTGTCCATGTTCCAGCGGATGATCGATGGCGCATTGCACAGCTGAGTCAGCGATGGCACCCGGTCGAGCCATGCGCTGAATTCGTCGAAGCGATCAAAGTAGTCCCAGGTGGTCCGGAACACCGCGCACCGGAACCGCGACCAGTCTTCGTCCAGGTTGCTCCAGTCCACGCGTTGCGACGTCAGCCCGAGTTTGTCCAGGGTAGCTTGCAGCAGCCGGTCGTCGTGGAGGATGTTGGCTAAGTACCAGTCGCCCTCCGGGGCCTTCTCCGCGAGGTAACGGCGTTCGGTCAGCAGGGCGATGTCGATCTTCATGCGATCCATTGTGGTGCGTTTCGATCGGTTGTGTCATGACGCGACAAGGACAGTCGAAACGACAGGGATGTAACACGATTCCGCCACTTCAACTGTCCGGCCAGGTCAGTCTCGCCAGGGCTTATTGCGTTTTCCCGGAAGGATCTGGTGCCTCATTGGCGGCTTCGCGCTGGCGCCGGATATCGATCAGGGCCGCGAGCGTCCGGCGCATGGCGGCGACATCGTCCTTGCCCGCACGTACCAGCAGTTCGGCATCGACCTTTTCCCGCGCCTTGGCCTGGGTCGCGGCGGCGCCCTTGCCACGCTCGGTGAGGGTGATGGTCAATTTGCGGCGATCGTCCGCATCGACGGCGCGGTCCAGGTAGCCGCGCATGACCAGCGCATCGACCAGTTGGCCTGCCGCCTGCTTGGAGATGCGCAGGTCGCGGATGAGCTTTCCCAACGGGGTCGCGCCCTTGCCCAAGGCCAATCCGCCGATGAGGTAGAGACCATTGCGTGGGATATCGTTGTAGCCGGCGGCTTCCAGCGCATCGCGCATGGCCACGCCGTAGGTAGTACGGGCGTGTCGGAGTAGGCCGGGGGTGACCACATGCTCGAACCAGGGGGTGTCTTCAGCCATCGCCATGTCAATTGGTAGTGAATATTGATAGTCAATATAAATTACTAATTGGCTCCGTCAAGTACCGCGTTGCCACCGAACCCAGGGCCGGACCAACACAGACACCGTGCTGTGGGACCGCGGTGTCAACGGCACCTGATCCACCCAGCTTTTGTAGGAGCGCCCCATGGGCGCGATTCGGCGTGCCACCAACCCCCCATGCAATCGCGCGCATGCAATCGCGCCCATGGGGCGGTCCTACAAAAGCTAAAAATGCAGGGTCAAGAGCTCGGGGCTGAAGCCGCTCCTGCAGGAACCACGGACAGACCCGCGGAACCTTGCGCCTGCTGGCTATTCCACCGTCACCTTCTTGCGGTTGTCCTCGGAATCGCGGTCGACCAGCTTGTTGTATGGGTCGATACCGGCTTCGTACGGTGCCTGGTCGAGCACGAGTTCGATCGTGGTGTCGGCAGCGGTGATCCGGTGTTTTTGCAAATACAGCACCTGCTCGTCTTCTTCGTCACCGTCTGTTGGTCGCGCGAACACGCCGATGTCCACCGTTTCGTCGATCTTCTCGTCGTGCTCCTTGCCCTTGCCGTCGGCAACCAACTTGACCGAATGCACCTTGAGTGTCAGTACGTATTTGCCGTCGGCACGTTTTTTCGCCGTCGCAGTGACCGCGCGGTTGTCCCAGAACACGATGCGCTCGAACAGGTCCTTGATGAACGAATGGAACTTTGGATCGGTTCCGGCGTAGAGGTCGGCCATGAAATCACGCGTGGTCGGGTAGGGCGGGCCCTTGAAGGCCCACTTCTTGAGGAAGCCGGAGAGGATGTGGTTCAACGTGTCCTCGCCGATTGCGTCCTGGAGCGCGTAGAACACGATCGAACCCTTGCGGTAATGGATGTACTGCTGGTTTTCGTTAAGCGCGAGCGGTTCTTCCTGGCGGCGTTCGGTGGCGCGGTTGGACAGGTAGTTGTCCAGCTCGTACTTGAGGAACTTGCGCATCTTGTGTGCGCCGTATTCTTGCTGCATCACCATCAGCGCCGAATACTGCGCCAGCGACTCGGACAGCATGGTCGCACCCTGGACATTGGCGCCAATCACCTGGTGCGCCCACCACTGGTGCGCGACTTCATGCGCGGTGACGTAGAACACGTAATCGATGTCCTTCTTGTCGCGCAGGTCGGCGATAAATCCGATCGTCTCGGAGTACGGGATCGTATTGGCGAACGACTGTGCGAAGTTCGCGTAGCCGGGAAACTCCAGGATGCGCAGCTGGTGGAACTGATACGGCGAGAAGTACTTCGAGTAATAGCTGAGGGACTTCTTCGCCGAATCAATCATCCGGTCGACGTTGTAGGGGTGCTTGGCGTCGTAATAGACCTCGATCGGCACGTCGTTCCAGTGGCCACGCTTGATCTTCCAGTCGGCCGACAGCCAGGAGAAGAACGGCACCAGCTTGGCTTCGGACTTGTAGTGGTAATAGTGGCGTCCGTCCTTCGTCCACTGCTTCTGCAGGTAACCCGGCGCCAGTGCGATCTGGCCAGACGTGGTCGACACCGTGGTCTCGAAGGTCACCCAGTCGGCATCGCCGCTGATGTAGCTGTTATTCCACTGCGATTTGTCGTCGATGTTGGCCATCGGCGGCAGGTCGGGCAGACCGTACTTTCGGCGGTCGTTGCGGTCCTGCAGCTGGCGATCTGCGTTGTAACCGAACTGTGGCAGGACCGAGGCGTTGTTGAAGAAGGTGCCGTTGTAGACCACCGAGGTGTCCCCGCCACCCAGCGGGAAGCCGTGCGGCTGCACGCGCAGGTTGTAATCGAAGTCCATCTTTGCGCCCGGGGCCAACGGTGTGTCGAGGCGGTAGATGGTGTAGCCGGAGTCCTTGTCGCGGCTGACCAGGGTGTGGGCAGGAAAGTCGAGTTTTTCGATCGTGATGTCCGGATCGATGCTGACGTGCAGCTGGTCGATTGGCTTGCCGCTGATGTTGTGCATCGCGTAGTGACCACGGATGGCCACGCTGCGGGTTTCCGGGTAGATGTCGACGTCGGCGCGGATGTCGGTGATGCGCGGCTGCGGCAGGTCGAGGTATTGGCGGTAAGCCTTTTCGTAATCTGCAGACTGCTGCTTGGCCAGGTCGCTGGGCACGTAATGGTTGAGGACGTTGGTGTTGTAGAAAATCCAGCCGCCCAGGCCGACGAAGGCCAGCAACGCAATTGCCAGGGTGGCCTGCAGCGGCGTACTGCGCAGTCGCTGCCTGGCCGTCTTGACCCGGTCGCGCCAGGACAGTGAGGTGCCACGCGGCCAGAAGGCGGTTGCCAAGCCGAGCAGGAACACTGCAAACACTGCCCAGTACGCGCGGAACCACAGCCACGGGATGATGAAATGGCCGTAGCCGTTCATGTCCGAGTATGTCGTCCGCGAGCCTTTTGCAAAGGTGTACAGCACGTGGTCCAGGCCGTAGAAGCCCATCACGGTGAGGCTGATCAGGTAGGCGATCATCAGCACGTAGCCGATGAACTTGTTGCCGCTGAGCACTTGCAGGAATACCGCCAGCGCCGCGGTCAACACGAAGGGCGCCATTTGCATCAACAGTCCCTTTGCGTACAGCAGTGGCTCCAGATGGGTATAGCCATTTGCCAGCTGGTAGACCATCGCAGCCAGTGAACAGCCCACCAGGACCACGGCGGCCACGCCGACCAATGCGGTCATCTTGGCTGCCAGCGGCACCCAGTCCGGCGTGGCGTAGGCGTCGGTGGCTTCGGCCACGCGCAGCGAGCGTTCGCGCCAGATCATCTCGCCGGCATAGAAGGTGACGATGATGACCAGGAAGATGCTCATGCCGCTGTTGATCACGAACAGCATGTGCCCGGTGACCGGAAGGATTTCGGTGCCATACATCTGCCCGCTGGACTTGAGCAGGGCAAACACCAGCAGCAGGCCCAGGATCAGCATCACGATGAAGGGCGCGCCGCGCAGGGTATCGCGCAGGTCGAACCACGACTGATGCAGGTATTGGCGCCAATGCGCGCGCCAGTCGTCAAGCAATGCAACTTGCGGCAATGCCACCACGGCAGGACGTTCAACCGGTGCGTCTACACGCACCACCTTGCGCTTGCGCAACACGAAGCCTTCGCGGTCGGCACGGAACAGGCCAAACGCCGCCCACAGCAGCAGCACCGTCAGGCCCAACCAGAGTGCGCGATTACCCAGTAACTCCCCGGTCAGTTGCGGCAGCTGGGTGTTCATCTGGACGCTGGACCAGTAGCGGACCTGCTCACCGATGGTGGTGACGCCAGACGGGTCGATCAGGCTGCCGATCCAGCGTGAATCCAGGTTGCGGGTGAAGTAACCGGACATCGTCCACAGCACGAAGAACGCGATCACGCCCAGGTACGTGTAGAGCATCGAGCGAGTCAGTGTCGCCAGTAAAAACATCAGTGCCGACACGAACAGCAGGTTGGGGAGTACCAGCACCGCAAACGCCCAGGCATACGCGCCCCAGGGCGTCGGGCCGAGTCGGCTGGGATCCAGCCACGGCATCAAGCTGCCCAGCCACAGCCCCAGCGCCATCGCCACCATGATCGTGATCGCCGCCATCACGCCGCCACCAAAACGGCCAAGCAGGTAGTCCCGACGTTTCATCGGCGTGGCGAAGAACAGCTCCGCGGTGCGCTGCTCGAAGTCGCGCAATGCGATCCCGGCCACGAAGATCGTCGCCAGCAGCACGCTGAAGACGCTGAAGGTGCCCAGGATCGAAAGCACCACGGCCGGCGCATTGCGCATGATGTTGCCGACGCCTCCGCCGATACTGACGTCATCCGAGGCCATCGCGCCGAAGCCAATCAATGCGTAGACCGCGAGTACGATCCAGAACACCCCGTTGCGCAGCAGCAGTCGCCGTTCGAAGGCGAGCAGATGGCGAAGCATGGCTCAGGCTGCCTGTGCGGTGGAAGTATCGGTCGTGGCCGCGCGGCTTAATTCACCGAAGTACACGTCCTCCAGGTCCGGCGCCACGGCGCTGAAACCGTCGCCCGGATTGGCGTCATCAAGCACATGGATCACCGAGCGTCCGCCGACCAGTCGCGTCGACAGCACGGTGTGCGCGGCGAGGTGTTCAGGCAGCGCCTGCTTGGAGACGGTCTTCTGCCAGACCCGGCCCTCGAGCGAGCGGATGGTTTCGATCGGCTCCCCGCTCAGGCGCAATTGGCCCTGGGCGATGATCGCCATGCGCGGGCACAGGTCGGTGACGTCTTCGACGATATGCGTGGACAGGATCACCACGACCTGCTCGCCGACTTCGGCCAGCAGGTTGAGGAAGCGGTTGCGCTCCTCTGGATCCAGTCCGGCGGTGGGCTCGTCGACGATCAGCAGGTCCGGCTGTCCGATCAGCGCCTGGGCGATGCCGAAGCGCTGGCGCATGCCGCCGGAAAACGTGCCCAGCTTGCGGTTGCGCACCGGCCACAGGTTGACCTGGTTGAGCAGGGCCTCGACCAGCGCCTTGCGTGGTTTGCGCTCGACCACGCCCTTGAGGATGGCGAAATGGTCGAGCATGGCCTCGGCAGTGACCTTGGGATAGACACCGAATTCCTGCGGCAGGTAGCCCAGCCGCCGTCGTGCTTCGGTCTTGTCGGCCAGGACATCCAGATCGCCCAGGTGCACGCTGCCGCTGTCTGCGTCCTGCAGCGTGGCAATCGTGCGCATCAGCGTGGATTTGCCGGCGCCGTTGGGGCCGAGCAGGCCAAACATGCCGGTCGGGATATCAAGCGTGATGCCCTTGAGCGCTTGCACGCCATTGGCATAGGTCTTGGACAGGTCACGGATCTCGAGCATGGATGTTCCCCCAAAGGCAGGGGACATCCTATACGTTCAGTCGGCTTTGGTTATGCGTCGAAAGTCATTGCACCTGAGATCATGACGCCTGAAGTCATGGCGTGCAGCGGCAACACGTCTTTCATTGCTTTTGTTGTGCCGCGATCCAGCGATCAATCTTGGCTCCGAGCACGTCCAGTGGTACCGAGCCGTCTTTCAGCACTTCGGCATGGAACTGGCGGATGTCGAACTTCGGTCCAAGCGCTGTTTTCGCTTTGTCACGCAATTCCATGATCTTGAGTTCGCCGATCTTGTACGCCAGCGCCTGTCCGGGCACGGCCATGTAGCGTTCGACTTCGGCGGCGGCTTGCGCCGGGGTGGCGGCGGAATTGTCGAGCAGGTATTTGACGGTGCGTTCGCGGCTCCAGCCCCTGCTGTTGAGGCCGGTGCCGGCAACCAGGCGCAACGCACGCCAGAGCTGGTTGTGCAGGTAGCCGAAACGGTCGTAGGGATCCTTGTACATGCCCAGCGCATCACCAAGCGTTTCCGCATACACGCCCCAGCCTTCGGTGAACGCGGTCTCGCCACCAAAGCTGCGGAATTTGGGCAGGCCGCGCAGTTCCTGTTGCAACGCAATCTGCACGTGGTGCCCGGGGATGGCTTCGTGCAGGTACAGGTCCTCCGCCTCCCAGGTGTGCCGGCTACCAGGGTCGGACGTGTTGACGTAAAACGTCGCCGGCCGCTTGCCGTCGACGCTTCCACTTTGGTATTCGCCGGCCGGGGTGGATGCTTCGCGGTAAGGTTCAACCGCGCGGACTTCGAGCTTTGCGGTCGGCAATGTCGAGAACAGCTTGGGTACGCCGTCATCGACCCGGCGCTGGATCTCGCGGTAACGCGCAAGCATCGCGTCGGAATCCTTGAAATCAAATCGCTTGTCGGTGCGCATGGACTCGAAGAAGGCATGTAGCGATCCCTTGAAGCCGATGTCTTTCATCAGCTTGCGGATCTCGCCTTGCAGGCGCTCGGCATCGTCCAGCCCAAGCTGGCGCACCTGCGCCGGAGTCAGGTCGGTACTGGTGTTCTGGCGGACGTCGTAGGCATACCACGCATCGCCGCCGGGCAGGGCGCCGATCCCGATGCCGGCGCGGGTATGCACCATGTAGTCGGTGGCGATGTAATTGCGCAATCGCTGGTAGGCGGGCAGCAGTCGCTGGGCGATCAGCTCGCGGTAGTCGTTGGTGATGCGCGTGCGCTCTTCGTCCGGAAACGACGGTGGCATGGTCTTGACCGGCATCCAGAACAATGTGTCTTCCGGCTTGTCCTTGATCACGGCATCGAGCTGCGGCACGACGCCCTCCATCAATGCGCGTGGCTGCACCACGCCCTTGGCAACGCCAGCACGCATGTTGACGATGGCCTGGTCGAAGATCACGGGGAACCGTTCGGCGCGCTTGCGCCAATTATCGTAGTCGGCGACCATCTTGAATGGTTGTGAACCGTTGCCCGAACCCAGTGTCACTGCCAGGTTGGCGACGCTGTAAAACTGGTTGATCGGCAATTGCCAGTTGGGGAACTGCTCGCCGTCGATCGCGCTCTTGGCATCGTGTACGAAGATCTCGTAGCTGATCAGGTCCTGGCCGGTGAGACCGGTCGAGCCGATGGCCTGGATCTTCTTCAGCCAGCGCGCATTGAAATCGTGCGAACGCTTGCGGTAGTCGGCACCGAGGAAATTGGGCAACGCGTCGTTGTAGCGGGGGTCACCCTGGAAGGTCGCTTGCAACGGGTTGAGCTTGAGGCTTTCGTCCCAGAACTGCTCATAGGCCCGGTCGAGGACGGCGGGCCGGTCGGCGACGACGATGTCGGTGCGTCCGCCCTTGGTGGGTGTCGTGACGCAGCCTGTCAACGCGGTGATGAGGGCGGCAAGCAGCAGGGTTGGCAGGCGGGGCGGGAGGCGGGACAGCATTGAGGCTCCGTGGTTTTCTATCGCGGCCAAGCCGCTGCACGGGCATGGGTCATGTGTCGTTATGGGAATCGAGAGCGGAGCAGAGTAGCGCGTCGGATGCTGGAATTCCGTTAAGCAAGTACTGCGTTAAGCAGGCACCAAGCGGCAACGCCTGATACGCAAAGTTTCTCCAGTGCATTTGTCATCCCTATCATCCCCGTCATCCCGGCTTTCGCCGGGATAACGGATCATGCGCGGCGTGTGACCGCAGTGAACGAAGTGGCGTCGCGGTGGCAACGTCCATGCGCATCAGCTGTGCGCGGTATCCTTTCGCAACTCGCGCGTACGTCCTGGGCCAGGGAGTGATGGATCCGGTACGCGTCTGGCGCAGCAGTGGGATCAGCGCGATCGCCGCGAGCATCTTGCCGCCGGCAACAATGTCGCCGAGTCGATCAATCACCGCGTGCAGCGGTCCGCCAAACAGCCCCGACTCACATCACCACGGCCCCGGCTCACCCCGGATCAGCATGCTTGCGCGCTGGCGCTGTGAACGGGATCGTTTCTGGCGAGACCGCGCCGCCGGAGATGATGAAGGCCATCGCCTGGTCGACGGTCCAATCGGTCGGCGTCAGCTTTTCGATGGGGACGATCTCAAGGTAGCCCGAGGTCGGATTGGGCGTGGTGGGGACGTACACCGCAGCCAATTCGCGCCCGGTGCCCTGCTCGCGGATCACGCGGGTAACGAAGCCGACTGACTTCATTTCGGAATGTGGAAAGTCGATCAAAACGACGCGTTGCGCGCCGTCGGGCTTGGTTTGCAGGATGTCCAGCAGCTTGCGTGCGCTGCCATAGATAGTGCGGGCCAGTGGGATGCGACTGATCATTGCTTCGAACCACCGCAGCAAGCGCTGGCCGAACACCCGTCGCGTCATCCAGCCTGAGAGCAGGATCACGCCCAGCGTCGCCAGCAGCGCGATTGCGGTCTGCACCCAGCTCTGGTCCATCCAGCCCAAGGCATTGGGCGCGGACTCGGCGGCGCCGTGCAGCAGCGATCCGATCACCGGCCGGCTGGCATCGGACAGCAGGCCAAACACGAACTTGATCACGACCCAGGTCAGCCACAGTGGCAGCAGGGTCAGCAGTCCGGTCAGGAACAGGCGTTGCAGGCGCTGGATCAACGGCGGTCTGGTCGAAATGTTGGGCGTGGGCATGTTGGACGGGGGCATGCGTGGATTGTAGGGCGCACCCGGCCTCGCCGTCGCCTGTCACACTGACAGTGCTGCCACCGGCTTTGCCCCTGCCGCTGCAATTCGTGAACCATTACGTGGTGGCGCAGTCATGCCGGTAGAGGGCCATGATGGCTTTGCGCGGCTGGCCGGGGCCCGCCCTAGAGTTCCCGCACCATGCGGAAGCCGACGTCGTCGTAGCCACGGGTCGCATCCAGGGCGCGGCCGCCGTTGGCTTCGCGCCAGCTGCGGCCTGCGGTCATGCGCTCGCGGCAGCCGTTGCTGCATTCGAGCAACCATTCGGCGACCGGTTTCATGCCACCAGTGGATGGCAGCAGCCGGGCTTCGACCGCTGTCGGCAGGCGATAACGGTGTCCCGTGCGTTGGCTCATCCAGCGGGCGTAAGTATTGGCGTCGCCCCAAGACACGCAGACGACTGGCTGCTGCGGGGATTGCGTGAAGCCGGGCGAGTCCCAGGAGATCGGTTTCAGGATCCTAAACAGCGACGCCTTTGCACGGCACAACGCAGGTGCACGCTGGGTGGCGGCAACGAAACGGGAGTAATCCCCGCGGCTGATCTCCACCGGCGAAATGCCGATCAGGCCATTGCCGGCGCGCACCACCTTCAGGTTGGATGCGCCATTGATCGTGTCGCCGG
>RCMY010001640.1_pt1 | contig 21100 bp, 21 predicted proteins | sample 2041341 | NCBI WGS metagenome assembly RCMY01 (sample SAMN09708234, study PRJNA481090) | Marine sediment metagenome, whole genome shotgun sequencing project.
TGCCTCGACCGGGGCATCAAGGTGGTGTCCAACGCCGGAGGCCTCGATCCAGACAGTTGCGCCGATGCGGTGGCCGAGGTCGCAGCCAAGCTCGGACTGTCCCCCACCATCGCTTACGTGGCTGGCGACAATCTGCTCGGCCGCCTCAGGGAACCGGGATCCGACCTTGCGCGGCACCTCCAACCTTTCGACGGTGAAGCTCTCGACAGAGCGGCGCTCGACGATGCGAGCAGCTACCTGAGCGCCAACGCCTACATCGGCTGTTGGGGCATCGTCGACGCCTTGAGTGCAGGCGCCGACATCGTGATCACTGGCCGAGCCACCGACGCTGCCGTCGTCTGCGGACCAGCGGCATGGCATCACGGGTGGCAACGAAACGACTGGGACCAACTCGCTGGCGCCGTGGTGGCCGGCCACGTGATCGAGTGTGGAACACAGGCCACAGGCGGCAACTATTCGTTCTTCCAGGAAGTGCCTGGCCTCGAACGCCCAGGCTTCCCCTGGGCCGAGGTCGCCGCCGACGGATCATGCGTCGTCGGCAAGCACGACAACACCGGTGGCCTCGTCTCGGTCGGCACCATCACCTCGCAGCTGCTCTACGAGATCGGCGGGCCGGAGTACCTCGGCCCGGATGTGATTGCCCACTTCGACACGATCACAGTCGAGGACAGTGGACCAGACCGAGTCCGCATCAGTGGCACCAAGGGCTCCCCTCCCCCGACGACCCTCAAGGTCGCCATGAACGAGATCGGCGGCTATCGCCAGGACATGTCGATCGCGCTGACCGGTATCGACATCGAAGCCAAGGCAGCGTTGGTCGACGCCGGTTTCTGGGCCGCGTGTCCTTACGGACCAGACGACTTCGCCAGCGTGACCACTCGGATCGTCCGAACGGACAAGCCAGATCCGGCCAGCAATGAAGAGGCCGCCGCTGTTTGGAAACTGTCCATCAAGGATCCGGACGAACGCAAGGTAGGCCGAGCGGTCTCGAACGCCGTGATCGAGCTTGCCCTCGCCAACATCCCTGGCTTCTACGGTCTCGGCGGTGGGCCGGGTCCAGGAAGGCCATACGGCGTGTATCGGCCAGCGCTCATCGATGCCGCCCTCGTACCGCAAGATGTCGTCGTCCGACCGCCAGACGCCGACCCGATCCGATCGGTTGTCGACTCGGTCGCGCCGCGCGATTCCGCAAGTGGCGACTCGATGCCGGTGACCCCGACGCAACGAGAGATACCTCCAGCCCCGAACGGTGAGACGATCGCTGTGCCGATGGGTCGCGTCGTTGGCACTCGTTCTGGCGACAAGGGCGGCCACGCCAATCTCGGCGTGTTCACCAAGACGCCAGAGGCGTTCGCCTGGCTCGACGAGTTTCTCACCACTGACAGGCTGCGTGCTCTGCTGCCCGAGACCGCCGAGCTCGAGATCGACCGTCACCCACTGCCCAACCTGCTTTCCATCAACTTCTTGATTCGCGGCCTCCTCGAAGAAGGCGTTGCCGCTTCTACCCGTCAGGACGGTCAGGCCAAGAGCCTCGGCGAATGGTTGCGAGCGCGGGTGGTCGACATCCCGATGACCCTCGTTCCCGAGGAGTACCGGCCATGACCATCGTCGTCACGAACGATCGTGAGCACATCGCAGATCCGAAACCGAGCGACGAGGTGATGGCTCGCATCGCTCGGGTTCCACGACCTCAGGCTGTGATGTCTCGCGAGACATACGCAGCACTTTCAGATCGCCAGCGAGAAATTCTTCGAGACGTCGGGGTCCTCTTCGCCGACGGCTTCAACCACCTCACCATGGCAGAGATCGCCTCAGCCCTGAACTGTTCACTTCGCACGCTCTACACCGTCGCCAAAAGCCGCGAAGCGCTGGTGCTGATCGTTGTCGACCGCAGCCTGTGGGCTGTTGGCCGAGACGCCAGGGGCGCGATCGTCCCTGACATGGAACCGCTCGACGCGATCAGGGCCTATCTCCGGGCCGCGAACGTCGCAGTCGCGAGCATCACCGAGGCCTTTGCGAACGACACCGATTCCACACCAGCGGCGCAGGCGCTGCACTCGGCGCACAACGACTACCTCGCTTCGGTCACTCAAGCACTCTTGAATGAGGCCGTGCGACGCAGGACGATCGCTCGATGTGACACGGGCGCGGTGTCGAAGATCGTTGCCGGTCTCGGGCGACAATTTGCTGGATCAGACGTGATTTCGACACTTCGATCTTCACCGAAGAAGGCCGCCGACGACATGGTCGAGGTCATCCTCCTCGGCCTAGAAGCGAGGCGATGATGACGACGACCCTCGACTGGTACGGCTGCGCCACCTTCGGTCTCGAGACCTCCGACCTCACCATCTTCCTCGATGCGTACATCGATCGGCCATCGACAGCGGCCGGACCGATGCCCCGCCAAACCGCTGATGATGTCCCGGCCGCCGACTGGATTCTGATCGGCCACAGCCACTTTGATCACCTCTACGGCGCCGAGCGCATCATGGCCAACACCAACGCCACACTCATCGGCTCGTACGAGTCGATCCGCGTGATGGAAGCCGCCGGTGTCCCCGCCGGCCGCATGATCAGCATCGGTGGCGGCGAGACCATCGATCTTGCTATGGACGACGGCCGCGGGGCTGGCGTTCGGGTCACCGCGTATCCGAGCCAGCACAGCTGCGTGTGGTCGCAAGTCCCCGACCCAGACGATTCAGCTCCATCCGCTTCGGGCGAGATGCTGCCGCCCGATGCGGTGTGTCTCGGCGATCTCGGGCGCACCTGGCAGGAACAACAGGCCCGCATGGCCATCCTGATGAACTACCTCGGCACCGAACTCGACAACTCCGCATCGGAGCACCTCGCAGCGTCGATGGTCGGGCACTCACCTCGAGGCGACGGCGGCGCATTGGTGTTCTTGATCGAGACCCCGGAGGGATCGATCTTCTATCAGGACACCAGCGGCCACTGGTCCGGCATCATCGAACAGTTGTCGGCTGACACGGCAATTCTCGCTGCGGCTGGGCGAGCCAACATCGACGGCGAACCAATCCAGGGTTCGCTCGCTGAATTCGTCGGCCGACAGGCAGCCTCGCTCGGCGCCACCGAGATCGTGCTCTGCCACCACGACAACTGGTTGCCCGGCTTCTCGATACCAACCGATGTCGAGCCCATCCGATCGGCCATCACTCACCACGCCCCGACAGCCACGCTGCTCGACCTCGACTATCTCGACTGCACCGCGATACTCGAGCAACCAAGCCGCACAAAAGAAGAGAGCGCCCCATGAAGACCCCCATCACCGAAATGTTCGGCATCGACGTTCCGATTCTCGCCTTCAGCCACTGCCGCGATGTCATCGCTGCGGTCTCGAAAGCAGGCGGCATGGGCGTCCTCGGTGCCGTGGCCCACAGCCCTGAGCAACTAGAGATCGACCTTGCGTGGATCGAAGCCGAGGTTGGCGACAAGCCCTTCGGCGTCGACTTGATCGTCCCGGCGAAGTACGCGGGATCGGACGAGGGCGGGCTGACCATGGAAAAGCTTCGCCAGCTGATTCCGCCATCCCACATCGAGTACGTCGATGACATCCTGCGCCGCTACGACGTTCCACCACTCGCCGAAGGCGAGCGAGTCGGCGGCCTCGGGGCTGGCAAGGACAACGACGCAGCGCCAATGAGCGCAGACAGCCAGGCGCCCAACCTCGATATCGCGCTGGCCCACAAGAGCGCAATCATCGTCAACGCGCTCGGCCCGCCTCCCCAGCACATGATCGATCGGGTCAAGGAAGAGGGCCGTCTGATCGGAGCACTGGCTGGTAAGGCGCAGCACGCCGAGCGTCACGTGAATGCGGGTGTCGATGTCATCATCGCCCAGGGCTCAGAGGCAGGCGGACACACCGGCGAGATCGGCACCATGGTATTGATCCCCGAGATCGTCGACGCCGTGGGCTCCACCCCTGTGCTCGGCGCTGGCGGCATCGGCCGAGGCCGCCAGATGGCCGCGGCGATGGCACTCGGCGCCGCTGGAGTGTGGTGCGGGTCGGTGTGGCTCACCACCGAGGAGGCCGAGACGCAGCCGGTTGTGAAGGAAAAGTTCCTTGCCGCAACCTCGTCTGACACCATCCGCTCACGGTCGCGAACCGGCAAGCACGCTCGCCAGCTCAAGTCCGCCTGGACTGAGGAATGGGAGAACCCAGAAACACCAATGCCTTTGGGCATGCCCATGCAGCCAGTGCTCACTGCTGAGGCAATTCGCCGCATCGACCGAGCAGCTCACAGCAGCCCCGGCGCTGCTGACCTGGCCAACTATTTCGTAGGCCAGATCGTCGGCAACATGAACGTCTCGAAGCCCGCAGCCCAAGTGGTGTTCGACATGGTCGACGAATTCATCGACGCGGTCCAACACCTTGCAGGCCTGTTGGAAGACTGAGCACCGCTGCGGCGGCGGCCCCTGGGCCACCCTCACACTGGCGGAGCCGCTTGCCGATACTCCTGGCGACCGACCGCACACCGAGGTGTCGAGCAAGCCGTGGAGACCACAAACACACACATGACACCGGCGGTCCGGGCAATCCCCGACTGCATGCGAACGCTCATGGCAGGCATCGCTGACACCGTCTTCGTCCTCGGCAACGACTTCAGACCTGTCTGGTGCTCCAACGCCGACGGCCGCTTGCTCGGCCGAGACCTGGACTCGTGGCAGCCAGGAACCCTTGGCGAGTCCATTCACCCAGGCGATCAGGTCTGGTTGCAGCGCAAGCGACACGAGATTCTGTCCTCGCCCGAAGCTGCAGCGAGCGGCTACGTCAGATTGCGAGAAGGCGACGGCAGCTACTCGACCGTATTACTGACAGCGACGAACGAATTCGATGACCCGGAGATCAACGGCATCGTGGTGACATTGGCTCCGGTCGCCGACCAAGCGGCCGACAGTTCGGCCGGGCAGCACGACAGGCGATCACAGGAGACCAGTCGCCAAGACGACCTCCTGAGCCAGTTGAGCGTCGAGATCCGATCGGGCCTCGCGACGATCGCCGAATCGGCGACCGCGATCTCCCTCGATGCCAATCTCGACTCAATTGGATTGACGAACACGGCAACGATCGACTCGGCAACGCGCACGCTCGAGGCCTTGCTCGATGATGCCGAGGATCTGTCGAAAATCTCGAGCGGCACCATGCAACTGGATTCCATCGTGTTCTCGCCATCGGAACTCGTCGACGACGTGGCCGCCACCTTCGCTCCCTTGTGTGCGCAGAACGGACTCGATCTCGAACTCTGCATCGATGCCGCACTGCCCCAAAGGGTCTTCGGCGACCCTGCGCGACTGAGCTACGTGCTGCACCACCTCATCTCGACCGCCGTCCGGACCGGCGCCGACGGCTCGCTCCGCATCGAAGCAAACCTCAACGCTGACGCAAAGATCCAGTTCCGAGTCAGCGACACCGGCGCTGGAATTCGTAACGGCTTCTTCGACCCGCTCTCAACCGATCCCCGATCTGGCTCGGGCATCGGTCTCGCTCTTGCCATGCAGATCGTGGAGTTGATGGACGGATCCCTCGGGCAGGAGACCAACGAACAAGGCACCACCCTGTGGTTCGATGTGGAGCTCGGCCTCGCTCGTCGGATCGAGGACCTCCCGACAACGCCCCCATCGACCGCCCGCGAAGTGTCGACGTCGGCCCACATCCTCGTGGTTGATGACAGTGACGTGAATCGGCTCCTGGCCACGTCGCAACTCGAACGTCTCGGCCACACGTTCTCGACGGCGCAGAGCGGTCAAGAAGCACTGGAACAACTCACGAGCAGCGCATTCGACGCTGTCCTGATGGACTGGCACATGCCAGGCATCGACGGTCTGGAAGCCACGCGACGCTGGCGGGCTGAACACGATCCGGACCACAACCTGCCGATCATCACGATGACCGCAAGCGCGATGGCCGGAGATCGTGAACGCTGCCTCGAAGCCGGGGCCAGCGACTATCTCTCGAAACCAGTGTCAATCACCGACCTCGGATCGGTACTCACTCGTTGGACGCAGCCCTCGCCATCAAGCCATGCTCCATCCACGACAAGCACCGCACCGGCGATCGAAGCACCGTTGCTGTACGACCAATCCAGAGTCTCCGCCCTCATTGCTGACCTCGGCGACATCACCGTCGTCCATTCGATCGTCGAAGCGTTCCGCCAAATGGTCCCGCAATATCGCGCCAGCGCACAGAACGCGCTCACCGAGGGCGACCGCAACACGATCCGCCGCAGTGCCCACACGCTGAAGTCGACTGCCTTGATGTTGGGCACCAGTGACCTCGCTGCTGCGTGCATCACGCTCGAAGCTGCTGCCACCAACGACATCGCTGATCTGGAAGCGCCATTGGCTGAGTTCGGTCGCTGCTGCGACCGAGCCGAACTCTCGCTCGCCGAACTCGCAACAGATCTCGTGGTCGCCGAGAACCAGGAACAATGACAGGGTCGACGGAGGTCGACTCACTCGCCGAAGCATTGATAGAGGCCAACGACCTGCTGGTCGGGTTGTACGACCTCGCCGACGTCACCTCCCGATCGCTGGACGAGTCACAGCTCGTCCAGGACATTCTCGAGCGAGCCATCCGCATTGTTCGCGCTGACGAACTGGTGCTTTCGACGCCGACCCGCGAAGTCACGGTTGTTGGGCCAAACCAACGGCGTCGTCTCGAGGACTCGGACAGCGATCCAATGACAACAACGGTGACCGCCACCCATGGCTTTGGTTTGAGCGGTGAACTCCAAGCGGTCCGCTCCGACTCGGCATTCTCCACAGGCGACAGGAAGCTCTTGTCAGCCGTGCTCCGCACCACGCTCACGGCGATCGAAACGGCGAGGCTGCACACCGAAACGGTGGAGACAGCGCTCGATGCCAGAGAGCACCAACGAGCCGCCGAAGTCGCTCAGCTGGCGCTGCCGCAAACACGCCCTCAGCTCGACGACGTCGACATCTTCTTCAAGACCGAGCAGGCGCGTGAGACCGGCGGCGACCTGTTCTGCTTCCACGTGGACGGCGACCTGCTGTCCTTCGCTGTCGGCGACGTCTCCGGCAAGGGCCTGTCCGCCGCAGTCATGATGACAACAGCCGTGTGTGCCACGCGTGCAGCATTTCGCGATCCCCGCTGGCAGACGCCAGGGGAGGAGCTTCACTACGTCAACGACTGGATGTACGACCACCTCTCCGACGCCGGACTGTTCATCAGCATGTTCATCGGCCACTACCGACGAGGAACCGACGAGCTGAGTTGGGCGAATGCCGGTCAGAGTCCGTGTGTGGTTGCTACTGAAAACGAGGCAAGGGACTTGCTCCCATTGACTCCTCCGCTGGGAATCCTCCCTGCAATCGGCGACGCCACCGAGATCACCGAACTCGCACATGGCGACACCGTATTGATCGGGTCTGACGGCATCGTCGAACAGAACACGATCACCGGAGAAGCGTTCGGCGAAGCCCGGCTTCACGAGGCGCTTGCCGCGATGCGCGGCGAATCAGCGGCGGCCATGGGTGCAGGCCTGTTCGATACCGTCATTGCGTTTGCCGCCGGAGCCAAGCAGAGCGATGATCGGACAGCAGTGCTCCTCCGACACAGTTCGGCGGCTCGCACATGACTGATCTCACGATTCTGGCCGACCACCGCGAGCTCCGTCAGCTCCGGCCGTGGCTCGACGCCAACGCATCACAGCTCGACCCATCCTTGGTCGGCCGCATCGAGCTCTGCGTGCACGAGTTGGCAGCCAACGTGATCGATCACTCGGGTTCACCCGAGCTCACCCTTCATCTCGTCGGCGAATCCTCCTGGTTGCAGATCGAGCTTCGTGACCGAGGCAACCCCGTGACCACGCCGATCTACGATGACCTCGAGCCCCATCCCCGCGTCAGGGGCTACGGCATGATGATCGCCGAGCAGCTCGCCAGCGAGCTCAGCTACGAGCGATGCGAGTCGGTCAACGTGTGGCGCGTCCGGTTCAACCTCTCGTGACGGCGAGACGAGAGGCCAAATGGCTCCTTCTACATGCAGCGACGCGGTCGATCCTCCTTTCATGGCGCTCCGCTTGAACAAGAAGGCACCCTCCGTCGCAACGATCGTCGTGAGCGGGCGGCTCGACTCAGTCGAGGCCGCTCCGCTTCGCGTCACGATGAACGAGTTCCTCAGCAAAGGAACGAATCGAATCGTCGTCGACCTCTCCAATGTCACCTTCGTCGACAGCGCTGGACTTGCGGCGCTGGTCATCGGCATGAAGCGGGCGAGGCTCGAAAAGGGCGACGTTCGACTGGTCAGCCCACAACACCCAGACGCGAAGCGAGTCTTCGAACTCACCAAGTTCGACGATGTCTTCACCATGGCCGATGATCTCGAACTTGCCCACAAAGGCTGGTGAGATGAGCTCGAGCGACGGACAACTGAGCCGCTCCATCGTTGAGGCGACCAAGGCAGCCGATGCGACAGACGGCGAAACGGCCAAGACTGGCTCGGCGACCGGCGGGCACCTCGCAGCCAATGTCGCTCCGAGGGCTCTCGTCGTCGACGACGACATGGTTGCGTTGATCGTTGTGAAGCACATGCTCGAGACTGTCGGGTTGCAGGTGACCCAGGCAGCCAACGTACGAGCGGCTCGCCTTCATCTCGAGACCGAAGACTTCGACATCATCATCGCTGACTACCTGATGCCAGATGCCACCGGGCTCGATCTACTCGCCGACTCACGTGGGCTCCCCTTCGTCCTGCTCTCCGGGGTGATCGAACGAGGCGACCAAACCGATCCTCGCCTCAGCAAGGTCACGGCCCACCTGACCAAGCCCGTATCGACCGAGGAGCTGCACTCGGTGATCATGACCCTCCTCCCCCCGGTGCCCTCCGCCGCAATCTGATCTATTCTCAGGTATTCCCATTCGCGTGATTCTCATGTAGTCTCATTGAATGCCTCGACGTTCCACAGACAGCAGCGCACCAGCGAACGCTCCCTCGCACGACCATTCGCATGGCCAGGATGTCTCGTCCGGACGGCTCGTGGTTGCCGCAGGTGCGAACAGTGGATTCGCCGTGATCCAAGTCATCGTCGGCATCTCGCTCGGCTCGGTCGTTGTGCTGGCCGACGCCGCTCATCAGGTCGTCGACGCCATCGGTTTGCTCACCGCTCTCGGCGCAGCACTCCTGGCCGCCAGACCAACCTCGAAGGTCATGTCCTTCGGCTGGGGCAAATCCGATGCACTCGGCGGTCTGATTTCGGGCCTGCTCTTGCTCGGGTCGGTTGGGTGGATCGTGCTCGAATCAGTGAGGAGACTGTTCGACCCCGTTGCGGTCGACGGACGCGGTGTCATTGTGATCGGGGTCATCGCCGTGGCAGTGAATGGGCTCAGCGTGCTCGCCCTCTCGAACAGCAATGACTCCAGCCTCTCGCTGCGGGCCGCCCGGTTGCACCTCATCACCGACCTCGCAGGTTCGTTCATCGTGATCGTGGCAGGGATAGCCCTGGCTGGGACCGCGGCGACCTGGATCGACCCCGCATCGTCACTCCTCCTGAGTGCCATCGTGCTCCGCGCGACAGTTCGCCTGCTCCGCTCGGCATGCCGGGAACTGCTCGACCGTGTGCCCGAGGGGCTCAGCGTCGATGCCGTCACCAACCTGCTCGGGGAACAGGTCGGCGTCGAACGCGTCCACCACGTCCACGTTCGACCGTTGGGACAACAGCGAACCAGCGTGACCGCTCACGTCGTCGTCAGCGGCGAGCCGACGCTCCACGATGCGCAGGCGCAGCTCGCCACCCTCAACACGGCGCTCACCAATGAGTTCGGCGTCACCCACTCAACACTGCAACTCGAATGTCACCCGTGTGCTGACGATGCGTGCTGATCAACCAGAAGCGTTGATGCGATCTTCGCTCAGGTTGACGTTGCCTTGTTGTCGTTCCACAGCTTGAACATCGCAGCGAACAATCCGCCCTGCACGACGAGCAGACCGATGAAGACTGCGGCGCTGTCGAGACCGCCATCGACAAAGCCTCCGACGGCGAACAACAAATCGAAGGCGGTGAGGATGCCTGACCACACCGCAGCCCGCCCCGGCTGTTCCTTCATCACTGCGACCAGTTGCCCGAGCAACAGCACGATTCCAACGACGACCACTGCTATGCCAATCAGCAAGATCACCAGCGAGAAATCGCGGAATTGGAAGTCAGTTTCGTCCTGGATTTGTTGCGTGATCGCTCCCCACAACGCGACGAGCAAGGCCAGAAGCATCAGCGGAATCACTTTGAGCACGGTGAGAATCCATGCGAGGACCTTCGCCCAACTGGGGAACGGATCTGGGGTCACGACCTCGGTCGGCGAGAACCCGCCGACTGCTCGGTACGTGCCTTCCCAGCCAGAGCCGCTCCAGTACCGTTCGGTGTCTGGTGGATCACCCTGGGCGAAATACCAGCCGGGCGCGGGCTGGTCCGACGCGTGCTGTGGGGTCTGCTCGAATTCGAAGTTACCGGTGTCGCTCATCTCGCCGACTACCGTACTGTCCCCGTCGGGCGAGCTGGAGCACCCTTTGCGCCAGATTTTGTGATCATCGCCTAGCGAGGCATGGCAGACTCGAACGATGCTGATCGACGACATCCGCTCCGACCTCACCGCCTCCATGAAGGCCAGGGACGCCATGCGGCTCCGCACGCTCCGAGCCGTGATCGCCGCGGTGCAGGAAGAGGAGGTGTCGGGGACACAATCCACGACGCTCGACGACGACGGCGTACTCAAGGTCATTGCCGCCCAGGCCAAGCGCCGTGTCGAAGCAGCCGAGGCCTTCGAGTCCGGCGGACGTACGGAGAAGGCAGCCGAGGAACGAGCCGAGCTCGAGATCCTCGAGGAGTTCTTGCCATCGGCGCTCGATGCGAGCGAACTGGAAGCCTTGGTCGACCGCGTCCTCGCCGCTGGGGGCCTCAGCGAGAAGGCACAGATGGGTCAGGCAATGAAGGCTGTCAACGAAGAAGTGGCCGGACGAGCTGACGGCCGAGCGGTCGCCGATCTCGTCAAGTCGAAACTGAGCTGACCGGCGCCGTCGCTGGCAGGTGACGGGTCGTGAAGATCAGGACCGCTGCGAACGTCGCCGCGAGACCCGTGGCCAGACCGAGAGCGAACGGAAGGCTGGTCAGCGAGGCGACCGAGGTCACGGCCAACGGCATCGCCATCCCCGGGTAAGCCAATACGTAGAAGCTCGAGGTGAGCGCACCCCTCTGGTCGCCAGCGTCCATGGCGCCGAGGACGCCGAGGACACCGGTGGTCAGCGTTCCTGCCGCGAGACCGAGCAACACCGAAGCCCCAAGCAGAATCGGCCACGCTCCCGTCTCGAATGCGTACCACCCAAGTCCGTAGCCCACGACGCCAGAGATCATCCCGACCGGCAACGCCGGCGCGGGCCCCAATCGGCCGACCAGGGGCCGAGACAACATGCCAGCCCACGCCGTGAGCATTCCCGCACCCGCAGCTACAGCCACGCGACCGGTATCGATCGAATCAGCGATCAGTACGGGGAACAGCGCAAAGGCGGTTGACGGAAAACAGAAGACCCACAGCGCTGCCGGCACCACAACGGTGGCGAACTCGCGCCGATGGGCATGCGGCACACCGAGCGTCACGCGCAGCGGGGCAGCGAGATTGCGCGAGCGGGTCTCGGGAACCATCGATGCACCGAACGCTGCCACCAGCGTCACTGCGGCATGAAGCAGATACGGCAGCACCAGTGGGTACGGAAGGAATGCCTCGAACAGCGCAGACACCGGCGGTCCAATCCCGAAGCCGCCGAAGGTCACCAGCGTGGTGATGACCGATGCCCGCAGCTCGTTTCCTGGCCCCAACAACTCCAGCAACCACGCCGCTCCGACCCCAAGCACACCACCGCTGACCACACCCAGCAGCAGGCGCCCAAGCAGCAGCAGACCGAAACTGTCGCGGCCGAGGATCATCACACACGATGCCAATGCGGAGAGCACGATCATCGGCACCACGAGTGGCCGGCGGCCGACGCGATCGGAAATCGGACCAGCCAGGAGCAACGTGGCGAGAATCCCTGCGACGTAGACCACGAAGATCGCCATGGTCTGCGAGGCCGAGAGGTCGAGCCGTTCCCGGTAGAGCACCAGGAATGGCGTGGAGACATTCGTGCCGTACGAGACAGCAAAAAGCCCGGACGCAAGGAGCCAGGAACTCCGGTTCACCGCAATCGTCCGGCGCTCACAACGTCACCTCTGGGATCGCTGTCACTTTTCGGATCGCTTGGCCACGTTGCCGGCGGCGCGTCGAAGAAGGGTCGCTGGCAGCACGCGATTGACGGTCCGGATGATCCGATAGCGCTTGCTCGGAACCACCTCGATGTCCCCTGCGAAGGCACCGTCCAACCCAGCAGCCGCCACGCGCTCAGCAGATTGCCACAGCAAACGAGGCACGTCGGAGACATCGGTGCCTGAGCGGGCCTGGAACTCGGTTCGGGTGAATCCAGGCAACAGCGTGGTGATCGTGACACCGGTGCCCAACAGTTCGACAGCGAGCGACTGGCCCAGGCTCGTGACGAAGGCTTTCGTGGCGTTGTATGTGGCGGAGTTGGCTCCAATTGCCTCGCCAGCGAGTGATCCGACATTCAAGATTGCGCCGTTGCCGCGATCCTGAAACGCCGTTGCCGCCGCATGGGTCAGCCGTTGCAACGCCACGACGTTCACGTCGACAACGAACGTGGCAGCGTTTCGGTCGAGAGTGGCGAACGGGCCACCGAACCCGAGCCCGGCATTGTTCACCACGAGATCGATCGGCCTGACGGCCGCCTCGATGCGGCGCTCGACGACATCGAGCGCTTCGCGATCGGCGAGGTCGCACACGATGACTTCGCATGTGACATCGAGTGTCTCCGCCAACGCCTCGAGCCTCGCCCGGTCACGAGCAACGAGAACGAGGTCTGTACCCTCAGCGGCCAATTGGACCGCCATCGCTCGCCCAATGCCAGAAGAAGCTCCGGTGATCAGGGCGCGATGCCACCGTCGAGTCGTCATCTCCGCAGTCGCCGCTGTCGCCTGGTCAACCATTCGCTCAGTGTGACGGTTCGCTCATCACTTGCGTCGGATTCGACCCCACAACCAGCGAGGAGCGTCTTTGTGAAGGTTCTTGAGATGCTGCAGCATGAAGTCGTCGACAACCGCTCCCAAAGCATCGGAGTAGGCCGGGTACGGCCACACGACCGGGTACCACTTCTGAAACTTCACGCCCGCGGTCATGGCGAGCGAGAACGTGGAGATGAGTTCGCCGGCCCGCGGGCCGACGATCGTGGCACCGAGGATCTTTCCTGAGAAGCGCCGAATGTCGACAACGATGATCGCGTCCTCGACCTCGTCGGTGAACGACCGATCGGCCGTGGCGAAGTCGTAGGTGATCCGGCGCACGTCGCTCGGCACCTCGAGAGGCTGTACTCCGATGGTTGCGGCTTCGGGAGATGAGAACGCGACAGCAGGGTGCAATGGCTTCGGCCCAGCCGGTGCCGGAGGGGCGATGATTGCCTTGATCACTCGGCGCCCCCAGGCGTTGGCGATGTGGGTCGTGCCACCCTCGGTCGAGACATCACCGACGGCCCAGACATTGTCGACGCTCGACTCACCCTTCGTGTTGACGACGATGCGGCCACCACGATCGAGTTCGACCCCGAGGTCCTCGAGCCCGATGCCGACGCTGTTTGGCAAGCGTCCGACCGCCATGAGGACTCGGTCGACGCCGGTGATCGACTGGGTTGCCTCCCCATCGAGGGGGCCGATGTGGAGTGTCTGGGTGGCCTCGTCGAATCGTTTCGCCACGAGTCCGGGGCGAAGGTCGACGCCTTGCTTTTCGAGCGAGCGGTGGACGACCGCGGCCGCCTCGGGCAGCATCGCAGGCAGGATCTGCGGGGCAGCTTCGAGCACCACGACATCGGAGCCAAGGCGTCGAAACGCTGTCGCCATCTCGACCCCAATGGGCCCGGCACCCACGATCACCAACCGAGCTGGCGGTGTCGCTTCCTCGAAGAGTTCGACATTGGTCAGATAGCGATGATCCGGCAGACCGTCGATCGACAGACGCCGCGCTTTTGAACCCGTTGCGATCACGATGTGCTTGGCCTCGATCGATTCGGTCGAACCGTCAGCGCCAACCACCTCGACCACACCTGAGGCAACGAGACGAGCCGTGCCGAACTGGAGATCGATCTTGTCGACCGCCCCAAAGTGCTCGGTCTCCTCGTCACGCAGGTGGTCTCGGCGTTCCCTCACGTGAGCCATGATCTGCGCCCCGGTTCGGTTCCCCGGTTCAGCGCTCGCATGCAGCAGGGCCTTCGACGGAATGCAGCCAACGTTGGTGCAGTCGCCCCCGATCTCGGCTCGCTCGATCAGCCGCACGCGCTTGCCGAAGCTGCTCAAGCCAACGGCGACCGTGAGCCCACCGGAGCCAGCGCCGATGACGACAGTGTGAGGCTCGGTGGCAGCAGGCTGAGCAAGGCCAGGGTCGGTTTCGATCGCTGATGAACTTGGGGATTCGGTCACGTGGACACCTCAGGGCGCGGAGTAGGAGAAAAAGTTTGGCTGCCGTCTGGCTGACGAGAGCGAAGGAACCGAGCGACGACGATGCCACCAACAGTGAGGAGGACGGAGAGCACGATCAACCATGGGTTGATGGAAGGAGTCCCGTCCTCGAGCGACTCGATCGACGCACCGAATCCAACAAAGGCCACGGTGCCAACCACCGTGCCGACCGCAGACCCAGCAAGAAACGGAGCGAAACGGAGCTTGGCGAAGCCGGCCACATAGGCGACGGCATCGAACGGCAGCGCGATCAGCCGCATGATCAGGGTGGTCTCGAAAGGGCGGTCGATCGCCCGTTGAATCACCGAGCCGAGCCGGCCAGAGAGCCGATCGATCAGGGCAGGCGAAGCGAAGTATCGGCCGACCGCGTACGACGCCGACGTCGACAGGTTCGATGCAACAACCGTGAGCACGACGCCCCAGAAGAACCCGAAGGCAATGCCGCCGAGGATCGTCAGCACCGATGCGGGGAAGAGCACGATCGGACGAAGGACGTAGGCGGCGATGAAGAGCGGCACGCCCCACCAGTGATCGGCGAGGAGCGACCGGAGTTCTTCCGCTGCGTCGATGGCGCCAAGACCACGGCTGCGTGAGTACCACACGTAGCCCACGACGGCGACGGCCCAAAGAGCCAGAACCGCGTACCGGCGCTTGGACCCCGTGTCGGCGTTCATGCGTCGACTCGCTCGGTGTTGAACGCGTTCGTGCGGAGACCGCGATGACCGCGGACGAATCGTTGACCGGCACCGAGCACGACGGCGGCAGCCATGACACCCATGGTCCAGTCGAGCCAGCGGGGGAACGCCAGCATGAAGAGGAAGAACACGATGGTCTCGGCTCCCTCGACCAAGCCGGCCGGCATCACCGCGCTCGTGGCCGGGTCCGAGTGCGGGCCAGCACTGTTGTTGGTCAGGCGACCACGTTTCTCGATGAGGGCAGCGAGGTACGTCCACGTCGTGATGTTGACGTAGAACGAGGCCAGCAGCACACCCGTGATCGGCCAGATGTGGTCGATGTCGCTGCCAGCCGCCGCACCGAGCGGAATGGCCGCGTACACGATGGTGTCGGCCACGATGTCGGCGTAGCCGCCATCATCGGTGACCTCGGAGCGTTCCCGAGCGACATCGCCGTCGAGGCCATCGACCAAACGATTGGCGACGAAGAGAACACCAGCGAGCAGCCACCTGCTGTCGGCGGCAGCGAACGCTGACGCGAGCCCGAGCGCAAGCCCGGCGCCGGTGAGCCCGAGCGGCGGAAGTACAGCGACGAGATCGACGATCGGGGCCAAAAGACGTTGCTTGGTCGGGCGAAGTCGGTCATCGAACACAGGAGAAGTCAACCGGAAGCGCATCGACTTCCTTCCGCGAAGCCGAATCGCTGTCCTCTGACAACGTTCGTTCGACGGTCATGTTTGTGGCACTGTCTCGGGATGCTGATCGACACATCCCTCCATACAGATCTTTCGCTTGCTCCGAGGCGAGCGAAGGAAGCCGAAGACGCTGGCTACGACGCAATCTGGACCGCCGAGACCAGCCACGACCCATTCTTCCCGCTGGCGTTGGCCGCGCCAGCCACCGAGTCGATCACGCTCGGCACCTCGATCGCCGTTGCGTTCGCCCGCAACCCAATGCTGCTCGCCAATATCGGCTGGGACCTCAACGCTGCATCGAACGGTCGCTTCGTGCTCGGCCTGGGTAGCCAGATCAAGCCCCACATCACGAAGCGCTTCTCGATGGAGTGGAGCAAGCCCGCAGCCCGCATGCGCGAAATGATCCTCGCCACGCGTGCGATCTGGGACTGCTGGGAGACCGGCGAGAAACTTGAATTCCGAGGCGACTTCTACACCCACACGATCATGACTCCGTTCTTCAATCCGGGGCCGAACCCGGCCGGCGTCCCCCGTGTCTTCCTCGCTGGCGTTGGCCCGCTGATGACCGCCGTTGCCGGTGAGGTGTGCGATGGCTTCTTCGCTCACCCGTTCACCACGCCAGCCTTCCTGGCCGAGGTCACCATTCCAGCAATCGATGCAGGCCGGGAGAGGTCTGGCCGCTCGGCCGACGGCTTCGAGGTGGCTCTGCCGGCGTTCGTCGTGACCGGCGCCAACGAAGAAGAGATGACGGCATCAGCCCAGGCGGTCAAAGGACAGATCTCGTTCTACGGATCGACGCCTGCGTATCGACCGGTCTTGGAACATCACGGCTGGGGCGATCTGCAGGGCGAGTTGAATGCCATGTCGAAGCGGGGCGAGTGGTCCGCGATGGCAGGCCTCATCGACGACGACATGCTCAACACTTTTGCCGTCGTCGCCGAGCCAGACGGTGTCGCCGCTGAGCTGAAGCTCCGGTTCGGCTCCACGGTCGATCGTCTGAGCTTCAACACGATGGGCACCACGGACCCTGAGCTCTTCGCCCCGATCATCGCCGAGCTCAAGGACTGAGGCATGGCCACATGGAGCCAGGTCGAGGAAGCAGCACCGGAATTGGCATCGGCCATCCGTGGCCGCATCGAGGCGCATCTTCATCATGTTCTCGGCACGTTGACTGCTGACGGGTCACCCAGATTGAGCGGCACCGAGGCTCGGTTCCACGACGGCCAACTGTGGTTGGGCTGCATGCCGGCATCGCTCAAGGCGAGGGATCTCACGAGAGACTCGCGCTTCGCCTTGCACTCCGCTCCCATGGACGTCGAGATGACCGACGGCGACGCCAAGCTGAGCGGCGCGGTGACCGAGGTGACCGACCTCGTGGCCATCACTGACTTCATGCGAGCGATCGACCACGGTGACGCGATCCCAGAAGGCGAGACCATCGCCCCTGGCCTGGCGCGAGCATTCGTGTGCGACATCCATGCAGCCACCCTCACGAAGGTCGCAGGCGAGACACTCGAAGTCACGACGTGGTCGCGCAGCAATGGCCTGACCGTTCGGCACGTTTCGTGACCGTGCGCTCAAGCCAGTGCCCGTGCGGAGAGCCGCTCCCCTACGACCTGCACTGCGGCCGGCTGCATGCAGGCGACTCCGCCATCACCGCCGAAGAACTCATGCGCTCGCGCTATTCCGCCCACGTGAAGCTCGATGCCGACTACCTCTCGCGATCGTGGCAAGCCGCCACTCGGCCAGAGACGATCAACCTCGACGACGACATCGTCTGGCGGAGCCTCGTCGTGCACCGCACCGAGCGGGGCAACGCGCTCGACGCCGACGGCGTGGTCGAGTTCACCGCCACCTACGAACGCGCTGGCAAGATCGTCGAGATGCGAGAGATCAGCCGCTTCGCCCGCGAATCCGGCCGCTGGGTCTACGTCGACGGCATCCGCCCCGTGTGACCTGCTCGTGCCGAAATCGACTTCGGTGTTCATGTAAGCCCACTGGTGCCGGGTCCTAACTTGTCACTTGCTCAGCGATCAGCAACCTGAGGAACACGGTGGAGCAAGTGACAAGTTAGGACCCGGCACCGTTAGAAGAGCCAGTCGTAGACGCCGATGAGGTTGAGGGCGAGGGCCAGGGCGGCGGCGATCATCACTCGGCGGATCCACTCTTCTCCCTTGTCGACACCGAGCCTGGCGCCGATCCAACCGCCGGCGGTGAGGCCGGATGCCAACAGCAGCGCTGGCACCCATTCGATCTGGCCCTGCGCAATGAAGACCGGCAGGGCAACGAAGGTGACGGCCAGGTTCACCAACACCTTGATGCTGTTGGCGGTGACCAAATCGAATCCGGCGCGACTGAGCGCTGCCAACATCACCAGTCCAACGCCGGCCTGCACTGCACCGCCATAGATCCCGACGCAGAAGAAGACCACCGTCGTGGTCCTTCGGCTCCAGGCCTCTCCGTCGCTGCGAGCCTTCGGCTTGTTGATGGTCAGAAGGATCAGCGGGATCATCAGCAGACCGAACACGGTCTCGAATGTGTCGTCGGTCAATCGACTGATGCCGAGCGACCCAACCAATGATCCGAGCAAAGCCGGGACCAACACCACCGCCGCGTGCTTGAGACCTTCGACTCCCAGCCGGCGGAACTGCAACGCCGAGGCGGCATTGCCGGTGAGGATGCCGAGCCGGTTCGATCCGTTGGCGCTGTTGCCAGGCACACCTGCCAGTACGAGCAGTGGAACCGTGAGCATCGAACCTCCGCCGGCGACGGCATTCACCGTTCCGGCAGCCAGGCCACCGACGACCAGCAGAACTGCTTCCCACCATTCCATCGTCGCGACTCTACGCGGAGGACAGGGCCCACCATCTCATGGGTGTGACGACTCGGGCGGACAGTTGGACAAGCGCCGTGACCACGGTCACAATGACGCATCGCCAAGCGACTCAGCCGTAAATCCGAGCGCCTTCGTTTCTACCGCAGCGGGTCCGACCGCCGCAGGAGAGTGCAATGACCGAGCCGTCCCAATCCCGAACAATCGCCAACACACCGAGCAGCGATCCATTGCTCGTCGTCGAGAACTTGAAGACCCACTTCGAGATCGATGCCGGCATGGTCAAGGCTGTGGACGGTGTGTCGTTCACGCTGGAACGAGGCAAGACCCTCGGCATCGTCGGCGAATCTGGTTCTGGTAAGACCGTGTTGTCCCGCTCGATCATGCGCCTCAACATCGCCGCCAACGTCCACGCCTCCGGCTCGGTCATGTACGACGGTGAAGAACTGCTCACGAAGAGCAACAGAGAGATGCAGAAGTACTGGGGCGCCGAGATGGCGATGGTCTTCCAGGATCCGATGACCTCCCTCAACCCCGTGGTCAAGATCGGCCGCCAGCTCACCGAGCACCTCCGCTACCACATGAAGGTGTCGAAGAAGGAAGCCCGCCTCCAGGGCATCGAACTGCTTCGCAGCGTTCGCATCCCCGAGCCCGAGGAGCGCTTCGACGTCTACCCCCACGAGATGTCTGGTGGTATGCGCCAGCGTGTCTGCATCGCGAGTGCGCTCGCTTGCGGCCCCAAGATGCTGTTCGCCGACGAGCCGACCACGGCCCTCGATGTGACCGTGCAGCATCAGATCCTCAACCTTCTGCAAGCCCAGCAGAAGGAACGCTTCATGACCATGATCCTGGTCACCCACGATCTCGGCGTGGTCGCCGGACGCACCGACGACATCGCTGTGATGTACGCAGGCAAAATTGTCGAGAAGTCCTCCACCCGCCAGCTCTTCGCCGGCATGCGCCACCCATACACCGAAGGACTGCTGCGATCGATCCCGAAGCCAACCGACCCGAGCCACACAAGGCTCAGCGCTATCGGCGGGCGGCCACCGGACCTCATCAATCCCCCCAAGGGCTGCAAGTTCTCTCCTCGCTGCCCGTACGCGCAAGACCGTTGCCGAGAAGAAGAGCCCCAGATCCAGGCCGACGCAGCGCCTGGCCACGAGTTCGCCTGCCACTTCCCTGTCGGCAGCCCGGAAAACAAGGCGGCGTTCGAAAAGAACCTCGCCGATGGCGTTCCCGCCACGCTGGCTGCTGCTGGCCAGATCCTTGCAACCGAAGAGCTCTCGAACGAAGGAGCGTCCCTCTGATGGCCGGTTCAGGAAAAGCGCACCTGCGCGACCGTGACGACATCCTCCTCAGCGTCGAGGACCTCACCGTGGAGTTTCCAGTCGGTGGTGGCCGCCGGGTCTACGCCGTCAGCGGCATCAGCTTCGACATCGCCAAGGGCGAGACCCTCGGTCTCGTTGGCGAATCCGGTTGCGGAAAGTCCACCACAGGTCGGGCCATTCTCCAGCTGCCGAAGCCCACGGGTGGGTCGGTCAAGCTCAAAAACACCGAGCTCACGTCCCTTGCTGCCGAAGAGATGCGGGCCAAGCGCACCGATCTCCAGATGATCTTCCAGGATCCGGTTTCCTCACTCAACCCTCGTCGAAAGATCGGCGAGGTCGTTGCTGAGCCTCTCGAAGTGTGGGGCCCTGCCGACAAAGAAGCGCAGTGGGAAATTGTGTCGAAGATGCTCGACGCGGTCGGCATCAACGCTGATGTGGCCCGAGACAAGCGCCCGCACGAGTTCTCCGGTGGCCAATGCCAACGCATTTCGATCGCCCGAGCGTTGGTCATGGAGCCAGACGTCATCATCTGTGACGAGCCCGTCTCTGCACTCGATGTCTCCGTCCAGGCCCAGATTCTCAACATGCTCGAAGATCTGAAGGCACAGTACGGCCTCACTCTTGTCTTCATTGCCCACGACCTCGCGGTGGTCAAGAACATCAGCGACCGCGTCGCCGTGATGTACTTGGGGAAGATGTGCGAAATCTCGCCGAGTGACGAGCTCTACGCCCATCCCGCCCATCCGTACACCAAGCTGCTGATGGGCTCGATCCCGGTTCCAGATCCGCTGGTCTCACTCGAGGACAGCGACGAGATCCTGGGCGAGCTGCCCTCACCGATCGCTCCGCCTTCCGGTTGCCGATTCCGTACCCGCTGTCCGCTCGCAGATGAGATCTGCGAGCGAGCTGAGCCACAGATGCGTCGTGTCAGCGACGATCACTACGTGGCCTGCCACCATCCGCTCGTCGATGTCGACGAAGTGGAGGT
>RCMY010003677.1_pt1 | contig 21091 bp, 22 predicted proteins | sample 2041341 | NCBI WGS metagenome assembly RCMY01 (sample SAMN09708234, study PRJNA481090) | Marine sediment metagenome, whole genome shotgun sequencing project.
GCTTCAATGGCCGACTTAATGTCTTTTATGTCGACATTAAAATATTTACCCATAAGAATGGCTGTACAACAATTGGTAAAGTTATAGCTCCCGATTAAATTGGTATTGATTTGAATATCTTCAACTTTTAACGAAACCAAAGGGTCTGCATTTAAGAATTCAATCGTATAATAATCCATCTTGCTTTCAGAAAATCCGTATTTCTTAATGTAGTTTCCCAATTTTTCCAATTGAATTGGGTCGTCGGCATTCAAGAATATTGATTTTTTATGATTGATTAAATAGTCATAAAGCTCACTTTTTCCTTTTATGACACCTTCAACACTACCAAACTTCTAAGTGCGCCTTTCCGAAATTCGTAATATATCCAAAATCGGGTTGGGCTATTGAACAAAGGAATTCGATTTCCTTTATGTGATTGGCACCCATTTCCACTATTGCCAATTCGGTATCTTTCTTAATTGATAAAAGTGTAAGGGGCACACCTATATGGTTGTTTAGGTTGCCAATTGTGGCTATGGTCTTGTATTTCTTAGCGAGCACTGCATTGATGAGCTCCTTGGTTGTCGTTTTGCCATTACTCCCGGTTAAACCAATAACCTTAGCATTAGATTTATTTCTATGGAATGTTGCCAAATTTTGGAGCGTCTTCAATACATCATCTACTAAAATAGTCCTGTCCGCTGTTGCGTATTTTTTTTCGTCGACTACCGCATAGGAAGCTCCTTTTTTCAAAGCTTCAGCGGCATATGCATTACCATTGAAATTGTCTCCTTTAAGTGCAAAGAAAAGACAGTTGTCTTCTATTTTTCTTGTATCTGTACAAACAATCGGGGACTGTAAAAAGATTTGGTGGAGCTTTTCTAGAATCATAATTCAAAGATAAAAAAAAAGCCCTGACGAATTCGTCAGGGCTTTTTAAGTATATCTATTAATATTATTTGGCTTTCTTGCCTCTAACAGTTTTATTTTTAGTTTTTGATTTAGAACCTACTCTAGACATTGCACATCTGAAACCAATGTAATCCGTGGCCATATATTGCGGTAAATATCTACGTTGTGCCGGATCTAACCAATAGGCTCTATCTCTCCAGGATCCACCTTTGAATACTCTAACTTCATCGTTGATTAAGCTTGTTCTGTTGTTTGATTTGTCATACTGACGAATTAATTTACCAGTAGAATCCCTTTCTACTTTGTGATTTGGAGAATCATACATTTTTCTTACATCGGCTTGATCTTCCTCATCACTGAATCTATCAAAGAATCTTGAAGAACTTGGGTCACCATCTCTATAGGCTCTATTATCACTAGATGAGAAATTGGTTCTAAGATAAGTTTCTTCCTCATCTACAGGCACCATTTTAATTTCGCCTGGAAGATTCATAGCAACCAATTTACCATTTGGCATGGTATCAAAAACTATAGAATCTCTAAGAATATTTACTTTGCCGTCTTCGCCAATGGCAGTTTTCATATAAATATTACCTCTGTAATAGTTAAAGTCACTTACTTCATCATCTACAATAGGTCGGTAAACGTCAGCGACCCATTCGGCAACATTACCAGCCATATCATAAAGACCAAGATCATTGGGCTTATATGACATTACTTCAGCGGTAATATCAGCTCCGTCATCAGACCAGCCTGCTATACCACCATAATCACCTTTTCCTTGTTTAAAGTTGGCTAATTGATCACCTCTACCAACACGTTGTCCGCTTCTGGTGTAATCACCTTCCCAAGGATATTTTTTTCTACCTCTATAGTTATTGTATTCCCTAGACCCAACCTGTGCAGCAGCAGCGTATTCCCACTCGGTTTCGGTTGGTAATCTATATTCCGGTACAATAATGCCCGTACTTCTTTTGGCATAAGTATTAACACTATCCTTTTTCTTCTTGCCTTGAAGAGAATCTATTTGTCCGTTATATACAGACTCAGGTCTATTCAAATAGGCTTGAGTGCTAAAAGTTCCTGCAACTTCTCCAGTTGTAGCTTGATACTTGGCGTCTTGAGAAAGATAGCCTTCCCTTTCCAGCATTACTTCATTAACACGGTCGGTCCTCCATTCAGCAAATTGTGTGGCCTGAACCCAGGTTACACCAACAACAGGATATTCCGCATAGGCAGGATGTCTTAAATAGTTATTGGTCATGGTTTCGTTAAATCCTAAACGGTTTCTCCATACCAAGGTATCGGGCAATGCACCTTTATAGATATTTGCATATTTTGGATTTTCAGGAGGGTAAACGCTCTTTAGATAATCTAAATACTCCAAGTACATTACATTGGTAACTTCCGTTTCATCCATATAAAAAGACATTACATGTTGGGAAGTAGGGGTATTGTTCCAGTCGTGCATAACATCATCTTGCACCTTACCTTTAGTAAATGTACCTCCCTCGACAAAAACAAGACCGGGAGCGGTTTCTTGCTCCTTAAAGTCAGTATTGAATTGGAAACCACCTTCCTTGGCATTTATTTTCCAACCTGTAGCTCTTGATACATTTTTAGAAGATGAAGATTTCTTGCTACAACTAGTAACTGTAAAACCTCCCGCTATTACTGCACAAGAAAGTACAATTTTGATAAACTGTTTTTTCATAATTAGGACTTGAGTTCAAATATTCAAACCACCGTTTAAGTAGTTTGGAATTCTTGTTTTGATTTAATTTGGTGTCACTTTCGGCATATAAAACGACGATTTGGTCATAATATTTTGATCTTAAAAAAATATTTCCAAATCAGCCATTTTAAATAGAGCAGAAAGACTTTATACACAAATAATAACGGTGTAATTACTATTATAGTATTGAAGGCATTTTTTCTTTTTTACAATGTACTTTTTGATTTTTACGGCAAGGATTAAATTTTACATTAAGAAATTTTCCGGTTATTCATTAAACATTTGTAATAATCTTAGGACACATGAATTGAAATATTTTCGATGAATGGTACAAGATATTTTTAAAAAGCCCGTTTACATGTACAATAGTAATTTGATTATTGAACACTTATCTATTTTTTTAACGAAAATAAGCCCTGAAATAATGAAAAAATTATCACTACTTATATTACTGGTATTTGCTATTAAATTATCAGCTCAAGAGGATAGGGTTATAACTACTGCTGTCCCTTTCTTGACCATAGCCGCAGATGCGAGATCAGCAGGGATGGGTGATATGGGAGTTGCCACCTCTATCGATGCTTTTTCACAACAATGGAATCCAGCAAAGTTTGCCTTTGCTGAACGAAAAATGGGTATAGGGGTAAGTTACACGCCTTATCTGGAAAGTATAATTACCGATATATCACTTTTGAATGCTAGTTTTTATAATAAAATAGATGACCAAAGTGCTTTTGCCATAGGGTTACGTCGTTATTTTACCCTTGGGGAAATTGAACTAAGACAATTTGCAAATGATCCCGGGACATTGGCAAAACCCAATGAATTAGCTTTAGACGGTTCTTATTCCTTAAAATTAAGTCCAACTTTTTCAATGGCAGTTGGTGGTAGATATATAAGGTCTAACCTGAAATTACCACAAAACGGATCTGAAGATTCCCAAGCAGCAAGTTCATTCGCTGTCGATGTCGCAGGTTATTACCGTTCACGTGAAATAGCCTACGATAAGTTTGATGGCAGATGGAGGGGCGGTTTTAATCTTTCCAATCTAGGAGGTAAAATAGTATATGACGAAGGAGGGCAGGAAAACTTTTTACCAGCTAACTTAGGTTTTGGAGCTGGATTCGATTTTATCTTAGATCAAGATAATGTAATTGGGTTAACAGCAGAATTTAATAAGCTTCTTGTTCCCACGCCCCAAGATTTCAATGAAGATGGCGTAATAGATTCAGCCGATAATGATGAATACCAACAAATAGGATTTTTTAGTGGAATTACAAAGTCATTCGGAGATGCACCAGATGGTTTTAGTGAGGAACTTAAAGAGTTTACTTGGGCATTAGGTGTAGAATATGCTTATCAAGATGCATTCATGGTGCGAACAGGATACTTTAATGAAAGTGAGGAAAAAGGTTCAAGAAAATTCTTTACCATGGGAGCTGGGTTTAAATTCAAGTCTGCCCAGATTGATCTTTCTTACTTATTCTCTACATCACAAGTTAAAAATCCATTGGAAAACACATTGCGTTTTTCGCTTACCTTTAGTCTAGGGGAAGAGTTTATAAATGATTAATCAAAGTAAAAATTCAATAACAAAACCTGCCATTGCGCAGGTTTTCTTATTTTTAGCCTAAGATATCCGCTTTTATTGATATGAAAAAACAAACTATTTCATTTGAACTTTCCATTTTTGAGTCTCTTGAAGAATTGAACGAGCAAGATTATAATTTAATGCGTATGGCCGTAGATGCCAGAAAAGATGCCTATGCGCCATATTCTAATTTTATGGTTGGTGCAGCAGTACTTTTAGAAAATGATGAGGTGGTAATTGGCAGTAATCAAGAAAATGCATCTTACCCTTCAGGTCTATGTGCTGAACGCGTTGCAGTTTTTCAGGCAGGTGCTAAATATCCCGGAGTTACCATAAAATCGATTGCGATAACCGCTAAGTCAAATACGCATTTGGTAAAGAAACCAGCGGCACCATGTGGTAATTGTAGACAAGCGATTTCCGAATATGAGTATAAACAGAAAAGTCCAATAGAACTTCTTTTAATGGGTGAGCAAGGAGAAATTATAAAGTGCCAATCCTTGGCTGATATATTACCATTGGGTTTCAATAATTCGTATTTATAGCATACGAAATCCGTTAACTTACCGGTTAAATATATAATCAAAATCAGTGTACTTGTTAATATGATCAAATACACCAAGCTTTTTACTTTATTTTTTTACCGATTGATTAATATGTGTATTTTTGTTTTTCTGTTTTCTAGGCATTTTACACTATGTTTGATGCATTGTTAAACTTGAATCTCATTTAAAAAAACGGTTAATGGAAAAAATCACCAAAGAAACATATCTGAAGTGGTACGAGGACATGTTATTCTGGAGAAAGTTTGAGGATAAACTGGCAGCAGTATATATTCAACAAAAGGTTAGAGGATTCCTTCATTTATATAACGGGCAAGAAGCCGTTTTGGCTGGGGCATTGCATGCAATGGATCTTACTAAGGATAGGATGATAACTGCTTATAGGAACCATGTTCAACCTATTGGCATGGGGGTCGACCCCAGAAGGGTTATGGCCGAACTTTATGGTAAAGTCACAGGTACATCCAAGGGTATGGGTGGATCTATGCATATATTTTCCAAGGAACATCGTTTCTATGGAGGTCATGGTATCGTTGGGGGTCAAATTCCTTTAGGTGCTGGTTTGGCATTTGCAGATAAATATTTTAAACGCGATGCCGTAACGCTTTGTTATATGGGGGATGGTGCTGTAAGGCAGGGGTCACTTCATGAAAGCTTCAATTTAGCGATGCTTTGGCAGTTGCCAGTTGTCTTTGTTTGTGAGAACAATGGTTATGCCATGGGTACGTCGGTTGCCCGTACATCACATTCTACAGAAATCTGGAAATTAGGTTTGGGCTATGAAATGCCGTGTGGGCCGGTTGATGGGATGGATCCCGTAACTGTCGCCAAGGAAATGAGTAAAGCTATTGAACGTGCCAGAAGCGGTGGAGGTCCTACTTTCTTAGAAATGAAAACATATCGTTATAGAGGGCATTCAATGTCAGATGCACAGCATTACAGAACAAAGGATGAAGTCCAAGAATACAAAAAAATAGATCCGATATCCCAAGTTAAAGAGGTGATTCTAGATAAAAAGTATGCCACTGAAGACGAAATCAAGGAGATAGATAAAAAGATCAAACAATTGGTTTCTGAATGTGAGAAATTTGCAGAGGAATCTGATTATCCTCCAATTAACCAATTGTATGATGTGGTCTATGATCAAGAAGACTACCCATTTGTACAACATAAATAATATTTAAATGGCAGAAGTGATTAATATGCCCCGATTGAGCGATACCATGGAAGAAGGTACCGTTGCCAAATGGCTAAAGCAAGTGGGGGACAAGATTGAAGAAGGTGATATTCTGGCGGAAATTGAGACAGATAAGGCCACAATGGAATTTGAATCATTCCATGAAGGCACACTACTTCATATAGGTATTGCTGAGGGTGATGGCGCCCCAGTAGATACACTATTGGCCATTATTGGTGAAGAAGGTGAGGATATTTCAGCCTTATTGAATAGCGCTGCCCCATCTAGCGTAGAGGAAACTGTAGTTGAAACCAAGGATGAAGCTACTGTAATTGAATCAAGCGATGGTGCCAGCGAAATTCCTGAGGGTGTTGAAATTATTAAAATGCCCCGCCTTAGTGATACTATGGAAGAGGGTACTGTAGCGACTTGGCTCAAGAAAGTTGGTGATACAGTTGAAGAAGGCGATATTTTGGCTGAAATTGAAACCGATAAGGCCACGATGGAATTTGAATCATTCTATTCAGGTATCTTATTGTATATTGGAATTCAAGAAGGGGAATCATCACCAGTTGATACCGTTCTAGCTGTTATTGGGCCTGCTGGTACCAATGTGAACGCAGTACTGAATGCTAAACCTTCTGAAGGGAAAAGCGAAGAAATAACAAAAGTAGAAGTTAAGGAGGAAAAGACTGATGAATCAAGACAAGAATTAAATCTTAGTTCAACAAATGATGGGCAACGAATTTTTGCTTCTCCACTTGCCAAGAAAATTGCCAAGGAAAAAGGCATTAATTTAAATGATGTTAAAGGTTCTGGTGACCATGGTAGAATTGTGAAGAAAGACATTGAGAGTTATGTTCCTTCAAAAGCAGTTGCACAAACGACTAGTGCTGTTCAAGAGACATCTACAACTTCAACTAGCACTGTTGTTGCTCCGTTAGTGCTGCCTGTAGGTGAAGAAAGCTCTGAAGAGGTGAAGAATTCGCAAATGCGAAAGACCATTGCCAAAAGATTGGCAGAATCAAAATTTACGGCACCTCATTACTATTTGACCATTGAGGTTGGTATGGATAATGCCATGGCTTCAAGGGTAAAGATCAATGACTTACCTGATACTAAAGTATCGTTCAATGATTTGGTGGTAAAAGCTTGTGCAATGGCACTTAAAAAGCATCCCCAAGTGAATACTACCTGGAAGGGCGATACAACAAAATATAATCATCATGTTCATGTAGGTGTTGCTGTTGCCGTAGAAGACGGACTTGTGGTGCCTGTACTTAAGTTTACGGACCAAATGAGTTTAACACAAATCGGTGCATCTGTAAAAGATCTTGCTGGTAGAGCTAGGAACAAGAAATTAACCCCTGCCGAAATGGACGGGAGCACGTTTACGGTTTCCAACTTGGGTATGTTCGGTATCTTGGAATTTACCTCCATCATCAATCAACCAAATTCAGCTATTTTATCAGTAGGGGCAATTGTTGAAAAGCCTGTGGTTAAAAACGGTCAGATTGTTGTTGGCAACACCATGAAACTATCATTGGCTTGTGATCATAGAACAGTTGATGGTGCTACTGGGGCACAATTCTTGCAGACGCTTAGGGCCTTTTTAGAGAATCCGGTGACTATGTTAGCATAGATTTTTTATAATATATTATAAAAATGCATCCGCCCATGGCGGATGTTTTTTTATCTTTAAAATTTAATCTTCATCCCATGAATAAAGTTTTTCATTTATTAATAATTCTATTTAGTTCTTGGTTGTGGTTCTACCCAACTACAGCAAACTAATCCGGAAAACATAGTGCAGGGCCCCGATGGTGTCAAAGGAAGGGTGGTTGTTAATGAGAAAACACCAACTAATATAGAAACTCCGATTCATACCGAGTCTAATGTTAGCACTGCTTCTTCAAAAAGCGAGATTTCAAATATTGCATTCTCAAATACAGATGCCGTAGGAGAGATTATGAACTTTTTGGCATCTGACGAACTTCAAGGACGTGATTCTGGAAGTCCGGGTATAGAAAAGGCCGCGGTCTTCATTGAAAAAGTGTTCATTGAAAATGATATTAGACCCTATTTCACTTCTTACAGGGATACATTATCCAATTTTGAAAAACCAGCCTATAATATAATTGGTGTTTTGGAAGGGACTGATGCTCAATTAAAAAATGAGTTTATTGTAATTGGAGCGCATTACGATCACATAGGGACTAAAAGTCCTATAAATGGAGATACCATAGCGAATGGGGCGAACGATAATGCTGCGGGCACCACAACGGTTTTAGAATTGGCACGCTATTTTGGAAATGCAAAAACCAACAAACGGAGTTTGGTGTTCGCACTTTTTAGTGCAGAAGAAAAAGGTCTTTTGGGCTCTAAACATTTGGCCAAGAAATTAAAGGAACAGAAATTTGAACTGTATACCATGCTTAATTTCGAAATGGTGGGCGTACCCTTGGTCGGCAAGGATTATTTAGTGTATGCGAGTGGTTATGAACGATCTAATATGGCTGATGTATGTAATGGTTTTGCTGGGGAAAAACTTGTCGGATTTTTGCCAACTGCCAAAGAATTCAATTTATTCGCTAGGTCTGATAATTTTCCATTCCATAATGAATTTGCAGTACCATCCCAAACCTTTTCAACCTTCGATTTCACGAATTTCGACCATTACCATAAAGTAGGCGATGAGGCTTCTTTGATGGATTTTGGCCATATGGCAACTTTGGTGAATAAATTTATTCCCGTAATCGAAGGAATTGCAAATGCATCTCAAAAAGAAATAAAGTACAACTAATGGCAAATGTAATCATCACAGGTACAAGCAGAGGTATAGGTTTTGAAATGGCCCAACTTTTTGCCAATGAAGGTCATCAGGTATTGGCACTTTCTCGAAACGATAATGCCATTACCCAATTGAAGCATAAAAACATTATCAGTTTTCAATTTGATATTACTAAAAAAGAGGATTTAAAAAAGGTGGATGTTTTTTTAACCTCTAATTGGAAAATCGTAGATGTCTTGATCAATAATGCAGGAAAGTTATTAAACAAGCCTTTTTTGGAAACTTCTTCCGAAGCATTTGAAATAGTATATAAAGTCAATGTTTTTGGAGTCGCCAATCTTACTAAATTGGTTTTACCTAGAATGCCTAAAAACGGACATGTAGTTACCATTAGTTCAATGGGTGGCGTTCAAGGAAGCATGAAATTCCCAGGTCTTTCCGCCTACAGCTCAAGTAAAGGGGCTGTGATTACGTTGACCGAACTTTGGGCCGAAGAATTCAAGGAAACGGGACCCTCTTTTAATGTATTGGCTTTAGGTGCCGTACAGACAGAAATGTTGGAAGAAGCTTTTCCCGGTTATAAAGCACCAACCACTGCTTTGGAAATGGCAACTTATATCAAGGATTTTGCCTTAACAGGTCAAAAATTGTATAATGGCAAGTTATTGCAAGTGAGCAGTAGTACGCCTTAATTTTCGATTAAATATGCCTTTTCAATAACATCCAATTCTGGAAACTTTTTTAAGAATTCTTCCCTATTGGTCATCATTAATTCAAAATGTTCCATAGTTGCATCTGAATAGCCGGAATAAAGTTTTTCAACAACCTCCATTCCTTTAGTAACCTTTCCAATAGCGGGAAATCCTAGTACATCATTATAAAATAGGGTATCGAGACGGGAATTATCACCTAAATTAATGAAAAGGTCTGAAGTTCGCGTTCCTTTACCTCCTCTTGCAAAACTGAATGTACCTTTAGTATTTCCTTGTTTAACGACTTCATCTAGAACTTTTACTGAGTTCCATTTTTTGTATGCAATGCTGTCATTTCCTCCAAATTGGGCAACAAAACCAGGATTTACTCTATAAAAAAGACTATTGTCAAAAAAATTATGTTTTACCAGTTGATAGAAACGATCAGCGGCTTTCGGGGAAAGTCTTCGTTCTACCGCAATATCAAAATTTCCCTTTGAGGTTTCAAACCGCGTAGCGAAGTTTTCAGGAGCATTTTCTTTTGTCCATTTTATGTTAAAAGTTTTTGGACTACATCCAAAGGTAAATACAATAAGGATTACTATTAATTGAATTTTTCTCATTTCTTCATAAATTGTTGTACATCTGATTATAATATCTAAAGATTATTTTTATTGGTTCCCAAAAAAAAGAGGTTGCGGAATTTGCCGCAACCTTATATACTTTTCTATTCCCATTAAATCCTTACTTCTTATCCTTTACTGAACAACTGCTAAGTCCGAATGGAGCATAAAGTGGGCAAAAACTAATAAAACTTGTCAACACAAAGACGCCTGCCAGAACTAATAGAACGAGCCCCAATGTTCCCGAAATAACATTGGAAAAATAAAGTCCGGCTATAACGGCTGCGATTATAAATCTGATAATTCTGTCTGCAGAACCCATATTCTTTTTCATATCGTACTGTTTTTAGTTAAATAAAGTTGGTTTATACCGAGTGCAATAAAATAAACTTTCTTTATTTACTCGTTGCATCAAAGTTAATCAGTTTAGATTTAATATTCAGATATCTTATTCGGAATGAGATAATTTACAGATGGTAGACCTTTTTTTGTGCAATAAATTCAATTAAACCAAACCGCATATTTTTGCCGCCGTAAATCAAGTGCCAGTTTTTCTTCTAATTTTAGTGCCTCTTCCCTGGTTGCCACAGGTTCTATTTGATTGTATAGACTGGGTCTTAAATACATGCCATATTTTTGAACAATATTCGATGACAATTTGTAGCCTTTTTTATTTCTATAACCCGATTTATGCTGCTCCAATCTTTCTTTAGGGGTTTTGCTCGTCATCCCCACATATAGACACTGCAACACGCCATTGAATTGCGGATTGGCAGCCCTAAACCTAGCATTTTCGTTAAATACCCTTTTTGATAATTCTATGACATAGACCCGATATTCGATTTTTGGCATTTTTACAATTTGTCGATTCTGAATATGTGCATTATCAAATATTTTTATAAAATCTAAGTTACCAATTAAAAGGATATACACATTAAACTTAGTGACTCGAGATTATAGAATCTTAAAAATCTTATTTTTGCAGTTATGGACGACATCCTTTTAAAATACCTTCCAGAAAGGGCCGTAGAACCTTGCTTTCAACTTATAAAAGAGTCTGGTGTCAATCTGAAAATTGTAAATAAACGGGTGACACGACACGGGGACTATAGAAAATTGCCTAATGGTATGCACCAGATTACCATAAATGCCACATTGAACAAATATCGTTTTTTAGTTACCCTTGTTCATGAAATTGCTCATTTGGCGGCCTTCGCGAAATATGGTCGTCAAATAAAACCCCATGGGCTGGAATGGAAGCGTACATTCCAATATTTAATGTTGCCATTTTTAAGGCCTGAAATATTTCCGTCTATACTTTTGCCCCATTTGGCGAAGCATTTCAGAAATCCGAAGGCTAGTAGTGATACAGATGCCGTTTTATCCCTAGCTTTGAAAAAGTTTGATGTTAAATCATCAGATATGAACTTTGTTTTTGAATTACCTTTGGGGAGTATTTTCCGTATTTATAATGGGAAGCTTTTTAAAAAGGGGAAAAAGCGCGTAAAGCGATATGAATGTGTTGAAGTTGCCTCTGGGAAGGTGTATTTATTTCAGCCCAATGCAGAAGTAGAATTAATAAAAGAATAAATGAAGAATAAAAATTACTATGCAGTATTGATGGCAGGTGGTGTTGGATCCCGCTTTTGGCCAATCAGCACCTCTGAAAACCCGAAACAATTCCATGATATGTTGGGTACAGGACTGACCTTGATTCAGAAAACTTTCCAACGCCTAAATAAATTCGTTCCTACAGAGAATATCTTGATCCTTACCAATGAGCGTTATAATGATTTGGTATTGGAACAGTTGCCCTTGGTGAAACAAGAACAGGTGGTTTTGGAGCCAGCCATGCGCAATACGGCACCATGTATTTTGTATGCTGCATTAAAAATCCAAAAAATGAACCCTGATGGGGTAATGATTGTGGCACCTAGTGACCATTGGATTGAAGATGAGGATGCCTTTGCCAGAGATGTAACAGCATGTTTTGATAAGTGTGAGAAAGAAGATGTGCTTTGTACCTTGGGTATTAAACCAACTTTTCCAAATACTGGTTTTGGTTATATTGAATTTGAAAAGGAAGCTACATCAGCATTAAAAAAAGTACACCAATTTCGGGAGAAACCCGATTATAAAACTGCACAGGAGTTTTTGGCCCAAGGCAATTTCCTATGGAATGCCGGAATATTTATGTGGGGTGTAAATACCATTGTAAATGCTTTTAAAAACTTTCAACCATCACAGTATAAATTGTTTGAAGCTGGAATTGCTCAATATAACACCAGCGCTGAACAAGAATTTATAAAGGAGAACTATCCAAAGGCAGAAAATATTTCGATAGATTACGCTATCTTAGAACAATCAAAAGCTATTTATGTGCTTCCAGCCACCTTTGATTGGAATGACTTGGGAACATGGGGTTCTTTGTACGATAAATTAGATAAGGATGGTGATAATAATGCTGTTGTCAATAGTAAAGTAATCACTGAAGATGCCCAGGGCAATATGATTCGTTCTCCCAAGGATAAAATTGTGGTAGTCGATGGTCTAAACGATTATATAATTGTTGATAAAGAAGAAGTGTTGCTCATCTACCCCAAATCAAAAGAACAAGATATAAAACAGCTACTAGGCAAGGTAAAAGATAAGTTTGGCGATAAGTATGCTTAATTATGAGTGAAAATCTAAACGAAGAAAGTAACATTCCACTTGGTGAAAGCGAAAGTGCGGAAGAAGTAAAAAAAGATATTCAGGGCTTGCTCGGAAGTACTAAAAAGTTTCTTTCAGAACTACTTGATATTCGGAAAAATACGGATCAAGAAGCGACGAAAGAGGCAATTATTGCCGATATTCCTTTTAAAGGTCACACTTCCTGGATTTTGATCTGTTCTATTTTTATTGCTTCCGTTGGTCTAAATGCCAATTCAACTGCTGTTGTCATTGGGGCCATGTTAATTTCTCCTTTAATGGGGCCAATCCTCGGAATTGGCCTGTCCTTGGCAGTCAATGATGTTGATACATTAAGAAGATCTTTGAAGAACTTTGCTGTAATGGTCGTATTAAGTGTATTAACGGCCTATTTGTTTTTCGCATTTTTTCCTTTGCGCGTTGAATCCTCAGAATTATTGGCGCGTACAGCACCTGATATACGTGATGTGCTTATTGCTTTTTTTGGTGGCCTGGCCCTGGTAATCGCTCGGGCAAAAAAAGGGACCATTGCCTCGGTAATTTTTGGTGTGGCCATTGCCACGGCTTTAATGCCTCCTCTGTGCACCGTTGGTTTTGGATTGGCAATTAGTAATTATGATTATGCTATAGGTGCAATGTATCTCTTTAGTATTAACACCATTTTTATTGCCTTGGCAACCTTTTTAGTGTTGAAGCTATTACGTTTTCCAATGGTTCGTTATGTGAATTCCAAAAAGCGAAGGCGTATCGGTAGGGTGGCTTCCATATTGGCCATTATAGTGATGGTTCCTGCGGGCTTCACTTTTTGGGGTGCTTTACAAGAATCTTTATTTAGGAAACAGGCGCAAAACTTCGTTGAAGAAAAAGTTGCCCCCTATCAATTTGCTGGTTCAGGCCGGTTTATGGAGGACTTTACGGATATCGAATTCAATAAGGGTGAAAGTCCTGTTATTGAATTGGTCTTTATGGGCAATGAAACCATTCCAGATAATGTAATTGCTACTTGGAACAAGCAAAAGAATGAGGATGAAAGTTTTGGTAGATTGAAGGATGCAGAGCTTCGTATTATCCAAGGGGCAAAAAACGAACAATTGGATCAGCTTAAATATGTAGATCAGTTATATGAAACCCAAAAAACCGAGTTATTGGACAAGGATGCACGAATTAAAGTGTTGGAAGAGGAGTTAGGCAAGTTAGGAAGATTGTCAATACCTTTTGCAGATATAAGCGCAGAGGCTAAAACCAATTATGAAAATTTGGAATCCCTAGGTTTTTCGCCAACCATACTGACCGATTTTAATAAACTCGATACCATTCCGATTTTTGAAGTTAAATGGAATCGGGATTCTAAAAGATTACAAACAGTAGCCGATGCCAAAAAACTACATAATTGGTTAAAGCTCAGATTGAAAGACAGTACAATCCAACTTAAAGAGGTAATTCAAGACTAATTACCTTCCTCAATATACATCTGTCTTACTTTCTTAAATAGTTCAGAGGAATAAACAAAGCTGGTTACCGCTTCATTGTCGGTTTGAAAAATTTCATCTTTGGTGCCTTCCCATTCCTTGATTCCGTTTTTCAGGAAAATTATTTTCTCGCCAATTTCCATGACCGAGTTCATATCATGGGTATTTACGACAGTGGTTATGTCATATTCTTTTGTGATCTCTTGTATCAGATTGTCTATTATTATAGCGGTTCCTGGATCGAGCCCGGAGTTGGGCTCATCACAAAACAGATATTTAGGGTTCATGACAATCGCCCTGGCAATGGCAACCCGCTTTTGCATTCCCCCAGAAAGTTCAGAAGGATATTTTTTGTGGGCATCTTCAAGGTTCACCCGTTTAAGTACAAAATCGGCACGATCCTGCATTTCCGATTGGGATTGTTTGGTAAACATTTCCAAAGGAAACATAACATTACCCTCAACAGTCATTGAATCAAACAAGGCACTTCCCTGGAACACCATACCCATATCCTGACGAAGATTTCGCTGTTCTTTTGCTGATAATTGGGAGTAGATTCTTCCGTCATGGCTAATGGTGCCTTTATCTGGGCTAAAAAGTCCCAAAAGGCATTTGAGAAGTACAGTTTTACCGGAGCCACTTTGACCAATGATCAAGTTGGTCTTTCCTTTATCGAAAACCGTACTAATGCCCTTTAAAACATGGGAGTCGCCAAAAGATTTATATATGTCGTTTACCTCAATCATTAGCCTAATAAAAGTTGCGTTAAAATATAATTTAGAATGATAATCACAACACTAGTCCATACAAAAGAAGTTGTTGCTGCTTTACCTACTTCAAGCGCACCGCCTTTCATATAAAACCCATGATAAGAGGGTATGGTCGCCAAAATAAAGGCGAAAACCAAGGTTTTTATAAAAGCATAAGTAACATGAAAAGGAATAAAATCCAACTGTAACCCTTCAATAAAATCCGCACTTGTACTCAATCCCCCAAACACGCCAGCAAACCATCCTCCAAAAATCCCGACATACATTGCAATCGCAATAATGAATGGATAAAGCAATAAGGCCATAATCTTTGGAAAAACCAAGTAATTCAAGGCATTTACGCCCATAACATCCAATGCATCAATTTGTTCGGTTACCCGCATAGTACCAATACTACTCGTAATATAAGAACCTACCTTACCTGCCATAATAATCGAGCAGAATGTTGGGGCGAATTCCAATAATATGGATTGTCTTGTAGCGAACCCAACCAGGTTTTTCGGTATAAGTTCACTGGTCATATTCAGTGCGGTTTGTATGGCCACAACTCCCCCTATAAAGAAAGAAATGAATATGAGAATACCTAATGAGCCGAAAATGAGTTCATCTATCTCTTTAAGGATCAACGACTTCATTATGCTCCATTTGGTGGGTTTTTTAAAAACCTCTTTAATCATAATAGCATAGCTGCCAATTGATGCTAGGTAATTCATAGAATAAATATAGACTTACGATGGTAAAAATAGCAATAATGAATGTCTTTTAACCTTCATTTAATCTTTTAAGGGTTTATTTCTATATTTTTGTAGAATCAATTTATTACCTATGCATAAGAATAGTTTACCGCTCCTTTTATTAGCAATATTCCTTACCTACAATACTTACGATCTAGTAGCTCAAAAAAAGCCCAAAAATGGCACTAAGGTTGAAAATTCAGATTACTTAAGAGTCTCTCCTAAATTGGTTGTGGGTATTGTGGTAGATCAAATGCGCTATGATTATCTAACCCGTTTTTGGACCCATTTTGAGGATGATGGTTTTAAAAGATTGGTCAATGATGGTTTTAACTGTAAAAACAATCACTTTAATTATGCGCCAACAAGTACAGGGCCCGGCCATACTTCGGTTTATACAGGTACAACGCCTGCTACCCATGGGATTATTGGAAACAATTGGTATGACAAAGAAACCGATCAAGAGGTCTATTGTGCATCAGATGACACTTATAATTCAGTTGGCACAACTACGGATGCGGGCAAAATGTCACCCCATAGAATGATAGTTACCACGGTGACAGACCAGTTGCGATTGCATACCCAAATGCGTGGTAAAACCATCGCTATTGCGTTAAAAGACAGGGGTGCCGTATTACCAGGCGGTCATACCGCGAATGCTGCATATTGGTTTTATGGTATGGGTGAAGGCAATTGGATTACCAGTTCTTTTTATATGGAAAATCTACCTAAATGGGTCAATGACTTCAATGCATCCAATACTGCGGAAAATTATAAAAAGCCCTGGACCACTTTAAAGGATATTAACACTTATCTGGAAAGTGGTTTAGACAATAACAAATATGAAGGGTTGTTCACTGGGCAGACCGCCCCAACGTTTCCTCATGATCTACCTAGTTTATGGAATAGTAATGGCAAGTTTGATATAATCAAAGCGACTCCCTATGGTAATAGCATAACCGCTGATTTTGCTATTGCAGCTTTGGATGGTGAAGATTTAGGGTCTGACCCCATAACCGATTTTTTGGCGGTAAGCTTTTCAAGTACTGATTATGTTGGTCATAAATACGGTGTAAATTCAAAGGAAATACAAGATACTTATGTGAGATTGGATAGAGATTTGGCCAGATTGTTTAAAGCTTTGGATAAAAAAGTAGGTGAAAATGAATACACTCTTTTCTTGACTGCGGACCATGCAGCGATTAATGTGCCGGCATATCTGAAAGACCAAAAAATACCGGCAGGATATATGGAAACTGGGAATTTAATGAAAAAGTTGAAGGAGTTTTTGAAATATAAATACGGGACTACTGATTTGATAAAGAATATCTCTAATTACCAATTGTTCTTGGATCATGATGTAATCAATAATCTTGATATGGAATTGGGAGATGTGCAAGAAGAAATTGCAAAGGAATTGTTGAATTATAAAGGCATAGATAGAGTTTATACCGCGAAACAAATGTGGCAAAATGAATACAAAGAAGGCATCCCTTCTATATTGCAGAATGGGTATAACCAAAAACGTTCTGGTGATATTCTGATGGTTTTAAAACCTGGTACCATTAGTTATCCGGTTACTGGTTCTACCCACGGTTCTCCTCAGATTTATGACACCCATGTTCCCTTGCTTTTTTATGGTAAGGGTATCCGTAAAGGCAGTACTACGGTACGTACAGAGATTCCTGATATAGCACCTACTATCTCCGCTTTGTTGGGTATTGCATTTCCCAACGGTACAACAGGTAATCCAATTTCAAAGGTATTACAATAACCCATTCGCAATATGAACAATCATCCTATTGGTATTTTTGATTCAGGCGTGGGAGGCACCTCCATTTGGAAAGAAATCAATGCATTGCTACCCAATGAGAATACTATCTATTTGGCGGATAGTAAGAATGCACCCTATGGCGAGAAATCAAAAGATGAAATTGTTCAGTTAAGTATAAAGAATACAGAACTTTTACTCGATAAAGGCTGTAAATTAATAGTTGTTGCCTGCAATACTGCGACAACTAATGCCATAGATTACTTAAGAATAAATTACAATATACCTTTCATAGGAATAGAGCCCGCCATTAAGCCCGCTGCATTGCAATCGCAATCAAAAACAGTCGGAGTTTTGGCCACCAAAGGGACATTATCTAGCAATTTATTTCATAGTACTGCCGAAAATCATGCCAACGGAATCAAAATCATAGAACAAGTGGGCACGGGATTAGTCCCATTGATTGAAGCTGGAAAGGTAAATTCACCCGAAACTAAATCCTTGTTGATAAGGTATTTAAAACCGATGCTTGGAGCTGGGATTGATTACTTGGTACTAGGCTGCACCCATTATCCGTATTTAATTCCCGTTTTAGAGAAATTGCTTCCTAATAATGTTAAAATTATTGATTCTGGTGAAGCAGTGGCGAGGCAAACAAAGGCAGTACTGAACCAGAGTGATTTATTGACAAGTTCAAATGAAAAAGGGAAACATCAATTTATCACAAACGCTGACTTAGGAATACTTGAAAGTTTTTTAAAGGATTACAAGTCGTCAATCAAAACGGCTTATCAGGACTTCTGATAAATCACTTTCTCACGTATGTAAAATACGTAAAATCATAGTTGTGTCTTTCATCTTTGGGATGGTATTCAGACCCTATCAATTTCCAAATGGTTTCATCAATTTCAGGAAAAAAAGTGTCCGCATCAAAGTCTTTATGAACCTTAGTGATCTCTAACCTATTAGCGAATTTTTCACCTTGTTTATAGATTTCACCACCTCCAATTATAAAAGGGTGTTCATCTCCTGATGTTAACTTTAAGGCTTCTTCGAAAGAGTGCACTACAATACAACTATCATGTGTTACTTTGTAATTCTTATCCCGAGTAATTATAATGTGGGTTCTTTTGGGTAAGGGTTTGGGAAAACTCTCAAATGTCTTTCTTCCCATTATTATTGCATGGCCAGTGGTCAATTGTTTAAAGCGCTTAAAATCATCTGGCAGGTGCCAGAGTAAGTCGTTGTCTTTGCCCAATGCATTGTTCTCGCCAACTGCGGCTATCATGGTTATAGTTTGCAATAGAGTTATTTTAAATGAGATTCTATGTTAATAGCCTACAAAAAGCAGGCCGATCGCTATTGCGAATCGAATTTATGCCACGGTATCGCGGTATCGCCATGTCGATTGGCCTTAATTGCTAAAATTAATCTACTTTTTTATTAATACGTGATAACGGAAAGTCCGTTTCTATTTCTTTTTGTAATACTGCGATTTTTTCTTTTTGTCTTAACACCAACTTTTCTCGTTGTAGTCTTTCCCAATCCTTACCCATAAATTTTTGGGTTACAAAAACATTGACTACATGTATCAAGAACAAAAAAGCCCAAAAAGTGATTGCCCAAATAAACCAATCGTACTCAACTCCGAATTTTAAGATCTTATTGATCAATACCAAAAAAACACTTCCAATCAAGAAAATGACAAAGTGTACGTACAGTCGTTTCTTTTGTTTTATTCGGGCATATGCAGATTCTAACAAATCATGTTGTTCCAAATTCAATTCTGGCTTTGTTTTGTTTTTGGCAAACATCTGAATGGCTATCTTTAACGGCAAAGATAAAGGATTTGCCACATATTAAACTTTAGTCAATGCAGAATTATAAAGAAGGATTTCCAATATTAAAAAAATACGTTTATGCGAATACGGCCTCTTCAGGTTTAATACATGAAAGTACGATTGCATGGCGGAAGCAGCATGATAAGAAATTCCTAGAAGGGGCTAGTAATATGATAATGAAAAGTGCCAAGATAATTACAGAATCCCGTGCTTTAGTTGGAGATTTTTTTGGCTGTAAATATGAAAACGTGGCTCTCGTGCAGAATTTTTCTTTGGGGTTGAATATTTTATTGGAAGGGATTGATAAGAACAATAAAGTACTGCTCCTTGAAAATGACTACCCTTCGGTGAATTGGTCTTTTGAGAATCGTAATTTTCCAATTTCATATTGTAAAATCAATGAGCACCTGGAAGACAACATCAGGGATAAGATTGAAGCTGAAGATATTGCTATACTTGCACTCAGTTTAGTTCAATGGGTAAATGGTATTAAAGTAGATTTGGGTTTTCTCAAAGAACTGAAAAAAGAAAATCCGGAGCTTTTGATAATTGCAGATGGCACTCAATACTGTGGTACAACGGATTTCAATTTTGAAGATTCTGGTTTAGATGTGCTTGGTGCAAGTTCTTATAAATGGTTATTAGCCGGTTATGGCAATGGATTTATGTTATTCAAAGATCGAGTTAAAGAATTTTCAAAAGTTGAAACTATAGGTTTTAACGCGGCCAATACTAATCCTGAGCTTAAAAACAGCATTCGATTCGCTAAGCACTTTGAACCGGGGCATTTAGACACCCTTAATTTTGGAACCTTAAAACATTCAATAGGTCTGTTGAGTATTATTGGTAAGGATGTAATTGCCGAACAATTGAAAAATTTGTCTTTAAGGGCTAAAAAAGAGTTTTTGGCTTTAGGGTTATTAGAGGAAGCCGTAGCCTTAAGAAAAGACCATAGTACTATTTTCAATATAAAAGGTGATGACCATATGTTTGCGCATTTGACAAAGAATAATATCCTCTGTTCTCAGCGAGGAAATGGTATTCGATTCAGCTTTCATTACTATAACTCTATTGAAGATTTGGCTTACATTGTAAGAATCATTAAAGAAGGGTTATAGATTTTACTTACAACGTAAATTCGCCCCATTGTTTTTATGAAGCCATCTATAAAGGTGGCCATATATTAAGAAAATCATAAAAATGATGTTGATCATTGGTAATGAGTAGTTTAATACATTAATTTTGTACTGAATTTAAAAGTTAATGTTATGGGAATTGCAAAACAATATTTAAAAACAAAGCCGGTATGTAAAGTAACCTTTACAGTACCAGCAGAAGATGCCAAAAAAGTCGCTGTTGTTGGTGATTTTAACAACTGGAACCCTAAAGGAAGTCTATTGAAAAAATTAAAAAACGGAACTTTTAAAGGTACGTTTGACCTTCCTAAAGAAAATAGCTACGAATTTAGATATTTGGTTGATGGTAATTATGTAACAGAAGCCGAAGCTGATCGTTACCAATGGAATGATTTTGCAGGAACTGAAAATGCAGTTCTAGAGCTTTAATCAAAGAAAAAGAAATAAAAAAAGGCCCAAAAGTATAGACTTTTGGGCCTTTTTTTATTGGTTTTATTCTGATATATCATACGGCTACCACCCCCTTAATATGTGGGTGTGGATTATAATCTACCAGGGTAAAGTCATCGAACTTAAAATCGAAGATATCTTTTACCTCAGGATTTATAACAAT
>RCMY010001871.1_pt1 | contig 21084 bp, 8 predicted proteins | sample 2041341 | NCBI WGS metagenome assembly RCMY01 (sample SAMN09708234, study PRJNA481090) | Marine sediment metagenome, whole genome shotgun sequencing project.
TTGGAAAAGGAGCACTAATATTTATGTTAATTTATGTAGCAAGTTTCGCTATGAGTTGGGGACCTGTAACTTGGGTTTTACTGTCTGAAATTTTTCCAAATAAAATTAGAGGGAGAGCATTGGCAGTTGCAGTTGCAGCACAATGGATTTCTAATTATTTGGTTTCTTGGACATTCCCAATGATGGATAAAAATTCTTATTTGTTAGAAACATTTAACCACGGTTTTGCATATTGGATTTATGGTGTAATGGGAGTCTTAGCTACTATTTTAGTTTGGAAATTTGTTCCTGAAACTAAAGGGAAAACATTAGAGGAGATGGAAAAGATCTGGGAGAAATAATAGTATTTCAACCTTAAATAATTGGTTAAATTGTTAGAATAATACGAGTATGTTACTCTAACAATTTAATTAGCTATTTTTTTAATATATATAATAAATAAAAAAAATGAGTAACATTAATTTAAGAGCAGCAGATAATATAAGAGCTTTGGCCATTTCAATGGTTGAGCAAGCAAATTCAGGTCATCCGGGAGGACCAATGGGTGGAGCCGATTTTATGCATATTTTATATTCAGAATTTTTAAATCTTGATCCAAGTGATATGTCTTGGCCATTTAGAGATCGTTTCTTTATGGACGCAGGGCATTTATCAACTTTATTGTACGCTCAATATTATTTATTGGGTAATTATAAAAAAGAAGATATTAAAAACTTCAGACAATGGGGTTCAGTAACTCCAGGTCACCCAGAAGTTGATGTTAAAAGAGGTGTTGAAAATACTTCTGGACCCTTAGGTCAAGGACATACCATGGGAGTAGGAGCAGCGATTGCAGCAAAGTTTTTAGGTGCGCGTTTTGGAAATTGGATGAATCATAAAGTATATGGTTTTATTTCCGATGGAGGTGTGCAAGAAGAAATTTCACAAGGAGCAGGACGTATTGCAGGGCATTTGGGATTGAACAATTTTATCATGTTTTATGATGCGAATGATGTGCAATTATCGACGATGACTGAGGAAGTAACTTCAGAAGATACTGCAAAAAAATACGAGGCCTGGGGATGGAAGGTGGTGACTATTGATGGTCATAATCACGATGAAATTAGAAAAGCATTACAAGACGCTAATAACGAGCAAGAAAAACCAACCTTAATAATTGGTAAAACCATTATGGGTAAAGGTTGTGTTACCGAAACAGGTGCTATGTGGGAAGGGCATTGTGAATTGCATGGACAACCTATTGGCCATACAGGCGCTGATTTTAAGGAGACTTTAAAAAACTTAGGGGCTGATGTAAATGATTCTTTTGCAAAATATACAGATGTTGAAGCTTTTTATGCGACGCTTTTAGAAAATAAAAAAGCAGCAGCAGCGGTAAAAAAATCAGAAATAGCAGCTTGGAGAGCTTCAAATGCAGAATTAGCGACTAAACTGGATGGTTTTTTAGCAGGGAAATTACCAGATTTAGATTTTGAATCCGTAGTTAATAAACCAGGATTAGCAACAAGAGCGGCTTCAGCAAATGTGTTGGGTTATTTAGCGCAAAATGTGGAGAATATGATTGTTTCTTCAGCCGATTTATCAAACAGTGATAAAACTGATGGGTTTTTAAAACATACGCACGCTTTACAAAAGAACGATTTTTCAGGAGCATTTTTACAAGCAGGAGTTGCAGAACTAACAATGGCTGCCATTGCAAATGGGATGGCTTTACACGGCGGTGTCATTCCAGTAGTAGCAACATTTTTTGTGTTTTCAGATTATATGAAGCCAGCAATTAGAATGAGTGCTATTCAAGAATTGCCAGTAAAATATGTTTGGACACACGATGCTTTTAGAGTGGGTGAAGATGGTCCTACGCATCAACCAGTGGAACAAGAAGCTCAAATTCGTTTGTTAGAGAAATTGAAAAATCATAGTGGAGATCCTTGTTTTACGGCACTACGTCCTGCAGATTCTGCAGAAACAAATGTAGCTTGGAAAATGGCAATGGAAAATGATAAAACACCAACAGGATTGATTTTATCGCGTCAAGGGATAAAGGACCTTCCAGCAACAACTTCAAGATACGAAGAAGCATTAAATGCTAAAAAAGGCGGTTACACCGTTTTAGAGGTTGAAAATCCAGATGTCATTTTAATAGCGAATGGTTCAGAGGTAGCTACTTTAATTGAAGGTGCTAAGTTATTAAAGGAAAGAGAAAACATAAAAGCAAAAGTAGTATCGGTTCCTTCAGAAGGTATTTTTAGATTGCAATCAAAAGCATATCAAGAAAGTATTATTCCAACAAATAAACCCTCTTTTGGTTTAACCGCAGGCTTACCAGTAAACTTAGAAGGTTTGGTAGGTGCTAACGGAAAAGTATTTGGATTAGATCATTTTGGGTACTCGGCGCCAGCCACAGTGTTAGATGAAAAATTCGGGTTTACAGGAGAAAATGTTTTTAAACAAGTAACAGAATTATTAAAACAATAAATTAGAAAGAATGAAATTTTTTATAGATACAGCAAATTTAAGTGATATTGCAGAAGCGCAAGCTTTGGGTGTTTTAGATGGCGTTACAACAAACCCATCGTTAATGGCAAAAGAAGGCATAACCGGAGCTGAGAATATTTTAAAGCATTATGTAGATATTTGTAATATTGTTGATGGAGATGTTTCAGCTGAGGTTATTGCAACCGATTTTGAAGGCATGGTACAGCAAGGTGAAGAGTTAGCCGCACTGCACCCTCAAATTGTGGTAAAATTACCCATGATTGCAGATGGTGTAAAAGCTTGTAAATACTTTTCGGATAAAGGCATTAAAACCAATGTAACTTTAGTGTTTTCACCAGGGCAAGCGCTTTTAGCTGCAAAAGCTGGAGCTACTTATATGTCACCGTTTTTAGGACGTTTAGATGATATTTCAACCGATGGATTGCAGCTTATAGCAGAGATTAGACAGATTTATGATAACTATGGTTTTGAAACGCAAATACTGGCAGCATCCATCCGTCATACAATGCATGTAATTAACTGTGCGAAAATAGGTGCTGATGTCATGACAGGTCCTTTAAGCTCAATTACAGGGTTGTTAAAACACCCATTAACGGATAGTGGATTGGCACAATTTTTAGCAGATTATCAAAAAGGAAATTAAGAATTGAAAAGATAATTTATTCCAAATTATTTTAAGTAACAACCCCTTAAAAATCGATTAAGTTTTAAGGGGTTGTTTGTTTTATAAATAGCGAGCATCTTAATGATATAGAATAGTTTTTATTCTGAAAAGTACATTTGTTATATTTATCGCTTCATCTATTATAGACTTTCATGGCTTCATAATATATTTTTGATGTAAGCACATAGCGATGTTGATTTACGAAGTTTGTCAATCAAAATCACTACATATTTAGAAACTTAAATTAAAAAAAACCTCTTTAACTTTATGAAAAATAGATTAATTTTTGGCCTAGCATTATTTATAACTATAGCCTCTGTTTATTCCCAACAAACGAAAGTTTCAATTGATGGAGAATTAAAGAAGTGGCATAAAATAACATTTAATTTTACAGGCGAGCAGTTTTCTGAAAATGATGCTGTGAATCCGTTTTTGAATTATAGATTAAACGTGACTTTTAAAAATGGAAATAAAATCTATGTAGTTCCAGGGTTTTATGCAGCCGATGGAAATGCTGCAGAAACAAGTTCAACAAAAGGAGCTATTTGGCAAGTAAGATTTACGCCAGATGAAATAGGAAATTGGTCATACGATGTTTCTTTCAGAAAAGGAGATGCAATTGCAGTGAATAAAGATGTGAATGTAGGTGAAGCAGTTTCTTTTGATGGTTTAAAAGGCGAATTTATAATTGAAGAGTCAGATAAAGAAGGACGTGATTTTAGAGCCAAAGGACGTTTAAAATATGTAGGTGAAAGGTACCTTCAGTTTGAAGAAACAAAAGAATATTTTTTAAAAGGTGGAGCAGATAGTCCTGAAAACTTTTTAGGGTATGATGAATTTGACCAAACGCCAGGAAATCATAAATACGAACCACACGCAAAAGATTGGAAGCAAGGAGATCCAACATGGAAAAATGGGAAAGGAAAAAATATTATTGGAGCTTTAAATTACTTAGCTTCAAAAGGAATGAATTCGGTATATTTTTTAACCATGAATGTTCAAGGAGATGGTAAAGATGTATGGCCTTGGAATGATATTAATGAGCGTTATAGGTTTGATTGTAGTAAGCTAGATCAATGGGAGATAGTATTTGATCATATGGATCAATTAGGGTTAATGCTTCATATAGTAACTCAAGAAACTGAAAATGAATTGTTATTAGATATTGGTGAAACTGGGGTTCAAAGAAAATTGTATTACAGAGAGTTAATTGCTCGTTTTTCTCATCATTTAGCAATCACTTGGAATTTAGGAGAAGAAAATGGTCCTGTACATTGGTCACCAAAAGGTCAAAATGATGATGATAGAAAGGCAATGGCTACTTATTTAAAATTAAATGATCCAAATCAAAACTTTGTAGTGCTTCATACGCACTCAATAATAGAGGAACAAGATTTGTATTTAGAACCATTACTAGGTTTTGAATATTTAGATGGACCGTCATTACAAACTAGTGAGCCAAATGAAATTCAGGAAATTACAAAACGTTGGATTTTAGACGCTCAAAAATCAGGTAAAAATTGGGTGGTTTGTCAAGACGAAATTGGACCAGCTGATACCGGAGCGAAACCAGATGCCGATGATCCTGAACATAACAGTATAAGAGCAAAAGTACTTTGGGCTAATTTAATGAGTGGTGGTGCTGGTGTTGAATGGTATTTTGGGTATAAGTATGCACACAACGATTTGAATTGTGAAGATTGGCGTTCTAGAGATATTTTATGGGAGCAAACAAAACATGCGTTAGACTTTTTTCAAACGTATATTCCATTTACAGAAATGAAATCGGCTGATGATTTAACTGAAAATCCTAATGATTATGTTTTTGCTAAAAATGGAGAAGTTTATGTTGTTTATGTACCAGAAGTTGTTGAAACCAACATTAATTTAACAGGAACCGAATTGGTTTATAGCGTTAAATGGTACAACCCTAGATTAGGAGGTGAATTGTTGAGCGGAACTGTAAAGAAAGTAAAAGGTGGAAGTATTGTTTCAATAGGATTTCCACCCAAAAAAGAAGGAGATTGGGTTGCTTTATTAACAACAAAAGCTAAAAAATCAAAAGGAATATCTCAAGCTAAACCTGAAGTAATTTCTTTGGAAGCATTGAGTGATTTCACTATAAACTCTTCAGAAAATACAGAAGTTAGTTATTACCGAGACGAATCAAAAGGTGTTTTAGCCATAAATGCAGCTGATAAAAATCAACGAAATAAATTTGCGAAGGCAACTTCAGTATTTAATGGTGAAAATGGATTGTATAAGGTTTCATTTGTTACTTTAGCAGAGAATGATGGCGAATCTTCTTATGGAATTAGTGTAAATGGTACAACGTTTTTTAATGTAACAAACCCTGAAACAAGTGAATCTTTTAAAACCATAAGATTTGATTTGGATAAAATATATCTTCAAAAGAGCGATATTATTGAAATTACATCAACCGCAGTTACAAACGGTAAAATTCCAGAGAATAATGAAACCGCATATTCAAGAGGAAGATGGAGCACATTAATTTTAACTCCTGACGGACTTTCTATTAAAGCTCAACTTAAAGACGTAACCCCTTTAATTGAAGAAAATGGTTTTTTAGAGGTTGAAGCAGAAGATTATCATTATGCATCAAACAATGGTACTAAGCGTAACTGGATTTTAAAATCTGAAACTGAGAAAACAGAAAATCATGCAGATACAGCAAGTGGAAATACTTATTTAGAGGCTTTACCTGACACAAGAATAACCCATGATGATCCATTAATTATTGGCGAAAATTTTTTCCCAATTGCAGGAGTTGGCGGAATTATTTCTTACAAAGTGAAGTTAATTAATTCTGGAAAATACTATATTTGGGTGAAAGCATTTTCAAACGGAACAGAAGATAATGGATTGCACGTTGGGTTAAATGAGCAATGGCCAGAAAGCGGTGAACGTATGCAATGGTGCGATGGAAAAAACAAATGGATCTGGTCTTCAGCACAACGAGTTGAAGAGAATCATTGTGGAACGCCTCAAACAATATATTTAAATATTGAAGAACCGGGAACATACATTATTTCATTTTCAATGCGTGAAGATGGTTTTGAAATTGATAAATGGATAATGACAAATAATCATAGTTTTATACCAGAATAAAAAAGAAATGGCAATACGTTTAAAAAGAACCTTTTTATATTTTTCAATCTGTTTTTATGCTATTCTAAGCCAAACTTGGGCACAGGAAGTTAAAGATGAGTATCATTTTGTAAATATTAAAGAAAGTGTTTCAAAAATTGCCATATCAACAATAATCCAAGATCAATACGGGTTTATTTGGATGGGTACAAATGGTGCCGGTTTAAATAAATTTGATGGTATTGATTATAATACCTATAAACATATAGCAAACGATTCAACTTCACTAAGTAGTAGTTTGGTTTTTTGCTCCTATTTAGATTCAAAAAAGAGACTTTGGATTGGAACCGAGGATGGACTTAATTTATACGATCGAAATTTAGATCAGTTTAAACAGGTATCATTTTATAATACTGAAGATATTAGTAGCGCAATTGTTTCAGTAGGTAGTATTGTTGAAGATATTGATGGGAATCTTTTAATTGGCACCTATGAAAGTGGCTTATTTAAATTATCCTCAGATGGGACAACACATGATAAAATACCTTTTTTAGTAAAGAGTATAAATATTGATGAAATAAACATAAATAGTTTGAAAAAAGCGAGTAATGGTAAAATTTATGCCGGTACAAGTTTTGGCCTAAAAGAGTACGATAGCACTACAGGTACTTTAAAATCAACAACTTTTAATACAAGTAATGGGTTGGTTACTATTGATGATGCAATTCAAACTTTATTAATAGATTCTAATAATAATTTTTGGATAGGAACGCTTACAAATGGTGTTTTTAAAGTGAGTTTAAATGAAGAAATGAATGATGAGATTTTTATTGTTGATCATTTTGAAATTTCTAAAAAGCGTATTTTATCAATGCTGCAAGTGTCTGAGGATTCATTCTTATTTGGAACCGAAAATGACGGTTTATTTCAATTTAATGGTGAAGGTAAATTGATTCGTAACTATGTATATGATAAAAAAGATAAAAATAGTATTCAATCAAATTCAATATGGTCTTTATTTTTAGATAATAACCAAAGAATTTGGGTTGGATATTACAATAGTGGAGCGGCTAAATATGATAAATTATATGATAAATTTAGTGATATTGAGAGTTTAGCTACCAACTTAAACTCATTGGAAATAGGTTCGGTTACAGGAATTGTTCAAGATGATTTCGGGAAATTTTGGATAAGTATGGACGGTGGAGGAATTGATGTTTATGATGCTGAAACCAATAATTTTACAAAAATTAATTCCAAAAGCAATACATATTTTTCCGGATTAACATTTGATGATATTCAAACGGTATTTATAGATAGTAAAAAAAATGTTTGGGCAGGAAGTTGGAGAAATGGGTTGTTTTTTTTAAAAAATGGCACTAAAAAATTCATCAATTATAATATAGATAATACAGGAGCATTTGATACGAATATTATACTAAGTTTTGCCGAAGATTCTAGTGGGTTAATATGGATTGGGTCTTTTTACGGAGGAGTGTTTACATATAATCCTAAAACGAATAGTTTTCAAAAATTCTCATCCAAAAAATTTAGGGATTTCAATTTGCAAAATAGTGCAATTAGAAAAATTATTGTTGACGTGAATAACAATATTTGGGTAGGTTCAACAGAAGGTCTATTTAAGTTTAAAAAGTTAGAAGACAGTAGTTTTTCTGTTGAATCAATGGCAGAAAAAATGTTTGGACAGCATATGAATGAAATTAGTGGTAACCATATATTATCATTATATGAAAGCGAAGATGGGGTAATTTGGATAGGTACTAGAGGAGCTGGTTTATGTAAATATGATGTTAAAAAAGATAGTGTTGTTTGGTATAATAACACTACAAATTTGAAGGAAGAAAATGTATCTAGTATTATTGAAGGTTTAGATGGTGACATTTGGATAAGCGGTAATTATGGCGTTTCAAAATTAAATAGACAAACCAATATAATTACAAACTATACCAGTGATGATGGATTGCTGTCTAACGATTTTAATTTAAATGCCGCTTATAGAGACGCGCTTGGAAAAATATATTTTGGAAATTATAGAGGAATTGATTATTTCGACCCAAAAGAAATTTTAATTAATAAAAGTGAGCCATCAATTTACTTAACAGATTTTAAATTATTTAATAAAAAGGTAACTCCAAATCAAGAAAATTCTCCATTAAAAAAAGTTATTTCAGAAACAAAAGAAATTACTTTAAACTACAATCAATCTGTGTTTACAATTGATTATGTAGGAATTAATTATACCCGTCCTGAGAAAAATAAATATGCCTATTATTTAGAAGGTTTTGAGAAGGATTGGAATTATGTAGGAAGTAATAGAAGTGCAACTTATACAAACATCCCTAAAGGTGATTATATTTTTAAGGTTAAGTCAGCAAATAACGATGGCGTTTGGAATGAAACGCCTTTAGAATTACAAATTACAATTTTACCACCTTGGTGGAAAACAAACTGGGCTCTTTTCATTTACTTTATACTACTTTTTGGAATAATTTATTTTGTGAAGAATTTTATTCAAAATAGAATGAACGAGAAGCAGTTAATTAAAAATGAAAGAGAAAAAAGAAATCAAGAAGAAGAATTAAATGAAAAAAAATTACAATTTTTTACAAATATTTCTCACGAATTCAGAACGCCTCTAACACTTATTATGAATCCTTTAGAAGATATTATTCAATCTAAAGATTCTAATCTGCCTGTATTTGTAAAACAAAAACATCAAATAATTTATAAAAACGCAGATAGGCTTTCGAGGTTAATGAATGAATTAATGGACTTTAGAAAGCTAGAGTTAAATAAGGCTAGAGTAAAAGCAAATAAGGTAGAATTAATATCGTTTATAAATGACCTTGCAGGTTATTTTAATGAAGAAGCTTCAAAAAGAGAGATTTATTTAAACATTGAGGCAAATGTATCTAAACTTAATATATGGGCAGATCCGGGAATGTTAGAAAAGATTATCTTCAATATATTATCAAACGCTTTTAAGGTAACTCCAGAAGGTGGTTCTATCACTATTTGTATTTCTAAAAAAAATAAATTGGAAATTCTACCAATTATTGATGAGGTAAATCCTGTAAAAGTTTTTGAAATTAGTGTTAAAGATACTGGTCCAGGGCTGGAAAAAGATCAATTAAATAAAATTTTTGAAAGATTTTATCAAGTAGATAGTTTAAATAGATCTTATTACGGAGGAACAGGAATTGGCTTGGAGGTTGTTAGAAGTTTTGTAGAGTTACATAGAGGGAAAGTTGAAGTAGAAAGCACCGTTGGAGAAGGAACTATTTTTAGAATAATTCTTCCAATTGGAAATGATCATTTTGAAGAAAAAGAAATAGTACTTTCAAATCCATCTTCTGATGTTATTCAAAAAGAAAAGTTTATTCTGCCTTCTTTTGAAGAGATAGATGATAAAGATGAAAATAATGAAGCTACTGAATTACAAACGGTTTTAATTGTAGAAGATAACACTGAATTATTAAATTATTTAAAAAAAGAATTAGGAAATCACTATAAAGTTTTAACTGCAAGTAATGGTAAAAAAGGATTAGAGCTTGCGCAAAAAGCTTCTCCAGATATTATTATAACAGATGTAATAATGCCTGAAATGAATGGATTTGATTTATGTGTCAATATCAAAAATGATATTAGAATTAGTCATATTCCAATTCTAATGCTAACCACAAAATCAATGACAGATGATTGGGTTGAAGGAATTGAATCTGGAGCAGATGCTTATATGAGTAAGCCTTTTAATATGAGGGTGCTAAAATCTAGATTAAAGCAATTGGTAGCAAATAGAAAATTACTTTTTAATAAATATTTTAGTGCTATTAGTGAGACATCCGTCAATAAAAACACGACATCAATAGATAAAGAATTTATTCAGAAAGTATTAAATCATATCGATGAAAATTTGAATGATCCAGAGTTAAGTGTAGAGTTATTAGCTTCTGAATTAAATTTAAGTAGAAGTCAGTTTTACAGAAAAATAAAAACCTTAACAGGGCAAACAGCAAACGGATTCTTAAGGAAAATAAGACTGCAAAGAGCTAAAATAATGATTGAAAAAGGAAATACAAACATCAGTGATGTTTGTTATAGTTCAGGATTTTCTTCACCATCCTATTTCACGAAATGTTTTAAGAAAGAATTTGAAATATTACCTACCGAAGTGAAAATATTATAAAGCACATTTTTTTACAAAACAATAGGACCCCTATTTCTTTTTTTACAATAAGATTTAGGGGTTTATAATATGATATTATTCATTTAAAATGTTGTTCTAAATGAGTTGATATCTTTGATTTAAATAAATCAATACGTAAGTGTTTATTATTTTGTTATGTAGTTGATGTAAGGTCTATTAGTTGATAATGAAATAGTTGTTATTTTATTTGTGAATACTAGAATAAAACAAATGTAGCATGTACTGTATTAAATGTAGCATTTTACTAATAATCGGGGCTTTTTGCTACAAATGTTTTACAAATTGCTTTTTTAGTTATATGATTTTTTTAAATGTAGGGGTACTTTTGGTTGTGAATGAATGAGAAGATATACGAATGAAGAAGTTAATACTAGAAGTTTTTTTAGTGATACTAATTATTGTGTTATTTATGTTAATAGTAAATGTGATTTCTTCATAGTAGTAATTGTGTGATAATAAAATGTATTAAATTAAAATTTATGGAGGTGGTTTTAAGTTTGAAAAATATAAGAGCTATTATAATTGTTATTGTTATAATGACTTCTTGTTCTTCAAATAAGAAATATCAATATAAGTTTATGGATTCAACATTAAGTACTCAAGAAAGGGTGTCTGATTTGGTTTCTCAAATGACTTTAAAAGAAAAAGTATCTCAAATGAGATATGATGCACCTGGGATTGAACGATTAGGTTTGCCAGAATACAATTGGTGGAATGAATGTTTGCATGGTGTTGCAAGAGCAGGGGAAGCAACAGTGTTTCCTCAAGCGATTGGTATGGGAGCTTCTTGGGATACCAACTTAATGTTTAATGTTGGGACTGCAATTTCTGATGAGGCGCGTGCCAAACATCATAAATTTGCAAAAGCTAACATTCGAGGTATTTATCAAGGATTAACATTTTGGACTCCAAACATAAATATTTTCAGAGACCCAAGATGGGGAAGAGGTCAGGAAACCTATGGGGAAGATCCTTACTTGACGAGTAGAATGGGCGTAAACTTCATAAACGCTTTACAAGGAGATGATCCAAAATATCTAAAAGTAGTTGCAACAGCGAAACACTTTGCTGTGCACAGTGGTCCTGAAAAATCAAGACATGAAGATAATTATATAACGTCTGATAAAGATCTACATGAAACCTATCTACCAGCTTTTGAAGCGGCTATTAAAGAAGCGAAGGTGCACTCTGTAATGTGTGCTTACAACCGATATAATGATGAAGCATGCTGTGGAAGTAATTTATTGCTTACAAATATTTTACGTAACGATTGGAAATTTGAAGGTTATGTAGTTTCCGATTGTTGGGCTATCAATGATTTTTGGGAACCAGGGAAACATGAACTAGTTGAAACAGCATCAGAAGCTGCTGCCTTAGCGGTTGATCGCGGAACAGATTTAAACTGTGGAAGTGTTTTTGATCCGAATTTAACGGAAGCTGTTTTAAAAGAAATGATTGATGAAGAAAAAATTGATATTGCTTTATCAAGATTAATGACGGCTCGTTTTAAATTAGGGATGTTTGATGCTGATGAAGATGTTGAGTGGTCAAAAATTCCTTACAGTGTTGTTTGTAGTGAAGAGCATTATGCTTTGTCTGAGAAAGCGGCAAGAGAATCAATGGTGTTGTTGAAAAACGAAAATAATGTTTTACCACTTAGTAAAAATATTAAATCCATTGCTGTAATTGGGCCAAATGCAAATTCAGAACAGGTGTTGTTAGGAAATTATCACGGGACACCTCATAATAAAATTACGCCTTTAAAAGCGATAACAACAAAATTACCCAATGCAACTGTGCATTATGCTAAGGGAAGTGAAATAGCAACTGGTTGGCCTACATTAGAACCAATTCCAACTTCAGAATTAAAAAATGGAAATTCACAAGGTTTGAAAGGTGAATATTTTAACAATCAAAATTGGGAAGGTGAAGCAAAATTAATAAGAGCCGATGAAATTATAGATTTTACTTGGATGGAAAATAACCCTTTGAAAATTGATGATTCTAATGAATTTTCAGTGCGTTGGACAGGCGAAATTACACCTAAAAAAACAGGTAAATACAGGATAGGGTTTAAAGGAATGAATTTAGGGAAAATGTATGTGAATGATTCACTTCATTTTGAATACGCAAGTGATCACGAACCAAAAACAGAATATTTTGATAAAGAATTGATAGCGGGTATACAATACAATATAAAAATTGAATTGTCAAATTATAGTGCAGATCCACAAGCACATTTAGTTTGGGCAAAAATGGATGATGATTTATTAACTCCAGCAATTGAAGCTGTAAAGAAAGCAGAAGTAGTTGTACTTTGTTTAGGCTTGTCTCCAGAAATTGAAGGGGAGGAAATGCCTGTTGTTTTAGAAGGTTTTGATAAAGGAGATCGATCAGAAATCTCGTTGCCAAAATCACAAGTTGAATTAATGAAAGCAGTGCATAAACTTGGAAAACCAATGATACTGGTTTTAATGAACGGAAGTGCATTGGCAATTAATTGGGCTGCAGATAATGTTCCTGCTATTTTAGAAGCTTGGTACCCGGGAGAATTTGGCGGAAATGCAATTGCAGATGTATTGTTTGGAGATTACAATCCTGCAGGTCGTTTACCAATAACTTTTTATAAATCGGTAAATGATTTACCTGACTTTAAATCTTATGAAATGGAAAACAGAACCTATAAATATTTCAAAGGTGAGCCATTATTTCCATTTGGTCATGGACTGAGTTATACCAATTTCACCTATTCAAATTTAGAAATAGTAGATGCAATTGAAGCCGGAAATGACATTGTTTTGAAAGTTGATGTAACAAATTCAGGAAGCTTAATTGGAGATGAAGTTGTTCAACTATATGTTTCACTAGATCAAAATATAGATGTAACGCCAATTAGATCCTTAATTGGTTTTGAAAGAATCCATTTAAAAGTGGGTGAAACTAAAACAGTAAAGTTTAATATTACTCCAAGTAAGTATGCCTATATAAACGAGTACGGAGCAGAGGAGATTATACCAGGAAATGTAACATTTTCCATTGGTGGTAAACAACCTTCTTTTGAAGGTATAGCTAGCGCTGCCTCAACTCAATCAATTTCAAAAATAATAACCATAAATAATTAATTAAATGAATTTTTTAACCAAAACTATATGAATATGACAAAGTTTAAATTTGCTATCATTACATTAATAATGATGTGTACACATAGCATTATTGCTCAAACCAAGGCAGTAAATGGAAAGGTTACAGACAATATTGGCGATCCATTGCCAGGTGTTTCTGTAATAATTCAAGGTACAACAAAAGGTGCAGCTACTGATTTTGATGGTGAATTTACCATTGAAAATGTAAAAGATACTGATCAGTTGATTTTTAGTTTTGTAGGAATGACACCTCAAACTATTTTAGTTGGTGATAAAACAAAAATGGATGTAATTTTAAACTATGATGCAGAATCTTTAGATGAGGTAGTAATTGTAGGGTATGGTTCTCAAAGTAGAGCAGATGTAACAGGAGCAATTTCAGTAGTAGGTGCTGAGGCCATTGAAGCGATACCAGTAACAAATGCGGAGTCGGCTTTACAAGGTAGAGCAGCAGGTGTTACAGTTGCTAGTAGTGGGGTTCCAGGATCTACACCTTCCGTTTTAATTAGAGGTTTAGGATCTATAGGAAATAATTCGCCATTGTATGTAATTGATGGTGTAATTACTGGAAACCTTTCAGGAATTAGTCCAAATGATATTGAATCAGTTTCTGTACTTAAGGATGCTTCAACAACTGCTGTTTATGGAGCCCAAGGTTCTAATGGGGTAATATTAGTGACTACAAAAAAAGGGAAGAATGGTCAAAGTAAATTAGACTTTAACACATACGGAGGTTTTCAATCTGTAACTAAAAGATATGATGTTTTAGGAACAATTGATTATTTAAAATACGCTGGAGAACTAGGTGTTTTCCCAAACAGACCTTTATCTACATATCAAACGGATACAGATTGGCAAGATGAAATTTTTCAAGTTGGATTCATTGAAAACTACAACTTAACTTATTCAGGAGGAAATGATACGAGTAATCATTTATTTTCAGCAGAATATTTAAGTCAAGAAGGTACATTAGTGAATACTGGATACGAGCGTTATTCATTTAGAGCTAATAGTTCAGCTAAATTTGGAAAAATTACTGTAGGTGAAACTATGTCTGTTTCTTTTGGGAAACAAAACCCTGAGCTGAGTTCTGGTGGTAGATCAGTAATTGAACACGCTATTAAATCTGCGCCATATTTACCAGTTTATAACGCTAATAATTTAGGTGGATTTCAAGGGCCTTCTTCATCAGCAGATGGACAAGATAGTGAAAATCCAGTGAGAGTGCAAACACATCCTTCGGCAGTGAATAAAACACTTGGGATTATTGGAAATATATATGCTGAATTAGAAATAATTGAAGGGTTAAATTTTAAAACACTTGTTGGGTTAGATTATTATACATATGACAATAGTAATTTTATGGCTTCATATAGTGATGATAATGTTGAAGGTAGTAATACAAATTTTCAAAATTATGCGAGTATTGCTAGATATAATGGATACGGACAAACTATTATGTTTAACAATAGTTTAATGTACAACAAAACTTTAGCAGATGTTCATAATTTTGAATTGTTAGCTTTGGTAGAAAACTACCAAAGAAGTAATTATAGCCAAAGCGCAACTAGCAGAAATGCTGTAACCAATGAAGTAGATCAACTTTCAAATGAAGATTCAAGTGTTAGTAGTGGTTCAAGCGAAACAAATAAATTAGGGTATTTAGGTCGTATAAATTACAATTATGACGGGAAATATCTAGTTTCAGCTTCTTACAGAAGAGATGCTTCATCAAGATTTGGTTCTAATAAACGTTGGTCTAATTTTTATTCAGCTTCTGCCGGTTGGAATATAGCAAAAGAGAGCTTTTTAGAAGACTCAGCATTTAGTAACTTAAAGTTAAGAGCTAGTTATGGAACGGTAGGAAGTGATAATACTGGAGATTATTTATATGCTCCATCATTAACAGGTGGATTTGAATATCCTATTGGTGGTGCCGTTGGATTTGGTGTTACAGCAAACGGTGGAGCCAATCCAAATTTACAATGGGAATCTAAGGAGATGATGAATGTTGGTTTAGATTTTGGTTTATTTAATGAAACATTCACAGGTTCTTTGGAGTATTACAAAAATACAAGTAATGATTTACTTATTTATATTCCTGCTGTATTATCTTCAGGAATCAACGCAGGAAGTTTACCTGTAAATGCTGGTTCTGTGGAAACTTCAGGTTTTGAAATTGTATTGGGATATCGTGATTATGAAGGCGATTTTACATGGTCAGCAAACTTAAACTTAGGTACGTCTAAAAACGAAGTATTAAGTCTTGGAGGTCGTGATGAGATTACTGGTTCTCCTGCTCTACTTGGTGGAGGAGATATTACACGTACTATAGTAGGTGAGCCTTTATTCCATTTTTATGGCTTGGTTTCAGACGGTCTTTATAGAACTCAAGAAGAGGTAGATGCCGTATTTACTTCCAATTCAAACCAAACTACAGTGCAACCAGGAGATATTCGTTTTAAAGATTTAAATGGCGATGGTGATATAACTTCAGACGATAGAGCAATTATAGGAAATCCATTTCCAGATTTAACTTACGGATTTAATTTTGATGCTAATTATAAGAATTTTGATTTTAATTTATTTATAACAGGAACTTCTGGAAACGATGTATACAATACAAATACGCGTAATTTAGTAGGTGGAGATAATAGATTATTTAATGTAAGTCAATCTTATTACGATAATAAATGGTCTGCATCAAACCCAACAGGTACAGAGCCAAGAATAGTAGGAGCACCTCAAAACAATGGAGTTTCTGACAGATTTGTAGAAGATGGTTCTTATGCTCGATTAAAAAATATAACATTGGGTTATTCCTTTACAGAGTTTATAAATAAAGATTATTTATCAAAACTCCGCCTTTATGTTAGTGCCCAGAATCTAGTAACAATTACAAACTATTCAGGTCTAGATCCTGAAATTGGTGGGGGTGAGTTTGGAATTGATAGAGGTAATTACCCACAACCTAAATCAGTTTTATTAGGCTTACAAGTTTCATTTTAATACTAAACAATTATGAAAAAATATACATTAATATTTGCCGTTTTATTAGGAGTTTTTTTAATAAAATCTTGCTCTACTGATAATTTAGAGTTAACAAATCCAAATCAATTATCACCAGAAACTTTTTTCTCAGATGATTCTCAAGTAGAGTCAGCTGTAAATGCAGTGTATGCCAATTTTCAACCTCATGGAATGTATGGTCGTTTGATATTTTATATGATGGATAATATGTCTCATGAGCAATCAGGGAATGGACAACAAGAAGCAGATAAAGTAACCTTTGCAGATTTTTCTTTTGATTCAAGTAATAATCAAATTAAAGATTTTTGGGATGCATGTTATAGAGGTATCAATAAAGCAAACTTTGTAATTACAAATGCAGAGCTTATTAATGCACTTCCAGATAGTGAGATAAGCGCTAAAGATAAAGCGAATTATATAGGTCAAGCTCATTTTTTAAGAGCACAATATTATTGGTTACTTATAAATCGTTTTGGAAAGCTTCCAATTTACCTTGGAGATGCTTCAGATGACCCAACCGGGCAACCAATGAGTTCTAAGGAAGATGTTTACAATTTAATGATTCAAGATTTAACCTTTGCAGCAAATAATTTGCTAGAAAAAGGAGATACAGAGAATGGACGTGCAACTAAGGGTGCTGCACAAGCATTTTTAGGGAAAGTATTATTGTATCAAAAATCATATGGACCGGCTTTAGAACAATTCAATAAATTATCAGGCTATAGCCTAGAGCCGAATTTCTATGATAATTTTATGGAAGAAACGGAACATGGTGTTGAATCAATTTTTGAAATTGAATATGACATAGCATTAGGTACAAGTAACAAATGGGGTTCTCCATCAGTTGGAGACGGTCCTAATCATGCAACTTTTAGAGGACAAGATTATGGAGTAGTAGATTGGTTTAATGTGTATCCTTCTGATGATTTAGTTGCTGAATTTGAAGCAGGGGATAAAAGATTTGCAGGCAGTTTTTATGTAGCTGGAGATACGTATAACAATGGAGCAAATACTTTTAAAGAGTCTGATTTTGCTGAAAACGGAGGGAATATTCGTCCGGTAGCTTGGAAAAAATACCAAAACTATTACAAGCAACCTTCAGAGAATCAAGAGTCTGGTATTAATGTAAAAGTAATTCGTTATTCAGATGTTTTACTAATGAAAGCAGAATGTGAGAATGAATTAGGAACTCCGGCAAATGCTATTGGTTATATAAACCAGGTAAGGGCCAGAGCAGGTTTAGATGATTTATCACCTAGCTTAACGAAACAAGCGGTGTTTGATGCGATTGTTCACGAACGTAAAGTTGAACTTTGTGGTGAGCAGCTTCGTTTTGATGATATGATTAGATGGGGAATAGTAGCAACGGAATTAGCTGATACAAATTTCCAATCTGGAAAGCATGAATTATGGCCAATACCTGATGCAGAAATTAGTTCAAATGCAAATATAGGTTCAGAAGACCAGAACCCTGGTTATTAGCTAATAATTATTTGAGTTGATTGTAAGTAGTTTGTTTTTAGCAATGGTGTCGATAATGCGCCATTGCTAGACAAACAAATTCTTTTTTACCAAGAAACATTACGAATAACATGAGAATTAAGTCATTATTTAGAGTAGGAGTAGTTGCTTTTAGCATATTATTACTTTTGAATTGCTCGAATAAAACAGACCATGTTGCTTCAAATAAAATCTTTTACGATTTAGATTTATCAAAAACAGGAATAAAATTTAAAATATCAATTATTAACAATAAAAAACTAAATTATGAAAACAACAAAAATTTTAAGTCTACTATTTTTATTCGTGACTTTATGGTCTTGTTCAGATGATGAAGAAGTAATACCATTAACACAACCAACATTTACAATTACGGTTTCTCCAGAAAATTCAGGGATTTACTATTTTGAAAATACAACACCTAATAAAGGTGAGTTTTATAGTTATTGGGAGTTTGAATTAGCAGGAGTAAAAGTTGCTGATTTGGATGGACCTGTTGAGTACAATTATAAAACTGATGGAGCAAAAACGGTAACTTTAACAATGGTTAGTTCTATAACTAATATGCAAAATTTTGAAAGTATTACTGTTACATTACCAGCGCCAGATGATGATCGTTTTCTATTCAACCCAGAGAACTTATTAACTAATGGTTACTTTGCCGAAGGAACAGGAGATGATTTTACAGGGTGGTCTAAAAATAACGGAGCAGATAATATGACAGCTACAACTACAAACACTTTAGTTGGTTTTAGAGCTTTAGAAGTTAATAATGCAGAAGACAATACAGGCGATCACTGGAAAACTCAAATAGTAAGTAGTCCTGCCAATACAACTGTTGGAGATGATTATACAGTTTCTATGTGGTTAAAAGGAGATCCTGGTGTAGTTAGAATTTCTACAAATGCAGGTTTGGGAGGAGAACAATATGGTGGTGATTATACAGTTACAGCAGATTGGACCCAATATACTTTAACTTTTAATGCAAATTCTGCTACAACAACTATTGCATTAGATATTGGTTCTTCGAAAGCAAACTTCTTTATAGATGCTGTTGAATTAGTTGCAGGAACTTCTGCTTTGCCATTACCATCAAACGATAGTGCATTATTAAACGGAGGATTAGAAGAAGGTACAGGTGATGATTTTACAAACTGGAGCCAAAATAATGGTGCTGATAATATAACTGCTGAAGAAGTTGAGGTTTTAGGAGGTAAAAGAGGAATGAAAATAAACAATCCAGAAGATAATTCTGGTGACCATTGTTGGAAAACTCAAATTGTAAGTGATAGTTTTAGTGTTACTAACGGAGAAGTTTATGTTGCATCTTTCTGGATTAAAGGAGATCCAGCTGTTGTACGTTTTTCTACAAATCCAGGATCTGGTGGTAATGAACAGTATGCAGGAGATTATACATCAACTGCAGCATGGACAAAATATTCATGGGAATTTACAGCAAATGGAGATGATATGACTTTAGCCATGGATGTAGGTTCTACTAAAGGAATATTTTATATAGATAGATGATATTAAAGTTATACAACCTTAACTAAAGCTTATAATAATTTAAACAAGTTTAATAATGAAAATATTTAAAACCTTTTTGCTATTAGCGGCATTCTTCTTCTTTTCCTGTTCAGGAGATGATGATGGAGATGTAATTCCACCAGATCCAATTATTCCTGAAATAATTCAGGCATCTTTCACATATGAAATATCAAATACAGACCCATACGTATTACTATTAGATAACACTACAGTTGGAAAGGGAAATTTTAAAAGTATTTGGAATTTTGGATTAGGAGGAGACAATGTAGATGATACTTCAGGTCTAGAAGAAGTACGGTATGCTGATGAAGGTGAGTATACGATAATTCTTTATGTTATTTTTGATGGTGTAACATCAACAGCAACAACAACTATAAGAGTTGATGAAGATGGTATTTGTCCGAATGGTCTCTGTGGCTCTGGAGGTACAGAAAGTTTAAAAGCAGCTGCAACAACTTTTTCAGTTGGTACCATAACTAGGTCGTCATGGGTTACAAGTGGAGGCCAACATACAAATATTTTGAAGCAAGAATTTAACAATCTTACTTCTGAATATGAAATGAAGATGAACATTATGTATCCTTCGGAAGGAAGCTATGATTTTAGCGCTGCCGATGCTATTGTTGGTTTTGCACAAGCTAATGATATGAATGTACACGGTCACGCATTAATTTGGCACAATGCTACACCATCTTGGGTTGAAAATTTCTCTGGAACAGATGCCGAATTTGAGGCAATGGTTAAAGAGTACATTACAACAACGCTTAATAGATATAAAGGAAAAGTACGTTCTTGGGATGTGGTAAATGAAGCCTTAGAAGATGGAAGTGGTCATCCATTACGAAATTCTGTTTTTAAACAAAAAATGGGAGACGATTATATTAAAAAATGTTTTCAGTTTGCTAGAGACGCAGATCCTGATGTGTTGCTTTTTTACAATGATTACAATATGGCTTCAAGTCCAAGTAAAAGAGCAGCAATGTTCGCTCTTGTTGATAATCTAGGAGATTTATGTGATGGCGTTGGTGCACAAATGCATATTTCATACAACGGACCATCAGCATCAAATATTCAAGCGGTTGCAGATGGTACCGTTTCTAGAGGATTAAAACTACATTTTGCAGAATTAGATATTAGAGCAAATCCTAATGGTGATCAAAGTTCATTAACATCTCAAAGATCAGAAGAACAAAAAGCAAAATATAAGGAGGTTGTAGAAATTTACAACTCAATTCCTTTAGATAATAAATTTGCTTTAACTGTTTGGGGAGTGCGTGATAATGAATCTTGGTTAATTGATTTCTGGGGAAATCCAGAATGGCCTTTACTCTTTGATTCAAATTATAATAAAAAACCAGCATATTACG
>RCMY010001642.1_pt1 | contig 21070 bp, 20 predicted proteins | sample 2041341 | NCBI WGS metagenome assembly RCMY01 (sample SAMN09708234, study PRJNA481090) | Marine sediment metagenome, whole genome shotgun sequencing project.
TCATGGTGGTGATCGGCACATTCGCGTGGAATTCACTGACCATCCTGCGCAAGGTTCCGCTGACCGACGCGATGGTAATCGTGCTGGTGACGGCGGTGACAGTGAAATACGACCTTGCCATCGCGGTGGTCGTCGGTGTCATCGTCTCGGCGCTGGCCTATTCATGGAACAATGCGAAACGTATCCACGCCACAACCAAGATCGACGAGAGCGGAGCGCGGGTTTACAGCATTGAGGGGCCGCTTTTCTTTGGCTCTGCCGAGGGGTTCGGCGAGCTTTTCGATGTGGAGGGTGACCCCGACACGGTGGTTGTCGATTTCGATCAGAGCCGGGTGGTGGATCAGTCTGCGCTTCAGGCGATCGAGACGCTGGCGGGCAAATATCAGGTGGCGGGTAAGGCCCTTCAGTTGCGCCATCTCAGCCGCGATTGCCATCGCCTGCTGACCAAGGCAGGTCACCTGATGATCGACAGCGACGACGATCCCGAGTATCAGATCGCGGTGGATTACGACGTGCGCACCGGTGTTCTGGGCGCCGGGCATTGACGCGGGCCGCGCCGCCTGGATGATGAGGACACGTGAGATCTGATGGATTTCAATCTGAACGACGCGGCTGCCATCGTCACCTCGCGCCTTGACACTTATCTGGGCGCTCTCGTGGCGTCGGCGCCTAAGATACTGATTGCAATACTTATTCTTTTGCTGACCTGGGCCGCTGTCCGTTTAACCGGATATATCGAGGGCCGGGTCGCGGCGCGACTGCGGTTGCGTCAAAACCTCATCGACGTGCTTTTGATGATGACGCGTGTGCTGTTGTGGCTGGGTGGTATCCTCATCGCGCTGACGGTCATCTTTCCCACCATCACGCCGGGCAAGGCGCTGACGACCCTTGGCCTCGGCTCCATCGCCATCGGGTTCGCGTTCAAGGATACGTTCGAAAACTTTCTAGCCGGTATCCTGATCCTGCTGCGCGAGCCCTTTGCGATAGGCGACTATGTCGAATGCGAGAGTGTCGAGGGCCGGATCGAGGCGATCACGATCCGCGACACGCGCATCCGGCAAACCGATGGCCAATTGGTCGTAATGCCCAATCACGCGCTGTTTCAAAATCCTGTCACCGTGCGCACGGACAAGGATCTGCGCCGCACCACCATCATCTGCGGCGTTGCGCGCAGCGAGGACGTGGACAATGCTCGCGATGTCATTCGCACGGCGGTCGAGGCGCTGGATACCGTCCGTTCGGATATCAAGGATGTTCAGATTTTCGCTCAGAGCTTTGGCGATGCGTCCATCGATTTCGAGGTGACGTGGTGGACTGGCTCCAGCCCGCTCGATATCCGCAGGTCACGCGATCAGGTCGTCGCGGCGGTCAAGCGGGCGCTGGACGAGGCCGAGATTGAAATTCCCTATCCGTACCGTGTGCTGACCTTCAAAGGCGGCGTGCCAATCGAGATGGTTGAGCCCTCCGGCAAAGAGGTGGACCACCAAGACTGACCCCTGCACATCCGGGCGCAATTGTGCTGTGCCGGGCACCATGATAAAGCGTTTTGCCTTAGCTCTGGATCAGGAATTTCGGCAAAAACGCGCGACGCTCAAATGTCTTGAGCGTCACCTGAAATTGCGAGAGGCGGCGCGGTGCTGGAACTCAGGCCCGAAACGGAAGACGACTGGTGGGAGGTCGAGGCGCTGCTTGACCTGTGCTTTGCGCCGGGGCGTGAAGCGCTATCATCTTACCGTCTGCGCGATGGATTGCCGCCCGTCCCCGGCCTCAGCGCGGTTGCGCGGGATGAAACCGGCATTCTGGCTGGGGCGATCCGGTATTGGCCTGTGCAGGTGGGCGCGGTCACCGCGCTGCTGCTGGGGCCTATCGCCGTGCATCCGACGCATCAGGGCGAGGGGCTGGGCGCTTACCTCATGCGCAGTTCGCTGGCCGTAGCGCGCACTGGCGGCTGGGACCGGGTCATGCTGGTGGGCGACGCGCCCTATTACGGCCGCTTCGGATTTCAGCGCTTGGCCGAAGTCGAGATGCCGCCGCCGACAAACCCCGACCGGGTGCTGGGCTTGGATCTGATGCCGGGTGCATGGCGCGGAATTGCCGGTAAAGTGACGCGGGGCGCTTGAAACCCGGCGGCGATGCGCCGATTTATAACCCATGATGGACCTTCTTGACCCCCCGATAGACAAGGCCGCCGTTGCCGCGCGGCTCGATGCGCTGGTGCGCCGACATGCGCGCGCGGGCAATCTGGGCATACAGGTGCTGAACGTGGTCGGCGGGCGCGCCGAGGCCCTGCTGGACCGGCTGCCAGAGGGCGTGCGGGGCCGCCTTGAGGGTGGCACCAGCCAAGCGTTGGAAATGGCGATGGGTGCGGCCAACCGCTCGCGCGGGATGGTGGGATCGCAGCCGGGATGGCTCAACCGGGCGCTTACGACGGCGATGGGCGCGGCGGGGGGTCTTGGTGGCTTGCCCAGTGCGCTGGCCGAGTTGCCGATCACCACGACGATCCTTTTGCGTGCCATCCAGGATGTTGCGGGTGAATATGGCTTTGATCCCACCGAAGAAGGCGTGCGCTTTGACTGCGTGCAGGTCTTTGCCGCCGCAGGCCCGCTGGATCATGACGACGGCGCCGATCTGGCCTTTTTGACCACGCGGGTTGCAGTGACCGGCAAGGCGATGCAGGCGTTGATCGCGCGCGTCGCGCCGCGTCTTAGCGTTGTGTTGGGACAAAAGCTGGCGGCACAGACGATCCCGGTGCTGGGCGCGGCGGCAGGTGCGGCGACGAACTACGCCTTTACCAGCTACTATCAGCAAATGGCGCATGTTCATTTCGGTCTGCGCCGCCTCGCCATTGAGGCGGACATGAGCCATGCGGAGGTGCTGGACGCGTTTCGAGTGCGTGTCGAGGCGCCAGTGAAACGGCGCTGAAACCGCACGTGCCTTAGAGTTTTTCGCGAAGATATTCCATGACAGCGGGGCGCACCGATTGGTCGCCGCGCCGTCCAGCGTCGTCTATGACGCCGCGCAGCTCGTTCAGATCGGTGCGGCGCAGGATCGACTTGACCGGGCCGATGGACGCCGGACGCATCGATAGCGTGCGCATACCGATGGCTGCGAGGCACGCGGCCTCAACGGGCCGGCCCGCGTCCTCGCCGCAGAAGCTGAGCGGGGTGTTCGTGGCCATGCACCGCTCGACGATACCTTGCAGGAAGGTCAGAAAGCTGACGTTCAGCGTGTCATAGCGGCGGCGCACGCGCTCGTTCTCGCGGTCGGCGGCAAAGAAAAACTGTTTCAGATCGTTGCCGCCGATCGACAGAAAATCGACGTCACGGTAGAACTGATCGGGCGCGTAGGCCAGGCTGGGCGTTTCCAGCATCGCGCCCAGCTTCAACGTTTCGGGCAGCGGGTGGCCTAGGATGCGCTCGCGCTCCAGCGCCTTGTCCAGCTCGGCGCGGCCTGCGTCGAACTCTTCGCGCTGGGCGACGAAGGGGAACATGATCGTCAGGGGGCGGCCCTTGGCACCACGGATCAGGGCCTGCAGCTGCATCCGCATGACGCCCGGCTTGTCGAGGCCGACACGGATCGCGCGCCAGCCCATCGCCGGGTTCGGCTCGTCCGTTGGCTTCATGTAGGGCAGAACCTTGTCCGAGCCGATGTCGAGCGTTCGGAACACCACAGTCCGGCCCTTGGCGGCGTCCATGACGCGGCTGTAAAGCTCGCTCAGCTCGGCCCGTTTGGGCATTTTCGAGCGGATGAGGAATTGCAGCTCAGTGCGGAACAGCCCGACGCCGTCTGCGCCGGAGCCCTCTAGGCTGGGTAGATCAGCCATCAGGCCCGCGTTCATCGTCAGCGACAGGGTGCGCCCGCAGAGCGTCGTCGCGGGCTTGTCGCGGATCGAGGCGTAACGTTCCTGTGCCTTGGCCTGCATCGCCATCTTGTCGCGAAAGGCGGCGTAGACGTTGTCGTCGGGGCGCAGATGGGCGATGCCCTGATCGCCATCGACGAGGATCGGATCGCCATTCAGCGCCTCGGTCGTGATATTCTTGGCGTGGATGACCAGCGGGATCGCCAGCGCGCGGGCGACGATGGTTGCGTGGCTACCAACGGCGCCTTCCTCCAGCACGATGCCTTTCAGGCTGCGGCCATAGTCCAGCAGTTCGGCGGGGCCGATATTGCGCGCGATCAGGATGGGATCGGGCGGCATTTCGGCGCCGGTTTCAGTGCCTTGCCCGGTCAGGATACGCAGCATGCGATTGCTGAGATCATCGAGATCATGGAGTCGGTCGCGCAGATAGGCGTCGGCCACCTGTCCCAGCCGCGCGCGGGCGGTCGATTGTTCCTTTTCCACCGCTGCCTCGGCCGAAAGGCCGCGGTTAATGTCCTGCTCCATCCGGCGCATCCAACCCTTGGAATTGGCGAACATTCGGTAAGCCTCGAGCACCTCGAGCTGTTCCTTGTCGCCGAAACGGGCGGTGTTCAGCATCCGGTCGACGCCGACGCGTAGTTCTTCGACGGCCTCATTGAGGCGCTCCAGCTCGCGCACGGGATCTTCGCCGATGAGGTTCGTGACGACGACGCGCGGCTCGTGCAGCCAGACATGGCCGCGCGCGGCGCCTTCCTGAGCGGTCGTGCCGCGAAACAGCACAGCGTGTTGATGGCGCGCGGCCATGGCCGCCCCTTCGCCGATGAACGCGCCCAACTCGGCCATTTCGGCAAGGACCATCGCGACGACCTCGACCGCGTAAACCTCTTCTTCAGAGAAACTGCGGGCGTCCTTGGACTGCACGACCAGCACGCCCAGCTTTTCGCCAAGACGCTGGATCGGCACACCCATAAAGGACGAATATCCCTCTTCGCCGGTGCCGGGCATGAAGCGAAAGCCGCGCGTGCCCGGTGCATCGTCGGTGTTGATGACCTGGCCAGTGCGCGCAACGCGACCCACCAGACCCTCACCCAGCTTCATACGGGTTTCATGCACGGCGGACGGATTCAGACCCTCGGTGGCGCAAAGCTCAAGCGTTTCTTCGTCGCGGAACAGGTAGATCGAGCAGACCTCGATGCGCATTTCCTCGGCGATAAGGTGCGTGATCTGATCCAGACGCGCCTGACCTGCGGCATCCTCGGCCATGACGGCACGAAGGCGCCCCAACATCTGGCGGCTATCGGTCTGGAAATCGTCGCTCATCGGCGTATCGCTTTCGCACCTGTCTGTCGCCGGCAAGGGAGTGATTGCGCGATTGCCCGCGCCTAGCCTGCCTTGCCCAAATCAAAGGTATCATGCAGTGCCTGCACGGCGAGTTCCATGTATTTCCGGTCGATCAGCACGGAAATCTTGATTTCCGAGGTCGCGATGACCTTGATGTTCACGCCCTCGTTGCTGAGCGTGCGGAACATTTGCGCCGCGACGCCTGACTGGCTGCGCATACCGATCCCGACCGCCGACACCTTGGCCACGTTCGTATCGGCGACCAGATCGCCATAGTCGATCTGTCCCGCTGTGACGGCAGCCTTCAGCGCCTTTTCCGCGCGTGCCACCTGATCGGTGGGGCAGGAGAAGGTCATGTCAGTGCGCCCTTCTTCGGAAATGTTCTGGATGATCATATCGACATTCACGCCTGCTTCGCTGAGCGGGCCGAAAATCGCGGCGGCGATGCCGGGGCGGTCGGCGACCGACAGAAGGGTCATCTTGGCCTCGTCGCGGGAATAGGCGATGCCGGTCACAACTTTGGATTCCATGATTTCCTCCTCGGCGCAGACAAGGGTGCCGGCGTCATCTGATTGTTCCTCAAAGCTGCTGACCACGCGCAGCTTGACGTTATAGCGCATCGCCAGCTCGACCGAGCGGGTCTGCAGCACCTTTGCGCCCAAACTGGCCAGCTCCAGCATCTCCTCATAGGCGATGCGGTCCAGCTTGCGCGCGTCCGACGAGATGCGCGGATCGGTGGTATAGACGCCGTCGACATCGGTATAGATATCACAGCGCTCGGCGCCGAGCGCGGCGGCAAAGGCGACGGCGGTGGTGTCCGATCCGCCCCGACCCAGAGTGGTGATGCGGCCCTCGGGGCTGACGCCCTGAAAGCCAGCGACAACGGCGACGCGCATGCCCTCAGAAAATTTCGCCATGATGTTTTCGGGCGGAATTTCCAGAATGCGGGCAGCCGAATGGGCGCTGCTGGTGCGCACCGGCACCTGCCAGCCTTGCCAGCTACGCGCGGGCACTTCCATTTCCTGCAACGTCAGCGCCATGAGGCCTGCCGTCACGTTCTCGCCTGAGCTGACGACGGCGTCGTATTCGCGCGCGTCATAGAGCGGCGATGTTTCGCCCACCCAGCCGACCAATTCGTTCGTCTTGCCGGACATGGCACTGACGATGACGATGACATCATACCCCTTGGCCACCTCGACGCCCACACGCTTGGCTGCGCGCCGGATACGGTCGAGGTTGGCGACGGACGTTCCGCCGAATTTCATCACGAGAACGGGCATGGTTAGCGTCCCTTGCAGCAAGTTCGCAGGCGGTTTACGCGGGGGCGGGGTTGAGGGCAAGAGCGGGCACGCTTGACCGCTAGCAGCCGCGAGCCTCGCTCGCCATTTCGCGCAGCGCCGTCATGGCGTCATCTGCGCGCCCGACCGGCACGAAGAGGTGGTCGTGGTAGTAGCCTGCGACCGGATTGACGCCCATGCCCAGCCCCGCCAGCCGTGTCGTGACCTTGGCAAGAAAGCCGACAGCATCCAGCGCCGAATGGACGTCCAGCGTGATCATCCGGCAGGTGAACACGTGATCAAGGTCAGCGTCATCTGCTGCCTCTTTTGTGACGATGATGGTGGTGCCTTCGCGTTCTTGCATGATCATGCGGGGGGCTAGGCCGGGTGGCACGTCCCGATCCGGCAGCGTGACAAAGACGTAGGTGCCCGCGTCCAGTATGGGCGACATCCCCGCAAGGAGGCGTTTCAGATCATGTTCACCGGTCATGGCGCCCCTCCGAGCGGTTTCTCGAGTTGGCTCACAGATCACCCGGCGCGGAATTTGTCCAGCGCGACGCGCGTCAATTCACCTTGCGCGCGGGGCGAAAGGGCAGGGGCATGATCGGCACGCCGTCCTCTAGCAATTTGCGCGCCTCAGCCAAGCGCGCCTCGCCGTGGATCGGTCGGGTGGGCGATGCGCCCTCGTGCATCTCGCGCGCCTCATGGGCGAAATCGGTGCCGACATACTCCGAGTTCGCCTCGATCTTGCGGCGCATGTCTGCCAGCGCCTGTTCGGCCGGTGAGGCGGGCGCGCTAAGCTGGCCTTTGCCGTCCTCGCGTAGGGCTGGGCGGGCGCGACCAGCCTGCACGCTGGGGGCCATGATGGTTTTTTCGATATCGGTGTCGCCGCAGACCGCGCAGCCGACCATGCCGCGCGCGGCCAGCGTGTCAAAGGCGTCCGCCGACTGAAACCAGCTGTCAAAGCGGTGGTCTTGTGCGCATTTCAAAGAAAACTTGATCATCGTTTAAAGGTCCGGTGAAGACCCGTCATATCTAGCTGAGATCGCGTAAAAATCAAGCGGCCAAGGCGGCGCGCCCGCATGTTCAACCCTTGACCTGTGCCGGGTCAAAATGGCGGATCATATGCGCCAGATCAGGCTCGTCCACCAATGCCGCAGCCTTTTTGGGGCGCAGCCATTTGCGCTTGCGCTCCTGCGCTTCGGGGTATTCCGACGCAAGTTCGCGCACCTTCATTGCATAGACCATGGTTACGCACGGCAGATCGTCCTCGCCCTCCATCGCCTTGCGATAGGAATAGAGTCCAAGGCAACGGTCATACATCCGCCCGCGCACGCCGGCCTCTTCCCATGCTTCGATCTCGGCGCTCTCGACGGGGGTCTTGCCGTCCATGGGCCAACCCTTGGGCACGATCCAGCGCTTGGTGCGGCGGCTGGTGACCAGCAGCACTTCGGGCTTGCCGCGCACTATACGAAAGCAAAGCGCACCGAACTGCGTGCGCACATCGCTTTTGTGCGCATCGATCAGGTCGATTGGAATTTGCGCCGCTGGGGCGATGATGTCGCTGTCCATGCCGTTCTTGTGCCTGCTGCGTCATTGCGCGATTTTGCTCTTGCTTTGGGCAATTATATGGCGAGGATCGTCAAAATAACAACAGCTTGCAGCGGGTCGTGTGGTGACAGCGCTGAAAACCCCCTGAATGGCGTGCCTGAAGAGGAGGCAAAGAAATGTGGATTGATACATCATGTGACCGGCTCCTTGCGTGGCTGCGGAGGAGTGGTGTGGCGGCTGCGACAGCCATGCTGATGATGGCGTCCGGCGCGCAGGCCGAAGACAAGATCGTCGTCTTTGCCGCCGCGTCGCTGAGTGATGCGATGGGCGATATCACCGCGCTCTATCCGGACGACGTCGCGGTGTCGCTGGGTAGCAGCGGCCTGTTGGCGCGCCAGATCGGCGAAGGTGCGCCCGCCGACGTGGCGTTTCTGGCAAACACCAACTGGATGGACTGGTTGGAGCAGCAGGGCGCGGTTGATCCCGCGCGCCGCGTGGCGCTGGTGGGCAACGCGCTGGTGCTGATCGGGCCTGCGAATGCGCCCGATCTGGACGAGGCCAGCGCCAAGGCGTTGCTGGCACGCCTTGATGGGGGACGTATCGCTATCGGTCAAACACAGAGCGTTCCAGCAGGCATGTATGGCCGCGCGTGGCTGGAGACGTCGGGCGTGTGGGACAGTGTGATGCCGCATCTGGCCGAGACTGACAACGTGCGCGCCGCGCTGGCGCTGGTCGCGCGGGGCGAAACACCCTTGGGCGTCGTCTATGCGACCGACGCGGCGGCCGAGCCGGACGTTCGCGTGGTTTACCGCGTTCCCGAGGGGATGCATGATCCTATCGTCTATCCCGCCTTGCCGCTGACCGATGCGGGCGCGCCGTTCATGGCGTTCTTGCAAGGCGCTGAGGCACGCAAGATCTTTGAGGCGCACGGTTTTGTTCCGCTGACGGACGTGCCCTGATGCTGGATGCCGCCGCATATGCGGCGCTGGCGCTGTCGTTGAAGGTGTCGCTGGTTGCGGTCGTCTTTAGTCTGCCGCCGGCGATTGCGGTGGCGTGGCTTTTGGCGCGGCGGCGGTTTCCCGGTCACGCGCTGGTCAGTGCGCTGGTGCATCTGCCGCTGGTGCTGCCGCCGGTCGTGACGGGCTATCTGTTGTTGCTAACCTTCGGGCGCAATGGCTGGGTGGGCGGCGCTTTGGCGGAGGTCGGCATCGTTTTTGCCTTTCGCTGGACGGGCGCGGCACTGGCGGCGGGGATTATGGGGTTTCCGCTTATGGTGCGCGCCATCCGTCTGTCGATCGAGGCGGTCGATCCCAAGCTGGAGGAGGCGGCAGCGACGCTGGGTGCGGGCCACTGGGCAGGTTTCGTGCGTGTGACATTGCCGTTGATCGTGCCGGGAATACTGGCGGGGACGGTGCTGGGCTTTGCCAAGGCGATGGGCGAATTCGGCGCGACGATCACGTTTGTCGCCAACATTCCGGGCCAGACCCAGACGCTGCCTACGGCGATATATTCATTTCTTCAGGTGCCGGGCGGCGAGGGGTCGGCGCTCAGGCTGGTGATACTGTCGGCCAGCGTCGCGATTGGTGCCGTGCTGATATCGGAATGGCTGGCGCGGCGCATGGCAGCGAGGATCGGCGCATGAGTCTGAGTGTCGATATTGCGCATCGTCTTGGCGATTTTGCGCTGGAGGCGGCGTTTGAGGCAGGGCCGGGCGTGACGGCCCTTTTTGGACCTTCGGGATCGGGCAAGACGACCATCGCCAATGCGGTTGCGGGACTTTTGACGCCGGATATGGGCCGGATCGCGCTGGGCGACGACGTGCTGGTCGACCGTGCGGGCGGCGTTTGCCTACCTGCGGCGCAGCGCCGGATCGGCGTCGTCTTTCAGGAGGGGCGGCTATTCCCGCATTTGACCGTGGCGCAGAATATCGCGTTTGGCGCGCGCTATGCGCCGCGTGGCGCGCCGGGGCTGGATGGGGACGCCATTCAGAATATGCTGGGCATAGGCGGGCTGATGCAGCGTCGCCCGCGTGGCCTGTCGGGCGGTGAGCAGCAGCGCGTCGCCATCGCGCGCGCGCTCAGCATGCGTCCGCGTCTCTTGCTGATGGACGAACCGCTGGTGGCGCTGGACGGCCCTCGCAAAGACGAGATCTTGCCGTATCTGGAGCGTCTGCGCGACAGCGGCGCGGTGCCCATCGTCTATATCACCCACGCCATGGCCGAAATCGCCCGGCTGGCCGACCGCATCGTGGTGTTACGCGACGGGTGTGTTCTGCGCGTGGGCGATGTGACGGACGTGCTGAGCGATCCGGCGATGGTGCCGCTGATCGGCGTGCGCGACGCAGGATCGGTTTTAATGGCGCGCGTGGTCGAGCGAAATCCAGGTGGTCTGAGCCGCCTCGCGATCAGTGGCGGCGAATTGCGCCTGCCGGGCATCGAGTATGAACTGGGAAGATCTTTACGTATCAGGATATTGGCGCAGGATGTTCTGGTGTCCCTGACACGACCCGAAGGCCTATCGTCACGCAACATCCTGCCTGCGGTAGTCGAGGCGATACACCACGGCGACGGACCCGGTGTGGCGGTGTCGCTGAAGCTGGGCGAGGATCGGCTGCTGGCGCGGATCACGGCGGACGCGATGGATGAGCTGCGCCTTGCGCCGGGCCTTGATTGCTATGCGGTGCTCAAAGCGACGGCGGTGGCGCGGGCGGATATTGGGGCAGTGGGGACTTAAAGATTGTCTTATTAATCCCTTGTTTGCCAATTTATTCGCTGAATATCCGCTAGTAATCTCCGAAATCGAACATTTAACTCATTCGGCCAGATGACAGGCCGCCATGGTTCCGCTGTCGCCAATGTCGCGTAGTTTCGGGCGCTCGGCGCGGCAGATATCCTGCGCGATGGGACAGCGCGGGGCGAAGGGGCAACCGGGGGGCGGATTGACGGGATCGGGCAGTTCGCCCGGCTCGCGCGGGGCGTCGAAGGAGCCGCCGCTCAGTTGCGGGATCGCGTCGAGCAGGAGCTGCGTGTAGGGATGCTTGGGATCGCGATAGATCGTCTCGGTCTGGGCAAGTTCCATGATCTGGCCCAGATACATCACAGCGACGCGATCGCCGAAATGCTCAACGACGCTAAGGTCATGGGTGATGAACATGTAGGTTAGATCACGTTCGTCTTGCAGGTCATTGAGAAGGTTGAGGATCTGCGCTTGGATCGATACGTCGAGCGCGGAAATAGGCTCGTCCGCGACGATGAAGGCAGGGTTGGTGACAAGCGCGCGTGCGATGGCGATACGCTGGCGTTGGCCGCCGGAAAACTCATGCGGCAACTTGCGTTGCCAACTTTGATCGCAACCGGTAGCATTTAGAACGTCCTCGACCTGGCGGCGCACGTCTGCTGCGGATTTTTCCGGCATCAGGTGCCGGATCGGTTCGGCCAGAGTCTGGAACACATTGCGGCGCGGGTTGAGCGAGGCGTAGGGGTTCTGGAACACCATCTGCATGTCTGCGCGCACCGGCTTACGCTCGGCCTCGTCCATCGTGTCGATGCGCTGACCGCGAAAGTAGATCTCGCCTGCTGAGGGGGTCAAAAGGCCCATGATGGCACGGCCCAGCGTGGTCTTGCCACAGCCGGATTCGCCAACAACGCAGAAGGTTTCGCCCTTTTCAATCTTGATATCGACGCCAGAGAGGGCGTGCAGGACTGGCTTTTCCCGGCTGAGAAAGTGAGTGGGCAGCGAGAAACGCATTTCCAACCCGCGTGTTTCGACGATGGGGTCACTCATGTTGCGGTCTCCGCGCCATCGTGCATCGGGTGGAAGCAGGCGACGCCGTGTTCCAGCGGTGGCATGGCCGCGAGGCACTCGAGGCTCGCCCGCTCGCAGCGGGGGTGGTAGGGGCACCCCTCCGGCAGGTTCGTGATGGGCGGCATCGAGCCGGGGATTTGATAGAGCTTGGCACCCTTGGTCGAGTTCTGCGGCAGCGCCTTGAGCAGTCCGACCGCGTAGGGATGCTTGGGCGCGTCGATGATGTCGCGGGTGCGACCCGTTTCGACGCATTTGCCAGCGTACATGATCATCAAACGCTCGGTCACTTCGGCAACGACGCCCAGATCGTGGGTGATGAGAATCAGCGCTACGTCATTCTCGCGGCAAAGCGTCAGGATTAGCGACATGATCTCGGCCTGAATGGTCACGTCGAGGGCTGTCGTCGGCTCATCCGCTATGATGATCTCGGGGTCGGTCAACAGGGCGATGGCGATGACAACGCGCTGGCGCAGGCCGCCGGACAGCTCGTGCGGGTAGGCCTTCATGCGGCTTTCGGCTGAGGGGATGGCGACGAGGTTCAGCTTTTCGACGCTGAGGCGGTGCGCCTCACGGGTGGAAATGCTGCGATGCGCCTTTAGCGTTTCGATCATTTGCGTACCGATGCTCAGAACCGGGTTCAGCGTGACCATCGGATCCTGAAAAATCATCGAGATGCGGTTGCCGCGAATGCGCCTGATCTGCCGTTCGGACATGTCCAGCAGGCTGTCGCCGTCGAAGGTGACGGAGCCTTTGGTGACGCGACCCGGCTCGGCGATGAGGTTTAGGATGGCAAAGGCCAGCATGGATTTGCCCGCGCCGGATTCGCCCACCACGCCTAGCCGCTGGCCCTTTTCTAGCGTCAGATCGACACCGCGCAGGGCCTCGACCTCGCCCTTTTTGCCACGCGGGAAGGCGACATGCAGATCCTTGACGTCTAGCAATGCCATCAGTCATCCCCCCGGCGCAATTTCGGGTTCAGCACATCGCGCAGCCAGTCGCCCAAGAGGTTGAGCGCCAGCACCAGCGCGACCAGCACGAGGGCCGGATAAAGCGTGATCCACCAAGAGCCCGAAAAGATGAATTCAAAGCCTGAGCGGATCAGCGAGCCGAGCGATGGTTTGTCGGTCGGCATCCCTAAGCCGAGGAACGACAGAGCGGCCTCTGTCATGATCGCTTCGGCGACCTGAATGGTCGAGATGACCAGAACGGGCGTCAGCGTGTTGGGCAGGATATGACCCCACATCACCTTGCGCGCGGGCAGGCCGATGACGCGGGCGGCGTCGACATATTCCTTGTTCTTCTCGCCAAGAACCGAGGACCGCACGGTGCGCGCGAATTTCGGCCATTCGGCGACGCCGATGATGATGATCAGCATAAAGATGGCGTAGTCGGCGTAGATATTCGCGTCGAACGCGGTCTGAAAGAGGGCCAGCGCGATAATGGCGATCATCAGCGTCGAGAGCGACATTTGGATATCAGCAAGGCGCATCAGGAAGCTGTCGATCCAGCCGCCTTTGTAGCCCGCAAGCAGACCCAAGGTGATGCCGAGGATACCTTGGACGATCACCGCGCCGATGCCGATAACCAGCGAAATGCCGGTGCCATACATGATCGTGCTGAAAACGCCGCGCCCCTGCGTGTCGGTTCCCAGCCAAAAGCGTTCGTCACCTCCGTCGCGCCATGAAGGGGGCAGATCGCTGTCCATGATGTTGAGTTGCAGCAGATCATACGGGTTCTGCGGCGCAATCCATGGGGCCAGCACGGCCATGAGGACCAGGAACAGCAGGACGATACCCGCGCCGATGGCGACAGGGTCCGACAGGAAGCGTTTGAGAAAGCCGCGCCAGGTAATCATGCCTTGGCCCCCGGCAGTTTCACCATCGGGTTGATCAGCGTGTAGACGAAATCGACGATGGTGTTGACGACCACAAAGATGAGACCGACGACGATGATGTAAGCGATGATGAGCGGGGTATCGACCCGGTTGACTGCCTCAAGGAACAGGAATCCCATGCCGGGCCACTGGAACACGGTTTCCGTCAGGATCGTATAGGCGATCAGCGTGCCGATCATCAAACCACCCACGGTCACGACGGGCAGCAGTGTGTTGCGAAACGCATGGACATAGCGCACCCGCGGCGTGCTGAGGCCCTTGGCCTTGGCAAAGCGGACGTAGTCGGTGCCCATCGCCTCCATCATTTCGGCTCGGATGAGGCGGATAAAGAGGGGCAGCATGATCGAGCTAAGCGCGATGCAGGGCAGGATCAGATGCGCCAACCCGTCGAGCGTGAGAAATCCGGTGTCCCAGCCCCATGGCAACTCGACCGTATCACCGCGCCCGAATGCGGGCAGCCAATGCAACTCAACCCCAAAGAGCCAGACCAGCAGGATCGCGGTCAGAAACACAGGGATCGAGATGCCGATGATCGACGCGGTCATGAGCGTCTTGGCCAGCCATCTGTCGTGATTGATGGCGCAATAGATGCCGCCGGGTATCGACAGCCCGAGAAAGATCACTACGGAGCCGAGGACCAGTTCGAACGTGGCTGGAAATTTGTCCATGATGACGTCGAGCGCCGGGCGTTTGAAAAAGTAGGATGTGCCTAGGTCGCCCTGCACGGCGTTGCCTAGAAAGCGGGCGTATTGGACGAAAAAGGGGTCGTTCAGGCCCAGTTCAGTGCGCAGCACCTCGCGGTCGGCCTCGGATACGGATTGGCCGACCAGTTCGCGCAGCGGATCGCCGAGGTTGTCCTGAATCGAAAAGCCGATCAGCGAGATGACGAACATCACGATCACAGCCTGTATGGCTCGTCGGATGAGAAATGCGATGATGTGCATGGTTGGCTATCGTCTCTGGCGGATGCTGGAGGGGCGAGACCCGGAATGGGGGGGCGCCGTCTAGGCCGGGAAGGGGTGCCGCGTCAAGCCGAAGGACCGTCTGACGCGGCGGCAGGCCGGAAAACCGGCCCGCCTGAGGTTCTTATTCGTCGATGACGAGATCGCCCAGATAGGGGAAGTTCATCACGTTGACGATCGGCTCGATGTTGACACCTTTGCGGGCGGCCCATGCCAGATCCTGCCAATGCAGCGGCACGAATGCAGCATCGTCATAGAGGATCTTTTCGATCTGTTGCAGATCCTTGGCCCGCTTGTCCTGATCGGTTTCGGTCAGGGACGCCATGGTCATCTCGTCGACCTGGGCGTTGGAGTAGCCGCCAGAATTATACTGGCCTTTGCCGGTGTCGGCGTCGGGCGTCATGTTGAGGAATTCAAAGAAGTTGGCCGAATCCTCGGTATCGGAGTGCCAGCCGATCATCATGATGTCTGCCGCGCGCTCGTCATACTTGGGCCAGTATTGCGCCTTGGGCATGGTGGTCAGATCGACTTTGATCTTGATTTGGGCCAGCATTGCCGCTGCCGCTTCGCAGATCTTGTAGTCGTTCACGTAACGGTTGTTGGGGCACATCATGGTGGTGCTGAAACCGTCGGCGTAGCCCGCCTCTTCCATCAGGGCCTGCGCTTTGGCCACGTCAAAGCGCGGTGTGAGGTCCGGGTTATGGCCCAGATAGCCCTCGGGCGAATTCTGCCCCGCGACAGTGCCGAAGCCCTTCATGATCTTTGCCACGATGCCTTCGTTGTTGACGGCATTCACTATCGCCAGGCGCACCTTGGGATCGGCCAGCGCCTCGTTGCGCTTGCCGTTCAGTTGCAGCGTGATGATGCGTGTGCCCGACATGGTGACGAGGTCGGTGTTGGCATCACCTTTGATCCGCTCAAGGTCGGTGGGCGGCACGGGCGCGATGAAGTCGACATCGCCTGACAAAAGGGCCGCGACACGTGTCGGCGCCTCTTTGATGGGGGTCAGGATGGCGGTTTGAACGTTGCCGGGGCTATCGGTGTCCCAGTAATCGGGATTGCGCTTGTAAACGACCTTCACGCCCTGCTCGCGCTCGGAGACGGTGAAGGGGCCGGTGCCCGAGACGTTCTTGGACGCGAAGCTGTCGCCGTGCTTGGCGATCTCGGCGCCGCCGTCCTCATAGAACTTCTTATCCATCGGAAAGACATAGGTGGCGGTGTTCAGGATCAGCGGGCTGGGGCCATCTGTCTTGACCTCGACGGTATAGTCGTCGATCGCGGTGACAGAGGTCCAGTTCGTGAAGATTGCCTTGAAATCAGCCGAGGATTTCAGGCGTTCGATGGTCCAGACGACATCCTCTGCGGTCATATCGTTGCCGGAATGGAATTTGACCCCCTCGCGCAGCTTGAAGCGCATGGTGGTGTCGTCGATACGCTCCCACTCCGCGGCGAGGCGCGGATCGAAGCCGTGATCGGCGTTCCAGCGCACCAGCGGATCGAAGGTCATGTGGCTCTGCTGCAAGGTGCCGCCCGAAAGCTGTTCGTGCGGGTCCATCGAAACGGGATCGGCGTCATAGGCGAAGTTCAGCGTCTGTGCCGAAACGAGGCTGCCGGCGCCCAAAAGAAACGCGGTGGCCGTCGCCGTGGCGAGGTGTCTAAGTGTTTTCATGAGAAGTCTCCCTGATCTCTGTCGGGGCGGACGTCATTGATGACGCTCCACCTTCGCGAATAAGGAAAGGTGTCGCGATTCTTGGCCGGTGTAAAGGCTGCCGTTCGCTCCGCAGCAGGCGGATGCGGACGAAAGAGTGCGGGGAATCAGGTATATGAGACGGTTTTCCGGCGCCCTTACACAGCTCTGCCAGTGCGCCATGGCGACCTTGACCCTCGCCTGCAGCGCGATTATTGATCAAAACGCTCAGGCATAGGCGCCTGGCAGCTGGGGGCGCTTTCTTGACCGAACGGTTGATGTATCGCATGGCATGGGTCGTGGCCGCGCTGTGTGTGGCGCCTATTCTGGCCGCCACACTGGCTGCGCTGGGCGGCGATCTGGCGACGTGGCGGGATGTTCTGTGGTCCGTCCTGCCGCGCTATACCGCGACCACTCTGGCGTTGGTCGCCATCGTTGGTAGCGGGGCGGCGGTGATCGGCACGTCGGCGGCGTGGCTGGTGACGGTTTATCGTTTTCCCGGTGTCCGCTGGCTGGAGATCGCGTTGGCGCTGCCTTTGGCCTTTCCCGCCTATGTGCTGGCCTATGCCTACACGTCGCTGCTGGATCACCCCGGCCCCGTGCAGACGCTGCTGCGCGACGTCACCGGATGGGGCCCGCGCGACTATTGGTTTCCCGAAATCCGCAGCCTGGGTGGCGCCGCCCTCATGCTGACCATGGTGCTTTATCCTTATGTCTATCTGTTGGCGCGCGCATCGTTTCGCCAACAAAGCTCGAACGCGTTTCTGGTGGCGCGCACGCTGGGCCGCTCGCCTCTGGCGGCGTTTTGGTCGGTGGCGCTGCCGATGGCGCGGCCCGCCATCGTGGGCGGCACGCTGCTGGCAATAATGGAGACGATCGCGGATTTCGGTACCGTCGCGTTCTTTAACGTCCAGACCTTTGCCACCGGGATCTATCAAGCGTGGTTCAGCCTCGGCGACCGGGCGGCGGCGGCGCAGCTGTCGCTATGTCTGCTTAGCTTTGCGCTATTGCTGGCAGGGCTGGAGCGGGCGCAACGGGGACGCGCGCGTCGTGCATCGCGTGGCGGCGCACGCTTTGAGGTGCTGACCAAGCCCCGCCTGACCGGTTGGCGCGGCTGGGGCGCGACTGCGATTTGCCTGACCCCGGTGCTAATGGGCTTTCTCATTCCCGTGATCATGCTGGGCGTGATGGCGTGGGGATCGGGGCAGAGTCTGCTCGCGCCGCGCTACGTTCGCTTGATGAGCAATTCGGTATCACTGGCGGCGATCGCGTCGGTGTTGACGGTGATCGGCGCGATCCTGATCGGGTTTCGCGCCCGCACGCAGCCCGGACGCACATCGCGCGGATTGGTGATCGGCGCGGGCCTTGGCTATGCGGTGCCGGGCGGCGTGATCGCCGTGGGGCTGATGGTGCCGCTCGCAGGTCTCGACAACATCATCGACCGGTTCATGGAGGGCAATTTCGGCATCGATACGGGGCTGCTCATCACTGGATCAATCTGGCTGATGGTGCTGGCCTACATGGCGCGGTTCATGGCCGCCGCACTCAATGCCTACGACAGTGGTATGGCGACCGTCCCGGGCCATTTCGACGCCATCGCGCGCAGTCTGGGCCAAGGGCCGGTCAAGCTGCTGTGGCGGGTTCATCTGCCGGTAGCGCGCACGTCGGTTCTGACGGCGCTGCTGATTGTCTTTGTCGACGTGATGAAGGAATTGCCCGCAACGCTGATTCTGCATCCCTTCAATTTCGACACGCTGGCGGTTCAGGCCTATCGACTGGCGGCGGATGAGCGGCTGCGCGAGGCGGCGGTGCCGTCGCTGGCACTGGTAGCGTTCGGCCTGATCCCCGTGCTGCTGCTATGCCGCACCATCGGACGCGAAAGCGCGGCGTCGTGAGCGCCGCCACAATTTCCCGGCGCGCCCTTGCGGCCCCTTGGGCGCGATACTAAGACTCCCTTAGGACTTGATCAGGTAAGGATCAGGCGCACTTCAGCAGGCAAGGCGGAATATGACAGACCCAATGGACACCTACATGAACACCCTCGTGCCTATGGTGGTCGAACAGACCAGCCGGGGCGAGCGGGCCTACGACATCTTCTCGCGCCTTCTGAAAGAGCGGATCATCTTTCTCAGCGGGCCTGTCCATGACGGCATGTCCAGCCTGATCGTCGCGCAATTGCTGCACCTTGAGGCGGAGAATCCGTCGAAGGAAATTAGCATGTACATCAACAGCCCCGGCGGCGTCGTGACGTCCGGTTTGTCGATCTACGACACGATGCAGTATATCCGGCCCAAGGTATCGACGCTGGTGATCGGTCAGGCGGCCTCAATGGGCTCGCTGCTGTTGACTGCCGGCGCGCCGGGCATGCGGTTCTCGCTGCCTAACAGCCGGATCATGGTCCACCAGCCTTCTGGCGGATATCAGGGTCAGGCGACCGACATCATGATTCACGCCGAAGAGACGCTGAAGTTGAAAAAGCGTTTGAATGAAATCTACGTAAAACACACCGGCCAGACCCTGAAAAAGGTCGAGGAGGCGCTGGAGCGCGACAACTTCATGTCGCCCGAAGATGCCAAGAAATGGGGCCTCATCGACGAGATCGTCGAGAACCGGACCAAGCCCGAAGAAGACGAAAAGCCCAGCTCGTAAGGGGTGGAGGCGTCAGGCATGGGGCGGGGCATTTTGCGATTGTCGCCGCCCGGTGCCTGCCATAAGCTAAAGAGAACGGCGGCCCGGCACCCGCGCCGGGCCCCCGATTGCAACGCACCGCCCGAAAGGTAGATCATGTCGAATAGTTCAGGCAGCGACAGCAAGAACACCCTCTATTGCAGCTTCTGCGGCAAGAGCCAGCATGAGGTGCGCAAGCTTATCGCGGGTCCGACCGTGTTCATCTGCGACGAATGCGTCGAGCTGTGTATGGACATAATCCGCGAGGAAACGCGCACCGCCGGGCTGAAATCGTCCGAGGGCGTTCCGGCCCCGCGCGAGATTTGTGATGTTTTGGACGACTATGTAATTGGGCAGGCCACCGCCAAGAAGGTGCTGTCGGTTGCGGTTCACAACCATTACAAACGCCTGAACAATTCCGGCAAGTCGGGCGATATCGAGCTGCAGAAATCTAACATCATGCTGATCGGCCCCACCGGCTGCGGCAAGACGTTACTGGCGCAGACGCTGGCGCGAATTCTGGACGTGCCGTTCACCATGGCTGACGCGACCACGCTGACCGAGGCGGGCTATGTCGGCGAGGACGTCGAAAATATCATCCTCAAGTTGCTGCAATCGTCCGAGTATAACGTCGAGCGCGCGCAGCGTGGCATCGTCTATATCGACGAGGTCGACAAGATCACGCGCAAGTCCGAAAACCCGTCGATCACCCGCGACGTATCGGGCGAAGGCGTGCAGCAGGCACTGCTCAAGCTGATGGAAGGGACGATTGCCGCCGTTCCGCCGCAGGGCGGGCGCAAGCATCCGCAGCAGGAGTTTTTGCAGGTCGATACGACCAATATCCTCTTTATCGTCGGTGGTGCCTTCGCCGGTCTGGACAAGATCATTGCCGCGCGCGGTAAGGGTAGTGCCATGGGTTTCGGCGCCGACGTGCGCGATAAGGACGATCGCGGCGTCGGCGAAGTCTTTAAGGATCTTGAGCCTGAGGATCTGCTGAAATTCGGTCTTATCCCGGAATTCGTCGGTCGTCTGCCTGTCATCGCGACGCTCGAGGATCTGGACGAGGACGCGCTGATCACTATCCTGACCCAGCCCAAGAACGCACTGGTCAAGCAGTATCAGCGCCTCTTCGAGTTGGAGAATGCGCAGCTGACCTTTACCGACGACGCACTGATCGCCATCGCCAAGCGTGCGATCCAGCGCAAGACGGGCGCACGCGGCCTGCGCTCGATCCTCGAGGATATCCTGCTGGATACGATGTTCGAACTGCCCAGCATGGAGAATGTCGAAGAGGTCGTGGTGAACGAAGAGGCCGCGACGTCCGCAGCGGCGCCGCTGATGATCTATGCCGAGAAAGCCAAGAAGGAAGGCGCAAGCGCCGGGTAAGGCACACTCATGTGGACGCCGCCTGCGAGAAGCCGCAAAATCAGGCGAATTAGGCCGAGAAAGCTTTTTGTTAACGGCTTTTTGGTGTTGTTACTGGTTTTCGGTATGCGCTCCTGCAGTCGCTTGCAATACGCTCATGCGGTCTTCTCCGGGCTGGTCGTCATCGACGATGTTCTGGCCAGTCGTAGGTGGCACCCGCTGTTGGGAGAGCCCTGGGATTGCACCTATGCCATCGTCGCGCTCACCGATACCGCACCCGAACGTCCCCCGAGCCCGAAGCAAATCACGAACTGGAAGTATCGCTTCGGTGGCGATTGGCAGCCGACGCCCGAGCCGCCCCTCCACGATACCACCCGCGCGGCGCTGGCGTTTTGCGCGCAATACTTCTCAGCCGATGTCGCCACCCGCCTACGCACCACCCTCACCACACCCGGCAGTTGGTACGTACGCGATGGTGTCGGCGAAAACCTCTACATATACGCCCCCAAGCACGACATCGCGGCGAAGATCCGCTTCGGCGACTGATTGCGTTCCACGCGTTCCGCCTACTGGACCTTTGCCCGCCGATACGCCATATCAGGAACAACGATTGCCGGAGGACGACATGGGTATTCTCAATTCGCTGCTGCGCTCCGTGACATG
>RCMY010002499.1_pt1 | contig 21053 bp, 24 predicted proteins | sample 2041341 | NCBI WGS metagenome assembly RCMY01 (sample SAMN09708234, study PRJNA481090) | Marine sediment metagenome, whole genome shotgun sequencing project.
CTTTGGCCGTTGGCCAAACGTCGGATTCAAGAATCCGACCTACGCGGATGATGCTGCCGAACTGCTTTTATTTTGTAAGGTTATTTTTTAGAATTGGTATAAAGCCCAATAACAAAAGGCCGTCTGAAATTTCTTTCAGACGGCCTTTCTATACAACTCAAATCTGCTGCTTTTAGCGCACTTTCACCACTTGCAGCATATCGGTGGAGCCGCTTTCGCGCATGCGCGAGCCGCTGGTGACGATGTATTGCTCGCCGCTCTTGAGCACTTTGCGCTCAACCAACATGCTTTCCACTTCGTTCAGCGCGGTGTCGTGATCGCAGCTGGTGGCCAGCATCAGCGGGCGCACGCCGCGATACATCGCCATGCGGCGTTGGGCGGAAATGCTGGGGGTGAAGGCGTAAATCGGCAGCTGGATGCTGTGGCGGCTGATTTCGAAAGCGGTGCCGCCGCTCTCGGTGAGCGCCACGATGGCAGTGGCGTCGATGGCGCGCGCCACATGCACGGCGCCGCTGGCAATGGCCAGATTGGTGTTGACAGCCGCTTCTTGATGGCTCTCATCCACGCCGTTGAGCGAATCTTGCTCGGCTTCGGCCGCAGCGCAGATAACCGCCATTTGACGCACGGTTTCAAACGGGTAAGCGCCCACGGCGGTTTCGGCAGAACACATCACCGCATCGGTGCCGTCGAGCACAGCATTGGCCACATCACTCACTTCGGCGCGGGTGGGCACGGGGTTGGTGATCATGCTTTCCATCATTTGGGTGGCGGTGATGCTGAAGCGGCGCAATTCGCGGGCGCGCTTGATCATGCGTTTTTGCAGCGCGGGCACGGCGGCATTGCCCACTTCCACGGCCAAATCGCCGCGGGCTACCATGATGCCGTCTGAAGCGAGAATGATTTCATCGAGGTTGGTGATGGCTTCCACGCGCTCGATTTTCGACACCAAACCAGGGCGCACGGCTTTGCTGCCCTGCATTTCCTGCTCCACCAGATTGCGGGCGATCTGCATGTCTTCGGCAGATTTCACGAAGCTCACGGCCAGGTAATCGCAGCCGATGCCGATGGCGGTTTTGAGGTCGCGGAAATCTTTTTCGGTGAGCGCGCCGGCTGAAAGGCCGCCGCCTTGTTTGTTGATGCCTTTGTTGGATTTCAATTTGTGGCTGTTTTGCACGGTGGTGTGGATTTCGCTGCCGTTGACGCTGTCTACCACCAGGGTGAGCAGGCCGTCGTCGAGCAGCAGAATGTCGCCGGCTTTCACATCGTTGGGCAGGTCGCGGTAATCGAGGCCCACGCGGTCGCGGTTGCCTTCGCCTTCATGGGCGGCATCGAGCAGCAGCTTTTCGCCGGCGAGCAATTCGACAAAGCCGTTTTCCAGTTTGCCGACGCGGATTTTCGGGCCTTGCAAATCGGCCATAATCGCCACTTCGCGGCCGGCTTTTTTGGCCGCTTCGCGCACGATGCGGGCGTTTTCCTGATGGAATTCGGCGGTGCCGTGGCTGAAGTTGAAACGCACCACGTTGAGGCCGCCAACGCGGATCATGTCTTCAAGCAGCTCCACATTGTTGCTGCCGGGGCCCAATGTGGCCACGATTTTGGTGTTGTGACGGATGCGGGTCAAGTCGCGTTTGGTGCTCATTGCGGCGTTCCTTTCAATCTTTTGCGAGGGTTTTCAGAATGGCGCGATTGTAACCCGATTTGATTACAATCGTTGGAAAATTACAGTTTTTTATGATTTAAACCAAGTTTTCAGACGGCCTGCGCTGATTTGGTAATATTATTTCAACCTGCTGCCATTCCGGCGCTCTTTTTATGGTTGGCAGCCACCCGCATATAATGTTGCGCCGAATACACCAAAAAGGCTTTTTCTTCTTCGGTGAGCGGCCGCACCTGCTTCACCGGCACGCCCACATATAAATAGCCGCTTTGCAGGCGCTTGCGCGGCGGCACCAGGCTGCAGGCACCTATCATCACATCGTCTTCAATCACCACGTCATCCATAATGGTGCTGTCCATGCCCACCAACACGCGGTTGCCAATGCGGCAGCCGTGCAGCATCACTTTGTGGCCGATGGTGACGTCTTCGCCGATCACCAGCGGCGAGCCTTCGGGCTTGGCTTCGTTTTTGTGCGACACATGCAGCATGCTCAAATCCTGCACATTGCTGCGCGCGCCGATGCGGATGCTGTTTACATCGCCGCGTATCACCGCAAACGGCCACACCGACACCTGCTCGGCCAGCGACACTTCGCCGATCACCACGCAGGCGGGGTCGATATAGCAGCTCTCGTCGATTTCGGGGCGGTGTTCCAGATAGGGGCGGATGTTCATCGTTTTCTCCTTGATAGATGGCGGTGTGTTTTCAGACGGCCTTGAGGCCTGTTTTTCGCAGCATATAATACAACGATGCCGTCTGAAAAGCTTTATAATCAAAACCCTGTTTATTCCCACACCGCGCCATGAACACGATAAACCGCCTCAGCCGCCTGATTGCTTTCGACACCACCAGCCGCCATTCCAACCTCGCGCTGATACACGATTGCGCCGATTATCTCGAATCGCTCGGCCTCAAGCCGTGGCTTTCGCACAATGCCGATCAGAGCAAGGCCAATCTTTTTGCCACCATTGCCGCTGCCGACGGCAACACCGAAGGCGGCCTGATTTTGAGCGGCCACACCGACGTGGTGCCCACCGACGGCCAAGCCTGGCAATCCGACCCCTATCGCGCCGACATCCGCGAAGGCCGGCTTTACGGGCGCGGCAGCGCCGACATGAAAGGCTTTATCGCCGCCGTGCTCGCCGCCGCGCCCGCGATGGTGCAGGCCGGATTGAAGCGTCCTTTACACATTGCCTTGTCATACGATGAAGAAATCGGCTGCCTCGGCGCGCCGGTGATGATTGCCGAATTGCAAAAGCGCGGCCTCACACCCGAGCATTGCATTGTGGGCGAGCCCACCTCGATGCGCATGGTGGTGGCGCACAAAGGCATCCACACCTTCCGCTGCGCCGTGCACGGCAAAGCCGCACATTCTTCACTCACCCCGCAAGGCGTGAATGCCATTGAATACGCAGCCAAATTAATCGTGTTTATCAACGAATTGGCAGGCCGTCTGAAAGCGCGCCACGACACCGACCCCGATTACGATGTGCCCTTTTCCACCTTAAGCGTGAACACCATCGCCGGCGGCATTGCCGGCAATATCGTGCCGCAATTGTGTGAATTTGAATTCGACTACCGCAACCTGCCGCACATGAGCCCCGCCGACATCACCGCGCCGATCGAAGCCCACATCCGCGAAGTGTTGCAGCCGCAAATGCAGGCGGTGGAGGCCGCCTGCCGCATCGACATGCGCCACGGCGAAAACGTGCCCGCCATGCCCGAAGCCGAAGCGGCTTTGCTGCACGACTTGATCACGCAATTGGTGCAAGACTCAAGCCGTCTGAAAGTGGCCTATGCCACCGAAGGCGGCCAATTCCAGCAAGCCGGCATCGCCACCGTGATTTGCGGCCCCGGTAATATCGAGCAGGCGCACAAAGCCGATGAATTTGTCGAGCTCTCGCAATTGGCGCGTTGCGATGCGTTTTTGCACAAGCTCATTGCCGCACAAAGCGTGTGATGCCGGCTGCGGCAATCAGCAGGCGTGGCCAAGATTAGCCTTGTCCAAACAAAGCATCATCGTGCACATAAAAACAAGGCCGTCTGAAAAAAAGTTTCAGACGGCCTTTTGCATCATGCCCCTTTGCTCAATATTCGGCGCTGTGCCAAAACGGCTGCCCCACGGTGGGCGTGCTGGCTTGCGCCTGTTCGCGCGGCGGCACGGGGCAGGCTTGGTGGGCGAGGCGGCCGGATGCCACCGCCAGCGCAAAGGCACGCGCCATGTCGACAGGGTTGCCCGAGCGCGACACGGCGGTGTTGAGCAACACGGCATCATAGCCCCATTCCATCACTTGCGCGGCTTGCGAGGGCAGGCCGAGGCCGGCGTCGATAATCAGCGGGGTGTCGGGCAGGCGCTCGCGCAATACGCGCAAGGCATATTCGTGCACCACGCCCAAGCCGGTGCCGATGGGCGCGGCCCAGGGCATCAGCGCGCGGCAGCCGGCATCGAGCAGGCGGCGGCAGGCGATTAAGTCTTCGGTGCAGTAAGGCAGCACATAAAAACCGTCGTCAATCAGCATTTTGGCGGCTTCCACGAGTTGGAACACATCAGGCTGCAAGGTGTCGTCATCGCCGATTAATTCGAGCTTGATCCAAGGTGTGTCAAACACTTCGCGCGCCATGTGGGCGGTGGCCACGGCTTCCTGCACGCTTTGGCAGCCGGCGGTGTTGGGCAAGATGGGCACCTGCATTTCTTGCAGCAAATCCCAAAAACCCTGCCCGTGCGCGTGGCCGGCGGCGCTTTGGCGGCGCAGCGACACGGTAATCATGGCCGGCTCGGCAGCGGCCACCGAGCGGCGCAGAATTTCGGTGGTGGGATAGGCGGCGGTGCCCAACAGCAGGCGGCCGGAGAAGGTTTGGTTATAAAGGGTGAGCGGGTTCATTTCGGGCTTTCATGGCAATTCAAAAATCATCCGGCGGGCGGCTTACGTTTTTGAAGGGCTTTCAGACGGCCATTGCGGGTGGCGCGGCAAGTCGGGATGGTCTTGCGTCCACGGGCAATCGTGCTCGGTCCAGATGTGGTAGGCCGGCCGGATGCCGGGATCGGCGTGCAGAGTGGTCACGCGCAAGGCGATGTGGGGCAGGCTGGCGCGGTCGCTCAATAAGGGTGTGCCGCACACGGCGCAGAAGCGGCGGTATTTGCCGGGGCTGGATTCATAAGCGCTCAACTTGTCGGCGCCGGCGAGCCAGCGGAAATGCTCGCGCTTCACCGCCCCGCCCGCGATATAAGGCGCGCCTTGCGCCACTTGGCAGGTGCGGCAGTGGCACAATTGGATAAACTGGATTTCGTCGGCTTCATATTGCACCGCGCCGCACAAGCAGCTTCCCATCATGGCAGATTCCTTGTTTTCAGACGGCCTCAACCGCCCACCACCGGACGCACGATATCCACTTGGTCGCCCGCTTGCAGCAGATGGCCGCTGTATTGTGTTTTGGGCACGAAACGGGTGTTCACCGCCACGGCAAACGGCGCAGGCGGCATTTGCGCGGCAATCAGCTCGGCCACGGTTTGGCCGTGAAATTCGAAGGATTCGCCGTTGAGGCTGATGTTCATGCTGCGCTCCTGTGGATAGTGGAAACAGGCCGTCAAACAGCGGCGGCCAAGCTATTTTAAAGAAAAGTATAAACCAAACCGCTTGGCCGGTCTTGCACGCTTGGTGTTTCGTGGCGCAGCAAGGCCGTGAGCAGGCGCACGGCGGCAGCGGTAACAGCGGGCGCAATCATAAAGCCGTGCCGGAAAAGGCCGTTGATTTCAATCAGGTTTCGGTTTTGATGCCAGCGGATTTCGGGATTATGATGGTTGAGCGTGGGGCGCAAGTTGGCGGCCAGCTCGAGAATATCCGCCTCGCCAAACGCAGGATGCACGGCATAAAGCGCCGAGAGCAGCTCCAGCCCCGAGCGCACGCTCACGGGCGCGCTGCTTTCGCTCTCGATTTGGGTGGCACCCACCACGAAAATGTGATCGGGCTTGGGCGCGATATAGAGCGGATAACGCGGGTGCAGCAGGCGCACGGGGCGGTTGAGGCAGATTTCGGGCGCATACACCCGCGCCACTTCGCCGCGCACGCCGCGCAGGCGGCTTGGTGCGGCGGCTTCAGACGGCCTGTTCCAATCGCTTTGTGCGCCGGTGCCGCGGCAATCGATGAGCCAGTCGAATTGCGCCTGCAAATCGGCGGCTTCAGCACCGCTGTGCCAATGGCAGGCCGCGCCGGCTTGCTCGAGCGCGTCGGCCAGCGCCAACAGCACTTGACGGTTGTCGAGCTGGCCTTCTTCGGGCAGGTATAAGGCCGTCTGAAAGCGGCCGGCAAGCTGCGGCTCGTGTGCGGCGATGTGGGCGACCTGCCAATGCTCGGCGGCATCAGCGCGGCCGGCGGCACGGTGCAGATGTTGCTCGAATTGCACCGCTAGGGGCTTGTCTTGCCGGTGCCACACCATCAGGCTGCCGGCCTGCTGCATAAACACAGCGGTGTTGAAGCGGCGCACCAGCGCCTGCCACATCGGCAGGCTTTGCCGCCCCAGCGCCACCACTTGCGCCGTGGCTTCCACCGATTCGGCCAAAGGTGCCAGCATGGCGGCAGCGATATAGGCGGCCGATTGCTCGCCCGTGCGGGATGCGCGGTCGAACAAGGCCGTCTGAAAGCCTTGTTCGGCCAGCTGCAAAGCGGTGAGGCGGCCGACAAGGCCGCCGCCGATTATGGCGATGCGGGGCATGAGCTATCCTTTCATACCAATTCTTGTTCCCATTCAAAAACAACCTTACTGCGTTGTCCCGCCTTGCCATGCTCTCTGTACTGTCGCCGGCTTCCCCCTTACAAGCTTACTTTTTTGAATAGGGATTATTGGGGCGGCGCTTCGACTGCCGGCGGTTTTTCCGCTATTTCCAATTGCTGGTGCTGGCGGGTGAGGTGCTGGTGCAGCTTGCGCCATTCGCCGGGTTCCAGCCATTTGCTGCGGCTGCGGTGCAACATCATCACCAGATTGGCCAGCTCGACTCGAATGTTGATGCTCAGCCAAACAAAGCCCTGCCATTCAAACGGCAGCCGGTGCGCCAGCGCGCGCAGGCGCGGGTCGATGCGGGTGTCGATGCGGATGCGGCGGGCGTAGCGGCCTTTGAGCAGGCGCGCGGTGTGGCGCAATTCTTGTTGCAGGCCGATAAAGTGCTGATGCAGCAAGGCTTCATCGTTCTCGCTGATTTCAGGGCGCGGCAGCTTGGGCACGGCATGCAGCAGCAAATCGGTGCTGCTGACGATTTTGCGGTGGGTGTGCTGCATGGTTTCCATCACATTGATGCTGATGCGGCTCTCTTGCGCGGTGGCGGCCAAGTGGCTGCGGCTTTTCACCAGGCGGCGGTTGATTAGCTGCATGTCTTTTTGCAGGCTGCGCCAGCGCTGGCGGCCCATGTATTCGCCGTTGCTGATTTCGGCAATCAGGCGGCTGCTGTCGGTCAGATTGTCGGCCAGTAAAAAACGCCACATCAGGGTGGATTTGAGCGGCATCAGCTTGGCCGCACCGATGGCGATGGCGGCGCCGAGCAACACATTAAGCGCGCGCATCAGCCCGTCGCTGAGCCATTCGCTGCCTTGGTCGCCGATAAGCATACACATGGTGAGGCCGGCGAGCATGGGCATATAGCCGTATTTGCCCACCGCCGCCCAGCCGGCCAGCGCGCTGAGCAGGCCGATTAAAATGAAATAAAACCCGTTGTTGTACAGATAATGTTGGTTGAGCCACAAAAGCAGCAAACCTGCGCCCAAGCCGATAATGGTGCCTATCATGCGCTCGGCCGCTTTGGAATAAATCGCACCTTGAAATTGCAGCATGCCCAACACCACAAACACGGTGATGGCCACCCATTCACCATGCGCAAGCTGCAAAAGCCGCGCCAGCAGCGTGGCGGCAATCACCGCCAAGCCGAGGCGGACGGCATGAATCAGGCGGCTGTGTTGATAGCGCTTATAAGGGTTGAACCAGCGCTCGCGGGCGGCCTGCAAATAAGGGTGGGGCATAAGGCGTTTCAGGTTTCAGACGGCATGGGTTAAAAAGCGGGCGGCGCTTATGGTAATCCCATTGCGGCAGCGCTTTTTTGTTTTGCATCAAAAGCTTGGTGAACGTTGCGCACATTCAGACGGCCTGATGATACAGCCGCGACATCAACACCAGCGGCAGGCCGATCTGCCACAGCATTAAAAGCAGACATTGCACCGTGGTGCCGCTTTGGCGCAGACGCAAGGCCAGCAGCACGGCGGCCATTGCCACCAGCGCGCCGAAAAAAAGCAGCAACACCGCTGCAAAAGCGGCCATATCCTGCTGCGGCCAATAGCGCCACAAAAGCAGGCTGCCGGCAAAGGCGGTGAGCGCGGCAAAGTTGCGGTAGGGTGCCGGTTGCAGCCAATAAGGAGAAGCATTCATAAACAATACCTGATGAGTGTTTCAAGTTTTCAGACGGCCCGGTAAAAAGCCAGCGCTTTTTCTCTTTGCAGCACGTGGTTGACGATGGGCGCTGGGTAGCCGTGGGTGTCGATATCGTGTTTGGCGAGCCAAGGGGCGTGTATCACCTCTTTGCCCAAATGCGCCAGCTCAGGCACATGGCGGCGGATAAACGTGCCGTCGGGGTCGTATTTTTGCGACTGGATCACCGGGTTGAAAATGCGGAAATAAGGCTGCGCATCACAGCCGGTGCCCGCTGCCCATTGCCAGCCGCCGTTGTTGGCGGCCAGGTCGAAATCTAAAAGCTGCGCCGCAAACCAAGCCTCGCCCAAACGCCAATCAATCAGCAAATCTTTACTTAAAAAGCCGGCGCAAAGCATGCGCAGGCGGTTGTGCATTTGGCCGCTGAGCTTGAGCTGACGCATGGCCGCATCGATAATCGGATAGCCTGTTTGCCCCGCTTGCCAGCGCGCCAGATATTCGGGTTGATCCGGCCAAGGCAGTGCGCGATATTCCGGCCGCCAGCTTTCCTGCACCACATTGGGATGATGGTAGAGAAACTGCTGGTAAAACTCGCGCCACACCAGCTCGTTGAGCCAGGCCGCCGCGCCTTCGTTATCCGCTTGGCGCGCCAGTTGCACCAAATGGCGGATGGAAAGCAGGCCGAAACGCAAATAAACTGAAAGCTGCGAAGTGCTTTTTTGCGCCGGAAAATCGCGCTTGAGGTGATATTGGCCCAGCTGCGGCAAAAAATCGCCCAGCTGCTTTTGCGCCGCAGCTTCGCCGCCCGCGAGCGGCAGCGCTTGGCGCACAAAGCCCAAATCGGCCAAGGCAGGCAGGCGCGGCGCGGCGCGTGCGGCGGCGGGCAGCTGCGCTTGCAAAGCCGCCAGCGCCGCCCAATCATCGGCAGGCTGCCAGCCGGCATAACGCTGCGCCATCGTATGCAGCCAAGCTTTTTTATAGGGGGTAAACACGCTGTAAGGCCGCCCCTGCTGCGTCATCACCTCGGCCTTGGCCAGCATCACCTGGTCGGTTACGCGCACAAGCGCACGGCCATCGGCATCGAGCGCGCGCCACACCTGATTGTCGCGCGCAATCGCTTGCGGCTCGTAATCTTCGGCGCACACCACCGCTGCCGCATTCAGCTGCGTGGCCAACGCAGGCACCACCTCTGCCGCTCGGCCGTGCAACACCCACAGCGGCACGTTTTTGACGCGCAAAGCCGCCTGCATTTCGCTGATGCTCTCGTGAATAAAGCTCAAGCGCCTATCGTCGGCAGGCAAGTCATCCAGAATATCGCGGTCAAACACAAACACCGCCGCCAGCGGCCGGCCAAGGCGGATGGCGGTTTGCAGGGCGGTGTGGTCAAACAGGCGCAAATCGCGGCGCAACCACACCAAAGTGATGGGCAAACTCATAAACTTCAGGCCGTCTGAAAGAAGCGCTTATTGTAGCGCCGATGCAGCTTGTGCGCCATGCGGCTTTCAGACGGCCTGCAAGATAGGCTATATTTAGAAACGATAGCAATAATACCCATTCAAAAAAGCAAGCTAACAAGGCGGAAGCCTGCGACAGTACAACGAGTACGGCAAGGCGAGGCAACGAAATTAGGTTATTTTTTTGGATGGGCATAACCCGCCACTCAGGAGCCGCCATGTCCCCCAACGAGCTGCAAGCCTTTCTGCATCAAAATATTCCCGCCAGCGCCGCGCTGGGCATCTGCGTGAACGAAAGCACACCCGAGCAGGTGGTTTTGTGCGCACCGATTGCACGCAACTGCAACCACCACCACACCGTGTTTGGCGGCAGCATCGCGCTTTTGGCCACTTTGTGCGGCTGGTCGCTGGTGCATTTGCGCTATCCCGAAAGCGGCGGGCGCATTGTGATTCAAGAGAGCAGCATCCGCTATCTCAAGCCCGCCGTTGCCGATTTGAGCGCCGTATGCACACCCGATGATGCCGCCGCCTGGGCCGCCTGCACACAAGCCTTGGCGCAGCGCGGCAAAGGGCGCATCACCCTGGCCTGCCGCTTATACAGCAAGGGCGTTTTGGCGGCGGAATTTGAGGGCAAATATGTGGTGTTTGCCAAAGAAACTTAAAAGCAGCAATGCCGGCAATGCTGGTAAATAATGTTATAATTTCCCTGCAAAAACAGGTTAAACATTCAAATTTATTCACCCTTTGTGACGTAAAGCATAAATCCATTCAATCATTCAATTGAATCAAATAAGGAAACATTAAGGAAACATTATGTCCCGTTTATCCATTATGCCCGCCGCAACCATCATTTTTGCCCTTGCCGCCTGTGGTGGCGGGGGCGGCAGCTCAGGGCTCTCCAGCGGTGCCACCCCCACGCCCGACAACCCGTCTGCCGGCGGCAACGGCTACCGCCATGTGCAAATACCGAATGACGATAATGATTACCGCCTTGAAATCAAGGGGAAAAGCTATCGTGGCGGTGATAAAGTTGATATTTCCGCTTATCCGCAAGGGCTGTCGGTTGAGCCGTTTAAATCCAGCAGCATTGTGTACAAAGACAGCAATGGCGGTTACCGCGAATCGCTTGATGGCAATATTCATCTTTACAAACAAGCCTATTCTGTCGTATTGGGGAGTTACATACGCAATCTATCTGATCAGAACAACCCCACCTGGACTAAATTAGTTGATAAATTTGCCATTAGCAGCATACAAGGAGAGATCACACCCAGTACCGCCTTACCAAACAGCGGAAACTACACCTACAAAGGCCAAGCTTTTAGCCAAAGCGAAACCGGCGCGCTCACCTATACGGTTGATTTTTCACGCCGCCGCGGCCAAGGCAGCATCACCGGCTTATCCGAGGCAGGCACGATTACCCTCCAAAATGCGCCCATTGTGGCGATTAACGAACCGGGGTTTAAAGGCATGGGCATCAACAGCGACGCCGCTTCTGCAAAATTGGGTGCAGGAAAATACGGGCTGGGCTTTTTCGGCCCCAAAGCCAATGAAATCGCGGGCATGGTCGAGTTAACCCGCCCCGGCAATCCGGGTTCGGCAACAGCAGCGCAGGATTTTGAAATCGGCTTTGGCGGGAAACGTTAAGCCCGTTTATTGAATTGATTTAAGCGCATTACAACAGGCCGTCTGAAAAGCTTTCAGACGGCCTCAGATCTCCCAATATTCAGCCTGCCCGCACCGGCTCAATCCTGCGCCACTTCACCGCACGCCAGCACTTTTTCCACCCGCGCATACACCCCTTCATCCAGCCGCGCCGCCGCCAATACTAAGGTTTGCCGCGCCCAAGCGCCGTAAGCTTCGCGCTCGGCTGCCGACAAAGCCGCCAAGTGCGCGGCCACGGTGCCTTCATCACCGCGCACAATCGGCCCGGTGAGCGCGGCGGCAGGCGGCATCGCGGCCACGTTGTCCACACTTTGCCGCATCAGATTCACCACCAACTCGCGCGACAAGGCTTCGGGCAGCGCCAGCGGTTGCAGCAGGTTTTGCGCATAAGCGGCCAGCGCCACCGAAAAATTCGAAGCGGCAGAAAGCGCGGCATGATAGCGCGCTTTTTGTTCAGACGGCATCTCAAACGCCCGCAGCCCCAAGGCCGCCGCCACTTCCTGCAAGCCGGCCAAAGCCGCCGCATCGGGCGCTTCCAGCGCACACAATCGGCCGGGCAGCGTACGCACGGCCGCCGCCACGTCGGCAAAAGCAAACACCGGATGCAGGCTGCCGGTGCGCACTCCGCGCGCGGCCAACACATCCAGCGCCGCCGCACTTTTCGCCCCGCTCAAATGCAGCGCCAGCACACCCCCGTGCAGCCACGGCAAAGCGGCCGCCTCTTGGGCAGCAGCCGCAATCGCATCATCCGGCGTGCTGATAATCAACACATCGGCACGCGGCAAATCGGCAATGCAAGGAACAATTCTGCCGCCGCAATGGTCTGCCCATAATGCCCGACCGCTGCGGCTCACCACCGCCGCCAGCTGCCAGCCTTGCTGCTGCAAAAGCAGCGCGAGCGTGTGCCCCACTTTGCCTGCGCCGATGATATGAAAGGTTTTTTGCATTTCAGACGGCCTCTGTGTTGAATAGACTAGATTAACACGGTAAACTTCGCCTATTAAATTTTTTTATGGTAACAACACAGTATGAAACCGGCTTTTGAAGTGAAATCGGCGCGCTTGGATGCGCTGGCGGTGCAACTGCACACCGCCGACAGCGCAGAGCTGGAAGCCCATCTGCAACAGCGCATCGGCCAATATCAAGAGCTTTCCAGCATGCCTTTTTTGCTTGACGTGCAAGATTTCAGCCGCCCCGAAGCGCTCGATATTGCCACCGTGGCCGCCCTGTTTGCCCGCCACGGCCTGCAAATCATCGGCTTGCGCCACAGCGATGAAGCTTGGGCACCTTATGCCGCCGCCGCCCATTTGGCCTTCAGCCCCGCCGACAAAACCACCGCAGAGAGCCAGCTCAAATCCGTAATCGAGCCGCCAGCGCCCGCTCCGGTGCAGGCACAGGTAATCAGCCAGCCCACCGTGTTTGTCAACACCCCCATCCGCACCGGCCAGCAAGTGTATGCCGAGAATGCCGATCTGATTGTGACCGGCATGGTCAGCGAAGGCGCGGAAATCATTGCCGACGGCAACATCCATGTTTACGGCCCCATGCGCGGGCGCGCGCTGGCCGGCGCCGCGGGCAACCGTCAGGCGCGCATTTTCATCCATTCGATGCAGGCCGAATTGGTGTCGGTGGCCGGCATCTACCGCAATTTCGAGCAAGATCTGCCGGCGCACCTGCACAAAAAACCGGTGCAGGTGTCGCTGCAAGACGAGCGTTTGGTTATCGGCGCCATCGACGCCGAATAAATATAGTGAAATATAGTGAAATGGATAACTTAAAGTGCTACAGCGTTGCAGCGCCTTGCCGTATCTCTGCACGGTCTGTCTTGTATCACCTTCATTCTTCATTTCACTGCAATAAAGTCAATTTGAATCAGCAAAAGGAAACATCGTGGCAAAAATCATTGTAATCACCTCAGGCAAAGGCGGTGTGGGCAAAACCACCACCAGCGCCAGCATTGCAACCGGCCTCGCCTTGCGCGGCCACAAAACCGCCGTTATCGATTTCGACGTGGGCTTGCGCAACCTGGATTTGATTATGGGCTGCGAGCGCCGCGTGGTGTATGACCTGATTAACGTGATTCAGGGCGAAGCTTCGCTGAATCAGGCGCTGATCAAAGACAAACACTGCGACAACCTTTTTATTCTGCCCGCCTCGCAAACGCGCGACAAAGATGCACTTTCGCGCGAGGGCGTAGAAAAAGTGCTCAACACCCTCACCGAAGAAATGGGCTTTGAATATGTGATTTGCGATTCGCCCGCCGGCATCGAGCAAGGCGCGCTGATGGCGCTTTATTTTGCCGACGAAGCCATTGTCACCACCAATCCCGAAGTGTCGAGCGTGCGCGATTCCGACCGCATTTTGGGCATTTTGCAAAGTAAGAGCCGCAAAGCCGAACAAGGCGAAGCGGTGAAAGAATATCTGCTCATCACCCGCTATTCGCCCGAGCGCGTGGAAAAAGGCGAGATGCTCTCGGTGCAGGATATTTGCGATATTTTGCGCATTCCGCTTATCGGCGTGATTCCCGAATCGCAAAACGTGCTGCAAGCTTCCAACGCCGGCTCGCCCGTTATCCATCAAGGCGACGCCATCGCAGCCGAAGCCTATAAAGACGTGATTGCCCGCCTGCTGGGCGAAAACCGCGAAATGCGTTTCCTGGATGCCGAGAAAAAAGGCTTCTTCAAAAAGCTGTTTGGAGGTTAAGCCATGTCTTTGATTGAATTGCTGTTTGGTAAAAAACAAAAAACCGCCGAAGTGGCACGCGACCGCCTGCAAATCATCATTGCGCAAGAGCGCGTGAAAGCGCAAGCGCCCGATTATCTGCCCACGCTGCAAAAAGAATTGCTGGAAGTGTTGTCGAAATATGTGCATGTATCGCTCGACGACATCCGCATTTCTCAGGAAACGCAAGACGGTGTGGACGTGCTGGAGCTCAACATCACGCTGCCGGAAACCCAAAAAAAGGCCTGATGCCATGACGCTGACCGAATTGCGCTATATCGTGGCCGTGGCTCAGGAGCGCCATTTCGGCCGCGCCGCCCAACGCTGCTTTGTCAGCCAGCCCACGCTCTCTATCGCCATCAAAAAGCTGGAAGAAGAGCTGGCGGTGTCGTTGTTTGACCGCAGCAGTAATGAAATCATCACCACCGATGCGGGCGAGCGCATTGTGGCACAAGCCCGCCGCGTGCTGGAAGAAGCCGATCTTATCAGGCATTTGGCCACAGAAGAGCAAAACGAACTAGAAGGCCCGTTTAAGCTGGGCCTGATTTTCACCGTGGCGCCCTATCTTTTGCCCAAGCTGATTATGTCGCTGCGCAGCGAAGCGCCGAAAATGCCGCTGATGCTGGAAGAAAACTACACCGACACGCTCACCGAAATGCTCAAACGCGGCGATTTAGATGCAGTGGTGGTGGCCGAGCCTTATCAAAAGCCGGGCGTGGTCACGCTGCCTTTATACGACGAGCCGTTTTTCGTGATTGTACCCAAAGGGCATCATTTTGAAGAGCTGGATGCGGTTACGCCGCAATGCTTGGCCGAAGAGCAAGTGTTGCTGCTCACCGAAGGCAACTGCATGCGCGATCAGGTGCTCGACAGCTGCTCCGAATTGGCCTCGAAGCAAAAAATTATCGGCCTCACCAACACCTTGCAGGGCAGCTCCATCAACACCATCCGCCACATGGTGGCCAGCGGCCTGAGCATCAGCGTATTGCCGGCCACCGCGCTCACCGAAAACGACCACATGCTCTTCAGCATTATCCCGTTTGAAGGTGCCGCGCCGCACCGCCGCGTGGTGCTGGCCTACCGCCGCAACTTCGTGCGCCCGCAAGCGCTCAGCGCCATCCGCAACGCGATTTTGTCGTCACATTTGAGCGGCGTAACCTTTATTAAAGAATAATACCCATTCAAATCAATTAACCATTATTGTATGAATGCAAAGGCCGTCTGAAAAAGTTTCAGACGGCCTTTGAAAACTTAAATCCCGTTGTTTTTATAGTGAAATGCTTAAAAAAGTGCCACAACGAGTAGGTTGGGTTGCAAACCCAACCTACGCCGCTGTGACTTGCTACGTTGTATAAGTTTTGCATTCGTTCCACTATAACGGAATGAATGAAAAACTTATACAGAAAGCGCGTGCGTGGCTGCGCCACACACCTACACACGATTTGAGATTTCTTATTTTTGTATCCTTTTTTCTTTGATTTCACTATATCGGTACGCACGCACTTTTTCATCCAACCAAAAGGCCGTCTGAAAGCAAAAGTTTCAGACGGCCTTTTGAGCAACGGCAATGCTCAGCCTTGCTTTTTGCGGTTATACAACAGCGAAATGGCAATCGACACGCCCAGCGCGCCAAACACCACCGCCAGCGAGCCGGCCACCGGGATGTGCACCCATTTCATAATCAGCATTTTGATACCGATAAAGCTCAAAATAAACGCCAGCCCGTATTTCAAAAACACAAAGCGGTCGGCAACATCGGCCAACAGGAAATACATGGCCCGCAAGCCCAACACGGCGAAAATATTTGAAGTGAGCACAATAAAAGGGTCGGTAGTTACCGCAAACACAGCGGGAATGCTGTCCACCGCAAACACCACATCGCTCAGCTCCACCATCACCAACACCAGCAACAACGGCGTGGCCACGCGTTTGCCGTTTTCAATGGTGAAAAATTTCTCTTTATCGAAATTCTGGCTCACGTGAATGCGTTTTTTCAGCCAATTGAGTATTTTATTGTCGGATAAATCTTCCGCATCATCATCGTGGTGGCGGAACATCTTCACGCCGGTGTAGAGCAGAAACGCACCGAAAATATACAGAATCCACTCAAATTCGCGCACCAGCGCCGCGCCGATAAAAATCATCACCGCCCGCAGCACAATCGCGCCGAGCACACCATAGAGCAGCACCCGGTGCTGATATTGCGGCGGCACTTTGAAATAAGAAAATATCATTAAAAACACAAAGATATTATCCACCGCCAGCGATTTTTCCAACACATAGCCGGTGAAAAATTCCAGCACTTTTTGCGAGGCCACGGCATGGCCGTAAGCCTGATTGTGCCCCAGCTCCCAATAGAGCCAGCCGCCAAACGCACACGACACGCCCACCCACACCAGGCTCCAAATCAGCGCCTCTTTCACGCTCACTTTGTGCACGCCGGTTTTCTTGAGCGACAACATATCGATGCCGATCATCACCAAAATGGCAATAAAAAAGACGCCGTAAAATAACGGCGAGCCTACGGAAGTATGTTCCATTCAGGTTCCTTGATTATCAGTTGCTTAGCCGCGCATTGTAGCATATCCGTTTTACAAACCGAAACCAGGCCGTCTGAAGCTTTCATGCCTATTCAAAAAAAGTAAGCTTATACCAATCCAAAAAAATAACCTAACTTCGTTGTCTCGCCTTGCCGTACTATCTGTACTGTCTGCGGCTCGCCGCCTTGTTAGCTTATTTGAATTGGTATTACAAGGTGGCGGGCCGCCGACAATCTTTTATTTTCCAAACATAACACTTGAAAAATAAAGCAAAGGCCGTCTGAAAGGTTTTCAGACGGCCTTTGCATATCATATTTAGAATAGCTTATTTATTTGAATAGGCATGAAAGCTTCAGACGGCCTTGATTCAATCGGCAGCCGACTCATGCGCCGCCACCGAAACAGCGGCATCCGCTGCATGTGCTACCGCAACTTCTTCCGCCGCCGGCGCTTTTTTCACCGGCACCGGCAGCCACACAATCAGCTGCCAGCCGGCGCTGCCCTGCACGGGAAAAGCCATGCGGTTAAACGCCCGCTCGCCCTTGCCGGTGCGAAACACATAACGCATGCCCAGCTTGTGGCCGCGCTGTTGCCGCCGTTTGTGGTAAAGCCGCTCAAACACCGGGCTTTTGCCGCAGCGTTCGGCCACAAACTGCGCCACGCCTTCGTTATCCAGATAAGGCTGGATTTTATTGAAAAACCGCCCCAGCCACAGCACCACATGTTTTTCCCAATGCAGGATAAACAGGCGGCTGTGCGGGTCGAGCAGCAGATAATCGATAAAATTGGTGTATTGCACCTGCTTGCCCAGCCAGTGGGTAAACAGGCGCGCGGCCGGTTTGTTCCAGCGCACCCGGTTCCACAAATGATCCACCACATAAGCCGGATAATCCATGCCGTCGAGCAATTTTTGCAGGTGGTTTTGCAGCTGCTGTTGCGACACCTCGCTCCAATATTCCGGCTGCCAGCCCGCCTGGCGCAGCAGCCGCTCCTGCTCTTGCGTGCTGAAACACAAGATATTCAACACCCGCCGGAAAAGCTCGGTGTCGGCCGCTTTAAACTGGCCCTGCTCCAAGCGCGCCAACCAACGCGTGCTCACCCCGCTCAACACCGCCACCTCCTGCTGGCTCAAGCCGCCGCGGCGGCGGCCGGCGGCGGGCAGGCCGACATCTTGCGGCTGCAACGACAAGCGCTGCTGCCGAATGGTTTCTCCCAATTGCTTTAATAACGCCGACATAAACCACTGTTTCCTGAGCTGATTATTATTATGATGTGCCATTTTTATTTTAAAAACGGCTGCGCATTGACAACAATCCGGCCATATTAAAACATATTTACATTATCAGAAAAACCAACAAACGCAGCACCGCCGGATTAACCCTATCAAATCAAAAACCTGCCGGCTTGATTTTACCTTGATGACAGCCCGCCTTTTACCAGCTCACATAAAACATGGTTTTGGCCAGCAGCACAATCAAAATCATCTGCACCAACACCGCCGCGTGGATATATTTAGACCAAGCCGCCGTGAGTGTGCCGCGCCGCATTTTCACCACCGCAATCACAAAATGCGCCAACACGCTGAAAGCCAGCACCACTTTCAACACCAGCTGCGTGCCGAACGATGTGGCCAGCGGGTCGGCAAACACCTCCGCATAGCGATGCGCCATAAAAAGCCCCGAGCCAAACAAGCCGGCCACAATCCACGGCATCACTTTGGGCGCACGATAAGAGAGCGCTTTTTCCGCCTCGCGCCGCCCCTCGCGCGACACCCGTTTGGTGTGCAGCACCGAGAGCACCAAGGTTTCGAAAAACACGCCGCCCACAAAGGCAATCGCGCAGAACAAATGAATAATATGGGCAACGGCATAAGCACTCATCTCATTTCCTTTGCAAATTTTGACCGGAACTTTTATTAGCTTTTAAACGTCTTTACGCTCGTCAATATACGCATTTCAGGCGAAATGTGCCATACTTGAAAACATGTTTTTTTCGATAAACCACTGAAAATATCAGGAGCATTAACATGAAATCCACCATAACAAAAACCTTTGCCCTGCTGGCCATTGCCGCCACTCTGAGCGCTTGCGGCAGCATGACCACTTCTCAGCGCAACACCGCCACCGGCGCAGTGGTGGGCGGCGTGGCCGGCAACCTGCTCGGAGGCGACACCGGCTCGACCTTGGGCGGCGCTGCATTGGGCGGCGTGATTGGCAGCCAAATCAAATAAGTTTCACCTTCCGAATGAAGGCCGTCTGAAAAATGTTTCAGACGGCCTTCATAGCTTTTGCAAAACCAGATATCAGTCGCACCCGCGCAGGCGGGTGCCCAGTGCAAAGCGTCGCATGCGTACAGTTACGCCGCAAAAAGCACGGTGTGTATACCTAAGGCCTGATGTTTAAAAGCAAACGTTGGGTTACGGCCTTTTTTTGCATGGATATTATTTTGAATCGCGGCATCAGCGCCTTGCGGGTGGCACAATCTGCTTAAACACCGCCGAAAATTCACTGCCCTCGCCGATTGTGCTGCTGATGTGCAGCAAGCTGTTGTGCTCGGCCAGCGCGTGTTTCACAATTGCCAAGCCCAGGCCGGTGCCGCCGCTTTGGCGGCTGCGTCCTTTATCCACTCGATAAAAACGCTCGGTCAGATGCGGGATGTGCTCCGGCGCGATGCCCGGGCCGTTGTCTTGCACGGCAAAGCGCACATCGGGCAGGCTGAAAGGCTGCTCTGAGGGCAGCACTTGCACGCTGATGCGGATGATGCCGCCGGCCGGCGTGTAGCGCACGGCGTTAAACACCAGATTGCTCAGGCCGTTATAAAGGTCGGCATAAATGCCGCTGATCCAGATATCGGGGGCGATATCGGTGTGGATTTCATGCTTGCCTGCCGACAAAGTGTCGCCATCGCCCGAGAGCGATTCGGCCAATGACGACAAATCGATTGGCGTTTGCTCCGCCGGCACGCCCGATTCGAGGCGCGACAAGGTGAGCAAGTCGGCCAGCAGCGTTTGCATGCGCGCGCCTTCTTTCTGCATCAGGCCGATAAATTGCTGCGCCTGCTCGCGCGGAAGATCGGGCATATCGGCCATGGTTTCCAAAAAACCGTTAATCACCGTGAGCGGCGTACGCAATTCGTGCGACACATTGGCCACAAATGCGGTGCGGGTGGCGTTGAGCTGCTCGGCTTGGCTGATGTCGCGGGTGATCAGCAGCAGCTCATCGGTTTGAAACGGTGCGCGCGTAATCAGCAGCGCGCGCTCGCTGATGCCGCCGTTTTTGGGCAGGGTGATTTTGATGTCGGCGGTGTTTTCCAAAGGTTGATTGAGAAAATCAAGAAACTCGGGCTTGCGCACGATATTGCGCAAAATGCCGTTCCAGTCGGTGGCCGGGTTCAAATTCAGATGCAGCACTGCCAAATGGTTCATCCAGCCGATGCGCCCGCTTTTATCGAGAATCAGAATGCCGTTGGGAATGGCTTCGGCGGCACGGTTGAAGCGCTGCAAGGCCGCGCCCAGCTTTTGTTTGCGCTTTTTGCGGCTTTTGGCTTGGCGCAAAAGCGTGTCGAAAATCGTTGACCACATGCCGCCCACATGTGGAATGGTGTTGATTTTGGGTGACTCGAGCCAGCGCGCCAGCTTCAGCACATAATAAAGTTGCATGGCCAGCCACACGCCGAGCCAGGCGGCCATGGCGGCAAAAAGCCCGGTGGCGCCGCCTGCCGCGAAGCCCAGCAGCATCACAACCGCCAGCACAAACAAGCTCAATGCAATATGCCGCCACACAAAATTCATTTAGGCCGCCTCTTTATGCGAGAAGCGGTAGCCCGCACCGCGCACGGTTTGCACAAAGCGGTCGAAGCCGCTGGGCTCCAGCGCACGGCGCAGGCGGCGAATGTGCACATCTACCGTGCGCTCTTCCACAAACACATGATCGCCCCACACCAAATCCAACAATTGGCGGCGGCTGTATACGCGCTCGGGGTGGGTCATAAAAAAATGCAAGAGCTTGAATTCGGTGGGGCCGAAGCTCACCGGCTGGCCGTTGCCATACACGCGCTGTTCGGCCGGATCAAGCAGCAAACCTTTCACTTCGATAACTTCGCTGGTTTTTTGCGGCGCGCGGCGGCGCAGCAGCGCATTGATGCGGGCAATCAGCTCGCGCGGGGAAAACGGCTTGGTGAGGTAATCATCGGCGCCCTGATTCAGCCCCAGCTCTTTATCGGTGTCTTCACTGCGGGCGGTGAGCAGGATAATCGGCAAATCTTTGCTGCGCTCGTCTTGGCGCAATTGCTTGGCCAGCTGCACGCCCGAAGCGCCGGGCAGCATCCAGTCGAGCAGCACCACATCGGGCAACTCCTGCGCCAAAAGCGTGCGCGCCTCTTCCGCGCTCAACGCCGATTCCACACCGAAACCGGCCTGCTCCAAGGTGAACCGAATCAGCGCCTGAATCGATTCTTCGTCTTCCACCACCAACACGCGCACTTTGGCCATGTGTTTCTCCATGATTATCGGGTTTTGCCGTTATAGTGGAATGCAAGAAAAAGTGATACAAAGCCACGCACTATCACGGAGTAGGTTGGGTTGATAAACCCAACGTTTCAGACGGCCTG
>RCMY010001643.1_pt1 | contig 21052 bp, 16 predicted proteins | sample 2041341 | NCBI WGS metagenome assembly RCMY01 (sample SAMN09708234, study PRJNA481090) | Marine sediment metagenome, whole genome shotgun sequencing project.
CATGCACATCGACCTCGACTACGCGACGCTGCAAGCTGAAACCCCTGATCACATCACCCCCGCTTTCGACGGCATGACGATCACGCTGGACGACTAGACCAATGCAGGCCCTCCTCGACGTCATTCTCCCGGTATTCCTCGTCATCGGCTTTGGCTATTTCGTTGTCTGGAAAGGCTGGTTTCCGGACACAGGCGTCGACGGGTTGATGAAATTCACCCAAAACTACGCCATTCCGTGCCTTCTCTTCCGCGCGATCTCGACCCTCGATCTCTCCGCACAATTCGACCCTGCCCTCCTCATTTCCTTTTACACAGGCGCGACCTTCGGCTTCACCGCAGGCTCGCTCGGCGCACACTATATCTTCAAACGCAGTTGGTCCGACTCCGTCGCCATCGGCTTCGTGTGCCTTTTTTCGAACTCCGTCCTCCTGGGATTGCCCATCACAGAGCGCGCCTACGGGCTAGATGCGCTGGCCGCCAACTATGCAATCGTCGCAGTACACGCGCCATTTTGTTACATGCTCGGCGTGTCCGCGATGGAAGTAGCGCGCGCTGAAAACCGCAACCCCACAGCACTCGCTCGCACCATATTGCGCTCGATGTTCCGCAACACACTGGTCATAGGAATCGCGCTCGGCTTCTTTGTTAACCTTACCGGCTTGCCCCTGCCGGGCGTCTTCACCGACGCCGTGGACCTAATGGTCGTTGCCGCACTCCCCGCCGCACTCTTCGGCTTGGGCGGCGTCCTCGTGCGTTACAAACCCGAAGGCGATACCAAAACAATTGCAATGGTTTGCGTGATTTCTCTGGTCTTGCATCCGGCCATCACGCTGACCCTCGCAACCCTGTACCAACTTGACCGAGACGCTCTGAGGTCCGCCGTGATCACGGCCTCTATGGCCCCCGGCGTCAACACGTACATTTTCGCAAACCTCTATGGCAGCGCGCGTCGCGTCGCGGCCACATCGGTCCTCGTCGGCACCGCCGCGTCAATCGTCACGGTCTGGTTCTGGCTCCTGCTGCTTCCGTAAAAGCGGCGTTCACACTTCGTAAACATTAACCGTGTTAATACCTTACTTGTGCCCAAGCAGGGTCACAAACGGGGTGCATTAATTAACGTCGAAGAAACAGGAGTCGCTCAAATGAGCCACGTCATAGCCTTTCGTCGACCGACCAAACGCCAAAGCGCACCCAATGCGATGCGTGGCGCAACACTCTTCCTTCACATCAAGAACACGTCCCTGATCGCGCACCTTGCCAAACCACAAGGACAACGCTCTCTGCAGATCGAGAAAACAAACCGGTCCTAATCGACCGACTTCCTCTTCTCTCTGCTTCCCGCTACCGCTAAACCGGAACAAATCGGTTTAGAGGGGCAACACAATGAACACTTATAATCTTTCCGGCAAAACCGCCGTCGTCACTGGCGGCGCGCAAGGCATCGGACTTGCTGTCACCAAACGTCTTTTGGCGTCGGGCGCAAAAGTCGCCAGTTGGGATCAGAACGGTGACAAGAACGTCGCAACGGTTGCCAGCCTTGGTACGGAAGACGCCGCAGCCGTCACTGTCGACATATCCGACTGGGGCTCGGTCCAAGCCGCGCTGGCGCAAACCGAAACAGCGCTTGGTCCGGTCGATATCGTCGTGAACAGCGCGGGCCTCGCAGGTCCCAACGCGACCGTGGAAGACTATGACGTCAACGACTTCGCGACCATCTGCGCGGTAAACCTCAACGGCACATTTCACGTCAACAAAGCCGTCATTCCCAACATGCGCGCGCGCAACTACGGCCGCATCGTTAACATTGCCTCGATTGCAGGCAAAGAAGGCAACCCCAACGCCTGCGCCTATTCCGCTTCCAAAGCAGGCGTCATCGGTTTTACTAAATCGCTCGGGAAGGAACTCGCAGGCTTTGATATCGCAGTTAATTGCGTCACGCCCGCTGCCGCGCGCACCCCAATCTTCGACCAGATGAGCGAAGAGCACATCGCCTACATGCTCTCAAAAATTCCCCGTGCGCGTTTTCTGGAAGTCGAAGAGGCTGCCGCCATGATCACATGGCTGGTCAGTGCCGAAAACTCCTTCACAACCGCTGGCGTCTTCGACCTGTCAGGAGGCCGCGCCACATATTAGCGCCCCCGCATTAATCCTCTCTTAACAAACGCCACCGAACGCCTTGTTAACCCGGCAAATTACGCAACGTTCGGTGGCAGGCACCGACGTAATACCGACGTTACACCGACGTTTTGCGGTATTCGTTTTTACTCGGTTTTTCAAAGTATTAACGCGCGCACTTAAACCAACGGTGCCACGCGGACCACTCCCGTTGCGCGTACGCTGCTTACAAGGGCTGACTTATCGCCAAATCTCGGTCTGATTGCCACCAAGCTTAGAGTAACTCAGCGGTCGCAATGCTTCCGCCGTTGCTTCCAGAGTCTCATTTGTTTTCAACAGCATATAGGCCTCAAGCCATGCCAGTTGAAACGACGTCACATAGTTGGTGCCGTCAAACAGGCTTTGCGGCTCCCCAACCTTCGCCGCCGTCTTGGACCCATCCGCCAAATCCGACATCGCGAAATAGACGATCCGGTGCAAAGCTCCGTCGCACATCGCACTTGCCCGCACCCCCTGACGCTCAAGCATCACCGACGCCGTCACGAGGGGTGCAATTGCATGTAGTTGATAATGCAACGCGAATCGACCCCGAGACATTTCCTGCGGCAGACTTCCATCGGCCTCAGCGGTACACATCACATCCCCGATCGACGCCTCTGCCCAGTCCCGAAAATCCACCCGCCCCGTTTGCTCCGCCACCGCCGCCGCAGCTAAAGCAGCCCAAGCCCGAAGGTTCCCGATCCGCGCGCCACTTGGCGCACTAGCCCAGAACACGATTTGAGCCTCGATGCGTTTTTCTAACCATTTCAGAACCTTATCCCGCTCAGGATGGTCGCTCGCATAGGGAAGCGTCTGCCACAGCACCATCGCAAACGCCGAATACCGCGACCCAACCGTCAGTTGCGCCGTCTCGCTGGAAACATCCGACAACGCATCCGCGCGCGCCCAGGCCGCCAACTGGTCCACCAAACACGTCGCCCTTGCGATCCGGTCCCGCGCAGGCCCTTGATAAAGCTCATTTGTTCCAAACGCCAAGGCATCCACGAAGGCGTCCAAAGGCTTCAATGCTGACAGCACATCCGCCTCGCGCTCCGGATCTATCTCAGCTCGGTTTTGGTCGTCAGCCACGTAGCGACTTTGATAGTCCAATGAGATCACCGCCGCTGGCGCCGCCGCGCAATCCAAATGCTCGTCAGCGTGAGATAGCGTTGGAATAGTCAACAGTCCCAAAGGCAAAATTGACATTGTCAACAGGTAATTGCGTCGCAAACCTTGCATCACTCGACGTCCATCACGCGGATCATACCGGCCACATCCTTTGCCCGCGTGCTACCCAAACTTTGCGCCTTCGCCAACCAGATCAACGCCAATTTCGCGTCCCGCTCAACCCCAAGCCCAAGGCCAAGCGCAAAGCCATACTCTGCCATTGCCTCCACATGGCCGGCCTCAGCCGCGCCCATCAACCACACAGCGGATTGCACTAAATCCTCCAACCCATTGGGATCAGATCGAAGCAGCATCGCCAACTCAAACTGTGCGCGCGAATTGCCCTCATTTGCTGCTTGCCCAATGGCTTGCATGACATCGAACGATTTCAGCACGGCTTCCTTTACGCGCCAGTCCGCCGCGCCATACTGTACGATCGCCCAAGCCCTTAACACGTCGTCCTCGCCCTCAAACATCGCAATCAAAGCGTCCGCTGCTGAGTTGGCGTCAAAGGCCGTCGTCGCGCGATGAGAGATCTCCAAATAGCGTCTCCGTAACCCGTTCCGGGCGTCGGTTCCAACAATCACCGAGGCGTCCAAACCTTGGGCAAAGACGTCCCCCTGAAGGTCTGAAAGCCCAAGTTTTGAAAGCAAATGTCCGTGTGCCATCGCCAAGCCAACACGCACCCAATGAATGGCTTCATCGTTCATTCCGCGCGTGGCATAGGCATCGGCCAACTCGGCCGCATCTTTTGTACCACAATTCATCATCGACACCGCGCGCCCCATGTGTTCGGAGAACTTGGCATCTGAAGTAAACGGAGCCGCCAACATCATCGCAAGAAAATCGCCACGACTTTCAATCTCGGCCGCGTACTTCACGTAAGCATCTGAGGCTGACATGTTTTCCAACCGCTGCAGCAGGCGTATTGCAGCTCCTTCGCCGCGCTGCGCCGCACGCTCCAAAAGTCCACGCACCTCCTGCGCGACAACAGGATCGCGACCCGCGTGCTCGACCAAAGCAACAGCGAGATCGAGTGATATTGCCGGACCAATTTCGAGATATGCCCGTCGGAAAAGCGAGACAGCTTGCGTCCGCGCTCCGGCGTCCAATGCAAGCGAAAACTCCTGAATAACAAAGTCTTCTAAAGAGTTATCGCTTGAGGCAACACGGGACGCCCAATAGCGTAGAGTGGTTTCAGACACCGTTGGGTCCGATTGCAACATCTGCAAGAGGTTTGCCTTTGAACCGGAATGGTTCAGAACAGCCATGCTTTGGATTTTTGCGACCACTTCGGGTTCCAGGTCGGTATTGAGGCGCGCAGCGTCGCTTGGCGAAATAGATACCGCTGCCAAGCCTGTGGCTCTGTAAGCATCCGCCCAATAATTTGCTTCAAACATCATCGGAGCTTGGGGCAAACGGCACCGGTAAACATCGTCCAGGGCCTTCATCGCCGGGGGATGGTCAAAGCGCGAAACCGCATCAAGCAGCAGATTTTCTGCAGCCATCAACTGCGCAGGCTCGGTCACATTACGGCTTTGAATACGCGCCAAAATTACCATAGCCTGCGGGTCTCCCAGAGCAACCGCCCGCGTTAGTAGATCAAAAGCCTCGGCCTCGCCGTCCCATTGCCCGTCGCGCAACAGTACTTCGCGTGCCATCCTCGTGTACATGACCGCCGGTGCGCCTGGGACCAAAAGTGCCTCAGTCAAATACCTTCTGAGATCACTGTCTGTAGATATGCCGCTCCCAATCGGATTGACCTGCAATTCCAGATACTGTGCAGCAGATCGGCGACCGCTCGTCGCTGCGGTTGGCGCACGGCGCAACAAGACGCGTAACGCCGCTTCAGTGACAGCACCGCTATCGACCAATTGTGAGGCTTCGGCGGCGCCAAGCTCGAAACCATTGGCAACCGCCAGGTTGAGATAGCCCAAAAGTGCTTCATGGTCTTCGCTTGGCGCTGTCCCATTTAAGTGGTGCTCGACCACACGCCAAGCCGCGCGCGGCCCGCCCATGTCAGCTGCAAACACCCGCCATGCATAAGCAAGATTGGTGTTGGGCTTCAGTATGTCTCCGTCGAGATACTCACGGGCCATCCGTTCTGCCCGTCCACACAGGCCACGATTGACCTGTCCGATCAAACCACCGAACGCGAGGGTCGCCGTGTCTTTGAGAGGCAAATCCCAGCCCTGCACCGGGTCGCCCGCCATTTCGAGACGTACAATCGCCAGAAGGGCGCCGGCGCTTCCGGCAAATCCAGCCTCGACCAGCAATGCATCTGCGGCAGCCTGATCACGATCGATACCCAATCCAGTTCTCAAATACCTTGCGATCTCAACTTTTTGCGCATTGCTCAAGATTGACGGATCGGCGGCAATTTTGGTCAACAGCCCGCCCTGCTTCAGTTCAGCCAGTCGCCCAGCCTTGATCCAAAGCGCGATCCGCTCGAAATCCGCCGCGATCCCTGCAAAGTCGGGATCAAGATCTGCCTTCCAATCAATCAGCGCCTCAATGTAATCGGTCCACTCGGCCGCACCATCGGTCGTCAATTCGCGAATGTCGCGCGACAAAAGCCGCAAGCGTTCTTCGTCTTCCAGACTAACTTCCTCTGAAAATTCGAGGTCGCCGTCCTGAAGTTCACCCTCTTCGCGCACTTCCGCTTCTGCGCTGCACACGTTATTTGGCGGCAAGTCCGGCGGCAAAAACGACAAGGATAACCGCTCAGCGAACAAAGGCTGAGCAAAGGCCATCAAACAGGCCAATCCCGTCAACGTCGATGTCAAAGGAAACCTCATCACAAGCTTCCCCGGCAAAGCGTAACGCTTGGCACAACGTCAGACATCGCCGTCTCGATATCGACGTATGCGGCGCCCTCTTCCCAAAGCGCCGTCAACGGCATGTAGAAACGTCCTGTGGCCTCCAGAGCCTCCGCGCGCTTGACCACCCGGGTTCGCGTGCGGCCGTCGGTCGAAACAAAGTGAAACACCGCCCGATCAGCCCGCGCAGCACTATTGTCGAGAAACAGAGTGTCTTGTGGCCCATGATTCACGTCAGAGAGCACCACACGCAGCCGGTTCGAGGTTGTGGCATCGACGTTAAGGTCGGCAATGCAACGGCTCCCTACGGCGGCCAGTGCCTCTCGCATGGGTTGGTCGCCGCCAATTGCCAGGTTGGACGCGACGGGCACCTCCCAGATCAACACCTCTGGCGGAGATTTTAGATACGCCTCAGACATAAGGTAAGACACAAGCCCCGCCAGAGTGTCGTCGCCGCCATTGATGAGACCGACACGCTCGCCTGCGGCCTCCGATAGAAATCCGCCCAGGTTAAGTTGCGAATCCGTCGTATATCCAGAGCCTGCAAAAACCACCCGTGGCTGGTTTTCCATCGCGTAATTCGCGCCTTTTGCAACAGTTTCAAAGGCCATGGTCGCCACTTCAGGCAAATCCGACAGGCAGTTCAATTGCAAAGCAAGGTGGGACAACGACGCCAGATTGATCGTGCCTTTTGCTTTTGTCACGAAACCAGGCCCATTTTCATACGGCCACGCGCCCACCGTCTTGGCAATCGCTTTCGCCAGCACCTGCAGCCCTATGTTTGTGACACGTGGATCAGTTTTAAAAAATGGTGCTTCTGGCGCGCCGGCGTCCAAAAATGCGCGGCGCGCGTCAACGACGGTCACGCCTCGTGAGGTCAGGCGGACCAGTTGGTTGTCATACATCGTGGCCGCCAGATCAATGTCATAGGCAAACCTCTGTGCGTCAGGGCCCATCGCGAACGGCATAGCCAAGGCTTTGGTTGGCAACGGAACAAATATCAGACGCGTGCCGCTAAGGGCAAGAGCATCCGAAAGCACCGCTACGTCAGCCACGGTGTTTTGCGTCATGCGGTGGAATGTCAGTAGGTCAGGGTCAATCCGGTAAAAAACACCGCTATCCCCCTCAATACTGGGGACATGCGCGTTGCCAAGGTCGCTACAACCGAACAGCGATTGTGCGACCACAGGGGTGGTCACTGCTGCGAGTCCGGTCGCAAGGGCAAAGGCCCGTGCGGCCTTAGCCGTAGTCGCAAGCATTTCACGCGATTTTACCCGTTTCAGCAGCGATATGCTCGTATGTCGTGGCGTTTGTGCCATCGTGTTCATCTTAGCCCCAAGTTTATGCGACAGATTGCTTCTGCGTCTCTCTGCTTCGCGCGTTTTCTTCACACCATTGCGTTATGGATCACACATCAATGGCGCCAATTCTTCTGTGGGTCGCACCCCGCCGCCATCCAGCAAAATCGGCGTTTCGCCATGTAGATCCTGCACAATGGCGCGAAACTGTTGCGTGATGTCACCGTCCAATAGGCGCGGCAATTGGTTCGACATGTCGTTGCCGCCCAGCGCCAGTTTTGCTCCGGTCGCAGTCGACACGCCCGCGCCGTTCTCGCGCAGAAGGTTGCCCACAACATAGGTCACATTGCTCGGAGCCTGTGCCACCACCATAACGCCAACACCTTTGTTGCCGATAATCCTATTGTTTTTCACCACCGCGTGGGCGCTATTGCGCACCTCAACACCCTTTTGGCGATCATCCAGAATGACGTTTTCCGCAACGAAGCCGCAACTTACGTCCTGCAGCTTGATGCCGCCCCCGTCGCGTTTCCAGATCAAGTTGCCAGCGACCGAGACGTTATCGCTGCCAGACGAAATAAGCATGCCCGCTCGCGAGCCCTCTAGGATGATGTTGTCTTGGATGCGTGCCCCGTCCGAACCGTTCGAAACCCGGATGGCATTTGTCGGCGACGGACCTGAAAACAGGTTTCCAGCCACAATCGCAAAGGGAGAACGCGATATCAAAAGCGGATTGCGCCGCATGTCAAAAAGCCGATTGCCACGTAGTTCCGCATGCATTTGCCCGACGACAGCCACCGTCACCAGATCATCAAATCGGCTGTTTTCTATCACAGAGCGTTCGGTGGCTCGCATGGTCGGGTGTGAGATCATTGAAAACCCGGAGAACTTCGCCGTTTTACCAAAACCAAGGCCTTGAATCAGCGCGCCCGATACATGGACGCTTCCAGTTCCGACCGAGGCGATAAAAGGCACAAATTCCTCGTTGTGCGGGCTTTCTGTCTTGGTCGTGGCGATTTTTGAGCCAAACACCTCCAACCGGCCGAAATTGAGAATGAACGCGCCGTCGCGGCGGCTCAGTTGCAAGACGTCCTCTGGTCCCAAGCGTAGTGTCGCGCCGGCACGAATAATCACCGGAGTGCGCAAAACGGCGCTTTGGGTGGCGAAATCGAGGCTAAGTTGGCGATGAGTCAGGCGGTCTCGAAGCTGAGCCAGTGAGGCAACGCCACTCTCAATCGAAATCGCAAGGTTCTCGCCACGCCGATTGGCGCGAAGAATGTCAAAACTGTCTTTCGCACCGTAAGCCTGATTGAGGGCGGCAAGAGCATAGCGAATGTCGGTCCAACCGGTGTCAGCGGGCGTGTCGGGTTCTAAGAACGCCGCCAAAGCACGTGTTGGCTTTCTGGGCCCCGGCCAATCAAGACCGTTGGTCAATGCGCGCATGCTGATGTCGCGCTCTTCGCCATTTTCGTTCAAGGTTGCAGAAAGGGCGGACAGGTCCGTGCGCATCGCCATGATCGACCAATCTGGGGCCGCATTGGATGCGCCTGCCAAAACACCCAAGCCAAAGCCGGCGGCAATGACCCTCAGTGCAAAAGTGCGCGCGCTGCGGAAGAAATCAGGCATGGCTCGTAGACGGAAGAGATTTCGGAGACTCGACCTCGGTATCAAAGGTCATAAACAACAATTCACCTTCGCCGTCGCCACAGTTTGTGAGCCGGATCGCGCCTTCGGGATCAGAATAAATCCGCCCCCCCTCACGCACGGTCTTCTGCCAAGCGGTGCCCTGAACATTAACAGTGCCTTTCACGACAATCACTTGCCGCCCATTTCCGGCTTCCATGTCGACAAACGCCCCAAGTGGAAGCTGGCTGGTACCAAGGTTGAAAGTTTCAGTCTCGTGAATGCGCTCGAGGCCGGCGGGCATGGTGAACGAAACCATTTTCGGCGCGGCACTGGCGTAGTACTCCGCCTCGGGTCGCGCTTTCTGCTTCAGGGCTTCGACGACGTCTTTCACCTTTTGCGAGCTATTTCGGCGCGTCACCAAAAGCGCGTCAGGCGTGTCCACAACAATGATGTCGTCAAGACCGACGATGCTGACCAAACGACCTTCAGAGCGGACCATCGAGTTGGTTGAGTCCACGGAAACCACGTCGCCTTGGAACACATTGCCATCGATATCAGGTTTGGAGATCTCGAACATCGCCGACCAGCTGCCGACATCGTTCCAGACCACGTCCAATGACGTCGTTGCGATCCGGTCGCTACGTTCGAACACGGCCATTTCGGTCGGATCGTCCTTTGCTTCGCTGAAGGCCGCGGCATCAGGGTAGAAAGCCTCTGGGAAGATTGCCGCGCCCATTACCGAGCGTTTTATCGCAGAAGCCGTATCAGGGTCAAATCGTTCGTATTCTTCGATAATTGTCTTGGCCGAGAACAACGAAATCCCCGAGGCCCACGCCGCGTCCAACTGGTCGATGATACGTTGTGCCTCCGCCTTCGGGGGCTTTTCGATGAATTGGTCGACTTTGTGCAAGCCGGGGTGACCCTCGATCTCTTCGCCCTTGGTGATGTAGCCAAAGCCACTCTCAGGGCTACGTGGCGCGATCCCAAAGGTAATGATCTGGCCCTCTGCAGCTGCATCAGCGTAGCGAGTGATGGTTGGATTGATGTCTCCTTCGATCACGTGATCAGCAGGCACAACCAGGATAAGGGCAGACGGATCGCTGGCCACCAGTGTATGGGCGGCGGCAAGTACGGCCGGGCCGGTGTTGCGGGCCATGGGTTCGCAGATAATGCGGCTTCCGGACTGGATTTCGCGCAGTTGGCTGACAACCGTGCCACGATGGCGCAGGCTGGTCACGATGCAGGGGTCGTGGAAGGCTTCGCCGTTGTGGCGCTGAATGGCCGCCTGAAAGAACGAAACGGAATCTTTGCCGCCGATCTTCTGGAATTGCTTCGGACTACGCGTGCGCGAAATCGGCCAAAGTCGGGTGCCGCTGCCCCCGCACAGAATAAGTGGGTGGATTTTCTTCATTTTTTAAGTCCCTCTTCCCCAAAGGCCCAAAGCGGTTGTTTCGTCAGTCTCAGCTGCGCAAATCGGCCAATGTCGCTCTCGCCAAGTGCGCCGACCGGTGCGTGCAGCTGCACCGGCACGAAAAGCTCACCGCTAAGAGAGGCCGAATTCGATGTCTGGCCCGCAACCACGTCCACCGGAATGGAGCGGCCATCGGCCATATCAAGATAAACTGCATCGCCTTTCATCGCTCGCGCTAATCCTTCAACGCTCATCAAAGCTTGGATGTTGACCTCGAGATTATTAACCAAGATTGTCAAAATTACGTCGGTGGGCAGCACCGTCGTTCCTTCACCAATGCCTTGATTTACAACTACTTCACAGTTGCATGGCATCTGGAAGTTCAAAACATCGCCACTGTTGGAGTTAACCGAGAAAAGGATATCTCCCTTCATGGCCGCAGGGTTCAGGTAGGCCACTTGCCCCGCAGTTGAGGCACGCATGATCTGTCCCGCTTGGTCGATCAAAACAGGGTGCATTTCGATCGCCGTAGTGAACCGGGTATAGAGCGCCGTTGAGGCCAAACCGATCAGGGCGGCCGACATCACAGCCACTGCAACACTGCGCACGCGATCAGTCCATTTCTGCTCGATTGGAGTAGACTCGTCTCTTGGCTTGGTCGGCCCCGAATAGGCCATGACCGCACCAAGTGTCACGAAATCGCCCGCAATAAAGCTGTTCAGGACGAACCGCAGTTGCGCCAGATGTTCGCCCGTCGGGTTGGCAAATTGCAGGATCAATTCATCCTTGTATTCCCCCACGACAAGGACATCGGGATAAATCGCCAGCGAGAAGTTCTGAAACTCGAACTGCAATTTGACTGAATGACATTTGCCCTTAAGCAAAAAGACGTCGTCGCGCGATTTCACCCGGATCGTTGTGACCGAGATTTTCGCGCCGACAAAGTTTTGCCCACAAACATAGAGATTAAACGGCAGCGTAAGGGCCGGGTGTTCGCTTTCAAACCCAAACTCATATGGCACAACAGCGCTGTCACCACCAAGGTTCAGTGTCTTCGTTTCGACTTTTCGGGTCACTTCGGTGTTCATTTCACAAGGTACTCAAATAAAGGACAGCAAGGGTCAGCCAGCATAGCGTCAGCGCATGGTGGGCTGCAGATTCGTAAGCTTTTACGCGGTCAAAAAGGGCGAGTGCCGCAGCGCGACCACCCGCATTCTGCCGCGTCCATTTCTGCTTATCGAGACGGAACAGAACAAAGGTTTTGATGGCGGCACCGACGATCTGACTAAAGTACAGGATCGGCGGTTGGGTGACAGGAAAGGACACACCGTTGAACATCGCGATGAAGGCGCAAAAGACATAACGGGTCGCGAGAACCCAACCAATATAAAGCGGGATCACTTGCGGTGAACCCAAAAGCGCGGTCGCAATGATCGAGATCGGTCCGACAAGTGTGGTGAACATACTGACGCGCTGATCAAGGACCGACCACCATGTGAAAAAGCCCATTGGCCGCGGTCCAAGTCGGATTGCGCGTCCATTGGTACGCATCATATTGCCAAACCAACGTACCATGAGGGTCTTGGCGCTATCAAAGAAAGTATCGCGTGGTTGAGTTTCAACCGACCGGGAGACCATGTCTGGCAGGTAAAGTAGTTCATACCGGTTCTTTAGCAGCCAGAACCACGTCGATTTGTCGTCGCCCGTGAGAAAGTTCACCCGCCCCAAACGCCAGTGATCCAAGTAATCGCGCCCCACCCCATTCACGAGGCCCGGATTGGTCGCAAGATTGGCACGGAATATCGACATCCGGCCAGTCAGGGTCAGAACATGCTTAGACAGCCCCATCGAACACATCATGACCTGACGCTGGTGAAAACGCAGATCGAACCAATCTTTGAACAGGTTCTCTTCGTCAATGATGGCTTCTTCGTGGGTCGTTAGCGCTCCAACATTCTGGTTGTGGAACCAAGGTGCCGCTTGTTCGACCACATCAAGCGGTACGACTGTATCGCCATCCACGAAGATCATAATGTCATGCGGTGTCGGCGCATAGCCCGCCAAAATGGTCAGCGCGCGCTCCATTGCGTCGCGTTTTCCCTTTGAAGCAATCCGGTCCAACTTTAGCGTGACCGACGACATATCGATCTGCATTGAATTGTAAATCTCGCGGATCAAACGTTCGTCGGCGCCGTCCACCACGGACGATACAATCGTCGCGCCGTGCGGGGCGTTTGCGGCGGCTCGGAACAGGCGGCGATAGACCATGAGCGTGGTATCTTGATCCACCATGTACGACGTCAGCATAAAATAGGCATGGCTGCGCACGCCGCTCGCAGCATAGGCCTTGAAAGCCTCCGCCTTGCGACGCGGATAAGCGTAGCGTTTGAAGATAATCGCGCGGCTAAAATTCAAAAGCGCCCAAGTATAGCGCCACACGCCCAGTGTGCCGATCACGATGATGGCGTGATGTGCTGCACTTGGGTCACCAAGAAACGCCGCCGGAACGGTGAGGCCCAGAAGGGCTATCACCGAGAAATAAGCGAAATGGGTAAGGGTACGTTGCACCTGCGACTTTACCAGCAGATGCCCGAGTAGGTCGCATCGCTGACCATATCGCGGTGCACGCGGGTCAGATCCACAATTTTGCGCTTGGGTGCCGCGTTTTTCAGTTTCTCGACGGTTTCAGCGTAGTAATTGCCGACCAGAACCGTGCCCGCGCCGTCGATGAGATCATCGATACTGCCGACGAGGCGGTCTTTAAGGTCCGGAATACCTTCGTTGCCACGACCGGCGCCGGGTGTGCCAGCGTCGAACGCCTCCTTGACGAAGGGATCGTAGATCTCAACGTTGATGCCTTTGTTAATCAACCGCGCAGCCAACGTGACCAACGGGCTCTCGCGCAAATCGTCAGTGCCAGGTTTAAAGCTGATACCGACAAATCCGACTGATTTTGCACCGGACGCTTCGATCATTTCTTCAGCGCGCCCAATCTGAGCAACGTTGGCTTCCAGGACCGCGTTCAGAAGATGCGCTTTCGTGCCTGTGCTTCGCGCAAGAAAGCCAAGAGCGCGCACGTCCTTTGGCAGACAGGATCCACCAAACGCAAAACCGGGCCGCATAAAGTAAGGTGACATCGCCGCCTTCTCGTCCGAACAAAGGATTTCCATGACGGTTTGGCCGTCGATCCCCGATGCCTTGGCGATGTTGCCGATCTCGTTGGCAAAGGTCACTTTCACGGCGCGCCAGCAGTTCGACGTATATTTCACCAGTTCCGCAGTGCGGATGTCGACCTTATGCGTCTCACAAGGCATGTCCTTATTCAGTGCGGTCAGGAAGTCACGGGTGCCAGCATCCATTGAGCCAAAAACGATCAGGCCGGGATCATAGTAGTCCGCAATCGCGGTGCTTTCGCGCAGGAATTCGGGGTAGTAGCCAAGCCCAAAACCGGCCCCAGCCGTTTTGCCGGAGGTTTCTTCAAGGACAGGGATGCATGCGCTTTCTGTGCTGCCTGGCACGATGGTCGAGCGCACGATTACCGAATGATAGCCGTCCTTTGCACCCATCGCCGTGCCGATGTTGCGACACACGTCTACGACATAGGACAGACCAACCGATCCATCAGGGGCCGAAGGTGTTCCGACACAGATGAACGATGCTTCAGAATTGTTGACAGCATACTGCGTGTCGCGGGTTGCTGTTAGCTTGCCAGCAGCCACGACCTCGCGCACCAGATCATCGATGCCTTCTTCGACAATGGGAGAGTTACCGGCATTGATCGCATCAATCTTGCCTTGGTCGACGTCAACCGCAATTACCTCATGCCCGTCTTTCGCCAGACAGGCCGCCGAAACTACACCGACATAGCCGATCCCGAAAACGCTAATTCTCATGCCTAAATTCCCAGTTAACGAAGTGTTACCGGGCCGGTATCGCGGGCAAACGTGCAAAATGTTTGTTCAAAAAGTGATAGATCGCGTCCAATTCGAGAACAATCCGCGGCACAAACTGAGGAATGTAGATCCAACACGACCGAAAACTCTAGAGGATGTCGTCGTTGTTAGACTTGAACCGAACACCCCGGACCGCCGATTTCAGCTGGTCTTCAAGATTAGGCCGATGCGCTCGATACGATCTGTCATCGGTTCGTCAATCGCCAAAAACGCGACGTCTACCTTGATATCAGGCCGACGCGATGCGGCCAAAACGCCTTCAACAGTTGTAGCGAGAGCACCGCGATCTGCATCCGTGGCGCCCGAAATGGCCACGATGTAACCCGATTGCCCGTCCTCGTACTCCGCTTGTAGCAATACAGCCTTGCTGAAAGTCTTTCGCAGTCCGGAAAGTTTTTCGCCCAAAGCATTCTGAACCGTGTCCGGGAAGTTTTTCGGCGCCAAAAGTGCCCGGAATTGGCTGGGGTCTGTGTCGGACACCAGATCTTCGCCGGACGTGCCGTCATAAAAGGCGCAAATCATATCAACGGTTTCGCCCGCTATCAGGGTTGCAGAGCTTGTCCCGCCCATATTGATACCAAGACCAATGTTGCGCCCTCGCAAAAGTTTGAACAAGTCCATTCCCTGAACCGGCGACGTGGCGGACGTCGTTCCAGTCAACTCATCGGCCTGTTCGGGTTGCTCAAATGCCAATAAGTAGCTGGAATCTTTTAGCGAAAAGACCTTTGGCTCGTATTTTGCTTCGTCGGTTGAATCGTCCAAAAGAACGTGGACACGCGCTTCGGCAAGGGTTTCGTAGAACTGCCAAAGTTCCGCTTCACCGCCATCAAACGTCGCTGCATAAGTACTCGCCAAAAGCGATGCGTAGTCCGACGGAGCATCCAACGCTGCGGCAGGCGCGGCTTTAGCAATCGGTGCAGCCTGCGGCTCTTCAGATGTCACCACAACGCGGTTCGGTCGAAGCGAGCGGAATACGCCAGCTTCGTTGTTTTTCGTCCCGTCCCCTTGATCAGATGCCGTCACGACCTGCGCACCCTTTCACCACCAAACTCTGTTTCACGCACGCCAGCGATCCGGCGACACGCATTTCTCTACAAACAAGGCACCTTATCACGTTGCAAAGCTCTTCCTGCAAAACACGAAGTCCAGGCGCTGGCCCGGTCTCTATCTTGATTTGGTGGGCAATAGCCATACCACTTTGGACACCGTGCAAAAACCTAGCCCGAGGCGTGGCATCCGAGGCGCAAAAACGGCCAGACCCTGCGGCCCAGCCGTATATTTTTGTAAACGCGGCACGCTAGCTTGCGAAAACCCGTCCAAGTGCGCCGTCGATTGCGACTGTGATTGCGTCTATGTCATCCGCAGTCGCGATAAGAGCCGGGCTGAGGCACAGTGTGTTGTTAAAGCCTGTCAGCGAGCGGTTTGTGGCACCAATGATCACACCTTGTGCCATACAGTCGGCGACCACGCGTTGAACCAGTTTCTCGTCGGTCGGCTCTTTCGTTGTGCGGTCGCTGACCAGTTCCGCCCCCACAAACAGCCCCTTGCCGCGCACATCGCCAATCACGGCATGCTTCTCGGCAAGCGCATTCAGATTGTCCAGAAGACGCGCCCCCATGGCAATCGTGTTATCAAGCAGGCCTTCGTCTTCGATGATGGCCATGTTTTCAATTGCGGCTGTAGGACCAGCAGTACAGCCCCCAAAAGTTGATATATCGCGGAAATAGTCCATTGTATCCTCAGGAGCGGCCTTAAACAGATCAAACACCCGTTCAGTCGTGACCATGCAAGCAATGGCCGCGTAACCCGACGCGACACCTTTCGCCATCGTCACAAAGTCGGGCTTCACGCCGTACTGCTGATAGCCAAACCACGTTCCGGTCCGACCAACACCACAAACAACTTCGTCGATGTGCAGCAAAATGTCATACTTTGCACAAATCTCCTGCACCCGCTCCCAATAGCCTTCGGGCGGAGTGATGACCCCGCCTCCGGCTGTGACGGGCTCAAGGCACAAGGCACCGACGGTATCGGGGCCTTCGCGCAGGATCACCTCCTCAATGGCGTTTGCGGCGCGCACGCCGTAGTCCGTCACGTCCCCAAACTGCGAGCGATACTCAAGACAATGCGGCACGCTGACAAATCCCGGCGCGAAGGGGCCGTACTGCGCGTTACGCTCGTTCTGGCCGCCCGCGGACATCGTTGCCAAGGTTGACCCGTGGTAGTCGCGATCGCGATAGAGAATTTTGTGCTTCTTGCCGTCATAAAGCTTGTGCGAAATCTGGCGCACCATCTTGAAGACTTTCTCATTCGCCTCCGAGCCTGAATTCACATAATAAACGCGGGACATGCCCGGCATCTTGGAAATGAGCTTTTCAGCGAATATCGAGCCCGGGATCGAGCCCGCCGATTGCGCGAAATAGTTCATCTTAATCAACTGGTCGCGCACAGCGTTTGCGATCCGTTCGCGGCCGTAGCCAACGTTCACGGTCCAAACGCCTCCGGAAACACCATCAAGGTGTTCTTTGCCGTTTTGGTCCCAGACCCGCATGCCCTTGCCTTCGACAATGATCCGAGGATCATTGGTTTCAAGCGACTTGTGTTGCAAAAGATGATGCCAAAGGTGGGCCCGATCGGCTTCAACAATTTGGGTGAGATCGTTCTTGGTAAGCTGCGTATTCACGGCGGTATCCTCGCTATAAATCGCACATGCGTGCGGTTTGACGACTCAAAGTGCTTCATTCCCTGACACGAAGTTAGGGCCAGAACACTCCGCGGTATAGAGCCAGAATCGCACTATCTGCCCATTTTTCAAGCGGTTTGCGAACAAGGGTTGGCCTTAAGGGCTAAAGGCAGTCTGGACTTATGGGCTTCTTTTTCTATAAGTCTATAGTCGGCGTCGTGAATAAACGCGGATCGCGTGAAGGTCCGGGAACCACAGGGAAGAATAGAATGAAAACGAAAATCACTCTCGGCTGCACCGCAGCCGCCGTTGCAATGATGGCCTCCGTCAACGCAGCAAAAGCCGCAGAAGAAATCACAGTTGCGTATTTCCTCGAGTGGCCAATGCCATTCCAGCACGCAAAAGTAACGGGTGCTTACGAAGAAGCCATGGGCGTTAAGGTCAACTGGGTCAGCTTTGACACTGGTACAGCTATGTCGGCTGCAATGGCATCTGGCGACGTTCAGATTTCCGTCAGCCAAGGTGTCCCACCGTTCGTGGTCGCTGCTTCTGCTGGTCAGGATATCCAGATCGTAGACATCGCAGTGTCCTATTCGGACAACGACAACTGCGTCGTACGAACTGATCTTGAGATCGACAAAATGAGCGCGGGCGAACTGGCCGGCAAAAAAGTTGCTGTTCCACTCGGTACGGCCGCACACTTCGGCTTCCTCAGCCAGATGGCTCACTTCGGCGTTGATGTTGCATCGCTGGAAGTTGTTGACATGGCACCCGCAGAAGGAGCTGCGGCTCTTGCTCAAGGGTCGATTGACATGGCCTGTGGTTGGGGCGGTGCGCTACGTCGCATGAAGGAAAGCGGCAACGTCCTTTTGACCGGTGCCGAAAAAGAAGAAATTGGCATCTTGGTATTTGATGCAACAAGTGCACCCGCAAACTTCATCGCTGAGGAAGGCGATTTGCTTGCCAAATTTCTCAAGGTGACGGCAGACGCCAACGCTGTTTGGAATGCTGGTGGTGCTGACGCTGAAGCCATGATCCCGATTATTGCGAAGGACGCTGGTATGGACGAAACAGCAACGGCTGAGACGCTGGCAACCTTCAAGTTCCCATCGATTGAAGAGCAATTGAGTGCGGCATGGTTCGGCGGCACGGTTCAATCTTCGATGAAAGGTGTTGCCGACGTCTTCGTAAATGCCGGTTCCATTGACGGTGCACTCGATACGTACGCACCAACTGTGAACACAAGCGCATTGGAAGCTGCGAACGCGATGTAATCGCTAAAATAATAAGGCCCGGCGCAAGTTTAGCTCGCGCCGGGCCTTTTTCTTATGCACAGTTAAGTATGTGCCGTCGGACTCAATCAACTCGTAGCCCGGCCAAGTGAAAAATAAAAACAATCAGGGAGCCCGATCATGTCTAATCTTGTGCTTGACAATATTTCGATGCGGTTCGACTTGCCGAACGGCAGTCACGTGCAAGCGTTGCAGGATGTCTCACTCGACATTCAAAGCGGCGAGTTGATGAGTGTGCTTGGCCCATCAGGTTGCGGCAAAACCACTTTGTTGAACATTGTTGCGGGCTTCTTAGCCCCGACGTCTGGAACCGTGCAGCTGAATGACCATGTGGTCACAGGCCCCGCACAAGAGCGCGGTATGGTGTTCCAAAAAGGGGCTTTGTTCGAGTGGATGGACGTACGCGAGAATGTTGCATTCGGTCCAAAGATGAACAAAGTGCCTAAAGCCGAATACAATTCGAAAGTTGATCACCTTCTTGAGGTCGTCGGATTGGCAGACTTTAAGGACAAAGCGATTTATGAGCTTTCGGGGGGAATGCAGCAACGTGTTGCCCTTGCCCGCTGCCTTGCAAATGAACCCGACGTGATCTTGATGGACGAGCCTCTCGGCGCGCTCGACGCTTTGACCCGTGAGAAGATGCAGTCGCTGGTTCTCGATCTGTGGAAAGAGACCGGCAAAACCATCATCCTGATCACGCACTCGGTCGAAGAAGCGCTTTTGTTGGGCGAACGACTTTTGGTCATGGCCCCAAGACCCGGTCGCATCCACAAGGAATACCGCCTGCCCTTCGCTGAGATGGGTGTTGGCGCTGATTTGCGCGAAGTAAAGCACCACACAGAATACAACGAAACGCGCGAAGAAATCCTCAATATGATCTGGGATATGGAAGAAGAAATCATGGGTCGATCGGAGGACGCGGCATGATCATTCTTCTAATTTATATCGCAATATTCGCTGCTGCTTTTTTTGCAGTTCAATTTGTGAATTCGCGCATGGATGCCGCGCGGGACTACACTTCGCTTAAGACTGTGACCTTCGGAGACGAAAGCGCCGTTACTCCAAACCGGGCCGCCTCAATTATCTCGGTCGTCGCGATTTTCCTGATCTGGGGTGCATTTACAGGGTCCAAACTGACGCCAATCCATGCACCTGGCCCTTTCGTCGGCGATGCGACCTTCAGCTACACGGTGAAAACCAGCGACGGTCAAACCGACGACGCAGACGTTTCTTTTCGTGTCTTTCGCTCTGGTGAAGATGTCGACGCACTCGAAGTTGAACCAGGCGACGGCTTTGCGAAAAACGATAGCGATACCGTTGCGGCGTGGCGTTCGAAACTGATCCGTGTCGACGCAAACGACGAAATTGGTCGCGACGAAGGTGCTGGAATCGTTGCCGTAGATGGTCAAGCTATCGGGCCGGGAGATGAGGTTTCGGTTGCGAGCGGCGCAGTTTCGATGACCTCAAAAGGCACCCTCAACTACAAGCCCGCAAAGGGCTGGCAAATGGAGCCGATCTGGCTTCCCTCCCCTGAAGCTGTTTGGAGCCGCATCGTCGAAATTTCAAGCGAAGGCTATCAAAACTCCACCCTAGTGGAGCACTTGGGCTATTCCCTGTTCCGAGTTATCGTTGGTTTTGTCTGCGGTGCGCTCGTCGGCATTCCATTGGGATATGCGATGGGCTTGTCGGGATGGTTTCGTGGTTGGTTTGATCCAATTGTCGAATTCATGCGTCCTGTCCCACCGCTAGCTCTGATCCCGCTTGTAATCATCTGGGCCGGCATCGGTGAAGTCGGCAAGATCATCCTGTTGTTCCTGGCTGCCCTCTGGATCATGACGATCGCGGCGCGCGCAGGAGTGTCTGGCGTGAACATTACAAAAGTGCATGCCGCATATTCACTTGGCGCATCCAAGTGGCAGATCATGCGCTACGTAATTATGCCAAACTCGCTGCCGGAAATATTCACCGGTGCGCGCGTGGCCATGGGCGTTTGTTGGGGCACGGTTGTTGCCGCCGAATTGGTTGCTGCTGAAAAGGGCGCAGGCATGATGATTATGGTCGCCTCTAAGTTCCAGCTGACTGACATTGTGATAATGGGCATCATTCTCATCGGCATCATCGGCTACGGCATCGACATCCTTATGCGCAAAGCTGAGGACTATCTCGTGCCTTGGAAAGGCAAAGCATAAATCTGGACCTAGTATCTGGACCGATTCTCGTGCAGGATCGGTCCAGATATGGCAATACAAATTGATACGTTCTATCTCGAAACAGACCCCGACAGCACTCTTCAACACCGGATAAAACGCGCAGTTGTCGAAGGCATTTTGTCTGGGCGCTACCGCGCTGGCGAGCGAATGCCGTCAAGCCGTTTGCTGGCCAAGCACCTCGGCATAAGCCGGATTACAGTCACCATTGCCTATACAGACCTTGTCGCTGACGACTATCTAGTGGCACGAGGACGATCCGGCTATTTCGTATCGGAAACCGCGCCAAGCTCGCCGAATTTCGAACTGTCGACAGATGAGTCGGACGGTGCCTTTGATTGGTCACGCGTCCTCAATCACCGTCCCCCGCCTGCCCGCACCATTTCTCGACCAGGCCATTGGCAAAGCTGCCCTTACCCTTTCATCTACGGCCAATCCGGCC
>RCMY010001644.1_pt1 | contig 21045 bp, 22 predicted proteins | sample 2041341 | NCBI WGS metagenome assembly RCMY01 (sample SAMN09708234, study PRJNA481090) | Marine sediment metagenome, whole genome shotgun sequencing project.
GCCGCCTGGCAGCGCACCGCGCCGCGCGCCTGGCGCTCGGCCGCCGGCGACGGCGAGCGGCTGCCGCTTTTGGCCGGGCTGATGCTGGCCGGCGAAATGGACGTGCCCGAAGCGCTTCGGCAGCAATGGCTGCTGCACAATCCGCTGCGGCAAGACACGCTGGCGCGCTTGGTGCAACACATGCCGGCGCCGGCAGATTATATCGACACATTGGATGAGATGCTGCCGCAAGCCGCTGCCGATGAGATGCTGGCCGAGCTGTGGCAAGATGCCGACGCGGCTTTTACCGCCAATGAGCAACCCACGTTGATGCAGGCTTGCGTGTGGCTGCTGTTGTGGGTTTATGCGGGCGCTAAAAATGCAGAGGGGCAGGGCGGCGGTGTGCAAGGCGATGCTGTTCAAATCGCAGCGTTTACTGCCGAAGTGTTGGCTGCGCCGCTGCAAACGGCATCGGTGCGGCTGCCGCAGCAGCGTTGGCAAAATATTCAAGCTGCATTGAATGATGCGGCTGCGTTGCCCGAGCCTGAGCGCCGCCGCATTTTGGCCGATTGCATTCAGATTGCCGAAGCATCGCCCGATTTATTGCGTGCGCAAATATGGCTTTATACGCTGCGGGTGGCGTGGGATTTGCCCTCAGAGGCCGTCTGAAAGCCAAGCAGCTTGATTTCGGTGTGTTGTGGCGGTGATTCCTTTATATAAATACAGGCTCAGCATGGCTTGCGCTTATAAACAGCGGTTCTTTGTGTTTGCCGCGCGCATATCGTACAATATTTGTTTTATTGGGTAAGATTGTTCACAAAAAGGTGTGTTTATGTTGAAAAAATTCGTTTTGGGCGGCGTGGCCGCTTTGGTGTTGGCCGCGTGCGGCAACGAGGGCGGCAGCGCCGCGCAATCGGCCGCTTCTGCGCCGGCAGCAGCGGCCGAGGGCAGCCTGTTGGCGCGCATCGACAATAAAGGCACTGTTACCGTGGGCACCGAAGGCACATATGCCCCCTTCACTTATCACGATGAGAGCGGCAAGCTCACGGGCTACGATGTGGAAGTCACCCGCGCGGTGGCCGATAAATTGGGCGTGAAGGTGGATTTCAAAGAAACCCAATGGGATGCCATGCTAGCGGGCTTGAAAGCCGGCCGCTTCGATATCGTGGCCAACCAGGTGAGCCTGACCACGCCCGAGCGCCAAGCCACTTTCGACAAATCGGCCGACTACAGCTATTCGGGCCCGATGGCGCTCACACGCCAAGATGATCAGCGCATCAAAACGCTGGCCGATGTGAAAGGTTTGTCTTCCGCGCAATCCTTGAGCAGCAATTATGGCGAAATGGCCGAAAAAGCCGGTGCCAAAATCGTGCCGGTCGACGGCATGGCGCAAGCGCTGGCGTTGGTGCAGCAAGGCCGCGCCGATTTTACTTTTAACGATTCGCTCGCGCTGCTCGATTATCTGAAGAAAAATCCCAATTCCGGCCTGCAAGTGGCCTGGACTGCGCCTGCCGATGAAAAAATCGGTGCCGGTTTTATTGTGAACAAAGGCAACGATGAAGCGCTGGCCAAAATCAGCGGCGCGGTGGAAGAATTGCGTGCAGACGGCACTTTGAAAAAGCTGGGCGAACAATTTTTTGGTGTAGATGTCAGTGTTAAATGAGTTATTGAGCACCCTGCCGTTTATGACCGAGGCCCGCGCGGCCTTGGTGATAAACGCTTTTTGGCCGATGGTGAAAGCGGGCTTTTTATATTCGATTCCGCTGGCCATCGTTTCTTTTTTCCTCGGCCTGATTATTGCCGTGGGCGTGGCATTGCTGCGCGTGGTGCCGGCCGGCGGCTGGCTGCACAAGCTTGCGCTGCTGCTGGTGAAATTTTATGTGTCGGCCATACGCGGCACGCCGATGCTGGTGCAGCTGATGATTGTGTTTTACGGCCTGCCCGCCATCGGCATTCGGCTGGATCCGCTGCCCACCGCCATTGTGGGCTTTTCGCTCAATATCGGCGCTTATGCCTCGGAAACCATACGCGCGGCGATTTTGTCGGTGCCCAAAGGGCAGTGGGAAGCCGGCTTTTCCATCGGCATGACTTATATGCAGACCTTTCGCCGCATCATCATGCCGCAGGCTTTCCGCGTGTCGGTGCCGCCCTTGAGCAACACCTTTATCAGCCTGTTTAAAGACACCTCGCTCGCTTCTGTGGTGACCATCACCGAGCTTTTCCGCGTGGCGCAGCAAATCGCCAACGCCAGCTATGATTTCTTGCCGGTGTATATCGAGGCGGGGCTGGTGTATTGGGTGTTTTGCTTTTTCCTCTTTATCGCCCAGGCGCGTATCGAAAAACGCCTCGACCGCTATGTGGCGAAATAAGGAGCCTGCACGATGATTAAAATCCGCAATATCCACAAAGCATTCGATGGCAACCCAATTTTGCGCGGCATCGATTTGGATGTAGACAAAGGCAATGTGGTGGTGATTCTCGGCCCTTCCGGCTCCGGCAAAACCACTTTTCTGCGCTGCCTCAACGCGCTGGAAATGCCCGAGCAGGGCATGATTGAATTTAGCGGTGCCGCGCCGCTGAAAATCAACTTTGCCGAGCATCCGTCGAAAAAAGACATTTTGGCGCTGCGCCGCAAAACCGGTATGGTGTTTCAGCAATATAATCTCTTCCCACACAAAACCGCGCTGGAAAACGTGATGGAAGGGCCGGTGGCGGTGCAGGGCAAAAGCGTGGCCGAGGCGCGCGAGCAAGCGCTCTCGCTGCTGCAAAAAGTGGGCTTGGGCGACAAAACCGATCTTTATCCTTATCAGCTCTCCGGCGGCCAGCAGCAGCGCGTAGGCATTGCGCGGGCATTGGCCATTGCGCCCGAATTGTTGCTGTTTGACGAGCCCACTTCCGCGCTCGACCCCGAGCTTGTGCAAGATGTGCTCGACACCATGAAAAATCTGGCGCAAGAGGGTTGGACCATGGTGGTGGTGAGCCACGAAATCAAATTCGCACTCGATGTGGCCACCAAAGTGGTGGTGATGGACGGCGGCGTGATTGTGGAGCAGGGCGCGCCCGAAGAATTGTTCCGCAATCCGCAACACGAGCGCACCCGCCGCTTCTTGCAGCAGATTCGCGCCGAAGCTTGAATGGGTTTGAATGAAAGGCCGTCTGAAAAAGCCAAATGCTTTCAGACGGCCTTTGCGTATGGGCAAACATGTTATGATAACGCGCATTGTTTAAACGGAATATCGCAATGAATACTTGGAGCGAAGCGCTGGGCGAGGAAAAGCAGCAGCCTTATTTCCGGCAGATTTTGGACACCGTCAAAGCAGAGCGTGAGAGCGGGCAAGTCATTTACCCGCCGGCACACGATGTGTTCAATGCTTTCAAAGCCACCGAATTCAATCAGGTGAAAGTGGTGGTATTGGGGCAAGACCCATATCACAACGAAGGGCAGGCGCACGGTTTGTCGTTTTCGGTGCGCCCCGATGTGCAGATTCCGCCCTCACTGCAAAACATTTATAAAGAATTGGCCGAAGATATCGCCGGCTTTCAAATGCCCGCGCACGGCTATTTGCAGCATTGGGCCGAGCAAGGCGTGTTGCTGCTCAACGCCGTGCTCACCGTGCGCGCGCATCAGGCGCATTCGCATGCCAGACTTGGTTGGGAAACCTTTACCGACAAGGTAATCCGCCAATTAGCCGATGAGCGCGAGCATTTGGTGTTTATCTTGTGGGGCAGCCACGCGCAGAAAAAAGGCGCGTTTATCGATCGCACGCGCCATTTGGTGATTGCTTCGCCGCATCCGTCGCCGCTTTCGGCCTATCGCGGCTTTTTCGGCAGCCAACCTTTTTCCCGCACCAACGCCTATTTGCAGGCACACGGGCACACGCCGATTGATTGGCAAGTGTGAGTTTTCAATTTTAAGGCAGCAAAAATATGGATTATCTGCACCAATTCGGCCTGGCCTTTATGGCTTTTTTCGCCATCATGAACCCTGTGTCCAGCCTGCCCGTGTATATCAGCCTCACCGCTGGCGACGATGAAGCCACGGCCAAAGCAGTGGCGCGCAAAGGCTTGCTGATTGCGTTCGGCATTATTGTGGTGTTTGCTTTGGGCGGACGCTATATTTTTGAAATGTTCGGCATGACGCTGCCGGCTTTGCGGCTGGCCGGCGGTGCGTTGGTGTTTTTGATTGACTTTCATATGCTGCAAGGGCAGCATTCGGCGGTGCATCATCCGCCTGCCGGCGAAGCGGCTGCCGGCGGTGATAAACTGGGCGTGGCCGTGTCGCCGCTGGCCACGCCGCTGCTGGCCGGCCCCGGCACCATTGCCACCGCCATGAATTTGTCGGCGCACGAAGCGCCTGTCAACACATTAATCACCATCGCCGCCTTTGCGCTGCTGTGTTTGATTACTTATGTGCTGTTTGTATACGGCAAAACATTGGTGCGCCTGCTGGGGCAAAGCGCCATGAATGTGATGACGCGCATGATGGGGCTGATTTTGGCGGTAATCGGTGCGCAAATGCTGATTGCCGGCGTGCAAGGCGCGTTTCCCGGCTTGAAATAGCCCGCATGTTTTGCAGGCAATGAGGCCGTCTGAAAGCGCAGCGCGGTGTTTCAGACGGCCTCATTGCTGTATAATCCCGCGGTTTGACCTTGAGGACGATACCATGTGGTTTAAGCAAATCAGTTTTTATCCGCTCAACACCGCCAAGCTGCCCGAGTTGGACACGCTGGCCGACAAGCTCGCTGCTGCCGAATTTGCGCCCTGCATGGGTTTGGACTGGTTTAGTGAGGGTTTTGCCGCGCCTGTGGCGTTTTCACCCGAATTGGTGTTTCCCGCCGATTACACGTGGCGCGTGGCCTTGAAAAAAGAAGAAAAAGTGCTGCCCGCCGGCGTGATACGCGATATTCTCGACGAGCGTGTGGTGGAAATTCAAAATGCCGAAGCGCGCAATGTCGGGCGTAAAGAAAAGCAAGAATTAAAAGAGCAGATTACCGATGATTTGCTGCCGCGCGCCTTTACCCGCAGCAGCCGCAGCCAAGCGATTTTCGACACCAAACACGGCTATTTGCTGGTGAACAATGCTGCCGCGGCCAAGGCGGAAAACCTGCTCACCAAGCTGCGCGAAGCCTTGGGCGGATTGGAAGCCAGCCTGCCCAACACCAAACAATCGCCCGGCAGCCTGATGACCGACTGGCTTTTGCGCGGCGCGGCCGAGGGCGGCTTCGAGCTTGACAGCGATTGCGAGCTCAAAGGCGTGGGCGATGTGGTGCCCACGGTGAAAGTGTCGAAGCAGGATCTCACCGCTGATGAAGTGGTGCAGCATGTGAAAAACGGCAAAACCGTTACCCAGCTCGGCCTGACTTGGCGCGAGCAAATCAGCTTCATCCTCACCCAAGATTTCACACTGAAGCGCATTCAATATCTGGATGTGTTGCAAGAAGAAGCCGAAGGGCACGGCGATGATGCGGCCAGCCTGATGTTTGCTTCGCAAATTCTGATGACCGAAGCCTTGAGCACCATGCTCGATGAATTGGTGTCATACTTGGGCGGCTGGCAGGAATAGGCATTAATAGGCCGTCTGAAAACCTGTTTGCGCTTTTTTTTACCGCCTGTTTCGGCACGGACGTGGCATCATAAAAAATCGTGAGCAGGTTTTGAAGCCGCGCCATAGCAATGGTGCCGGCGGCGCAGAACGATTGCGCTGCATGCCGCTTTTTCTTAGAATAAGCTTTTTGATTCCAACCATTCCCGCCCGTGCGGGAGCAGCCGCAGGGAAACCGAAATGAGCATTAAATCCGACAAATGGATACGCCGCATGAGCGAAGAGCACGGCATGATCGAGCCCTTCGAGCCCACGCAGATTAAAGAAGCCAACGGGCAGAAAATCATTTCCTACGGCACATCAAGCTACGGCTACGATATTCGTTGTGCCAATGAATTCAAGATTTTCACCAATATCAACAGCACCATTGTCGACCCGAAAAATTTCGACCCGAAAAATTTCGTTACCGTGGAAGACGATTGCTGCATTATCCCGCCCAATTCGTTTGCACTGGCGCGCACGGTGGAATATTTCCGCATTCCGCGCAACGTGCTCACCGTGTGTTTGGGCAAATCCACTTATGCGCGCTGCGGCATTATTGTGAACGTGACGCCGTTTGAGCCGGAGTGGGAAGGCTATGTGACGCTGGAATTTTCCAACACCACGCCGCTGCCGGCCAAAATTTACGCGGGCGAAGGCGTGGCGCAGGTGCTGTTTTTTGAAAGCGACGAAGTGTGTGAAACTTCCTATAAAGACCGCAAAGGCAAATATATGGGCCAAACCGGCGTGACCTTGCCGAAAACCTGAGCAAGATTTACAGGCATGGAAAAGGCCGTCTGAAACGTTTCAGACGGCCTGATTTTTTATTCGCTTAAGAGTGCACTTTTCCGGAAAGATGCGCATCTTTTTGAATCGGCAGATGCTTGCCTTTTTCAGGATATTGCACCTCAAGCAGATTTTCACGGCTGAATGCGTGCTTGATTTGTGCGGCAACATCGGGGTTGACCTGCAGATAGTAAATTCCGCCAACAACGGCCGCAGCGAGTATGAAAACGCTGATACGCATAGTTGTTTCCTTTTTATTTTTAAATACAAAAGTGAGCACTACAGCCCCAGCATACAAAAATGCCGTCTGAAATGTGGGGAAAACATTCAGACGGCATTTAAAACGGCTAAACGGTATGCTTGTTAAACAACGTTATAGTTGAGCGGTAGTGTATTGTGTTTGAACGGTATTATGGTTTGCGCCGCTTGAATTCGGCAAGCTGCTTGATGGCATGCAAAGCGGCGGAAAGCCCGCCCACCACCAAAATCAGCAGCAGCGGCCACATCACAATCTGCGGCACAAACCACAACAAAAGCGCCAGCAGCAACACGCCGATGCCGATGGAAAGATAAGCCCAGGCTTCCGACTCATCCACCACGCGCGTGCCCGAAATGCCGGTGTCGAAAGCGTGGCTCAGCTGCATGGCCTGGCGCATCACGCTTTTGGCCTGGCCTTTGTGCAGACGGGCAAAGCCGCGAAACATGCGTTCGCGCTCTTCTTTGAGCTCGGCATGAGCCTGCTCGTTTAGAATCACTTCGGTGGCGTGGTTTAAATCGTTGAGAAAAGCGCGCTCCAGCTGGTAAACGGTGGCGGGGTCTTCAATGGAAATATCCAGCTCGCGGTTGGCATACCAGCTGGAAAAATTGAGATTGGTGCTGCCCACACGCGCCCATTGGCCGTCTACCAGCGCGGTTTTGGCGTGTATCATGGTGCCGTCCCACTCAAACACGCGTACACCCGCATCGAGCAGGCTGCGGTATTGCGTGCGCGACACCGTGCCTATCCATTTGATGTCGGAAGTGCGCGGCACCAAAATGCGCACGTCCACACCGGCTTTGGCCGCATTGATGAGCGCCTGCACATACATGCGCGTGGGCATGAAATAAGCATCGGTGATCCACAGGTTTTGCGTGGCCAGGCCGATGATGTTGAGATCGAGCCGCATGGTGTTGATGTTGGCCGGCGTGGTGGCGAGCACGCGAGCGCGCGTGCTGCCTGCGGGCATAGCGTCTTCATTCTCATAACGCTTGAGCGGCGGCATGGTGCCGCCTTGCGATATCAGGGTGTCTTCAAACGCGGCCAACACATCTTGCACAATCGGCCCTTGCAGCGCCAAGCCGGTGTCGCGCCAGGCTTCGATGCCTTTGGCCGGCTTGCCATTCCAAGCGGCGGAAATGCACAAGCCGCTCACAAAAGCGGTGTGCTCGTCGATAATCAGCGATTTGCGGTGGTTGCGCGAAAAAAGGCCGATGCCGGCGGTCCAGGCGGGCGGGTTGTAAGGGCGCACTTCTGCGCCTGCTTCAATCAGCGGCTTGAAAAAACCGCGCACATGCGCATTGAGGCTGCCCAACCAGTCATACACCAGCGCCACTTTCACGCCTTTGGCCAGCTTGTCGAGCAAAATGGCGCGGATGCGGCGGCCGAACTCATCGGGCGCGAAGATATACATTTCGATGCACACCGATTCTTGCGCCGCGCGCAAAGCCGCTTCCCAAGCGGGAAAATTTTCGGTGCTGTCGAGCAGCACTTCGATGCGGTTGCCGTAGCGCGAATGCGAGCCGGCGGCGCGGCTCATCACTTGCTCGATTAAGGCATTGCGGGTTTTCGGTGCGGCGAAGGGGAGGAGGGTGTCGGTAGTCATGCGTCCGATTATAAAGGCGAAAGCGCGCGGCGGCACGCTGTTTGCCGCGGCTTTGGGGGCGGCTTGTGTGTAAAATATCGTTACAGGCCGTCTGAAAGCGGTGTTATACTCAAGGCTTTGAGTGCCTGCCGTTTTGTGCGGCAGGCCGTCTGAAACCCATCAAAAATAACTTTACTGCGTTGCCGCTTTGCTTGTTATCTGTATTGTTTGCGGCCCGCTCTTGTAAGCTTGCTTTTTTGAACGGGTATGAAACGCGGGCAGAGCCATGAGCAGAATCCAAACCACTTTCGAGCAACTAAACGGCAGCAAAGCCTTAGTGAGCTACATCACCGCCGGCGACCCTGATTTGCGCACCACGCTCTTGCTGATGCACAGCTTGGCGGCAAACGGAGCCGACATTATTGAATTGGGCATTCCGTTTTCCGACCCGATGGCCGACGGCCCCACCATACAGCGCGCCGCCGAGCGTGCGCTCGCGCAGGGTGTGTCGCTCAAAGATGTGCTCGCGCTGGTGGCCGAGTTCCGCCAAAGCAATGCCGCCACGCCGGTGGTGTTGATGGGTTATCTCAATCCGGTGCACAAAATGGGCTATACCGCTTTTGCCCAAGCGGCCGCTGCAGCGGGCGTGGACGGTGTGCTCACTGTGGATTCGCCGGTGGAAACCATCGCGCCTTTGCACGAAGCGCTCAAGCAGCAAGGCATAGACTGCATTTTTTTAGTGGCGCCCACCACCACCGAAGCGCGTATCCAAACCATTGCTTCGCTGGCCAGCGGTTTTGTGTATTATGTGTCGCTCAAAGGCGTAACCGGCTCGGCGCAGTTGGATACCGAAGCCGTTTCGCGTAAAATAGAGCTTTTGCGCAAACACATCGATATTCCGATCGGCGTGGGTTTCGGCATCAGCGATGCCGAAAGTGCGCGCAAAATCGCCGCTGTGGCCGATGCCGTGATTGTGGGCAGCCGCATTGTGAACGAAATCGAGCGCAACCCCGGCAACGAAGCCGCCGCCGCCGGCGCGCTGGCCAAAACATTGAAAAACGCCATCAGCTGAAAAAATCAGGGCGTTTTCACCCTTTCCAAAGGCCGTCTGAAAGATAGAGGCCGGCCGTTTGAACACATTTAAGGAGCCACCCGTGAGCTGGTTAGATAAAATTTTACCCCCGAAAATCAAGCGCGACGACAGCACTTCTTCTGTGGTGCCGGAAGGCTTGTGGAGCAAGTGCCCGTCGTGTTCGGCCACTTTGTATGCCACCGATTTGCAGCAAAACAGCTATGTGTGCCCCAAATGCGGCCACCACAATGCCCTGAGCGCGCGCGAGCGCCTCAATCTGCTGCTCGATGAGCAAGGCCGCGAAGAAATCGGCGCCCAAATCAAGCCGGTGGATATTCTCAAATTCAAAGACAGCAAAAAATACCCCGAGCGCCTCACCGCCGCGCGCAAGCTCACCGGCGAAGACGATGCCATTGTGGTGATGAAAGGCAGCATGAACGGCTTGCCGGTGGTGGTGGCGGCTTTTGAATTCCGCTTTATCGGCGGCTCGATGGGCTCGGTGGTGGGAGAGCGCTTTGTTGAAGGCGTGCGCCGTGCCGCTGCCGACGGCTGCTCGTTTATCTGCGTGTCGGCTTCCGGCGGTGCGCGCATGCAGGAAGGCCTGAATTCTTTGATGCAGATGACCAAAACCAGTGCCTCGCTGCATTTGCTTAGCGAAAAAAGCCTGCCGTTTATTTCCGTGCTCACCGACCCGACCATGGGCGGCGTGTCGGCCAGCTTTGCCTTTTTGGGTGATGTGGTGCTGGCTGAGCCTAATGCGCTGATCGGCTTTGCCGGCCCGCGCGTGATTGAGCAAACCGTGCGCGAAACCCTGCCCGAAGGCTTTCAACGCGCCGAATTTTTGCTGGAAAAAGGCGCCATCGATCAAATTGTCGACCGCCGTGAAATGAAGCAGCGCATTTGCAGCCTGATTACTTTGCTGCGCCGCCAAGATGCCGTAAACCATGATGCGGCTTGATAGGCTGCTTTATTGAATCAATCAAGCGAAAGGCCGTCTGAACGTTTCAGACGGCTTTTGCTATAATCGGCTTTTCTTTTCAGGCCATGCAGGCTTTTATGTCCAAACGCATACGCACCCACTACGATAATCTGAAAGTGGCGCCGGATGCCCCGATAGAGGCTATCCGCGCGGCGTATCGTTTGCTCTGCAAAAAATACCATCCCGACCAAAACCGCCACAATCCCGATGCACACCGCATCATGAGCCTGGTCAACCGCTCTTATCAAGTGCTTTCCGACCCCGAGCGCCGCCGCGCCCACGATGAATGGATTGCCGCGCAACAAAGCGGGCACGAGCCTGAAACCATCGCCAGCCCCATGCCGGCGCACCATCAAAAAACCGCCGAGTCGCTGCCCGTGGCCAAACTTTTACTGTGGCTCACGCTGCTGGCTGCCCTGATTGGCGCGCTGGCTTGGTTTGCCGCCCAGCAGCGCAAAAGCGACCCATTGGCACCTGCGCACCCGCAAACGCACCAACAAAGCGCGCCCGCCAAACCGCCGCCATAGCGCAAACACAGATTTCCCCATAAATCGCATGGTTATGTTTCAGACGGCCTTACAGTATAATCAAGGCCGTCTGAAACATTTGAAATCACGAGCACAGCATGGCCGCGCCACCCGAAGCCAAATACACCGAAGAAACCCTATTGTGGGTGAAACACCACACGCCCAAGCTGATCACCTTTGCCATCACCCGCCCCGAAGCCTACCGCTTTGCCGCCGGCCAATTTTCACGGCTGGGTTTTCACGACGGACAAGGTTTTATTTGGCGCGCCTATTCCGTGGTGTCTGCCGAATATGCCGACACGCTCGAATACTTCGCCGTGCTAATCGAAGCGGGGCCGATGAGCGCCAAATTTGCCGAAATGAAGGCCGGCGACACAATGCTGCTCGATAAAAACGCCACCGGCTTTCTGCTGCCCGAGCGCTTTGTCGACGGGCGCGATTTAATCATGCTCTGCACCGGCTCCGGCATCGCCCCGTTTTTATCCATTTTGCAGCAGCCCGACATTTGGCAGCGCTTTGAGCGGCTGGCGCTGGCACATTCCGTGTCGCATGCCGACGAGCTGATTTTCAACCAAACTATCGCCGACTTGAAACACCACCCGCTGATTAAAGAATATTTCCATAAGCTCAGTTTTGTGCCTGTTACCACCCGCAGCCCCGGCGGCCAACTGCACGGCGCGCGCCTGCCTGAATTGCTGGCAAACGGCGATTTAGCGCGCGCCTTCAACATCGATTTCACCCCTGAAAACAGCCGCTTTATGATTTGCGGCAACCCCGAAATGGTGAAAGACACCTTCAAAACCCTGCTCGATATGGGCTTTGCCATGCACCGCAACAAAGTGCCGGGGCAGATTATGATGGAAAACGGGTTTTAATCTTTCAGACGGCCTTTTCTTTTTGCAGGCCGTCTGAAAATCTATTGAAATCAAACGATAAAACTGAAATCAAACGATAAAACCAAAGAGAGCAATATGTCAGTCAACCATTATGAAAATTTCCCCGTCGGCTCGCTGGTGTTGCCGCGCCGTTTGCGCAAGCCGGTGCATGCGGTTTATGCGTTTGCGCGCACGGCGGACGATATTGCCGATGAAGGTGAGGTGGCAGATGCCGTGCGCCTGCACCGGTTGGACGAGCTGCAAAAAGAGCTGGAAACGATTTCGCGCGGCGAAACGCCGAAAAGCGCGCTGATGCAGCGTTTGCAGCGCGAGGCCGTGCGCCCGTTTGTCATGCCTTTGCAGCCGTTTTACGATTTGCTCGATGCTTTTAAGCAGGATGTGGTGAAAAAGCGCTATCAGGATTTCGGCGAATTGGTGGATTATTGCCGCAAAAGCGCCAACCCGGTGGGGCGCATGATGCTGCATCTTTACGGCGAAACCGACAGCCGCAGCATTGCCCAGAGCGACGGCATCTGCACCGCTTTGCAGCTGATTAATTTTTGGCAGGATGTGGCGGCAGATTGGCAAAAAGGGCGCGTGTATCTGCCGCTGGAAGATTTGCAGAAATTCGGCGTTACCGAAGCGCAGATTGGCGAGGGGCAGGTGGATTTTGCTTTCCAGCGCTTGATGGCGTATGAATGCGACAAAGCGCACAAAATGCTCAAGGCCGGCTCGCCTTTGGGCAAAACGCTCAAAGGCCGCACCGGCCTGGAATTGCGCTTGATTATTCTCGGCGGCCAGCGCATTGTGCACAAGCTTGAAGAAAACAAATACGATGTGTTCCGCGCGCGGCCGAAGCTGGGCGCGAAAGATTGGTGGCAGATTGTGCGGCGTGCGGTGTTGAAGAAATAAGTTTTGAAACAGCAATAAAAGGCCGTCTGAAAATATTTTCAGGCGGCCTTTTATTGCCGGTGGTCGCAAAAGCGATAAAAAGGCGTTGTGCAAAGGACTCGGTTTTAATGCCGATAATAAACGGTAGGCATCAGCGGGCGCGCCCGCCCGGCGCTTTCCAACGCATGGACAGTGCCATGCCGGCGATGACCACCGCGGTGCCGATCATATCATTGCGGGTAACGGCGGTATGAAAAAACGCGGCAGAGAGCAAAATGCCGAACACCGGATTCATCAGGTGAAACACCGAAGCCGAATCGGAGCCGATGCGGCGCACCAGCCAAAACCACATCCACATGGCCACAATCGAAATGGCGATAACTTGATACAGCCACGACAACACAAATGGTGTATTCGTCATTGCGGCATACAGGCTTTGGTATTCGGCGAACGGCAACAACAGCAGGCCGCCGACCAGATTTTGAATGCCGATTAAGGGCAGCGGATGCAATGCTTGGGCATGGCGCTGGTAAAACAGGGTGCCGGCCGAGAGCGCGGCCACGCCCAGCAGCACCCAAACCACACCTAGGCCGAAAGCGGCGTTGCCCAATTTGTCTGACAACGCGATATACACGCCCGAAAAGCCGATGGCGATGGCCAGCAGCAGCTTGGCATGCAGACGCGTGCCCAGCAGCACCGACAGCAGCAAAGTGATAAACGGCGTGGTGGCCACCAATAAAATCACCAGCTGCGGCGACACGGTTTGCAGGCCGGTGTAGGAAAAGCCGAGGTAAAGTGCATAGTTGAGCAACCCCAGCAAGCTGCCGACGAGCCACAAGCGGCGATTGCGCAAGCCGGCAAAAGGCTGCCGCCGGTTTAGCCAAGCCCACACCGCCAGCAGCAGCAAGCCGGCCGACACAAAGCGGAAAAACAAAAAATTCAGTGGCAACACATAATCAATGGAAACCTTGCCCGCCACAAAAGCCGACGACCACACCAAGCTGAACAGGCAGCCAAACAGAAACACGGGCATGATGCGCTCCCAATAAAAAGACAGCCTCAATATAAACATTTTTCAGACGGCCTTATTTCGTTGCGTAACGAAATGAATTCAGGCACAGTGGCTTCATCATGCTTATTGTCAGCATGCCATGCCCTATTCACACAGGCCGTCTGAAAGCGGCCGAGAATACCCATTCTAAAAAGTAATCTGGCTGCGTTGCCACCTTGCAAGCTTGCTTTTTTGAATCAGTATAAAGCCGAGGAAACCACCATGTCGCTCGCTCATTATTTCACCCACATCGCCCACTTAATCGGCCACCCCAGCCGTGCCTTGATGCTCGATGCCTTGCTGGGCGCAGAAGCCTTGCCGGCCACGGCCTTGGCTGAGAGCGCCGGCATCAGCGCGCAAACGGCCAGCCGGCATTTGCAGCTGTTGGCCGATGCGGGGCTGCTGCGCGTGCAGCAGCAGGGGAAATTCCGCTATTTCCGCATTGCCGATAATCAGGTTTACCATTTGTTGCAGCAATTGGCCGAAATCCGCCTCGGCAGCAAGCCGCAGAGCGTGATGGCGGGCGAGCCGGCTTTACACACCTTGCGCCGCTGCTACGACCATATGGCCGGGCGGCAGGGCGTGGCGCTGACACAGGCTTTGTTGGCGCAGCAAAAATTGCTGGCCGATGCGGCCAACGGGCGTTTTGTGATTACCGATGCCGGGCGGCTGTGGCTGGAAACGCTGGATATTGCGGCATCGCAGCCGCACACGGCTTGGTGCATGGATTGGACCGAGCAAGTGCCGCATATTGCCGGCTGGCTCGGCGCGGCTTTGTTTGATGCGTTTGCCGCACGGTCTTATGTGCACGCTTCAGCCACCGCCCCGCGTGTGTTGCGGCTCACGGAAAAAGGGCGCGCTTTTTTGGCGCGCGAATTCGGGCTTGCGGCTTAAGCATCATCATTAAGACTAGGCCGTCTGAACGCATTATGTTCAGACGGCCTTTTTGTTTGATGCTTTATCCATCCAGCGTGAGCAGCATATCTTCTTTCACTTCTTCCATCACCACATAGCTGCGGCTCTCTGCGGCGGCGGGCAATTGCAGCAGGATATTGCCGAGCATATCGCGATAGGCCGACATATCGGGCAGGCGCACTTTAATCAGGTAATCGTATTCGCCCGACACCAAATGGCATTCCATAATTTGCGGAATCAAGGCCACTTCGCGGCGGAAATCTTCAAAAATATTGCCCGATTTCGAGCGCAGCTTGATTTCCACGAAAACCAGCAGGCTTTGCCCCAATGCATGCGGGTTGAGGCGGGCGTGGTAGCCGCTGATGATGCCTTCGCGCTCGAGCCGGCGCACGCGCTCGGTAACGGGGGTGGTGGACAAGCCCACTTTTTCGGCCAATTCGGTCATGGCGATGCGGGCGTTTTGCTGCAAAAGCTTGAGAATTTTGCGATCGGTTTTGTCGAGTTCTTTCACTTTGCTTTTTCACTTTAATTGATAAAATTTCTTCTATAATAAAATAAAAAATAATAAAAATAAAGTGAAAAAAACTATTTAATTTTGATTAGACTGGCCGCTTTCACTAGGGTTTATCTGCCTTGCGGCGGCGAGCCGGATTTTGAGCAAATAAAGTGTGTTTGCAAGGTGAAATGCAAACACATGCCAAATAATAAATAAAGAGGAAGAAACATGCACATCATCGTATTGGGCGCAGGCGTGGCGGGTGTGTCCACCGCGTGGTATCTGGCCAAAGCCGGCCATCAGGTGACGGTTATCGACCGCGCCGAAGCGGCGGCAATGGAAACCAGCTTTGCCAATGCCGGCCAGCTCTCGTATGGCTACACCACGCCGTGGGCGGCGCCGGGCATTCCGCAAAAAGCGCTCAAATGGCTTTTCAGGCCGCATTCGCCGCTGATTTTCAAGCCCGACGGCAGCCTGTTTCAATTGCGCTGGCTGTGGCAGATGCTGGCCAATTGCAACGAAGCGGCTTATCACCTGAATAAAGAGCGCATGGTGCGTATTTCGGAATACAGTCGCGCGCTGTTCAATCAATTTGAGGCCGAAACCGGTATGGGCTTTGAAGCGCGCCATCGGGGCACGGTGCAGATTTTCCGCAGCGCCGCCGAAGTGGCCGCTTCAGCCAAAGATGTGGCGGTGCTCGAAGCCTACGGCGTGCCTTACCGCCGCTTGCGTGCCGATGAATGCGCCGAATATGAGCCCGCGCTCGCGGCGGTGGCGCACCAATTGGCCGGCGCGCTTTATCTGCCCAACGACGGCACCGGCGACTGCCATCTTTTCACCACCCGCCTGGCGGCATTGTGCGCCGAAAAAGGCGTGGTGTTTAAGTTTAACCGCAACATCGAGCGGCTCGAGCAGGCCGGCGGCAAAATCAGCGCCGTGCATGCCGGCGGCGAGCGCTTTGAGGCCGATGCTTTTGTGTGCGCTTTGGGCAGCTTCAGCCGGCCGGCGTTGGCCGCTTTGGGGCTGGATTTGCCGGTGTATCCCGTGAAAGGCTATTCGCTCACGGTGCCGGTGGTCAACGATGCAGCCGCACCGGTGTCGACCATTATCGATGAAACCTATAAAGTGGCCATCACCCGCTTTGATGAACGCATCCGCGTGGGCGGCATGGCCGAATTGTCGGGCTATCAAATCCAGCTGAATCCGAAGCGGCGGGAAACGCTCGAATTGGTGCTCAACGATTTGTATCCCCACGGCGGCGACACCGCACAAGCCGCTTTTTGGAGCGGCCTGCGCCCGATGACGCCCGACAGCACGCCGATTGTGGGCGCCACCCGTTTCGATAATCTTTTCCTCAACACCGGCCACGGCACGCTGGGCTGGACCATGTCGTTGGGCTCGGGCAAGCTGGCCGCCGATTTGGCCTCCGGCACGGCCACCGAAATCCGCAGCGATGATTTGGGGCTGTCGCGCTACAGCGGCGCACACGCGCATGCATGAAGCGGCGCAATCGGCTTATACCAATCCAAAAAATAACCTAACTTCGTTGTCTCGCCTAGCCGTATTATCTGTACTGTCGCAGACTCGCCGCCTTGTTCGCTTACTTTTTTGAATTGGTATTATAATCGTTTCATTTTATTATTTTGAATCAATCAGGCCGTCTGAAAACGTTTCAGACGGCCTCAGAAGGAATACAGAACATGCGCCCGCTCAATGCCCAAATCCGCCTGGAAAACCTGCGCCACAATTACCAAACCCTCAAGCATATCCACGGCAATAAATTGCTGGCGGTGGTGAAAGCCAATGCCTACGGCCACGGCGCATTGCGTTGCGCCCATGCGCTGGCCGACATCGCCGACGGCTTTGCCGTGGCCACCATCGAAGAAGCCTTGGAATTGCGTGAGGGCGGCATTGACAAGCCGATTGTGCTGCTCGAAGGTGTGTTTGAAGCGGCCGAATATGCATTAATCGACCAACACCGTTTGTGGCCGGCGGTGGGCAGCCAATGGCAGCTCGAAGCTTTGCTGGCGCACGATTGGCAGCAGCCGGTAAACGTGTGGCTCAAAATGGATTCGGGCATGCACCGCGCCGGCTTTTTCCCGCACAATTTCGCCGCCGCCTACACCGCCTTGAAGCAATCGGCCAAGGTGGCCGACATCGTAAAATTCAGCCATTTTGCCTGCGCCGACGAGCCGGGCAGCGGCATGACCGAAATGCAGATCGAAGCGTTTGATCTGGCCTGCGAAGGCCTGCCCGGTGAAGAGAGCCTGGCCAATTCCGCCACCATCCTCGCTCACCCCGCCGCTCGGCGCGATTGGGGCAGGGCGGGCATTGCACTCTACGGTGCGAGCCCCTTCGGCGGCACCGATGAGCGCTTGCGCCCGGTGATGCGCCTGAGCACGGCGGTGTTTGGCGAGCGCGTGTTGCAGCCGCATTCGCCTATCGGCTACGGCGCCACGTTTTACACCAGCAAATCCACCCGCGTGGGCCTGATTGCCTGCGGCTATGCCGACGGCTACCCGCGCCTTGCCGGCACCGACACGCCTGTGGCCATCGGCAGCCACCGCAGCCGCCTGCTCGGCCGCGTGTCGATGGACATGATCACCATCGAATTGGATGTGTCGCGCGAAGGGCTGGGCGATGAAGTGGAATTATGGGGCGATGTGGTGCATGTAAACGAAGTGGCCGCCGCCGCCGGTACCATCGCTTATGAATTGTTGTGCAACGTGAAGCGTGCGAAATTTACATATTTTGACTAAAGGCTTGCCCGCACCTCATCTGCGGATAAGATTTTAAGCGTAAAAAGGTGTCTGCAAGACGGAAAGCACAGCAAGGTTAGATACCTTACGCGCATTTTCAACGCAGCAGACGCGCTTTTTCGCCGAAAGATTACTGTGTTATTACCGTGTGATGAAATGTAAGCAAACCCTTACATCTTGGCAAATCAAGCAAATCAGGCTATAAATAAGCACGAAATGTCAAAAGGCCGTCTGAAAGACTTTTCAGACGGCCTTTATCTTTAAATTCACACGAGCGTGTATGAACGAAACCCAATCATTAAGCTTAGCCAAACAATTAATCGCCGAAGCTTCTGTTACCCCCGACGACAAACAATGCCAGGCCATTTTGGCTGAGCGCCTGCAAAAAATCGGCTTCACCATCGAAACCATGCATTTTGGCAACACCCAAAATATCTGGGCGCGGCGCGGCAGCGAAGCGCCGCTTTTGTGTTTTGCCGGCCACACCGATGTGGTGCCCAGCGGCCCCGTGGAAAAATGGGATTCGCCGCCTTTTGTGCCCACCGAGCGCAACGCTCGGCTTTACGGGCGCGGCGCGGCCGACATGAAAACCAGCATCGCCTGTTTTGTAACCGCATGCGAGCGCTTTGTGGCGGAAAACACGGCGCACAAAGGCAGCATCGCCTTGCTGATTACCTCTGATGAAGAGGGCGATGCTTACGATGGCACCACCAAAGTGGTGGATGCGCTCAAAGCGCGCGGCGAATCAATTGATTATTGCATTGTGGGCGAGCCCACCGCAGTGGAAAAGCTGGGCGACACCCTCAAAAACGGCCGCCGCGGCTCACTCTCGGGCAACCTCACCGTGAAAGGCAAGCAAGGCCATATCGCTTACCCGCATTTGGCGGTGAACCCCGTGCACACCTTCGCGCCCGCGCTGGCCGAGCTCTCCGCCGCCGAATGGGACAAAGGCAACGCCTATTTCCCGCCCACCGGCTTTCAAGTGTCCAACATCAACGGCGGCACCGGTGCCACCAATGTGATACCCGGCGCGCTCAACGTGAAATTCAATTTCCGTTTTTCCACCGAATCCACCGACATCGGCCTCAAACAGCGCGTGCACGATGTGCTCGACAAACACGGCATTGCCTACGATATCGAATGGCAATGCTCCGGCCAGCCCTTTCTCACCGCCGCCGGCCGGCTCACTGAAGTGGCGCAGGCCGCGATTGAGCAAGTGTGCGGCATCAAGGCCGAGCTTTCCACCAGCGGCGGCACTTCAGACGGCCGTTTTATCAAAGCCATTGCCGCCGAGCTGATTGAATTGGGGCCCTGCAATGCGAGCATCCACCAGATTAACGAAAATGTGCTGCTGGAGGATATTCCCCGTTTGTCGGCTATTTATGAAGAAATGATGCGGCAATTGTTATGAGCACCTGTTCGCAATAGAAAAAGATTGCAAACAAGCGCTGAGGCCGTCTGAAAGCCGGATTTAATCAAGCCAGAAAGCAGAGTAATGCCATGAACCTGAAAAACCGCCATTTTTTAAAACTGCTCGATTTCACCCCCGCCGAAATCCACTATCTGCTCGATTTGTCGGCCGAATTGAAAGCGGCCAAAAAAGCCGGCGCAGAAGTGCCGAAGCTCACAGGCAAAAACATCGCCTTGATTTTCGAGAAAACTTCCACCCGCACCCGCTGCGCTTTTGAAGTGGCCGCGATGGACCAAGGCGCAGGCGTTACCTATCTCGAGCCCACCGGCAGCCAGATCGGCCACAAAGAAAGCATCAAAGACACCGCCCGCGTGCTCGGCCGCATGTATGACGGCATCGAGTATCGCGGCTTCGGCCAAGCCATCGTGGAAGAGCTGGCCGCTTATGCCGGCGTGCCCGTGTTCAACGGCCTCACCAACGAATTCCACCCCACGCAAATGCTGGCCGACGTGCTCACCATGCGCGAGCACAGCCAAAAGCCGCTCAACGAAATCGCTTATGCTTATGTGGGCGATGCCCGCTCCAATATGGGCAATTCGCTGCTGCTGATCGGCGCTTTGCTGGGCATGGATGTGCGCATCGGCGCGCCCAAACACTTGTGGCCGTCTGAAAGCCTGATTGCCAAAGCGCACGAGCTGGCGCAAACCAGCGGCGCGCGCGTGCTGCTCACCGACGATCCGCAAGAGGCCGTGGCCGGTGTCGATTTTATCCACACCGATGTGTGGGTGAGCATGGGCGAGCCGGAAGCCGCGTGGCAAGAGCGTATCGACCTGCTCAAGCCTTATCGCGTCACCCCCGAATTGATGGCCGCCTCGGGCAAGCCGCAGGTGAAATTTATGCACTGCCTGCCCGCATTTCACAACCGCGAAACCAAAGTGGGCGAGTGGATTTACCAAACCTTCGGCCTCGACGGCGTGGAAGTAACGGAAGAAGTGTTTGAAAGCGAAGCCTCAATTGTGTTTGACCAGGCCGAAAACCGCATGCACACGATTAAGGCCGTGTTGGTGGCTTTGTTGGCGTAAATCAAATAACGTTAATTGATGAATAAAAAGGCCGTCTGAACATGTTATATTTTCAGACGGCCTTTTATAAATCAGGAGCTTTACCATGAAACGCAAACTATTCGCCCTGGCCGCGCTGGCGCTGGCCTTGAGCGCATGCAGCAGCGCCAAAAACGAAACCCAAGCCCTGCAAGATCGGCTTGCCGAAGCCGAAACAGCAGTGAAATTGTCGGCCGAAAACAGCCGCCGCTTAGAGGGCATGTATTCCGACATCTATTTCGAGCTCAACAGCCTTACTGTGGCCAATTTCGAAGCCAAAGTGGCGCGCGGCGACACCTTTTACGCCTATATCGGCCGCCCCAGCTGCGGCGACTGCAACGCATTCGAGCCGATGCTCAAGCGCGCCATCGAAGCACACAAGCTGCAAGACAAACTGTCGTTTGTCAACGTGCACCGCCTGCATCAAGACAAAACCGCCTGGGCAGCCTTCAAGCAGAAATACCGCCTCAGCGGCACGCCCGTGCTGGCCAAATACAGCAAAGGCGTGTTGGTGAACAAGCTTGATTTTGAGGAAAACGGCGGCATCAGCGCCGAAGATTTGCAGAAATGGCTGGCGCACAACCGCTTGTGATGCGTATTATACCAATCCAAAAAAATAACCTTACAAAATAAAAGCAGTTCGGCAACATCATCCGCGTAGGTCGGATTCTTGAATCCGACGTTTGGCCATCTGCCAAAGCGATGTGCGTGGCTTGTTCTACGAACAAGTGTCGGATTCAAGAATCCGACCTACGGGCTGCCTGTTTGTATATTATTTTTTA